>Ga0209536_100001048_pt1 | contig 45881 bp, 30 predicted proteins | sample DeeMarSeWOR28_12_FD_187461 | JGI IMG/M metagenome (GOLD analysis project Ga0209536, IMG submission 187461) | Marine sediment microbial communities from White Oak River estuary, North Carolina - WOR-2-8_12 (SPAdes) (version 2) | ecosystem: Environmental > Aquatic > Marine > Intertidal zone >...
CACGTGGATCCTGGCCCTCCTGCTCTTCCCGTCCGCGGTCGCCCGTCGCGCGCTGGACCTCGAGCACCTGCTGGGCCTCGACGTGCTCCTGTTCGGTGCCGCGACGATACCGTTCCTGGTGTTCTACTGGACGGCCGGAGAGCGTCGCGGACGGCCCAGGCGCGGTCGACTGCGCGCGGTGATCCGCACCCTGTCGCTCGGGATCGGGTTGTCGATTCCCGTTTCGCGAGCCGTCTTGCGGGGCCTGCGCCCGAGCGGCGACCCGTTCGAGCGGACGCCGAAGCGCGGGCGTGCGTCGGTTGCGACGTACCGGGCGCCGACGGTGACCGCGGATACAGTGCTCAAGGTCGCGATGGCCGCCTTGATGAGCACGTACCTGCTGGCGGCGGTGGCGGGAGGCTACTGGGGCCAGATCCCGTTCATCCTCCTGTTTCTCTCCGGCTATCTGGCGCTAGGGCTGCCCGCGCTAGGGGAGCGCCTCGCTCGGGTCGCCCGGGTCGTGCGCGGCGGGACGGCTCAGGAGCCGCCGCCCCTCCACGGCCAGCAGGAGGAAGAAGGGGATCCAGAGCGCGGCCCGGACCGTGGCCGGCTGGATCCACTCGCCGGTCTCCTGATAGCTCCCGAGACCGAAGTACCCGAGGAATGCGAGGCCGCCTAGGGCGATCCATGGCGGACTGGCGCGGAGGGCCGCGAACGGCAGCATCCAGAGCACGTACCACGGATGGAGCGTGGGGGTGAGGATCATGCCTGCACCGAGGACCCAGAGCAGCGTGCGCTCGAGATCGAAGGCTGCGGCCGTCGTGCCGGCGATCACGCCGATCACCATCACCGCGACGATGCGTCGGGCCATCGCCGGGTCCTGCACGAGCCCCTCGATCAGGCCGAAGGCCCCTTTCATGAACCACCAGTGCTCGCCGTAGGTTCGAAGACCGGTGAACAGGCCGGATCCGGCGGAGGCGTACGGTGCGTACAGGATCACGACGGTGACGAAGAACGCCCCGACCGCCGCGACCGTGGACGGGATCGAGGCAGGCGTGCGAGTGCTCCTACGCTGCGCCAGAGCGGGAAGTGCGGCTGCCGGGGCCAGCTTCACGAGGGCGCTGAGCGCCAGAAGCGCCCCCGATACGGCGGACAGGGTGCGCGCGTGGCCTCGGCCCGGATGATCCGCGGGCCGCGGCAGGCCGGAGTCGCCTGGCCGTGCCCGCACACGGGTCGCCGCCCACACGGCCCCGGCCAGCGGAAGCAGTCCCAGGGGCTCGAGGTGCGCGCTCCACGCCACCTCGACGATCAGGAGGGGCGCCCACAGGTACAGCACGAGCACCGTGGCCTCGTCCCGGCCCGTGGCCCGCGCCACCCGGGCGAGCAGCCAGCCGGTCGCGAGGTCGCACGCGAGCCAGAGTCCTTTCATGAGGACGAGGCTCGAACCCGTCGCGGCCACCAGGAGGAAGGCGAGCTGCGCGAGGGGTGGGTAGATCGTCGGGACGGTGGGGTTGTTGATGTCAGCGTGGTATTCGGTGCGGAGGGGTGCGAGGGCGGAGTCCGCCGGCGCGTACAGGAAGGGGTTCGTGCCCGCGAGCTGGACGTGGCCGTCCCAGAGGTACCGGTTGAAGTCGTCGCTGAGCTCCGGAGAGAGAGGGACGAGCACGACGCGCATCGCCGCTGCGAGGAGCCAGACGATCCCGAGGGTGGATCGTGCTGTGGGACGGGGGCCACGCGTGGCAGCGACCAGGGCTCCGGCGCAGGCGTACGCTGCGAAAGCGCATCCGAACAGGAGGATCCCGGGCCACGGAAAGCGGTGCGCCGCAGGAATCCACCCGAGCACGGCGAGCAGAGTCAGCTCCGCTGTGCCGAGCGCGGCGAGGACCCGAAGCCTCAACGGGCCACCTCCGCGTGAGCCTCGAGGACGACCCGCCCGTGGCTCGGCCTGAGCATGACGGGGGAGGGGCGTTGCCTCCCCCCTCGGGCGTGGCGGTCCTGATCCCGGCGCTCGACGAGGAGGAGGCCCTGCCCGACGTCCTGGACCGGATTCCCCCGTGGGTCGAGCGGGTGGTGGTCGCCGACAACGGATCGACGGACGGAACGGCCGACGTGGCGCGGTCGAGAGGAGCGGAAGTGGTGTTCGAGTCGGAGCGTGGATACGGGGCGGCCTGCCTCGCGGGTATCCGTTATCTGTCTCACCTCGAGCAGCCTCCCGAGATCCTGGTGTTCCTCGACGCAGACGGCAGCGACAACCCGGCCGACATCGGACGGGTCGTCGAGCCGATCGCCCGAGGGGCGGCGGATCTGGTTCTCGGTGTCCGGCGCGGTGTCGACGGCGACGTCGGCACCATCCTTCCCCACGCCCGTTTCGGCAATCGTATCGTCCTCACGCTGACGCGTCTGCTCTTCGGGCGAGCCTTCGCGGATCTCCCTCCGTTTCGAGCCGTCCGTTTCGATCGGCTGATCGCACTGGAGATGGACGACCGGAACTGGGGCTGGACCCTGCAGATGCAGCTTCGGGCGGTCAGACTCGGGCTTCGCATCGAAGAGCTGGAGGTGGAGCACCGGAGGAGGTCCGAGGGTGTCTCGAAGATCTCGGGTTCGCTCTCGATGTCGGTGCGCGTCGGCGCCAAGATGTTCTACACGCTCTGGCGGGAGCGGACGCGGCGCCGGTGAGGCGCGCTACGGTGTGTCCGTCGCGGGCGCCGTCTCGTCGAGAAACGCGGCGAGGTGGGCGAAGGACGCGTCCGGATGCTCCTCCGGTGGGACGTGGCCGCACTCCGGCATGACGACGAGCCGGGCGCGGGGCAGGTCGTCGGCCAGCCGCTCGCCGACCCACAAGGGAATGACGGGATCCTGCTCGCCCCACAGCAGGAGGGTCGGCACGTCGATCTCGGGATACCGCCGGACGAGATCGTCGAGATTGTCGGGCACGATCGATCGACCGACGTCCATCGCCGCCCGAAGACCTTCGGGCTCCTCGAGCGCGCGGGCGTACGCCTCGACCTGTTCCTCGGTGACGCGCTCACGATCGAACACGATCGAGCGGAGGACGGACCGCACGATGGTCCGGACCCCGAGCGCCTTCGCGGTCAGGCTGCTGAATGTCGGGAGGTTCGAAAGGGGGACGAGCGGCGGGAGCCGCTGCCGGTACGCCGGAGCCGCGACCAGCACCATCCGGTCCAGCCGCTGCTCCCGCTGGTCGATGAGTCGAAGCGCTGAAATCAGAGAGAGGCCTCCTCCGAGCGAGTGTCCCACGAGGGTCAGCCGCCACAGGTCGAGCTCCCGCACGAGCTCCACGATCAGGTCCGCGAGGTCGGTGGTCCGGTATCGACCGTCGTCGGGCTTCGGCGCCTCGCCGAACCCCTTCAGGTCGACCAGCAGCACGCGACCACGCTCGGCGAGCTTCGGGCTCCAGTGATGCCAGGTGTAGGACGAGCCGGCGTACCCGTGCACCATCAGGAAGACGTCCGTCGACGTGACACCCGGGTCCCGAAGCTCGGTCACGTGCAGCGGCAGTGAGGTGGAGACGATTTCGGGGCGTGCGCGGCTCATGGCGTGGCTCAGCGCTCGAGCTCGAGGACGCGGGCGCCGTGCGCTTCGAGCTGGTGCGCCAGGTCCGGGTGACAGGTGAAGGCGAAGACCTGCCGGCTTCCGGAGAGCTCCGAGAGGACGTCGAGACCGCGTCGCCGGCGCTGCTGGTCCCAGTTGACCAGAGCCTCGTCGATGAAAAGCGGAAGGGGCTCGCTCCCGCGGTCGAGATGGTCCACGATGGCCAGTCGAAGGCTGAGGTAGGCCTGCTCCAGCGTTCCGGTCGAGATGGGACCGGCCAGCGGAACGGGGCGGGGGAGCCCCGGCCCGACGAGCTGGAACAGCTCCCCGTCGCCGAGCTCGTCGACGAGGATGCGGTCGTAGCGTCCCCCGGTGAGGCGTGAGAGGTATCCCGAGGCCCGGCGGAGGAGGTCGGGCTGATGCTCCTCTCGAAAGCGGCGATCGGCACCGCGCAGGAGCTGGGCGACGAGCCACGTACGGTCGCGCTGCGTGGCGAGGCGCCGCTCCTCTTCCTGCAGGCCGAGAATCTCGCTGTCGACCACGTCCACCGTTTCCCGCTCCCGCAGGTGGGCGATCTCGGTCTCGAGTGCCTCCGCTCGACCCACGAGCTCTTCGATGCGGCCCTGAATCTCCTCCAGTCGCGTGCGTCGGGCGGCGAGGTCGGCGTCCTCGAGGGTCCACGCCGAACCCTCCTCCTCGGCGCTGCGGATGCGAGAAGCGAGATCCGCGAGGTCGGGGTGGGCGCGCTCGAGCTCGTCGTCGAGGCGGTCGGCGCGGGCGTGCGCTTCGAGTCGGCGCTGGACCGCCGTGACCGGATCGGATTCCCCGGGCCCGGTCAGCGCGTGGAGGCGATCGCGAAGGGCCTGCTCGAAGGACATCACGTCCCGGAGCTCCGCTTCGGCGCGGGCGCGGCTCCCCTCGAGGCGACCGAGCTCTCCCTCGGCCGCCCGGGCCGCCTCCTCGGCGCGGTCCGCCTCGGATAGCCGGCGCTCGAGCGTCGCCGCGAACCCGAGCGCATGGGTTGGCGCCTCCTCGCCGAGCGTGGCGGCGAGCGCGGCCGCGTGGGCGTCGAGCGCAGCGATGCGGGCGCGTGCATCGTCGAGTCGGGCGACGGCGTCGGACCGCTGTGTCGCGAGCGACTGGAGGCGCTCCACGGCCGCGAGCAGCGGCGCTCCGGGCGGATCGAGGAACTCCGGACGCACCGGAAGGCCGTCGAGGAGCTCGGCGATCTCGCGGTCGACCTCCTCGATCGGATCGGGCGCGGGGGCCCTCTCCGGCGAGGGGTGCGCGGGGGCACGCTGCGACGGTCGTGCGGCGAGGAGGGTGATCCCGACGGCCATCAGGGCGACGCCGAGCATCGTTGCGGCCTCCGGGCCGCCGAGTGCTCCCCACGCCACGAATGCAGAACCGAGGCCGAGAAGGGCCGCGGGGACCCCGATGCCTCGGGCCGCGGCCCCGTCTTCCCTGCCGGCTTCGGCCGCCTCGGCGCCGACCGCGTCCTTCGCTGCCGCGCGTGCCGCCTCGGCCCGGCGCACCCGATCACGCAGGAGGTCGAGCGACGTCGACTCGAGCCGCTCGTGGGTCGGGACGGGCGCCTCGCTCCGCAGGAACTGGGACGACGCGGTCTGGAGCTGGAAGTCCAGCTCGCGGATGCGAGCCTCCGACTCCTCGACCGCGTCCGCGTCCGCTCCCGCGGCGTTGCAGGCCGCCACGAGATCCGTGATGCGACCCCGGCGAGCCTGAAGCGCGCGAGCGTCGGCGTCGAACCTCTGTACTGCGAGCCGCGGCGCCCGAGCCGATTCTTCGAGCTGGTCGCGATCGGCTTCACACCGCCCCCGGCGTTCGGCAAGGCGTCGGAGCTCCGCGCGCAGGTCGCCGGGGAGCCCCGTCAGCTCCTCGGGTGGCCCGCCCTCCGCCCTCAAGGCCGCGATGCGGTCGAGCTGCCGCTTCACGGGCAGCAGCTCCTGCGTGCGCTCCAGGACGATCGCATCTCGCTCTCGCTCGGAGCGCATCTCGCGCAGCTTGTGCCGCACGTCTTCGAGCTCCTCCACGAGGAGGCGGATCGACCGATCGCGCTCCAGGGCCTCGAGCCGCCTCCCTCGCAGGGCTCGGATCTCTTCCTGCAGATCCCGCAGCCTCTGGTTGCCGCGACGATTGGGCCTCCAGAGCTCGGCGGCTTCCCGCTCGAGCTTGTCCGCGACCGCGCGTGCCGGTCGGAGATCGGTGGTGCCCATCGATCCGAGCACCCGGTCCTGGATGTGCGCCCACGTCTCCTCGTCGAGACCGGCCAGCTCCGATAGTGTGATCGCGAATACCTGGCGGAACACGGTCCGCGGGATGTGCTCGACCCACGGGACGGGCTGGTTGCGGAGCTCGCGCGTCGCTTCGCCGAGGGTCAGCCGGCCCGTCGGCGACGAGCGAAGCCGCCGCGAGACGGTGGCGCATCCCCCGTCGGACAGGCGCAGCTGGATCTCGCCTGCCGCCTCGTCCGAGTTCCACGGCACGTGCGGGTTCCGCTCCCGTGAGGCGGGCTGAAAACCGTACAGTGCGGTGGTCAGGAAGCTGAAGAGCGTGGACTTGCCGGCCTCGTTGGGACCCAGGACGACTACGAGCGGGCCGAGCGACTCGGGGCCCGTGTCGAAGCCGCCGAGTCTTCCGAACGCGTCGACCCGCAGGCGCTCGATCCTCACGCCCCGGAGTCCTCGAGAAGGTGGGCGGCGATGTCGCCGTCGGCCTCCGAGAGAAGACGACGTACGTATCCGCGCACGGTCGACGGGTCCGACGAGCTCACACCCGCGAGATCCCCGGCCTCGACGTGATCGAGCACGTCCTCGCCCCGACGCAGGGCCTCGCACATGCGGAGAGCCTCGCCGAGAACGTCCGTGCGGAGGCGGTGCTCGTCGAGCGGTACCACGGGGTGGACTCCGTCCGCGACCACGGTGACGTCGAGGGCACCCAGGAGCCGTGCGAGCTCCTCGCCCAGCATTTCCTGGTCCTCGACGTCTCTGAGCTCGGCCCAGAGTGGGCAGGCGCCGCTAAGCACGACGCGGATCATCCACTCCGTCGCGCTGGTGCCGGGATCACCGTCCCGCTCGTGTCGCCACGCCGAGAGGATGTGACGCTCGAGCTCGTCGAGCGTGCCGATCGCGTCGAGGCGGTCGACGTGCATCGTCTCCCACCGTACGGGCCCCAGGGGACGGAACGCGATCGCCGGCGAGGTGCGATCGGTCAGATCCACCAGCAACCCCCCGCGCACGCCCTGCTCTGCGTGGCTCTTTCCCTGGAGCGAGCCGGCATACCAGATCGGAGGATCGTCGGAGAGCTCCTGGCGGACGTGGACGTGACCGAGGGCCCAGTAGTCGTATCCTGCGTGACGCAGGTACGTGAGGTCCGAGGGTGCGTACGGGTGGTGCTCGTCCGCTCCGATCGAGGCGTGCACCTGTGTGTGCAGGAGCGCGACCTCGGGCAGGTCACGGGAGGGCATGGGAAGACGGCGCGAGAGGTCCTCGCCGACACGCCCGGTCGCATGCCCGATGGCGGTGACGTGGCCGACGGCCTCGCCGCCGTGATCGCGGACCAGGATCCGGCGCGGCGTGGCGTCCGGGGCGACCCGGACACAGGCTGGCCATTCGATGCGCCGCGGCCCGACGTCGGACGATCCCGGATCGTGGTTTCCGGTCGCGTAGACCACGGTGATGCCGTGGTCACCCAGGCGCTCCGACTGCTCCAGGAGAAAGCGCTCCGTCTGGAACGAGAGGCGGTCCCCGTCGAAGAGGTCTCCGGCGATCAGGAGCGCATGGACGTCCTCCCGGATGGCGACGTCTACGGCGTTTCGGAAGGCCTCGCGCGAGGCCTCGCGGAGGCGCGTCCGGACGCGTTCGGATCGACCCGCGAACGAGGTGTCGAGATGGACGTCGGCGACGTGCAGGAAGCGCATGGCGGAAGTTAGAGGAAAGGCCCGGACCTGTGAATTTACCCGCGTCGGAGCGAGGTCCGTACGCCATGGTTTCCCGCGGTGGGCTTCTCAGGTAACGTTACAGAGCGTCCTCGAACTCCCCATTCCGCGCGCGCTCTCAGGCGCTGCGCTCCGCCGAATATCACGCCATGAGCGACACGATGGACGCGGCGTCCCGCCGCCTCCGGGAGGACTCGCCGACCCTCGAAGCCGTGCGCGAAGCGTTGCGCACGCGGTGCGAGGACTCCGAAGTCGACCTCCTGCTCGATTTCGCGCACCTCTTCCTCTCCCGCGCTCCCGAGGAGCTCATTCGGCAACGGTCGGCGGACGACCTCGCCGGGATGACGCTCGGCGCCTTCCGCTTCCTGCGGGAGTCCCGGGGCTTCCGCGTCGACGTCGCGGTCGCCAATCCGGAAGCCTCGGAAGGCTCGTGGGCCGACGGGGTGACGGTCATACGCACCAACGTCAGCGAGCGCCCGTTCATCATCGACTCGATCCGCGAGTACCTCGCGCTCGAAGGTCTCACCATCGAGCGCATGGTCTACCCGATCCTCGACGTGGAGCGGGACGAGGAGGGCGTGGTGGTGGGCATCGCCGCGGCGACCGACGGAGGCGCGAAGGAGTCGATCGTCCACTGCGAGGTCGCGCGGGTCGATGACCCCGAGCGACTGGCCCGGATTCAGGGCGAGCTCGCCGACCGGCTGCAGGACGTGGTTCGGGTCACGGACGACTTCCGTCCGATGCTCGATGCGGTCCAAATGGTGACGGATGCCGTTTCGACGTACTCCGAAGCGATGCCGGGGCGAGTCGAGGAGTTCCGGGAGATCCAGGCCTTCCTCGAGTGGCTGCGGGACGGGGGATTCGTCTTCCTGGGGTACCGCGGGTACGACCTGATCGGCGGCCACGACGGCAGCGAGCAGGCGATCGTCGTCGAGCCGGGATCCGGTCTGGGGCTTCTGCGTAACGAGGCGCATTCCCGCTTCGCGGAGCCGGTGCCCGTTTCGGAGCTGGACCCGGGCATGGCGGAGCTGGCCATCCACGGGCCGGTGCTCATCATCAACAAGACCAACGCCGAGTCGACGGTCCATCGACGGGCGCGCATGGACTACATCGGGGTGAAGAAGCTCGACGCCAGCGGCGTCGTGGCCGGGGAGCACCGCTTCGTCGGCCTCTTCACGTCGAAGGCCTATGCCGAGCCGGCGGGGTCCATCCCGATCCTCCGCCGCAAGCTCGCGACGATTCTCGAGGCCACCGCGGTGCGCCCGGGCTCGCACGACTACAAGGAGATCATCACCACCTTCGACTCCATCCCGAAGGAGCAGCTCTTCCTGGCTACGGCCGAGGAGATCGGGGAGGACGTCAGGGCCGTCGTGCTGTCGTACGACGCTCGGCGCGTCCGCGTCACGCTGCGCGAGGATCCGCTTCATCGAGGGATCTCGGTGATGGTCATCCTGCCGCGAGATCGGTTCTCCGGTACCGTCCGGAAGTCCATCGAGGCGGCGCTCGTGTCGGCCTTCGAGGGAGAGGTCCTCAACTATCACCTCGCCATGGGCGAGGGTGTCCAGGCGCGCCTGCACTTCTACATCGGGGTGAACGCGGACACGGTACCGCCCGTCACGGCGAGTCAGCTCGAAGAGACCGTCTCGGAGCTGATCCGGACGTGGGGCGACCGCGTCGTGGACGGCCTGCGCGCCATCTGGTCCACGGACGAGGTGGACCGCCTCGCCGAGCACTACGGTGCCGCGTTCAGCCGGGAGTACCAGGCCGCCGCTTCGGCCGAGGTCGCGGTTGCGGACATCGGCGAGCTCGAGGCGATGTCGGAGGACGACCGGTCGATTTCCGTTCGACTCACCAATCGGGTCCCGGAAAGCCCCGTGGCGGGCGTGACGGGGGCGACCGAGCTGAAGCTATTCCTCCGGGACGAGCAGCTCGTTCTGTCCGACTTCCTGCCGATCCTCGAGGATGCGGGGCTCCGCGTCCTGGCGATGAAGCCGTACGAGGTCGGTCCTCCGGACGATCCGGAAGCGACGATCTACGTGTTCGCCGTTCAGGATCGTGAAGGGGAGCGGATCGACACGGAAGATCGAGGGGAGCTCCTCTCCGAGACCATCCTCGCCGCGCGGGCCGGAGACGTCGTCAGTGATGCGCTCAACGCCCTGGTGCTGACGGCCGGACTTCACTGGCGCCAGGTGGACGTGCTTCGGGGATACGCGGGGTATGCGTTCCAGGTCGGAGCGGTGCCGAGCCGAAGTGCGCTGCCCAACGCGCTCGTACGCTACCCCGGCATCGCGCGGGAGCTGTTCGACCTGTTCCGCACCAAGTTCGATCCTGCGTCGGGTGCGACGCGCGAGGAGAGGCTCGGCACCGTCGACGACATCCGCGCGGCGTTCCACGCGTCGCTGCGCGGCGTATCCGCGCTCTCGGAGGATCGGGCCCTCCGGAGGCTCGAGCAGCTGATCGGGACCACGGTCCGCACCAACTACTACCGCCACGGAGCCACCGTGCCGACCCGCCGCTCGGGCGGAGTGCCCTACATCTCCTACAAGTTCCAGGTCGGGAGCCTCGACGGCGGATCGACGACGGAGCTCCTGTTCGAGGTCTGGGTGCACTCGGCCCGCATGGAGGGCGTGCACCTTCGCGGATCCACGGTAGCCCGAGGCGGCATCCGGTGGAGCGACCGTCCCGACGACTTCCGCAAGGAGATCCTCGGGCTCGTGAACACGCAGATGGTGAAGAACGCCGTGATCGTGCCGGGCGGCTCGAAGGGCGGCTTCGTCACCCGACGCGCTCCCGAGAACCCCGAGGAGCGCTTCGAGGAAGCGAGGCGGCAGTACCAGACGCTCATCCGGGGCCTGCTCGACATCACGGACAACATCGTGGACGGTCGGACGGTCGCCCCGGAAGGCGTGTTCGCGTTCGATCCCCCCGACCCCTACCTGGTCGTGGCGGCGGACAAGGGGACGGCCACGTTCTCGGACGTCGCCAACGCGGTGTCGGCGGAGTACGGCTTCTGGCTGGACGACGCCTTCGCGTCGGGTGGATCCAACGGGTACGACCACAAGGCGGTGGGGATCACCGCGCGGGGCGCCTGGGAGTGCGTGAGGCGCCATTTCCGTGAGATGGGCAAGGACATCCAGGCCGAGCCGTTCACCGTCGCCGGCATCGGTGACATGAGCGGCGACGTGTTCGGGAACGGCATGCTCCTGTCCGAGCAGATTCGCCTGATCGCGGCCTTCGACCATCGGCACATCTTCATCGATCCCGATCCCGATCCGGCGACGTCGTTCGCGGAGCGCAAGCGGATGTTCGCGCTCGGTCGGTCGAGCTGGGAGGACTACGATCAGAGCACCCTGAGCGAGGGGGGGATGATCATCCGCCGCGGGGCGAAGGAGGTCGAGCTCACGCCACAGGCTCGCCGCGCCCTGGGGATCGGCCCGGATGACGAGGCGCCCGCCGACGGGGAGGCGCTGATCCGCGCCGTGCTCCGCGCTCCGGTCGAGCTGCTCTGGAACGGAGGAATCGGGACGTACGTGAAGTCCCGCCTCGAGACGGACGCGGACGCGAAGGACCCGTCGAACGATGCCGTGCGGGTGGATGCGGACGAGCTGCGATGCGACGTGATCGGCGAGGGCGGCAACCTCGGGCTCACCCAGCGGGCCCGGATCGAGTATGCGTTCGCCGGCGGTCGGATCAACACCGATGCGCTCGACAACTCCGGCGGCGTCGACATGTCGGATCACGAGGTGAACCTGAAGATCCTCCTGGCCCCCGCGGTTCGGGAAGGCTCGCTCGAGCCCGACCGACGAAACAAGCTGCTGGAGGAGCTGACCGAGGCCGTGGCCGAGCTGGTGCTCGCGAACAACCGGTCGCAGAGCCTCGCGATCTCCCTCGACGAGCTCCGGTCGAAGGAGTCTCTCGACGACGTGCGTGATCTCATGTTCACGCTGGAAAAGGCCGGTGAGCTCGACCGGGCCGCCGAGGTGCTCCCGTCGTCGGATGTTCTCCACGAGCGCAAGGAGCGGGGCCAGGCCATGGCGCGCCCGGAGCTATGCGTGCTGCTCGCCCACGCCAAGCTCTCGCTCAAGGCAGAGCTTCTCGCGAGTCGGCTCCCGGACGATCCGGTCACGGAGAGCTATCTCCTCGGCTACTTCCCGCCGGCGGCGATGATGGCGGCCGGACAGGACAACCTGGCGGCACATCGGCTGCGGCGGGAGATCATCACGGCGCAGATCACCAACGACCTGGTCGACCTCATGGGCGCGGGGTTCGTCAGCCGTCTGGCGCGCGATTCGGGGCGCAGTGCGGAGGACGTGGTTCGGGCCTGGCTGGTCGCATCGCGACTGGCCGACCACCGGGCGCTCCTCGGGCAGATGGCACAGCAGGCGAACCCGGTCAACGCCAGGGTGGCGTACCGATGGCTGCTGGGCCTCGCACGGGTGCTCGAGCGCACGAGTCGCTGGGTCCTGCAGAATGTCGAGCCCGAACAGTCCTCCGGAGCGATCGTCGATCAGAACCTCGCCGGTCTCGCCGAGCTGCGGGAGCGATTCGGAACGGTCGTACGGGGCGAGGAGCGGAAGCTCTACGAGGCTCGCGTGCGGGAGATCCAGGAGCTCGGAGCCGACGAGGCCTTTTCGAGGCGGCTCATCACGTTGCGATTCCTCGATCAGCTCCTCGAGATCCTGGGCATCGCCCGTGCCAAGGGGTTCGGTGTCACGGCGACGGCGCACGCCTACTACCAGACGTCGGAGTCCTTCCAAATCCCCTGGCTGAGGAGGCGCGCCTTCGCGGCTGCGGGTGACGACCAGTGGGAGCAGCGGGCGGCGCAGGCGCTCTCGGACGATATCTCCAGGGCACACCGCAAGGTGGCGGTCGGCCTCATGCGCCGTGTGGCGGAGGCGGGTGACACGGAGCAGGAGGAGTCCGTCGACTTCCTCGCCGCGCTCCGGCGGCGTGAGACCGAGCGATTCCGCGAAATCGTCGGGGAGCTCCACGAGGAGGAGTCGGTGGGCCTCGCGGCCGTGTCCGTGGCCACGCGCGAGCTCGGTGACCTGGCGGAGCGCCTGGGGCGGGCTCGCGATCCGGAGGATCGCCGGTAGTGCGTCGCGGGGGCTTCACGATGATCGAGCTCGCGGTGGTGATCGCCGTGGCGGGAATCGTCGTGACGCTCGGGACACTCACCTTCTCCGGGTATTTCCGCCGCAATTCAGCCCGGCGGGCGGCCCAGGTGTTCGCGCAGGACCTCGTGGCGGCCCGGAGCTTCGCCGTGCGCTCGCAGGAGCCCGTCGTGATCCGCTTCTACGAGGGCAGCCTGTGGTACGAGGTCGAGGCACAGTCGAGCGCGGAGGAGATCGCGCGGCGGCGATTCGGAGGGGAGGCGGACATCGATCTCAGCGGTGTGACGCTCGATACGGACGGTGATTCGCTCGTCTTCAGCGCTCGGGGCGTCGCCGACATGAGCGGCGCCGCGGGCTCTCTGGGGACGGCCACATTTTCTTCCGGAGACGTGACGTACACCGTATCGTTCAACGGTATGGGTGCCTCGAAGATCGACCGGACTTGAGCGCCGAAATCGAGCGATGCCTTCCTGCCGGGCTCCGCGACGGCTTCACCCTGATCGAGGTGATCGGGGCACTTGTCGTCTTTTCCGTCGGCGTGCTGATGGTAATGCGCGCGGGGAGCTCCCTCACGACCCAGACGCGGTACTCCGGCGCACGGTCGGAGCTCGTCGTGCTGGCCAACGAGCGCGTCGATTCGATCGAGGCGACGCCGCTCGACTCGATCGTCCCCGGCACCGCGTCGGACACGCTGACCGTGCAGGGGTGGGCGTATCTGCGGACGGTCACCGTGACCCGGCTGACGCCGATTCTCGGTCGGGTCGAGGTGTCGTTCGCGCCCGTGGGGGACGTGGGGCCCTCGTACGAGGTCACGTCGTACACGTCCGCGGTCTGGTAGCGCGAGGGCTGCCCGCCGAGGTGGGCGGAGGCGGGCGGGGCGGCTTCACGCTCGTCGAGACGCTGATCGCCCTCGTCATCTCGTCGTTTCTGGTCGTGCTCGTGAGCCACGCGTTCCTGGTGCAGAACGGGTTCTATTCGCTCCAGACGCTCCGGGTCGGCGTGCAGGACAACACCAGGGCGGCCACGGAGCTGGTCGCCCGCGAAGTCCGCAACGTCCCGCGGGACGGCGTCGTGGTCGCGGGGAGCCGGACGCTCACGATCCGGTCGCCGATCGTGGTGGGTACCGTGTGCAACAGGCAGGGGGCGGCGCAGGTCGACGTCATGACCGAGGGCGGAGAAGCCGCCGTCCCCGTCGACGAGGTCGCGGGCGTGGCGCTCCGCAACGACTCGACGTGGGAGTACGGGATCCGCAGCTGGCCGGCGCTCGACGGCAACGACAACCAGTCGGCCAACAACTGCGCGGCCAACGGGGCCGACACGGTGGGTGCCCGTGACGACTTCCATCGTCTCGTGGGGATGAACGCGCTCTTCCCGGGGGCCGTGGTCGAAGGGGACGTGCTCATGCTCTTTCGCGAGACGACGTTCACCATCCGGACTTCGCAGCTCGACAGCACGACCCTCGCGCTCTTCCGGGCCGACTACGGGGAGGCTCCGGTGGAGTTCGCGACCGGCATCGATACGACCGCGCACTTCGAGTACCGGACCTCGGCCGGCACCTACGCGGACACGGTCCTCGCTGCCGACCTGTCGACCGTGGACGTGGTCCGGATCGTCGCGGAGTCGCGAAAGCCGCCGGCGACGGGAGGCGCGGACGACGTGCGCTTCGGCTGGTCGGTCAACGTGCCCCTCCGCAACGTTCGCGACGAGGGCCCGTGAGCATGAGGTCGGCGCGAGCGATGGAACGGGGTGCGTCGGAGGGAGGGTTCGTGCTCGCCCTGGTGGTCTTCATGCTCTTCGCCATCGCGGTCGCGTCGGCGACGGGCTACCTGGTCGTGTCGTCCGAGTTCATGCTGGGACGGCATAGCCGGGACGGGGCCGAGGCACTCACCGTGGCCCGCGCCGGACTCGAACGGTTCGTCTCGGAGACCATGGGAGTGCTGCCCGATACCACGACGTACGCGCTCGGCAACGGCGTCGCGGTCGTCACGACCAGAAGGGTCTACGAGGAAGACGGACAGACGCACATCTATTATGTCCGCTCGGAGGGCACGGTCGACGACATCTTCACGCCCGGCACGCCGGCCCGCCGCGTCGTGGGCGCCTATGCCACCCACCACTGGCGGCCGGTGGAGCACCACGCGGCCGTGATGATCGGAGCGGATGCCCTCTCGGTCGAGGGGGGTGGTCAGGCGCACGGGATCGACTACAGCACCGCCCTCGACTGTGCGGAAGGGGGTGGACCCCGCATCGTCGGTGCCATCGCCCGGTTGTCCGTGACCGGGCAGAGCCCGTCGGACATCCAGGGAAGCCCGCCGACCCGGACGTGGGCCGGAGGCTGGTCGGCGATCAGCGATTCCATCGGCGTGCGCTGGGACGTGATCTCGGACCCCAACTTCCCGGTCGACTTCGAGAACACGCTCCCGAGCTTCGGGGCGCTGCCCGCCGATTCCTTTCCCGTCATTCGCTACACGGGGTGGGTCAACGCCTCCTTCAGCGGGCGAGGGGTCCTGCTCGTCGACGGGGTCTTCGATCCCAACTCCTCGTTCAGCTGGGACGGCATCGTGCTCGCCAGGCACATCGACGACGCGGCGCAGGGCCAGATCGACGGGATGCTCGTCGCGGGGCTCGAGGAACCGAACATGTACTCCAGTGTCGGGCTCTCGATCGACGTGAAGTACCACGCGTGCAACGTATACGCGGCGAGTGAATCCCTGTCCTATCTGGAGCTGATGCCCCACACGGTGCACGAGGTGAACTGAGTCAGTCCTGAGCGTCCAGGACCATGATCTTCTGCCAGATCTTGGCACTCAGCCCCGTCGTGAGCGCCTCGACCTCGTCGACCGCCTGGAGGATCACCGTGTCGTTGAAGCGCTCCGCGTAGAGCGCCGCGAGCTTCGACACGAGGGACAGCAGCTCCGAGCAGTAGTCGAGGTATCGGCCGAGCTGGTCGCGCGTGAGCGTTCGCCTGGGCGACGAGACCGTGTCGTCGATCGCGTGGAGAAACCGGTCGGGGTCCTTCGTGAGCTGATGCATGTCGACGATGTGCGCGATCGCTCGGAGCTCCCGGATATGGCCGAGCGCCTGCATCCGTCTCAGCCGGTTCTCCGCGGTGATCAGGAACACCAGAAGGAAGCCGATGAAGATCACGTCCTGGATCCCGGACTCGAGGAGCTCGACGGCCTCGAAGGCGCTTCCGAAGCCGGCGGGTATCTCGATCAGCACGGCGCGGATCGCCGCTACCGCGCCGACGAGGACCAGGCCCGCCATGAGCCAGGTGGCGGTACGGAGCCACCAGACGGGCCGCTCGATCCGGTCGAGGCGGGCCTTGGTCTGCTCGCCGATCTCGAGGAGGCTCTCGCACAGGCGGCCCAGCCCCGAGCCGGGAAAGCGTTCCTCGATGCGGCTACGGAGCTTGTCGATCGTGTAGACGATGCGCTCGGGATCGAGCGATCGGGTCGACGGAGGAGGGAGGTCCGGTAGGGCAGGCCGGGCAGTCATGCCCGCAATGTCGCGTTCGCTTGCGGATTCGTGAAGCGCACCCGCATGATGCCGCGAATCGCCGCGCGGACGGGGTGGCCCGCGCCCAAGACGGAGGAGGCATGCAGCCGACCGACACCCGGGACCCTCAGTACTATCACAAGGTCGTGGACTGCCAGTGGGCATGCCCGGCACACACCAACGTGCCGGAGTACATCCGTCTCATCGCCGAAGGCAGCTTCACCGAGTCGTACCTCCTCAACCGGAAGTCCAACGTCTTCCCGGGCATTCTGGGGCGGACCTGCGACCGACCGTGCGAGCCGGCCTGCAGGCGGGGGCGCGTGGAGGAGGAGCCGGTGGCGATCTGCCGCCTGAAGCGCGTCGCCGCCGATCTCCGTGACGAGGTGAAGCACCTCCTGCCGACGGCGCCGGCCGTGAAGAACGGCAAGAAGGTGGCGTTGATCGGGGCCGGCCCGGCCTCGCTGACCGTGGCCAACGACCTCATGCCGCTCGGCTACGAGTGCACGATCTTCGAGGCCCTGCCCAAGGCCGGCGGCCTCATGCGCACGAACATCCCGTCCTTTCGACTGCCGGTCGAGGTCCTGCAGGAGGAGATCGACTACATCCTCGACATGGGCGTCGACATCCGGTACGACCACCGGATCGACTCGCTGAAGGAGCTGCTGGACACCGGGGAGTACGATGCGGTCTTCGTCGGGACGGGGGCTCCGAAGGGGAAGGAGCTCCGGGTCCCCGGACGCGAGGAGGCGGACGCCAACGTCCACATCGGCATCGAGTGGCTCGAGTCGATCCACTTCGGGCACATCGACACCGTGGGTGAGCGCGTGCTCGTCATCGGGGTGGGCAATACCGCGATGGACTGCTGCAGGAGCGCGAAGCGCCTGGGCGGGAAGGACATCAAGGTCATGGCCCGTAAGACCCGCCCGTACTTCAAGGCGTCGCCCTGGGAGCTCGAAGACGCCGAGGACGAGCGGGTCGAGATCCTCGTGAACCACGCGCCTGCGAGCTTCGTGGTGGAGGACGGGCGCCTCACCGGCATGATGTTCGACATCGTGGAGTGGCAGGAGAACGAGAAGGGGCGCCTCGTGAGCACCAAGCTCGACGAGGTCTTCATGCCGGCGGACGACGTGATCCTGGCCATCGGGCAGGACAACGCCTTCCCATGGATCGAGCGGGATATCGGGATCGAGTTCGGCGAGTGGGACATGCCGGTCGTGGATCGGGCCACGTTCATGACGACCCGGGAGGGCGTCTTCGTGGGAGGCGACGCCGCGTGGGGCCCGGAGAACATCATCTGGGCCGTGGAGCACGGTCACCAGGCCGCGATCTCCATCCACAACTACTGTCAGGGAATCTCCGTTACGGAGCGTCCCCCGTACGGCATGAACCTCGTGTCGACCAAGATGGGCCTGCACGAGTGGCGCTACTCCAACGACTACAACCCGGCGGACCGCACTTCCATGCGGTACGTCGATCTGGAGCAGCGCATCTCCGACATGAAGATCGAGGCGGAGCTCGGCTTCGACCCGGCACAGGCGGCCCGCGAGGTCGAGCGCTGCCTGAACTGCGACATCCAGACCGACTTCACCGCGAAGCTCTGCATCGAGTGCGATGCGTGCATCGACGTGTGCCCGGTCCACTGCCTGACCATGACGCCCAACGGAACCGAGGAGGAGCTCCGGGATCGCCTCATGGTGCCGGCAGTCAACCTCGAGCAGGCGATCTTCGTCTCCGAAGACCTTCCGCAGACCCGGCGGGTCATGGTGAAGGACGAGGATCTCTGCGTGCACTGCGGCCTGTGCGCCGAGCGCTGCCCGACGGCCGCCTGGGACATGGTCCAGTTCGACCTCCTGAACCCCCACGCAGGACACGAATCTTGGCCCACGACAGCCGTTACGGCGTAAACGAGTTCGCCTTCAAGGTCGCCACGGTCAACGGGACCGGCTCGGCGAGCGCAAACGGCCTCCTCCTTCAGGCGCTGTTCCGCATGGGGATCCCCGTGTCGGGCAAGAACGTCTTCCCCTCCAACATCCAGGGCCTGCCGACGTGGTACGAGATCCGCGTCAACAAGGACGGCTACACGGCCCGCAGCCCCGACTTCCAGCTGGTCGTGGCGATGAACCCGCAGAGCTACGAGCGCGACATCGAGGAGGTCGTCTCCGGCGGCTGGGTGCTGTACGACAGCACGCGTGCGCTCGACGACCGGCTCCGCCGGGAGGACGTCACCTTCCTCGGCGCACCGCTCGCCCGCATGTGCGTGGAGAACTTCGAGGGGTCGCGCACGCGGATCCTGATGAAGAACATCATGTACGTCGGGGCCCTCGTGGGGCTCCTCGACATCGACATGGACGTGGTGCGGGGCATGCTGCAGGAGAAGTTCTCCGCGAAGCCTCACCTCATCGACGCCAACCTGAAGGCGATCGAGCTCGGGCACCGGTATGCGCTGGAGCACTACGACTGTCCGCTGCCGATCCGCCTCGAGTCCATGGACGCTACCCGGGACTGCGTCATGGTGACGGGCAACGTCGCGGCCGGGCTCGGATGCGTGTACGCCGGTGCGACGGTCGGCGCGTGGTATCCCATCACGCCATCCACGTCGCTCATGGACGGCTTCACGGAGTTCTGTCACCGCTTTCGCATCGATCCCGAGACCGGCAAGAAGAACTTCTGCATCATCCAGGCGGAGGACGAGCTGGCGGCGGCGGGTATGGTCATCGGCGCGTCCTGGATGGGCGCCCGGTCCTTCACTCCGACGAGCGGCCCGGGCATTTCGCTCATGAGCGAGTTCATCGGCCTCGCCTATTACGCCGAGATCCCGAGTGTTTTCTTCGACGTGCAGCGCACGGGCCCCTCGACCGGGATGCCGACGCGCACGCAGCAGGGTGACCTGATGCTGTGCGCCTACGCGTCGCATGGGGACACGAAGCACATCGTGCTCTTTCCGGCGGACCCGAGGGAGTGCTTCGAGTTCGCGGTCGCGGCCTTCGATCTGGCCGAGCGTTTCCAGACGCCCGTGTTCGTGGTCTCCGATCTGGACATCGGGATGAACGACTGGATGATCCCCCGGCTCGAGTGGGACGACGCGTACGTCCCCGATCGCGGGAAGGTCCTCTCTGCGGAGGATCTCGAGAAGGCGGAGTCGTTCTACCGTTACCTCGACGTGGACGGCGACCACGTCCCCTATCGGACGCTTCCGGGTGTCCACCCCAAGGGCGCGTACTTCACCCGCGGGTCCGGTCACGACAAGTACGGCCGGTACACGGAGGGATCCGACGAGTACATCGAGGTCGTCGACCGCCTGCTCGAGAAGATCGAATCGGCCGGCGATCACGTGCCCGCGCCGGAAGTGTTCGGCGAGGGCGCCACCGAGGAGGGGGGTGCCTCGTACGGCATGATCTCGATCGGGGGGTGTCACTGGGCCGTGCTCGAAGCCCGCGACGACCTCGCGGCCCGCGGCATCGAGATCGACTACCTCCGTGTCCGCGGCTTCCCGTTCAACCGGACGGTGGAGGACTTCCTCGAGCACCACGACCGGATCTTCGTGATCGAGCAGAATCGGGACGAGCAGCTCCGAAAGCTGCTGCTGATGGAGACGTCGTGTCCCAAGCACAAGTTGACCTCGATCACGTATTACGGCGGACAGCCGCTCAGCAAGGGACACGTTCTCGGCGGTCTGGCCGAGCACATCGAGATCCTTCCGGCAGGGGTGGGTGGACCGACGTGAGCCTTATCGGAGAAGGGGCATGAGCTACATCACGAAACCGACTGCCCGCCATCCCGCGATGCGGGTCAACAAGCTCGGCCTGACGCCCCGAGACTACGAAGGGGCGATGTCGACGCTGTGCGCAGGGTGCGGGCACGACTCCGTGACCGCGGCGCTCATTCAGGCGTTCTTCGAGCTCGACGTCGAGCCTCACCGCGTCGCGAAGCTTTCGGGCATCGGATGCTCCTCGAAGACGCCCACCTACTTCATCAGCGAAGCGCACGGCTTCAACTCGGTCCACGGCCGCATGCCGTCGATCGCCGCGGGGGCCAACGCGGCCAACCGTGACCTCCTCTATGTGGGGATCTCCGGAGACGGCGACTCGCTCTCCATCGGTCTGGGGCAGTTCTGCCACGCGATCCGCCGCAACGTGAACATGCTGTACGTGCTGGAGAACAACGGGGTCTACGGGCTCACGAAGGGCCAGTTCAGCGCCTCGGCGGACGTCGGAACGAAGTCGAAGAAGGGGGAGGTGAACCAGCAGGGGCCGATCGACGCGGTCAACGTGGCCCTCACCCTGGGCGCGACGTTCGTCGCGCGCTCGTTCTCGGGCGACAAGGCCCAGCTGGTCCCGATCCTCAAGGCGGGTCTCCGTCACAGGGGCTTCGCGTTCATCGACGTGATCTCGCCGTGCGTGACCTTCAACGATCACGTGGGTTCGACGAAGAGCTACGCGCACACGCGCACCCATATGCACGAGGTCATCGAGACCGACTTCGTCCCGATCCGGACCGAGATCGAGGCCGAATACGCCGAAGGGAGCGTGCGGGCCGTGAAGATGCACGACGGCAGCACGCTCCAGCTTCGGAAGGTGGCCGAGGACTACGATCCCACCGACCGGGCGGCCGTCATCGACTACCTGGGCGGCGTGGTCCGGAGGGGCGAGGTCCCGACGGGCCTCCTCTATCTGGCCGAGGCCGGGGCCGACATGCACGAGTTCAGCGAGACGGTCGATCAGCCGCTCGTGGAGGTCCCGTACGACAAGCTCTGCCCCGGCAGCGCCGGCCTGGAGGCCGTTCAGAAGGAGTGGTGGTGAGCGGCGGGGGTGCTCCGTCGCCCGCTCGGGCGGGGGCCGCCGCCCTGGCAGCGCTCGCCCTGCTGGCCGTCCAGCCGGCGGCTTCCCGGGGGCAGCCGACCCGCGACCTCCAGGCCGCGCTGGACTCGGCGGTTCAGCAGTATGTCGGGTCTCCCATCGTGCCCGGCGTCTCCGTGGCCGTCGTTCGTGGCGAGGAGGTCCTGCTCAGGCGCGGCTACGGTCTGGTCGATCTCGAGTGGGACGTCGCGACGCCGGCGGATGCCGGGGCGAGCTACGAGATCGGATCGGTCACCAAGCAGTTCACGGCCGCGGCCGTCCTGCTGCTCGCGGAGGAAGGGCTCGTCGACCTGGATGCGGATTTCACCGACTACGTGGCTTTCGATACCGGGGGCCGGACGATTCCGGTGCGCCGCCTGCTCGATCACACGTCGGGCATCGAGAGCTACACGGACATGCCGGTCTTCGGGGAGCTGACGCCGTTCACGCTGCCACGCGACACCCTCCTGCGGCTCGTCGAAGAGGAGCCGTTCGATTTCGAGCCGGGCACGGCCCTCATCTACAACAACACGGGCTTCTTCGTGCTCGGGTTGATCGTCGAGGAGGTCAGCGGGCAGGCGTACGAGGACTTCGTCGCCGAGCGTCTCTTCGAGCCGGCCGGCATGGACGATTCGTACTACTGCCACCACGAGCTGTGGCGGGAGCGTCGGGCGCACGGGTACGACGCCGTCGGCCCCGAGAGGCTGATCCGGGCGCGGTATCTCGACCACACCTGGCCGTACGCTGCGGGCTCGCTGTGCTCGACCGTGGACGACCTGGTGAAGTGGAATCAGGCCCTCCACGGCGGTGACGTCCTCGGCCCGGAATCGTACGCCGCGATGATCACGCCCACGCCGCTCGTGGACGGAAGCCCGGTGCGCTACGCCATGGGCATCGCGAATCAGGAGGTTGGAGGGCGGCGCGTGCTCGCCCACGGGGGAGGGATCAACGGCTTCACCTCGCACCTGGCGTACTACCCCGACGAGGAGCTCTCCGTGGTCGTGCTTCAGAACTCGACGGCACCTCCGGGGCCGGCCTCTCTCGCGACCGATCTCGTGAACCTCGTCCTCGGTGCGCCCGACCGGCCCGAGCCGGTGGTCTTCGAGGGAGATCCGTCGCGGTTCGCCGGATCCTATACCGGGGTCGGACGGGGAGCGGACCTGACGGTGATCGTGTCGGTCGAGGACGGCGATCTGATGTTCCGCCAGCACGATGCCCGTGCGCCCGAGCCCGACGAGCCCATGGAGACTTTGTACCGCGGCGGGCTTACCTGGTCCGAGGGCCCCACGCGACTCCGGTTCGTGGAAGAGGGCGGTCGCGTCACCGAGCTCCGGTTCGAGGCGACCAGCGCGCACTACGTGCTGAAGCGCTCGGAGGGCTGAGCGCGCCGGCGTACCGACCGTCGATGCGCAACGGATCGACCGAGCCTCCGTATAATGGATCATGAGCAAGCCGAGTGGACGCGAGCGGCGCCGACCTGCGGTCGTCTGGATCCGGTCGATCGGTTGGAGCGTCGCCCTGTCGGCGTCGGCTGTCGCGGCCGCGGCGGCCCAGGTCGAGATGTCGGCCACGGCGGAGCCGATCGGAGCGGTGTTCGAGGGGCAGGTCGTCGACAGCCTCACGGGTGATCCGATCGAGGGGGTTCTCATCCGGATGGACTCGGGCGGCGAGGCCTTCTCGGACGAGCGCGGGGAATTCCGCTTCGTCGGACTTCCCCAGGGACGACGTCTCTTCGCGATGCTCACGGCCGACTGCCGGATCACCTGGGCGGAGATCACGGTGGTCGAGGGCATTCCGCGCAGGGAGCGGTTCCGGCTGCCACCGGCGTTCGGCGCAGCGGCGGATGCCGCCGACGAAGAAGAGGCCAGACGGAAGAGCACCGGCGGTCGACGCCTCACGGCACGCGAGCTCGACGAGTCCCAGGCGAACTCCGTGCTGGAGCTGATTCGCCAGATCTCGCCGAACATGGTGGACCCCATGCGCGGCGAGCCCGGCGGCGTCTCGGAGCTCCGCGCCGGCCGTGGGCGGTCACTGGGCACCACGGACCCTCCGGTCATCGTCATCGACGGTGTGCGGATGCCCGGCGTCGAGGGCACCCTCTCGACGATGCGACCCTCGGAGGTCGCCGAGCTCGAGATCCAGCCGGGCGCGGCCGCGGGCTGGGAGTACGGGTCCGCCGGCGCCAGCGGCGTGATCAAGATCACGATGCGGCGGGGACTGCCGGACGGGGCCGAGGAGGTGCGCGAGCGCTCCGCCTGTGTGGTGCCCGCCTTCCCGGGCGGCTGATCGCACGACCGTCCTGTGGCCCCAGCACGCCCTTCGAGGGGCGCGCTCGGCGGCCGCTGTCGGGAATCGATCGACGGGTCGGGTAGGGGCTTTCCCGACGAGCGCCGTGCGTCGATTCCCTTGACACTCCCGTCACCGGCCCATAAAACGTATCCGGTTGGGATGGGGGGAGGTGGAGGGGTTCGTGTACCCTGGAGTCAAGTCAGGAGGACGCATGACTCTTCGGACGTTCGTAACGAGGGCCGCAAAGGTAGGGCTGACCGCTCTCGCCTTAGCGGCGTTCGGCGTGGCCGACGCGGCTGCGCAGAACACCGGTACCGTCACCGGTCAGGTCCGCAATGCTGAGAGCCTGGGGCCGCTAGCCGGCGCGCAGGTTTTCATCGAAGGGACCCAGATCGGTAATCTGGTCAACAACGTTGGCCGCTACCTGCTCCTCAATGTACCGGCAGGTACCTACACCATTAATGCGACGATGATCGGTTTCACGACCGCGTCGCAGGAAATCACGGTGACCGCGGGAGCGACCACCACGGCCGACTTCGTTCTGCGTGAGCAGGCGCTGGCGCTCGAGGGCGTGGTCGTGACCGGTACGGCCGGTCAGGCGCGTCGTCGTGAGGTCGGGAACTCGATCGAGTCGCTCGGCTCGCGCGACATCGAGATCGCCGCGGTGACGCAGGCGTCCGATGTTCTGCAGGGCCGCGCCGCGGGCGTCCAGGTCAACGGGACCGAGGGCTCGCCGGGCGCCGGCGCCGAGATCCGCATCCGCGGTAACTCCTCGGTGTCGCAGAGCAACCGTCCGCTCATCTACATCGATGGCGTGCGGATGGAGAACAACCAGGTCGGTAACTCCGACGAGGCCGCGGCCACGTCGATGCCGCTCGACGGCATCAACCCGAACGACATCGATCGTATCGAGATCGTGAAGGGGCCGGCCGCCACGACGCTCTACGGCACGGAAGCCGCGGGCGGCGTGATTCAGATCTTCACGAAGCGCGGAGCCGCGGGTGGCGCCGCGTGGACGCTGAGCGTCGACGGCGGTGCGAGCCAGATGCCGCACCAGGGCCCGAAGGACATCAGCGACGTGAAGCCGATGGCCAACCGCTACATGCTGGACCGTCCGGACCTGTATCCGGGTGGCAACAGCGGAGTGGACTACCTCCTCGAGAGCGGACCGTTCAACCAGAACGGCATGCGCCTCAACGACTGTAACTCGGGCGCCGATCTGAACTCGGTGTATCCGACGATCGACAGCTACGGGGCCGAGCCCGGCTGCCCTGGGAACGGCAGCTGGTTCCGCACCGCGTACATGCAGCGCTACAACCTGAGCGTGCGCGGCGGCAGCGAGACGGCCACGTACTTCGTGTCGGGCCGCTGGGCCGACGAGCAGGGCACGGTCAACCAGCCCGGCTCCGACGCGCTGTCTGCGCGTGACATCAAGTCCGACGTCGACCCGCAGGGCCAGACGTCGTACAACATCCGTGCGAACGTTCAGTTCCAGCCGTTCGACGGTCTGGACATCGCGCTCAACAACATGTACACGAAGCGCGACATCAACTGGATTCCGAACGGCAACAACGCGTCCGGTCTCTACCTGAACGTGCTGCGTGGTGAGCGTGGCTACACGCCGAACAACCAGGACGACGAGACCCTGTTCAACAACGTGAACAGCGGCCTGAGCCAGTGGGTCACCTCGCTGAGCATCGGCTGGTCGCCGACGGCGAACTTCTCGCACCGGCTCAACTTCGGGATGGACTACAACTATCTCGACTACATCAACTTCAAGCCGTACGGCAACTACGAGAACCCGCTGGGCAACCGTCAGAACCTCACGCAGTCGGACCGCAACATGACGTTCGACTACAACGGTTCGTGGCGGACGGACTTCACGGAGTCCATCTCCTCGGCGTTCTCCTGGGGTGGTCAGGTGTACGAGGAGTACTCCTGGGGCCTCACGGGCACGGACCGCGACTTCGCGGGTCCGGGCGCCCAGCTCGTCGGAGGCGGTACGCTTCCCGGCGTGGACGAGGACCGGCTCACGGTCCGCTCCGGTGGCTTCTTCGTTCAGGAGCAGATCGGCCTGAGCGACAAGCTGTTCGTCACCGGTGGTGTTCGCTGGGACGGCTTCTCGACGTTCGGCTCGGGCTTCGGCCTGGCTGCCTACCCGAAGGTCTCGGCCGCGTACACGATCTCGGACGAGAGCTTCTTCCCGCAGGGCGGCTTCATCGACGCGATGAAGCTGCGTGGTGCGTGGGGTCAGTCCGGTCGTGCGCCGGGCGCCTTCGACGCCGTGAAGGTGTACGAGGCCACGCAGGCCGACGAGCTCGTTCCGGGCCTCGTCATCGACAACCTCGGTAACTCGGAGCTCGGCCCCGAGATCAGCACCGAGCTCGAGGCTGGATTCGAGATCTCCATGTGGAACGGCCGCCTGAGCGGTGACTTCACGTGGTACGACCAGACCACGACCGACGCGCTGGTCGCGGTGCCCGAGGCGCCTTCCTTCGGTACCCAGCAGGCGACGCTGCGCAACATCGGCGAGACGGAGAACTCCGGAACGGAGACGATCATCAACCTCGTCGCGCTCCGTACGGACAGCTGGGAGTGGTCGTTCAACGGCGCGTACTCGACGAACCGTTCGAAGGTGGTATCGCTCGGTGACCTCGAGAGCGCGGGCTTCGAGATCCGCGAGGGCTACGCGATCGGCGTGGAGTACGACAACGTCGTGACGAACCCGAGCGAGGTCGGTGCCGTGCCGGAGCTGAGCGCGGAAGTGCTCGGCGTTGCCTTCCCGCAGCGTCTGTTCAGCTTCGGAACGCGTGCGACCTGGAACCAGGCGCTGACCTTCGACGTGCTGTTCGAGGGCCAGGCCGGCCACTTCCGCAGCGCGGGAATCGGCTGGGCGACGGCGCGTCGTGAGACGTGGCCGGCGTGCTACGGCATCCAGGACGAGTTCAACGCCAACGGTCTGACGAACCTGAACGCGGCGCAGACCGCCACCTGCGTGCCGTCCTACCTCCGCTGGGGGATGTGGACGAACCAGGCGGACTTCATCAAGCTGCGCTCGATGGCGCTGTCGTACCGCCTCCCGGAGGGCCTGATTCCGGCCACCCGGAGCGCGTCGGTGACGCTGCAGGCGAAGAACCTCCTGGTCTTCACGGACTACCAGGGTCTCGACCCCGAGGCGACGGACCGCGGCAACACCGGTGGCTTCGGTGCCGGTAGCGAGTACTTCTCGGAGTACTACAACGCTGCGCCGCCGCGCGTCTTCATCCTCAACTTCACGGTGAACTTCTGATGAGCTTCTGGACAAGAAGGGCCGGTATTGTGCCGGTTGTGGCCGCATTTGCGGTCGTGTTGTCCGGGTGCGAGCTGGAGGTTCTCAACCCGGGCGCCATTCAGGACGCGGACCTCACGGACCCGTCTCTGATGCCCGTGCTCGTGAACGGCGTGTCGGCCGAGTACAACGACTTCCAGGATGACCTGGCGTTCGACGTGTCCATCCTCTCGGACGAGATGGCCGGCACGGGCAGTTATTCCGGGACCCAGCAGTATCGCCAGGGCGACTTCGACTGGGACAACTCCTTGGGCAACTGGGCTTCGACCCACGAGGCGAGCTGGTCGGCCGATCAGGCGATCCTTCGCCTGCAGGAGGTCTCGGACGCCGAGCCGGACTTCGAGTACACCACGAGCCAGGATGCGGCTCGCGCGTGGGCCATCAAGGGCTTCGCGAATGTCCGGCTGGGCGAGAACTTCTGCTTCGCCGTCTACGGCGTGGGCAGCGCCTCGCCGCGCACGGCGGCGTTCGACACGGCGATCGCTGCGTTCAATCAGGCGATCACCCTGGCGAATTCGTCGGGTGCCGACGAGTGGGAGCTCGCGGCGCTGGCGGGCATCGCGCAGGCGGAGCTGGGCAAGGCCGCCTTCGGCGGCGGTACCTGGGGGGCTGCAGACGCGGCCGCGGCTGCAGCGCTCACGGCGATCGAGGCTGCAGGAGAGGATCTCGGTTGGGCCGACTACGCGATCTACAACGCGCAGGCGGACGAGAACCTCTTCTGGACCGAGACCTGGGGGCGCGCCGAGTACGGCATGTTCCGCACCCTGGGTGAGCAGATGTACGACCAGGACGAGGATCCGCGCGTCGCGTACAAGAAGTGCGGCGAGTGGAACGATCCGGACAACCTCCTCGGGGGCGGAACGGTCGATCCTCGGACGCTCACCAAGACCCAGCTGGACGCGCTCATCGTGGGCGGCGTGACGCCGACCGGCGAGTGCGACGGCGAGGGGTCGGGTGCCCATCAGGGCGCCGACGGCGAGCACGCGCACTACAAGCAGACGGTGTATCCCGAGCGCGGTTCGGACATCCCGCGGGCCAGCGCCCACGAGATGCTTCTGATCCGGGCCGAGGCCGCCATGATGAGCAGCGACTTCGGCGCCATGGTCGGATTCATCAACCAGGTCCGTGAGGATCTCGAGCTGGATCAGTACACGACGGTCCCGACCGCGCTGGGTACGCTCGACTACCCGCACGATCTGTCCTCCACGGAGGCGATCGACATCCTGGATCGGGAGCGCTATGCCACGCTGTTCATGCAAGGCCGGCGCCTCTTCGACCAGGACCGTTGGGACCACCCGTATCTCGAGGGTGGCGACGACGCGTACGCTCCGGGACTCGGCAACTGGGTCGTCGGGGGTTCGTCGTTCGAACCGCGGCGCTCCTGCATGCCGATTCCGAAGACGGAGTGCCTGCTGAACACGAACATTTCGGATGATGCTACGGTCTGCACGGGCTGATCGCTGACGTGATGGAGTAGCAAAGCAGGTTGCAGGACCGACCGCCCCCGCCGACATCGTCGGCGGGGGCGGTCACTTTTTCGGCCCTGGTGCGTACAACTGCGTGTACCGAGGCAAAGGAGGGAGCACGGTGCGACGATCGCGAGTCATGACGATGCGCGGGGCGGCCGTTGCGTTCGCCATGCTGGCTGTTGGGAGCGCGCTGGAGGCACAGACGCTTCGTGGTCGGGTTCTCGACTCCGAGTCGGGCGAGCCGGTCATGCTCGCCTACGTGGGTCTCATGGCCGAGGAAGGGGAGATGGTCGTCGCGGCGCTCGCGACCACGGAGGGCGTGTTCGAGCTCGAGGCGCCCCGCCGGGGCTCGTACTTCCTCTACATCTCCAGGACCGGGTACGAGACGCTGGTCGACGGACTCTTCGAGATCGGCCGGGACGGCTCGATGGACGTGCAGGTGGGGCTGCGGCCGAAGCCGGTCGAGCTCGATCCGCTGGTGGTGGAGACGGATGTCGACAAGAGCCCGCTGGAGGTCGCGGGCTTCTACGATCGCGCCCTCATGGGCCGAGGCACGTTCCTGATCCGGGAAGACATCGAGCGCACGGCCGTCGACAAGATCACCGACGCGTTCCGCAACATCCCGCGGCTCACGATCGACGAGTCGCGTCCGCTCACGGGAAGCATGGCGGTGATGCAGTACCCCGCGGTGCGGATCATGAGAAACGGGCGCGAGTGCTCACCCACCTTCTATCTCGACCGGCACGTGATCGCGCTCGGCGGCGACACGCCCGTGCGCCCGGACGACTTCGTGACGCCCGCGGAGATCGAGGCGATCGAGATCTATACGCGCCCGAGCGAGATCCCGGTGGAGTTCGACGAGCTCACGAACTGCGGCGTGGTGCTGATGTGGACGCGCGTGCGCTGACCGGCGCGAGGCGGGCTCTCAGGGCATTTCCGGTGAGCCCCAGGCCACCGCTCTTCAGTAGCCGGCGGTTCCGCTGACCTGCGACGCGATGATGGCCGCGGCGACCAGAAACACCCCGCCGACCAGGGCGGAGGTCTTCCCGGCGTCGAGTTTTCGGACACGAAGCCCCGCGAGCGTCGAGATCGGAAAGAGGCGCGTCACCGTTTCGCCGGGCGCGCCGTCATCCATCGCGGGGAGCTGGCCGACCACGGAGAGCGAGGTAGGCGTCCACGTCGCCTCCAGCACCTCGTCGAACACGACCGTCTCCTCTCCACCGCCCACCTGACGCACGACCACGCCCTGGAAGTCGGTGTCCTCGCGCTCGGGAGCCGTCGCGGGCACGGGCACCGTGGCGACCGTGAAGCATCCGCCGAGGAACGGCACGGCGGCGAAGAGAATGGCGAGTCGTCCTGGTTTCTTCATCGGGGGTCGCAGAAGTAGGGTAGGGGAGGGTCGGAAGCTCGGTCGACTACGAGATCGACGCAATGAATACGCCCGATCGGGCACGAGGTTGCCGTCACCCGGCCGGCCGTCGAGTGCGCAGGGCCGTTCAGCGGGTCGCCATGAGCTCACGGATCTGGCTCAACGCCGCATCCACCTTGAATCGGATGCCCCGGACGCCGCGCTCGACCGACGCTCGGGTGGGATCGCCCGAGACGCCGCTGTCCGGCCCGCCGCCCCCGGGCGCGAGCTTGTCAGTCCGGATGTGGCGCGGGTCGACGGCGAGGAGCTGCGACGTGTCCGAGATGCCGGCGTGGCCTCCGATCGTCTCTTCGGTCTCGCCCTGCTCCATGAGCCACTCCCGGAAGCCGTTGTTGCTGTAGTAATCGCCCACGAAGTGGACGCGGGCGTCCTCGTCGGCCCACTCCTCGTTGAGCATCTCGCTCACGCGCTGCATGCCGCGCTGGTTGCCGCCGCTGTCGCCGATCATGACGATGTCGGTGAATCCGTGGACGGCGAGGCTCCGGGCCGCGTACTCGAGGAGCTTCATGTAGTACTCCTCGGGGAAGGTGATCGTCCCGGCCTTCGACATGTGGCCGCGCGTCGGGTTCTCGACGTCACCCTCCGGAACGTAGGTCACCACCGGGGCCACGAGCGTGTTCCCCAGCTCGCGGGCGATCATGGCGGAGGCGTAGTTCACGATGAACTTGTGCTTGCCGAGCACCATGTGCGGACCGTTCTGCTCGGTGCCTGCCGTCGGGATGATGATCGTCGTCGTCCCGTTGTCGATGGCGTCGCGGACCTCGGTCCACGTGAGCTCCTCGAGGAAGACGGAAGGAAGGTCCTGGGCGGCCACAGCGCGGGGCGCGACGAGGAGCAGAGCGAGCGGCAGGATCACCGACGAGGTGCGGGTCGATCGGGGCAGTCGGATCATGGCGAGCAGTCGTGACAGAGCGAGGCCGGCTGGGGAAGGCGGGAGACTAGGCCGCCCTGCGGGAGTGGTGCAAGGGCCGGGAGCGGCGCGGTGCCCCTCGACGCGGAGGCGACTCCCACCGAGCTTCCATCGTCGATCGGAATCCGGGGGAGGGTCGCGTGTTCGGAGAAGGGGAGAAGATCGGTTGACCATGGTCGACTGGCTGCTCACCGAGCAGCTCGTGGAGATCTTTCGCCAGGCCCGGTCCAAGCGACCGGAGCTCAACGCCGAGCTCGTGGCGCGAAGCCCCCACGGCGAGGAGGGCGTGTTGGCCGGGGCCGGCACCGCCGTGCGTATCGAAGCCACCGATGGCGGCGTCTACGTCGTCACGCCGAAGCGGCTCGCACGGGTGGTCGACCAGGTCGCGTACGACATGGTCGTCTTCTCGGACCTCGTCGGATACGACTGGATCTCGCCTGAGATGTCCGAGAAGGTCGCTCTGAAGGACGCGCACTTCGACCGGCTCTACCTGTATCCGCGCGCCGCGCCTCCGATCGTGCTGGACCACCTCGGGCCCGCCGTGTACCCGCTGATGTCGTTCCTGGGGCGGGTGCTCGAGTTCCAGTCGCAGAAGGTGATGCTGCGCAAGCTCGACCAGGATGTCGTCGACACCCTGGGCCGGTGTCTCCTGGCGGCCGCCCGGGGACCCTTCTTCTCCGACGAGGAGCTGCGGTCGATCTTCGGCCGGAGCCGGCACTCGATGGAGGTCGTCGCGGGCATGTGGCCTCGCATGAACCTCGCCGCGCCCGACCTCCGGGAGCTTCTCGTGGCGCTCGACGAGGCTCTTCGGCAGAAGCGCATCGAGGATGCGAACGCCTGGGACGAGTGGATCCAGGTTCCGCCCGAGAACCTAGAGGCGGCCGTGGAGGTCTTCCGCAGGATCTCGACCGGCGAGGTCTGACGGGCTCAGCGTCCCCGCATCTCGAAGTACCAGAGGCCTCCGCGCTGACCACCGAGAACGAGGTCGTCGTCCCCGTCTCCGTCGAGGTCTCCGAACGCGGGCGCCGCGAACTCGAACGTCGGCACGTCCAGCGTGCCCTCGTCAACGAACTGCGCGTCCGTGGGAGAGCCCGCGTTGCGGAAGAGTCGGATGCCCTCTCCCTCGGAGCCAACGAGCAGATCCAGGTCACCGTCTCCGTCGTGATCCCGGAGCAGGGGGATGCTCCTCCGTCCGACGTCGAAGCCTCCGAACTCGTCGGAGACCAGCGTGAACTCCGGGCGCGTGGCCGACCCGGTGTTCTCCCAGAAGTTGAGGGTCCCGGAAGCCTCTCCGGCGAAGAGGTCCAGATCGCCGTCGCCGTCCACGTCGGCCAGTGCGGGGGTCGCGTTGCGACCGCGGGTGAGCGTGACGACCGCAGAGTCGGTCATCGTGAGCTCGACGCCGCCCCGCTCCGAGTCGTTGCGGAACATGCGGAGCTCGTCGCTCCACGAGCCGACTATCGCGTCGAGATCGCCGTCCGCGTCCAGGTCGCCGAACGCCGGCACGAGGTGGTAGCCGCCTCCCACGTCGAGATCCCCGTCTTCCCGGAACCGCGGCGCATCGGCTGAGCCTTCGTTACGAAGCCGGTAGAGCTTTCCGTTCTGCGTGTCGTCCTGCTCGATCTTGTTCCCGACGAGCATGTCGAGATCCCCGTCTCCATCGAGATCCACGAGGACCGGGACCGTTTCGGCGCCGAAGTCGAGCGTCGACAGGAAGCGCGACGTGCGTTGCGTGAAGCTCCCGGGGCCGGTCTGCTCGATGTAGTGGAAGTTGTCGATCGTGGTGGTGTTCGGGTTGTACGCTCCGCCCAGCGTCCCGACGAGCAGGTCCGCATCCCCGTCGCCGTCGACGTCGCCCACGGTGGGGGCGTTGTACCCGCTGGTCTTGAGCGGCTCGTCGGTGGGAAACGGCAGCGGCTCTCCGTTCAGAGCCGGGGTCTGGCAGGTGCCGGTGTTCTCGAGAAAGAGGATGCCCGGCTCGAAGTAGTCTCCCCAGAACATGTCCTCGTCGCCGTCGCCGTCGATGTCGCCGAGCGCCATCGTGTTGGCGCCGTGCAGGCTCCCGATCTGCGCCACGATCTCGATGTCCTCGAATCGATCCGTGATGTGGCGGAAGCGGGGAACGCCGTTCTCGTCCGTGCCGGTCTCCTCGTAGCGGGAGACCGTCCCGACCAGGCGACCGATCAGCAGGTCCATCTGCCCGTCGCAGTCGATGTCGGTGGCGTTCGGTATGTTCTGCCGGTCCGAGAAGAGGGCCACCCCGTCCGTGTCGCGGAGGCTGTCGGCCGCAGGGACGAAGCGGGGCCGACCGGGGCTCCCGTCGTTGCGGTAGTACCTCAGATAGCTGAACCGCGACTCCGCGAGCAGGTCGGGATCCCCGTCCCGATCCAGGTCGACGAAGCGATACCACTCGCCCACGTCGAGGTTCTGGTAGTGCTCCGTGCGCCACTGGAATCGGGGCGTCTCCCCGGGCACGTGCTCGTAGTAGCCGACTCGCCCGGACGCCTCCTGGACGAAGAGGTCCTCGTCCCCGTCGGCATCGATGTCCACCAGCTGCGGGCGGGGCAGGTTGAAGCCGCCGAGAAACGGCTGCTCGACGGGCGTCCCGTCGGCGCGGGCCACGTCGAAGGGAGCGATGTGCCGCACGTATCCGGAAGAGGTCGTGGCGGCGCCCCCTTCGGACGCCGCAGGGGACGGCCCCTCACCCGAAGACCCCGCCCCTGAGCCGGCACACGCGCCGAGAAGAAGCGTGGCGGCAAGCAGTGCGCTGCCCTTCGGCCCCGCTTCGCTCCGGACGCTCAACGCGCGGGCGTCGCTGCGGCCGTCGCCATCCCTGCCGCGTAGCGCCCGACTTCGATGACGCCCACGACCTCGTGGCTCGTCGCGTCGATCGCCACGACGGTGCCCGGACGGCCCTCGGAGCCGTCGGCGGGATGGTAGGTTCCGGCCACGTTCCTGCCCGAGACGAACACGGTCCGACCGTCCGGCGAGACCGCGGAGCCGTGCGGCTCGACGAGCGCCGGGTGCTCGATCACGTCGACGACCGACCACGTCTCGGCATCGACCACCGTGACGGTGTTGGCGGCCTGGTTCGGGACCCACACCGTGCGCCCGTCGACCGACCAGCTCGGGTGCCAGGGCTGGCCGCCCACGTCGATCGATCGCACGACCGTCGGCCCATCCGCGCTCAGATCGAACACGAGGAGGCTGCCGGTCATCTGGCCGCCTCCGACCATCCAGCGTCCGTCGGGCGAGACCGCGAACTGCACGAGGACGTGGTTCATGGCGCCCTCCAGCTGCAGGAGGTCGACGTCCTCGTCCCCGATGGGCGCCCACGCCATGCTGTTCTGCCCCAGGCTGGCCGCGAAGAAGCGACTCCCGCGAGCGTCCACGGCCAGGGCGTGAGGCCGCGGGAAGAAGACGTCGATCTCCTCGATCGACATCGAGCGTCGATCGATCACGCCGATCCGCTGTGGGGGATTCACCGCGGCCATCGAGCGCCCGACGTAGAGGCGGTCCGACGTCGGGTCGAGTCCGAGCATGCCCGGTGTCTCGAAGTCCGCCTGCCCGACCAGTCGGTTCTCCCGGTCGAACTTGAGGACCTTTCCGTCCGCGATCAGCGAGACGTACCAGAAGGACCCGTCCGGCTCGACCGCCACGTGGTGCGCCTTGGCCGTCGGGGAGAAGCCGAGCTCCTTGAGGTCCACCGTCTCGACCAGCTGCCGCGTGGACATGTCGATCACTGCGACCGTGACATCTTCCTGGCTCGCCACGTACAGGAGCTCCTGAGCCCCGGCGGGCGTCGCCGGAACCGGACCGGCGCCGCACGCGGCGGCGCCGGTCAGCACGAGCAGCAGCGCGGCCCGGAGCCGCCGGGACCGCATGCGAAGCCTCTCTGCCCCGTGGCCCATTACTGCGAGACGGCCCGGGGACGGTACCGAACCAGGAACAGCCCTTCCTTCCGGCTCGTCACGGCGATCACGCCGCTCTCGAAGTAGGGGTAGTTCGACCACGACCCCTCCATCTGGGCGTCGTCACCCCCGTACGGCATCGTGTCGAAGTGCCCGACCGGGACCGGGTTCTCCGGATCCGAGATGTCGAGCACGCGCAGTCCGCTCTTGTAGTTGGACTGGTACATCGTGTTGCCGAGGATGTAGAGGTTGTGGTCCGTCGACGCCGTTTCGGCCATGTATTCCGCGGCCAAAACCGGGTCGTCCAGGTCGGCGAGGTCCCAGATCAGCGTCCGGGTCGACGTGACGTTGCCGCCGCTCTCGTCGAGCTCGTCGCCCATGTAGAAGTACTGGTGGTCCTCGGAGAGCCAGCCCTGGTGGGAGTAGGCCACGTTGGGATAGGTCGCCATGGCGATCGCGACGGGGTTCGCCTTGTCCGTGACGTCGGCGATGGACAGCGCCGTCTCGTTGGCCCCCAGGCAGATCTCGCGCCCCTGGTAGTCCTCGTCGGGCCCGCGGTACACCACGCACTGGGCATCGTGCGAGTACCCGGTGCGCTGCCGCCCGGTGGTCATGTCCTGGAAGCAACCCGCGAAGGTGGGGTTCTTCGGGTCGCGGACGTCGATCATGTGCAGACCGCCGCCGCACGTCTCGCCCCCGCCGCTGCTGCCGACGGAGAAGGCGAAGCCCGTCTCTTCGTTGATGACGATGTTGTGCGCGCTGTGGATGCGGTCGTAGTAGGTGTCGGCCTCGAAAGTCTCGGGGCTCGAGCCGTCCAGCCCGCGCAGGCGGGTCAGGTCGAAGACCTGCATTCCGTGCTCGCCCGCGTTGTCCGCCACGACGTACATGTGGTCCTGGTAGACCTTCATGTCGCGCCACACCGAAGGATTCGCGCCCTCGGTGAGCGGGAGTCGCCCGAGATAGATCGGGTTGGACGGATTCGTCACGTCGACGAAGGTGGTCTGGTTGCTCATGCCGACGAGCACGATTTCCCGACCGGACTCCGAATCGGTCCAGCCCCATACGTCGTTGGTCGTGGTCCCGCGGTTGGCCTCCATGTCGCCCAGCGGAATGAACGAGAGGAGGTCGACGGAGCCGCACTCGAACTGGGCCGCGCTGCCCTCTTCCGAGCACCGGACCTCGCCACCCACGATCGCGTCGTATCCGAGCAGGTCCCCGATGATGCGATCCGTCGCCTCCCATCCGCCGTCGGCGGTGCGCTCCATGATCCACGCGGAGCCGGCCTGCTCGTCGGCGGCGAGGGCGGCACCGACGGCGAGGTCCCCGGCCATCGCGACCGTGGCGCCGAAGAAGGCCTGCCCCTGCTCGCCCGACGCGATCTGCGCGGCGCTCGTCCACGCCTCCGTGTCGGCGTCGCGCTGGAAGGCGAAGACGCGTCCGTTCCCGAAGCCGCCGCCTCCGGCCCCGATGAGGGCCGTCTCACCGTCGAAGGAGATCGAGCTTCCGAAGCTCGTGCCGCCCTGCGTCTCGAACGGGGTCAGGAAGGTGGTCAGCTGCCACGCGTCCTCTTCGTACCCATAGACGAGCACCGCGCCCGTGCTTCCCAGGAAGCCGGGAGCGCCCACGAGGGCGAGGTCGTCACCGAGTGCGAGATCCGCACCGAGGGAGGTCTGCTGGTTGAGCGCCGGGGCCTGGAGCTGTCCCCGCTCGACCCACGCGTCGGTCGCCTCGTCGTACGCGAAGGCGTACACCGCGCCCTGACCGCCTCCGGCGTTTCCGGCCGACACCAGCATGTGGCTCCCGTTCAGGGCGATGTCCGATCCGAAGCGATCCTCGGGCAGCAGCTGGGTCGGCGTGAGCGTGGAGTGCTGGACCCAGGTGTCTCCGTCGCGGCGGAAGGCGTACGCTGCGCCCCGCGCCCCGTTGTGAGCGATGGATCCGACCATCACCCAGTCGCCGTCGATGGCCAGCCCGCTGCCCAGGCTGTCGGCCGGGCTTCGGTCGGCGATCTCGATCCGTCCGGATTCGGTCCACGTCCCGTTCTGGTCACGGTAGACGTACACGGCCCCGGTGCCGGCGTCCGCTCGGGTGGCGGATACGAGCAGCACGTCGTCCTGCTTCGCGAGCCTGATGCCGAAGCGGTTGGCGACCTCGCCGCCGGCCGGCTCCAGCCTCTGGAGCTGGGACCAGGCGCCGGACGCGTCCCGGCCGAAGACGTAGACGACGCCGGAGCGCTGATCGTAGACCGGCTCGCCGACGAACACGCGGTCGTCGTCGACCACGACGGCGTTTCCGAAGGACTGTGCTGCCGCGGGTGTGACGGTGACGATCGCGGCCGCGACCGCCGTCAGGGCAAGGACCATCCGCTTCATTGCGTGCCTCTGAGGTTTGGAGCTGGCCGGGCCCATGCGGCGCGGCCGAAGTGACATGATACGTGAACGGCGTCCGCGGTGTTTCCTCGATCCGCTAGTTCTCGAGCGACTTGAGCACCACGAAGACGACGACCGCAGCGAGCACCGCCAGCGTGATCTTCACCCAGCTCCACGGACGCTCGCCCTGTACCTCTCCCGTGCGGGCGTTCACGAGGAAGCGGTACACCCTCTCCTTGTACCGGTAGGAGCAGATCCACATCGGAAGCAGCACGTGCTTGAACGTGATGTCGCCGTGGGTGGTGTGCAGGGAGTGGATCCGCTGCCGGTCGCCGCCGATGTCCCGCCGCACGTCGCCCCGGATGACCTCCTCCATGCGCTCCGCGGCGCGCACCCAGCCCCGTTTCACGTCGACCTGATACCGCTCGGCGCTGAAGCCGGAGAGGTACTCGTCCCGGTACGTGACGAGGCTTCCCAGGTCCCAGGGCTCGAGCGCCTCGGCCAGCCCGCGCGGCAGCGATTCCGAGCCGACCACGAGCATGTCGTCGAAATGCCGCGAGACCGTTCCCGCGGCCGGGTACCAGCGGACCCTCGTCTCGCTCACGGTCTTCCCGTTCCGCCGCACCGTGACCCTGTACTCCTCCCCGCGCTGGCCGGTATACCGGCTGACCGTGCCCGCGTCGTACGTCCAGTACGGCGTGTAGAGACCGCGCAGGCGATCCTCGACCCGCGCCAGCTTCTTGAGTGCGTTCGGCGCGAACCACCTCGTGCGAACCCATCTCCGGAACGCCTTGAGCGCTTCCGCCCGGGCGACCCGGAAGGGCAGGACGGCCTGGGGCTTGATCAGCCGTCTCGACTTCTCACGGGCGACGATGCTCGACCCGCAGTACGGGCACGGGAAGGCTTCGTGGTTGGGAGACGGCTCGACCAGAGCGGCGCACGAGTCGCACTGCACGGAAAGGACGTCGATCGTCTCGGCATCTTCGCCCAGGTGCTCTGCGGTCACGGAGGCGAAGTCGTGCTCCTCGATCCCCTCGGTGGAGCTCGGGATGTGCGTCTCGGATCCGCAATACGGGCACACCAGCGCATCTCGGCCCGGGGCGAAGGTCACCCGAGCCCCGCACGAGTCGCACGGGAACTGCCGCGCGCCGTCACTCACGGGTGTAGGGGCAGGCTGGCGGCGCTCAGGAAGTCGGTAGCGGAGGCGGCGTCGAGCCGAAGAGCCTCGCGACCGCGCCGACCTCCCGGGCGGCGGCCCAGTCGGTCATGCCCTCCGTCCACACGAGCGTCTCCTTCGTCACGGCCCCGCTCTCGATCCGCTGCCTGAGCGCCGCGGTGTCGAACGGTCCCGCCTGCTTTCCGTCGATCGCGACGAAGTACTTCGGCTCCTGCGGAATCGGCGGCGGAGCACCGCCCCCGGCTGCCGACCCGCCCGCAGCCGTACCGCCCTGCGCCGGATTCAGGGCCTGACCGATCTGGTTGGCCATGGCGAAGCCCATGCCGGCGCCCATGCCGCCTGCGGCCATGCCGCCCGGGCCCTCGTTCTTGGCCATGTCGCCGATCGCTTCTGCCGTCTGGAACCTCGTGTACCGATCCAGGTCTCCGATCACGCCCATGCTGGTGCGCTTGTCGAGCGCTTCCTCGACCGTCGCGGGAAGGGAGATGTTCTCGACCAGCAGGGTCCGGAGCTCGATTCCGTAGCCCTCCATGTCGTGCCGCACGCGGTCGCTGAGCTTCTCGCCCAGCTCGTCGTAGTTGGCGGCCATGTCGAGAACGGGGATGCCCGACGACGCCATCGCGTCGGAGAAGCGCGCGACGAGCACGTTCCGGACCTGATCCGTCACGTCCTCGGTGGTGAAGTGCGCTTCGGTACCCACGATCTCGCGGATGAACTTTCCGGGGTCGTCGACGCGCATCGCGTACGTTCCGAAGGCGCGGACGCGGACCGGCCCGAACTCCGGATCCCGCATCGTGACCGGGTTCTTCGTCCCCCACTTCTGGTCCGTGAACTGGCGGGTGTTCACGAAGTAGACCTCGGCCTTGAACGGGCTTTCGAAGCCGTGCTTCCATCCCTGGAGCGTCGAGAGGATGGGCAGGTTCTCGGTTTCCAGCGTGTACATGCCCGGCGGGAAGACGTCGGCGAGCTGACCCTCGTCGACGAAGACCGCTGCCTGGCCTTCCCGTACCGTGAGCTGGGCGCCGTTCTTGATCTCGTTTCCGTGCCGCGGAAAGCGATAGACGAGCGTGTTCGGGCTCGAATCGGTCCACTCGATGATGTCGATGAACTCGCCGCGGATCTTGTCGAACAGGCCCATGGCCGTGGTCCTCCCGTGAGCGACGCCCGCAGGACCGCCGAGCGTCTCGATTCGTGGTTGGAGAAGGTCGCACCCTCAAGGTAGGGCGAGCCTTTCCGTTTCGCCTGTACTTCGGTACGGGATACGCTCGACGAGCCGGGGGTCTTCAATCGGGGCCGGGTTGCCGAGCCCGATCCGGCGGCGCAACCTCCCGTCCCCTCGTTCGCGAACCCCCTCGGAGCTTGCCATGACCAGCCGTGTCAGATCGCGTTCGCTCGCGCCCTTCTCACGCCCCGGGCTCGCGGGGGTCGCCTTCGGAGTCCTGCTCGGATCGGCGGTCTCGGTATCGCCGGTGCACGGTCAGGAGCCCGCCTCGTGGGGTGAGGAGCTCGTCTTCCACACCTTCTCGATCGCGGCCGTCGACCCGTCCACGGGGGAGTCCGGGGTCGCCGTCACGACCCGCGTCGCGTGCGTGGGCAACGGCGTGCCGTGGGTCCGTGCCGGCGTGGGAGCCGTCGCGACGCAGGCGTCGACGCGAACGGAGTACGGCGAGGAGCTGCTCGACATGCTCGAGTCCGGGCTGTCTCCGAGGGAGGCGCTGGACCGCGCCACCGCGCAGGACGAGGGGCGGGACCGCCGCCAGGTGGGGGTCGTGTCGCTCGACGGACGCGCGGCGCAGCACACGGGAACGGGACCCGGAGCGTGGGCGGGGCATCGTGCGGGCCCCAACTACGCGGCCCAGGGCAACGTTCTGGTGGGCCCCGAGGTGATCGACGCCGTCGCCGAGGCGTTCGAGGCGAGCGAGGGCTCGAACCGGCACCTGGCCGACCGACTCGTCGAGGCCCTCCAGGCCGGGCAGGGAGTGGGGGGGGACCGCCGCGTGGGGCGCCTGCAGTCCGCGGCCGTGATCGTTGTCGACCCGCGTGAGGGCATGGCGCGTCGCGCCGACGGGCAGACGGTGCACATCAACGTGTGTGAGCACGAGACGCCGGTGGCCGAGCTGCGCCGCATCTACGATACCGTGTCGGGCACCCTCGGATTCCGGGAGCTGTCGCAACCGGCGGGCAACGACGTGTGGCAGGTGAAGCTGATCATGCACGCGCTGGGGTACTTCCGGGCCGACGACGAGGAGCTGGACCGCGCGAGCGTATCGAGCTTCTACGACGACGAGATCGCGGAGGCCATCGACGCCTTCCGGGCCGATCAGGGACTATCGCACAGCGCGTCGGGAGGCACCCCTCCCGGCTTCGTGGACGCCGGGCTCGTGCAGCGCATGTGGGCCGAGCTCGAGTCGGTCGGCGAGGCGGACGCGATGCGGGCCACGATTCGGGAGCTGACCCGCATTCGCCGGTGAATCTCGCCGGAGGCGGGGCGGGGGCGACGTGCTGTCGTCGGCCGGCATCGGATCATATGTTTATCAGCCCGCATCGCCTCCGTTTCCATTATTATCTCCGATGTCCCGAATCGCGGGTTCCTGCGGCTCGGATGTACGGGAATCCACGGTAGAGAAGGGCGTCGAGGGCCGGCTTGCCTCCGACGCCGACTCGAGGAGTACATGGAAGGACCATCTTCGGCCGGCCCGGGCGCGGCGACGTCCCCGGGGCCCGCGCTCGCCGCAGCGTCTCGCGACGCGATGGCGGGGACGCGGTCGGGACCTCCGGCAGGTGCGGAGGGCCCCGGCGGCGTTGCCGTGCGGTCGCCCGTGGGCGTCGTATCGGGTCGGGGTGGTTCCCGACTCGTGCGGGTGGGGGCGGGTGGCGTGATCGAAGGCCGGATCGGTGACGACGAGGCGCTGGTGGCCGTCCTCCCGCCGGTATATCCGGAGTGGCTGGGGGACCGGTCGTTCTCCGCCGCTCACGGGTGCCGTTTCCCCTACGTCATCGGAGAGATGGCCCGCGGCATCGCCTCGGCCGACATGGTGATCGCCGGGGCCCGCGCCGGTCTCATGGCCTTCTTCGGCAGCGCGGGTCTCTCGATCCCGGACATCGACGAGGCGATCACGAAGATCCAGGGTGCGCTGGGCCCGCAGGTCCGGCACTGGGGCGCGAACCTCATTCACAGCCCCCAGGAGTCCCACATGGAGATGGACTTCGCCGAGCTGATGCTTCGGCGCGGAGTCACGAACATCTCCGCCTCCGCCTTCATGCGACTCGCGCCTGCGGTCGTATACCTGTCGGCGAAGGGGCTGACACGAGACGCCGACGGCACCGTTCGGCGCCGAAACCACATCTTCGCCAAGGTCTCACGCGTGGAGGTGGCGCGTCCGTTCCTCTCTCCGGCACCGGCCACCCTGCTTGATCCGCTCGTCGCGGAAGGCAGGCTGACGGCGGAGGAGGCGGAGCTCGCGCAGACGATCCCCGTCGCGGGGGACATCACGGTCGAGGCCGATTCGGGCGGACACACCGACAATCGGCCCCTGCCCGTGCTGCTTCCGCGCATCATCGAGCTTGCCGACGACCTCTCCGCCGAGCACGGCTATTCGGAGGTGCCCCGCGTGGGGGTCGGCGGAGGACTCGGGACGCCGGCGGCGATCGCCTCCGCCTTCGCCGCCGGGGCGGCCTACGTGGTCACCGGCTCGGTCAACCAGGCGACGGTCGAGTCCGCGCTTTCCGAGGACGGTAGGCGGATGCTGGCGCAGGCGAGCATGACCGACGTGGCGATGGCTCCGGCCGCCGACATGTTCGAGATGGGCGTCGAGGTCCAGGTGCTGAAGCGCGGGACGATGTTCGCGCAGAGGGGCAAGGAGCTCTACAAGATCTACCGTGCGTACCCGTCGTTCGAGGCGATGCCGCCCGACGAGTTCGCCGCGATGGAGCAGCGCCTCCTGGGCCGGAGCGTCGCGGAGATCTGGGAGGACACCAGGACGTTCTTCCAGAAGCGCGATCCGAAGGAGATCGAGCGCGCACAGAACGACCCGAGACACAAGATGGCGCTCGTGTTCCGCTGGTACCTGTTCATGGGCGCGCAGTGGGCGCGCTCCGGAGAAGAGCGCCGGCGCGCCGATTATCAGATCTGGTGCGGGCCGGCGATGGGTGCGTTCAACGACTGGGTGCGGGGCAGCTTCCTCGAGCCCGTCGAGAATCGGTCGGTCGTGCAGATCGGCCTGAATCTGCTGGAGGGAGCGGCCTGGGCGACCCGGGCGAATCAGCTCCGACTCGCCGGAGTGCCGCTCGGGCCCTCCGACCGCGTGTTCGTTCCTCGTCCACTTCGCTGAGAGATAGATGTCGACCTCCCCTCCCATCGCCATCGTCGGAATGAGCTCCCTCTTCGCGGGGAGCCAGGACCTGCTCGGCTTCTGGCGGGACATCGTGTCCGCGACCGATCGGCTCACGGACGTGCCTCCGCACGCCTGGCTGATCGAGGACTACTACGATCCCGATCCGAGCGCGCCGGACATGACGTATGCGAAGCGCGGCGGATACATCGATCCGGTGCCCTTCAATCCGATGGAGTTCGGCATGCCGCCGACGACCATCCCCGCGACGGATACGGCGCAGCTGATCGCGCTCATCGCCGCGAAGCGGGTCCTGGAGGATGCGGGCCGATTCGGGCCGGAGGTGGACCACGGTCGGACGAGCGTGATTCTCGGCGTGGCGTCGTCGACGGAGCTCGTGGTCGAGATGGGGGCCCGACTTCAGCATCCGATCTGGCGGAACGCCCTGCGCGAGGCCGGCCTCCCGGAGAGCCGGGTTCAGGAGATCGTCCAGCGGATCAAGGATCACTATCAGCCCTGGCAGGAAAGCACGTTCCCGGGACTCCTCGGCAACGTCGTCGCGGGGCGGATCGCCAACCGCCTGAACCTCGGTGGCTCGAACTTCGTGACCGACGCCGCGTGCGCGAGCTCGATCTCCGCGCTGCAGGCGGGGCTTCACGAGCTGTACCTCGGAGACAGCGACATGGTCATCGCCGGGGGTGTCGACGCGCTCAACGACATCCTCATGTACATGTGCTTCTCCAAGACGCCCGCCTTCTCCCCCACGGGCGACTGCCGGCCCTTCTCGGAAGAGGCCGACGGGACGCTCATCGGCGAGGGCGTAGGGATGCTCGCGCTGCGCCGTCTCGAAGACGCGGAGCGTGACGGGGACTCCATCTACGCGGTGATCAGGGGGCTGGGAGCCTCGTCCGACGGGAAGGGCTCGAGTGTCTATGCGCCGCGTCCCGAGGGTCAGGCCAAGGCACTCCGGCGCGCGTACGACCATGCCGGGTACAGCCCGGCGACGGTGGAGCTGGTCGAGGCGCACGGCACCGCCACGAAGGCCGGCGACGCGGCGGAAGCCCGAGGCCTGAGGTCGGTCTTCGGGCCTGCCAACGAGGGCGCGGAGCCGTGGTGCGCCCTTGGCTCGGTCAAGTCGCAGATCGGCCACACGAAGGCGGCGGCCGGGTCTGCCGGGCTCATCAAGATCGCGCTCGCTCTGCACCACAAGACCCTTCCGCCGACCCTCAAGGTCTCGAAGCCGAGCCCGGAGCTCGGGCTCGGCGACGGGCCGCTCTACATCAACACCGAGACGCGCCCCTGGATTCGGGGCAGCGACCATCCGCGCCGCGCGTCCGTCAGCTCCTTCGGGTTCGGCGGCTCGAACTTCCACGTGACCGTCGAGGAGTACACGGGCCCAGGAAAGCGACCCGAACGGCTCCGCGCCTGGTCGGACGAGATCGTCCTCCTCTCGGGCGGATCGCCCGACGAGCTGAGCAGCGAGCTCGAGGGCCTGCAGCAGGAGCTCGCGGCGGGCCAGCCGCTGGCCCGCCTGGCCGACGAGTCGGCGGCCACGTTCGAGGCGGGGGCGGGCGCCCGCGTCGCGCTCGTGGCTTCGACCGCGGAGGAGCTGGCCGGAAAGGTCGAGAAGGCGCGCGCGGCGCTCGCGGACGGATCCGCGGATGCGGTCCTGGATCCCGACGTGATGTTCGGCTTCGGCGACGTCGACCATGGCAGCCTGGCGTTCGTCTTCCCGGGGCAGGGAAGTCAGTACGTGGGCATGGGCAGCGGGGTGGCCGTGACCTTCGACGAGGCTCGCTCGGTCTGGGATGCGGCCGCGGACATGGACGTTTTCGCCGCCGACCGCCTCGATCGTGCCGTATTCCCGCCGCCGGCCTTCTCGGACGAGGAGCGCGCCGAGCAGAGACGACGGGTCACCGCGATGGCGACGGCGCAGCCCGCGATCGCCGCGGTCAGCCTCGGCTATCTGCACCTCCTTCGGAAGGCGGGACTCGAGCCGGATGCGGTCGCGGGTCACAGCTTCGGTGAGCTCACGGCGCTCGCCGCCGCGGGCACGCTCGAGGAGGCCGACCTCCTCGCGATCGCGCGGCGTCGTGGTGAGCTCATGTCGGATGCGGCCGCGAGCCGCGACGGCTCGATGATCGCGGTGCTCTCCGACGCCGGCACGGTCTCGGGGCTCATCGGCGAGAACTCCGGTGTCGTCATCGCGAATGACAACGCGCCCAACGAGGTCGTCCTCGCGGGCTCGGTCGAGGCGATCGACGCGGTGACGAAGACGCTCGACGCGAAGGGACTGCGCAGCGTCAGGCTGCCGGTCGCCTCGGCCTTCCACTCCAGCATCGTGGCCGACAGCTGCGAGCCGTTCCACGACTACCTCGGGACGGTCGGCTGGTCGAAGGGCCGAGTCCCGGTCTGGGCGAACACCACCTCCGCCGTGTATCCCAAGACCGCGCGACTGGGGCGCCGGCAGCTGGCCGACCAGCTCGCGTCTCCGGTCCGCTTCCGCGAGATGATCGAGGCGATGTATGCCTCGGGCGTGACCCGGTTCGTGGAGGTGGGTCCCGGTCGTGTGCTGACCAAGCTCGTCGAGCGCTGTCTCGGCGATCGCCCGCACCTCGCGGTCAATCTCGACGACAAGAAGTCATCGGGCCTGCGCGCCTTCTGGCGGGGGCTCGGCAGGCTCGCCGTTTCCGGCGTCGAGCTCGACATCCAAGCGCTCTCGGAGGGGTACCGGATTCCCGATGCCCCTGTCGAGGCGAAGCCATTCGAAATCATGATCACCGGTTTCAATCACGATCGACCGTATCCGCCCGAGAGCGGCGCCGAGGGCGTGGCTCCGCCGAATCCCGAGGCCCCGGAGGCCGCGCAGGAGGCTGCTCCCGTGCGGTCCGAAGCTCCGAAGGCCTCGCCGGCGACCGAGCCGCCTCCGTCGGTTCCCCGTTCCGGGGCTGGCGCTTCCGAGCTGGCGACCCGCACGACGCCGGCGCCCGCGGCACCGGCACCGACTTCCCCGGCTGCGGCTTCCGGCGGCCCCGAGGGGCCGACGCCTGAAAGCGCCGCCATGACCGCGCATGTGCACCGGGTCACCATCGAAGCGCATCGACGCTACCAGGAGCTGATGGCGGAAAGCCATCGGGCCTTCCTGGACATGGCGTCCCATGCGCTCGGCCAGCTCGCTTCGGGAGCTCCGGCCGAAGCGATGCCTGCGCCGATGGCAGCGCCCAGCAAGGCGATCACGAGGCCTTCGCTCAGCAGGAGCCAACGAACGGTGGAGTGCCGGAAGCCCAAGGCGAGGAGCGCGCCCATCTTCTCCTCGCGGTCGAGGACCCTCCGGATGCGGTCCTGATCCGGCACTTCGATCAGGCGACCGCGGCCCTGGAGCCGCTGCAGTTCCTGCGGGGCCTCGTTCCGGCGGGAGCGGATCTGGAGACGCTGGTCGTGGGCTACGACTTCCGCATGGGGCGCGACCGGAAGGGTGGATTCGAGGAGCTGAGCGGGCTCGGCGACCGGGAAGGCTTCCGGGTGATCCGGGTGGAACCTACGCTCGACGGCGACGGACCGATCTCGTCCTCCCGGATCCGGGAGCTCGTGGCGGCCGGCGACGTGGCCGAGGCGGCCCGCCTCCTGGGACATCCCTATCTCGTCGAAGGGGAGGTCGTCCCGGGGCGGGGGGTCGGGAGAACGCTGGATTTCCCCACCGCGAATGTCGATGTGGGGAACGGTGGCAAGCTCCTG
>Ga0209536_100001049_pt1 | contig 45853 bp, 27 predicted proteins | sample DeeMarSeWOR28_12_FD_187461 | JGI IMG/M metagenome (GOLD analysis project Ga0209536, IMG submission 187461) | Marine sediment microbial communities from White Oak River estuary, North Carolina - WOR-2-8_12 (SPAdes) (version 2) | ecosystem: Environmental > Aquatic > Marine > Intertidal zone >...
AAAAACTGGAATTCAATATGCTATTCGGAATCAAGCCTTCCCTGCGGGCAAAAATGGTAAAACGGGGATTCAGCGTGGGTGTACTGATCAGCTATGGCAGTGCCTGGTTTCCTTGGTATATGCGACGGCTGGCGGAACGCCCTGCAAATGTATGGTTTGTGGTAAAAAATATTTTCCTGCGCTAAAACCTCCACTGTCATAGCGAGGAGAACATGTTTCAGGCGGGAGGGGGACGCTGCAATCCCGGAATAACCTACCGTCACAGATTGCTTCGCTCCGCTCGCAATGACAGGTAAAATGACATTGTTAAAAAAACACTATTATAAAAGTGCTATTAATCCAGCAGCAGGTTGCCATCCTTCATCAGCAGCTGGTCATCGGCATAGACCGTCGGAGAGGTAAATACGCCATCAACGTGAATACCAACATCGCATGTACCTCCCATACTCATATTATTCCCGAGTGCAATATGCACAGTACCCATAACTTTTTCATCTTCCAGGATCTGGCCGGTAATAATCGCCTGATCATTGGTTCCGATTCCCAGTTCAGCGATGTTATATCCTTTTTTCCCGAAAGGCTGAAGCATTTTATCCAACTGCCGCGCCTCCCTGCCCCCTTCGATGCGCACCGCATACCCGTCTTTTACGGTAATCCGGATCGGCTTTTCACCGATTTTTCCGATCCCCGCGAACGATCCGTCCACTACAAATACACCGTTTGTTTTGCCTTCCTGCGGCATCAGATACGATTCTCCGCTCGGCAAATTACCAAAACTGCCCTTCTCGGTAACCAGTCCGGTGGAGGAGATTGCCGAAATACCTGATATGGGTAATGATATATCTGTTCCTAAAGGCGAGGTAACCCGCACTATATCGGACTTATCAAGTACAGCCGTCAGTCTTCGGGTACGGTCGGCGATACGGTTGTAATCGGCCTTCAGTGTCCGGATCATCACCTCTTCAGAAATACCGGGCATGGTGCCGACGCGGGCACCTGCTTTGCAGGCATTCCGTCTGGCATGGGTATGCGTGAGGGATTTGCGGGTGGGGCAGACGACCACATCATATTGCTGCATCAAAACAGCCAGGGATTCCGGCGGTTCTGCGCCGTTTACTTCCCGCTCCGGCATGATTACCAGCGCGGTCTCCTGCGCCAGTGTTTTGCCCTGCTCAAAAAGGGCTGCACCGATCGGCGCGGTGGCGTCATCCGTGAGTACAAGGAGAGTTTCCGATTTCTTTACCTCCATGCAGTCACGCAATGCGATTAAAGCTGAAGTGAATAAATCCTGATTGATCATATTATACTTTTTGATAATTGTTTGAGCTGCAGGATATTTTATGAATTTCAGACAAATCACTGCGCTTCATTATAAGACTACCTTCGGGTGCTTCCAGGACCCGGCTGATAACCGGACATTTTATCCGGAACATGAAATATATCAGTTTGTGCTCTTCGTTAAGCGATTCATAGTTGCCCTGCCCTTTCGATACGATCAGGTCAGCCTGATCATAATAAGCGCGCATTTCGTTTGAAACCTGACTGAGGAGTGTGGCCGGTGCGTTATCACCGTTATCGATAACCCGCGCAATTTTTTCCATATCGACCAGACGGGCATCTTCAAGCGTTGCATCGTTAATGATTGGTGCACCGCGAACAACCACAGTAAACGTATGATTGCGTTCCGGATAGAACCGCTGGAGTACTTCAATAAAAAGCCGGTCAAACACTATTTCACCGGCATTATCAGCAAGGTACAGAATTTTTTCCGCATTAATAAAGTCCTCGATAAATTGCGGAAAATCATTTATCCTGAATTCAAGACGGTGTGCATTTTCAATCAGACGCCAGATCTGGTCGGCTTGCCGGCTACCGTTGATATTGAGCAGGTTGCCGGAAATCGCCAGCTTGGCAGCCAGATATACCGGATCATCACTCAGATAAACTGTCTTCTTTAAATCGGTGTATCGTTCCAGGGCAAACCGGTTAAGTCTTTCCTTTTGATCGCGGTATATATCACCCAGTTTGAATTCCAGCTCAAGAATCCGATGAATTTCCCGGCCCAGCTCAGGAGGCGTAACATCATAATCGGCTTCCTGCAGGAAGGCGAGTACGCGATTAATAATCTGCCGTTGCCTGGTTTCTTCAACAAAACCAACCCGTGCGGCCTCAACGGCCTGCTTTATAATACATGGGATACAATCAAATGCAGCTTTCATAACTCTTCAATTCCTCCAGACGCAATTTATTAAACGCGGACACCGGTGTCAAACTCAGGTTTTCAGATGCTCAGGCTAACTGACAAATCTTCAGGAAATTTTATCCAAAACGTGCAAAAAATCATTGATGGTGAAAATTCTTATCTGGGCTGCTAATTATGATGCCTGTCATTTTTAAAATTTTGATTCTATATTCGATGTGTGATTTCTGAATTTTTTTTTTAAATTTACCAAAATATTGGATATTTTGATCTATTTATAAATCACGGAGTAACACAGATAAAAATTTGAATTTATGTAAATTATCCATGATTAAATTGCCATATTGTGATATTTTTTATTTGTCTGGGTATTATGGTTAAATATTTCGTTATTGATATACTGTATTCTTCCGCGCAATTCCGCCGACCCGCCTGGCAGTCGGACAGGCAGGCGCCGCGCCAAAGGTGTGGAGGTGAATAATCGAGTTAATCAAATTTAACGCATGATCGTACTGACATTTGCCCATAAAGGGGAGGCACTTGAATTTATCAGGCGGAAACACGTGCTCCCGGTTGACTTTTATTTCAAAGGCCTTTACCGTGATGGAGATGAGTTGCTGGTGATCACGGGACCTGGCGCAAAACAGGCTGCCGCAAATTTATCCCAGATATGTTCTTACTTCGGTAGCAGGATACAAGGCATTCTTAATCTAGGTATTGCCGGCAGTTTGAATCCGGAACTGCAGTTAAATCAAATTTATGGAATACGCCATATTCTGCATGAGTTTGAGACTGATCAGTATACCTGTACCAGTCGTCGGGCGGATCGCATTTGCATCACCGCGGAACACCCCGTCGGTGACGACCGATACGCAGCAAAATTGCGCGCACGGGGCGCTGATTGTGTCGACACGGAAGCCTGGGGATTGGCAATAGCCTGCCATGCACAGAATCTGCATTTTCAGGCATATAAATTAATCTCTGACCGGGCAGGTGTTTCGACCAATTCCCGTGAAATCATTAAACAGGCACCGGTATATAGCAAACATCTGTTTGATTTTTATAAGAAACTGGATTATTCTTTTCTGGTTAAAAGATAAATGGACCTATTTATGGATAAGTTAGACGAGTGGATTGGGAGCCATCCCCTGGAATGGCAGTTCGCGCTGTTTATCGCACTGATCCTGCTGGCCGTTGTTTCCTATTATATCACTCGGAAAATCATATTGAGCGGGGTAGCCCGCCTGGTAAAAAAAAGTAAATCCGATCTGGATGATCTCCTGCTGGATAATGCCATGATGCGGAGGATATCCTATATCCCACCGCTTTTGATAATGGATAGCCTGATATACCTATTCCCAAACATTGAGGCCATTGGCCACAAACTTATTCAGTCTTTACTCATATTCGTTCTTGCATTGATCGCAACCCAGTTTCTGACCAATATCAATCAGGTTTATGACCGCTCAACGATTTCAAAGAATAAGCCGATAAAAAGCTATATCCAGATAATCAAAATCATCCTGTACATTGCGACGGCCATTGTCATATTATCGATTCTTCTCGGTCAGCCCCCCTGGTATCTGCTGACCGGTTTGGGTGCTATGACCGCGGTGATATTACTGATCTTCCGGGATACGATCCTATCCTTCGTTGCCAGTCTCCAGATAACTTCCAATGATCTTGTCAGGGTTGGAGACTGGGTTGAAGTACCAACGTTCGGTGCCGACGGTGATGTGATTGATATCGCGTTACATACAATTAAAATTCAAAACTGGGATAAGACAATTACCACGATTCCAACTCACAAACTTATCGAAGTTTCCTTTAAGAACTGGCGCGGTATGCAAAATACAGGTGGAAGGCGGATTAAACGTTCAATCTACATTGATCAGTCCAGCATCAAGTTCTGCAATCAGAACATGCTAAAGCGATTTAAAGCGATGCATTTACTCAGAGACTACGTCTCACGCAAACAGCAGGAACTCGACACTTATAACCGGGAACACGGTTTTGATGACAGCGAGGTGGTGAATGGCAGACGTATGACAAACATCGGCACTTTTCGTGCTTATATCACCGAATACCTCAAACAGCACCCGCGGTTGCATCACAGGCTAACGACAATGGTGCGCCAGTTGAATCCCGGCCCTGATGGAATACCCCTTGAAATATATTGTTTTACCAATACTGTCGAGTGGATTGCCTATGAAGGAATTCAGTCAGACATATTTGATCATATACTGGCGGTTGTACCGGAATTCGAATTGAGAATCTTTCAGAATCCATCCGGCAAAGATTTTGAGAAAATCAGCAGAATGGGAGATTAACTGTGCCCTGGACCATGCGTATGACTTTTATTGCCTTCGGCGTCGCGATAATTCCATACATTTATACCGGATGGCGACTGATCAATGCCCTGAACAGCCTTTTTCCTGATTCCGACCGGCAGATACGTATGATCGTCATCTTTGCACTCATATCGATCAACCTTCTGCCTCTGATCATGCTGATCAGTTTTTTTCTTGGAATGGAAAGTGAATTATTCCAACTCAGAACCAGTATCGGACTGATCGATATCCTGTTCGTTTTTCCCTTCTGGATCGGATTTATAGCAATTATTGAAATATTTATCTATCTGCTGGCAATCGATCTCGCCCAGTTGTTTCTAAAACCAGTGTTGAAGAATGCATTACCATCGATCTGGCAAATTTTTGCCCTGTTAAAAATCGGAGTGGTCGGATTCATGGTGGTTTATGCCGGCATCCGGTCTTATCACGACACTTATGATGTCGGGAACAACTCAATCGAGTTAGAAATCGGGGGATTACCGGAAGCGCTGGACGGTCTGAATCTCGTTCTACTTGGTGATGTCCAGATCGATCGTTTTACCCAACAAAAGAAGATCACATTGCTGAATCAAAAACTAAAAACTGCGGATCCTGATCTTCTGCTTTTTGCCGGCGACCTGGTTACCCGCGGTACGTACTATATTCCCCAGGGGCTTGAGGTCATGTGTGATATGCAGGCAAATCTGGAAAGAATCGCCTGTATCGGCGATCATGATGTTTGGGCTGATGCCCCGCGTATTGCGAAAGGTCTTGACGACTGCGGCTGGGTGTTCCTGGATAACCGGCATCACCTGATCGGTTACAAAAATGCCACTATTCTGATAACCGGGATTACATATGTGTATAGTATTCGTACACCCGCGGCACAAATTGATAGTTTACTGGCAAGCGGACCGGAGGCCGATTTGAAGATCCTGCTGGTACATCAACCCAGCCCCGTTGTTATTGATGCCGCAAAAAAACACGACTACCATATGTTTCTCGCAGGACATACCCACGGCGGTCAGATTGTGCTTAAACCGTTTGGATTCACTCTCACGCCCACCCGTTTTGAAAATGAATTTTATACCGGCTGGAATGTTTCAGACGGTTTGAATGTTATTGTGACAAACGGTATCGGTTTGACCATGCTGCCGTTACGCTATCGTGCGCCGGCTGAAATTACCAAAATAACGGTTAACTCCGTTCCGGCTCGGTAAAATGTGTTAAATTGTTTACTATTGATTCACTAAACCAGAAATTATTGATCAAGCGCCCAGATGACCCTCTACGTGCCTGCTTTTACTTTGCAGATTTGTCATCTTTTCCACCCGTTTTTTACCGCTGATCAATAAACTGTTCTCATATTTAGGATAGAATTATGCTTAGAAACCTGCTTATTTCAATCGCCGCATTGCTGACCTCGACCTTTGCCGATGGGGGTATGTGGCCGCTGTCTGAAATTGCATCGCTCGGTCTGCAATCTGAAGGAATGGAATTGTCGGCTGATGAGATCTACAATCCGGGAGGTCTCAGCCTGGTAAATGGTATTGTCCGCCTCAATGGCTGTACCGGTTCGTTTGTCTCATCTGATGGCCTTATTCTGACCAATCACCACTGCGCTTTCAGTGCTATTCAACGGGCCAGCACACCGGAAAATGATTATCTGACCAATGGTTTTCACGCCGCCGATCACGCAGGAGAGATACCGGCACCCGGTTACCGGGCGAAACTGATCGAATCCTATCATGATGTCTCAGATCAAATACTTGGCGGTTTTAATCCCGAAATGAATTATGAAGAACGTGATCGACTGATTGATCAAAATATAAAAAAGATAATTCTTGAATCAGAATCTGCATATCCGGGGAAACGGGCTGAAGTAGCGGAAATGTACATCGGGAAAACATATGTGCTTTTTATATATACCGAATTACTGGATATCCGTCTAGTATATGCACCGCCGAGAGCCGTGGGAGAATTCGGCGGTGAATATGATAACTGGATATGGCCACGCCATACAGGCGATTTTTCATTTTTCAGAGCCTATGTTGCTCCAGATGGCTCCCCCGCCGAATATTCACCAGAAAATGTAGCCTATACGCCTAAAAAATACTTTCAGGTCTCCCGTAATGGAGTGAGCGAAGAAGATTTTGTCTTTATCCTGGGATATCCGGGAAGGACATACCGTCATCGTACATCATATTTTCTTGAATACGAGGAGAAATATCGCATGCCGTTTGTGGCTGACCTGTACAAATGGCAGATCGAACAACTGGAGAAAATAATTGAACAGGATTCGTTAAAGGCGCTGGTTCTCTCCAGTGCGATTAAGAGGCGTGCGAATACGATGAAAAATTATCGCGGCAAGTTGCAAGGTATGGCGCGTTTGGATATCACCCGGCATAAGAGGGATGAACAAAAAAAAATGCTGGAGGCATTTGCCTCCGAACCGGAAAAGCAACACCAACTGGAAAATATCTTGGAAGAGATCGAATCAATATATTCGGAAAAACAACAAATATATCAACGGCAATTACTGCTGACGCATTTGTTCCGCAGCTCAACGCTTCTGAGCACCGCCCGGACTTTGTATGAACATGCCGAGGATCTTACAAAAGCGGATCTCGACCGAAAATCAGCATATATGAATCGTAATCTGAAACGAACAAAAAAAAGTACGCTGCTCAAACTCGAAGGATATGATCAATCAGCGGACCGTCTGTTATTGTCAGACCTGCTTGAACGAATCCGCATATTGCCGGCAGACAACCGAATTCAAGCATTGGATGAGAACCTCTTCGAATCCGGGATAAAAAAATTGCTATCCGATTTAGATGGTAAATCGAGATTATCCGATCCTGAGGTAGTTGCCACATATTGGGATATGGATACCCTGGCCCTCATTCAAACCAACGATCCGGCAATAGCCCTGATCACCACGCTGATGCCTGAGTTGCGGTACTTCGAACAAATGAATCACCGGCACAGCGGCGCTCTGAAGCATTTACATGCCCAATTAATCGAACTTCGAAAAGGATTCTTCAAAGACCGTTTTGTTCCGGATGCGAATGGAACCATGCGTCTTACTTACGGGCGAATACGCGGGTATTCACCGGCCGATGGTATATATTATCAACCGATTACCACATTTTCCGGTGTAATTGAGAAAACAACCGGAAGAACTCCTTATATAACACCCCCGGAATTAATAGCTGTACATGAAAATCGTGATCTGGAACCATATATTTATCCGGCACTACAGGATGTAGCGGTAGGAATACTGTATGATATGGATACTACCGGTGGCAATTCAGGAAGTCCGGTTTTCAACGCCCGAGGAGAGTTGGTCGGTGTAAATTTTGATCGCGCATTCGAGGCAACCATTAATGATTATGCCTGGAATCAGAATTATTCACGCTCCATCGGGGTGGATATCCGTTATATCCTGTGGATTCTTGATAAATATTCCGGAGCAAACCATATCCTTGAAGATCTCAGAGTAAGGGATTAGAGAACAGGAATGACAGATCTCGGATTCCAAAATGGATCTTTTTTATCATAAAATTGAAAAATACGGCTCCCTGTTCGCATCATTAATTAAACCCGATAAATTGAACGAGATCGGTGCCGGTAGGCCGGATCCGGCGATGGTTTATAAACTCTCTTTCATAAGTTTAAATCAATATTTTGATCATACCACAATCCATGATGAAAGAGCCGCCAAGGCCTGTCTGGCTGGTCTTTATTTGCACTACGATCTGCTTGAGGAAGCACACCGGATCAGCCAGTCGATCGAGACTGCATCAGGAAGTTTCTGGCATGGTATCATGCACCGGCGGGAAGGGGATTACTGGAACAGCAAATACTGGTTCAGACAGGTGGGTGATCATCCCGTATTTGTTCCGCTGAATAATCTGGCCAGACAAATTGATCGGGATCAGCGCCTGTCTGATGAACTTTGGAATCCTCATAATTATATTGATCTCTGTAAATCTACCCTCGGATCCGGTTCGGATCTGGAAGAATTTTGCAAGCAGGTGCAGCAACTGGAATGGCAACTTCTCTTTGACTTTTGTTACGATCAGGCCATAGAAAAATAACCGGCAAGCGCTCCAATCGGCAAATTTAGAACTATCATGACCGCATTTTTTTTCATATTTTAATACTGGTTTAACGTTACTTCGGGACATAAAATGTATGATTTTCCGCTGTACCTGGACGGTGAATGGGTGGAATCGTCGGAGATATTGAATATTCATTCACCTTATGACCGGAAATTGATCGGTAAAACATACCGTGCCGGCAGGAAAGAAATTCTTAAAGCAATTGATTCCTCCTGCAGGGCATTTGAATATACCCGATCTATGCCGATATACGAACGTGCTGAGAAACTACTGCAGGTGGCCCATGGTCTCCAAGAAAATCAGGAAGAATTCGCACAAATTCTGTGTGCCGAGGCCGGTAAACCGATAAAATTTTCACGCCAGGAGGTGGCCAGGGCGATTCTTACGTTTACCGATGCGGCTGAGGAATCGAAGCGGATTCGGGGTGAATATATATCGCTCGAATATGAATCCGGTTCAAAAGGACGGTGGGGGCTTATTCGGCATTTCCCGATCGGTCCGATTCTGGGGATATCACCTTTCAATTTCCCGCTAAATCTGATCGCTCACAAGATAGCCCCCGCATTGGCCTCAGGAAATACAATTATTCTCAAGCCTGCTTCACAAACCCCATTGACGGCCCTGCGTCTGGCTAAGGAGATCGAAAAAACCGGCTGGCCAAATGGCACCCTGAATGTATTACCGGTGCATTCCGCCAACGCCGGAATTCTGGTCAAGGATGACCGGATCAAAATGCTGACATTCACCGGTAGTCCAGTGGTTGGCTGGGCGCTGAAAAAACAGGCCGGCATGAAAAAGGTTACGCTTGAACTGGGCGGTAACGCCGGTGTAATTATCCATGAAGATGCCGATGTGGAATATGCCGCATTGCGGTGTACATACGGAGGCTATGTACTTTCCGGGCAGAATTGCATCTCGGTCCAGCGGATCTATGTGCATGACAGAATTTACGATCGGTTTTTACAGCTGTTTTCCGGTCGGGTGAAAGACCTGAAGAGCGGGAATCCCTCAGATGAGGTTACGGATGTCGGTCCTCTGATTCACCCTGATGAAGTTAATCGTGTTCAGGAATGGCTGCAGGAGGCGGTTGACCAGGGTGCCGAGATACTTACCGGGGGCAAGGCTGAAGGTAATGTTTTCCAGCCAACAATCATCCTTAATGCTGATCCCAGGATGAAGATCAGCTGCCAGGAAGTTTTCGCACCAGTGGTTCTCGTACATCGCTATTCCGATTTTGACGCGGCCCTGGAGAAGGTAAATGAATCAGAATACGGGTTACAGGCAGGCGTATTTACATCCGATATGAAGCGGATATTTAAAGCATACGAGATACTGGAAGTCGGAGGAGTGATTATCGGAGATGTTCCGACCTACAGGATCGATCCAATGCCATACGGTGGTGTCAAGCAATCCGGAATGGGACGTGAAGGGGTGCGTTTTGCGGTCATGGAGATGACCGAGCCCAAATTAATGGTTATTAGACTAGCCTGAACCAATTGCACAGTCAAAAATCGTCAAATCATCGATCTGCTTAATTGTAAAATACGTATAGCATTGCAGATGCCTGTTACCCTTTTAAGATTACCCGAGCGGCCAATTTAGTGCTAATTTAAGGCTACAAATTCCGAAGCTGAACGCGTTGTGAGATGCAATTACAAATATCATCATGTCAGTTTAGGTCCTGAAAGATGCAAACAATATCTGTGGTTATCACAACCTTCAACCGTCGTCACCTGGTGCAGCGGGCGATTGCCTCTGTATTGCAGCAAACCTGTCAAGTACATGAAATTCTCCTGATCGATGATGGATCTGACGACGGCACCGGTGAGCTGATCATGCAAAAGTATCCGGAAGTGCTTTATCACTGGCAGGTAAATCAGGGTATCAGCGCTGCACGTAATAACGGTATTTCGCTCAGCAGCGGCGACTGGATTGCCTTTCTGGATGCGGATGATGAATGGCTTCCCGAGAAACTGTGGTGGCAGATGAACGGATTGAATCATGCCCCTGCATACCAAATATGTCATACGGACGAAATCTGGATTCGCCGCGGCCTGCGGGTAAATCCGATGAAAAAGCATCGTAAATATGGCGGACATATTTTCGAACGATGCCTTCCGCTTTGTATCATCTCTCCTTCTGCGGTAATTATCAAACGCAGTCTGTTTGGTCAGATCGGTTTATTTGATCCCGGACTGCCTGTTTGTGAGGATTATGATATGTGGCTCCGTATCTGCTGCCGCGAACCTGTCCTTTATATCGATAAACCGCTGATTAAAAAGTATGGCGGACACCGGGACCAGTTATCCCGAAAATATTGGGGGATGGATCGATTCCGGATAACGGCACTCGAGAAGATCCTGATCCATGATCAGCTCAGCCCTAAACAACGGCTGGCAGTTCTCGATACGCTGATAAAAAAAATATCGATCGTATGTAACGGCGCCCAAAAGCGGGGAAACAAAGAATTATTTCATCTGTATGCTGAAAAATTGACAGGGTATAACGACATGCTGCTAGCGCAACGACAGACTGTCTAACCTTTTGTCTTTTGCCTTTCAACTTAGGCTTAAAACCTTATCAAATGAATTCCGGATTAAAAAGCTTCTGAACAATATATACAGCCAACGAAAAAAAAGGGATGTAATAAAACTATTGACGAATTATGCTCAAAAAAGCTGGTTAACGAAGCGAAATCAAGGGGATTATCCGTTTTCATCCGGCGTAAAATCTAATTTATACTCAGCTTCTAAAATCCAGGGCCCGGTGTTCAAAAAGACAAGCAGGTTTCAGATTATCCGATTCAATAAGTGTGAAATAAAAATGATCTGCTAATTACCGCTCTCGTTCCTTTCCGTCAGCCAGCCTTTTACTTTTTTACGGTCAACATATTCCCATAGCAGTAATCCATAAAACGGGAAGTATTCCAACAGCCATATGTGATCCGCTATCTCGCGGGTGCTGCTGCCGGTAAATTCAATCAACGGAATATAGGAGGCCTGTACAAGCAGGGTAAATAGAATCCAGGACCAGTTTGGTATGAACACCAGTAAAGGTAAGATCCAAATAAGATGCCAGGGTTTAAATCCGGGCATGATCAGCAGCAGCGCACAGGCGATCACGAAGACCGTCTGAAGATAATTGATTCCTTGGAAATCAGACGTCCTGTGTAATTTGCGCAGCTGATCAGAAATAACAAAGATCATAACAAAAAGAGCTATGATCCGGTAATAAAAATCCGGTCCGATATAAAAATATTCCGTGTAACCATTGATATTGAGATTTAAAAGTACCTGTTGCCTGATTCCGACCAGGTTTAATCCTGCAGCAACCAGATTGTGGAATCCCCCATTAAATACCGGCAAATTTATGTAAGAAATGATGCCGCCGACCGGGATTGATCCGTTCATGCTAAACGGTAATACTGCCACTATCACTATGATGAGTACTACGAACGATTTTTTCCAGAACTTTTTTAAAAACATTGGCAAAATTATCAGACCGGACAGAAACTTTGTCAGCACCGCCAGGCACAAAAAAAATACCGATTTGTTTTTTCGGTTCAGGTAGAAATACCAGATGCCGGTCATCAAGAAAAGAATTCCGATCATATCCAGGTGACCGCTGTAGTAGGTTTCGATAATGAGCAATGGGTTTAACACAAATATACCCAGGCGTAGCCGCGGGATTTGAAAATAATCAATCAATTTGATCATTACCATGACGAGTAAGATCTCAGAAAGTAAGAGCAGCATCTTCCAGGATAACGGTGTATTACCCACGGCGGCATTCAGAAAAAAAATCAGCTGGGCGACCGGAGGATAGACCGACTTTATCTCCGGATATCGGATCGACGGATAAATTTCCGAATCACGGTATGAATCCAGTTCTTCAGCAGCCGGGGGATATTGATATGGATTGATTCCCGCCAATGAAATCTTTCCATCCCATAAATATCGGTAAATATCATCGGAAAGCGCCGGGCTGGCAGGGATCAGCACTATACGAAAAAGCAAACCTGATAATAAGATATATCCCAGAGGGAACCGCAATTTTTCCGGGCATACGATACTCAGGATCACAAAAATTCCGTATAGACCAAAAAGCGGAATGACAAGCGCAATATAAACGAGCATATCCTGGCTATGAATGCCGGTCATGCCGATCCACGAGTATAACAGAAACATGATAACCATTAAAAAACAGATCAATCTCCGGCGATGCTGCATGTGTTTTAGGCTTTTATTTTAAGGGCTCTGATAGTAAATTGGATTTTTTATAACGAAAATTGAACGCCGCCGCTGGTGGTCTTTCTTATCCCGCTTGCCAGCAGGATTGGTTTGCACGAGCAACCGGGACGGTTATCCAAATAATATGGATTAAAGATAAAAACAAATTATTTAAATATTGAAAAATAAACATAATTGGCCATTTAAAACAAGAACTACGAACTAGCTTGAACATTTTATTCAATCCCGGGAACAAAACCGCAATACCATCGATCCGAACCGGCTGCTTCCTTACCAGCCGGATCATACCTGCTTTGCCGTTTATTCTAACGGTACTTTTTTCCATTATATCTGCCCAGGAAAGCACAATATCAGACAAACCGATCTCATCAATCGTTATAATCGGAAATGAAACCACCGGTGAAAACGTAATATTACGTGAGTTGATTGTTCAGAAGGGTACTATCCCGTCTCAGGCGCAGATCGAGCAATCACGCAAACGATTGCTCAACCTGTACCTTTTTAACCGTGTCGAGATTTCTGTTGTGCCACATGACGAAGATGGCAATATCCTGATTGTCGAAGTGACAGAACAATGGTATTTTTATCCGGTGCCGATTCTCACGATGCGCGAACGGGATTGGAAAAAGTGGTCATACGGACTCAGCGTAGTACACACCAATTTTCGTGGTCAGAACGAAAAACTATGGGCAGGATTCTGGTTTGGCTATCGCCCCGGTTTTGGTATCTCATATCATGACCAGTGGGCAGGCGATACACTTCATCTGACAACAGGATTTTCATTCAACAAAACAACATTCAATCACCGCACGCTTGATTTTGAAGAACGACATATTTCCGGAACACTTTCAGTCGGGAAATGGTGGAATCTTTATTTGAACACTGATTTTACATTCCTGTTCGATCGGGTGAATGTTGATCAGAATTATATTTCGTATATGCGTACCGGTCAGGAAACTGAATATTTGTTAGGTATTGCGGGTACCTTGCGCTACGATACGAGAGATCTTTACTCCTACCCTTCAAGTGGTGTGCTCACCAGTTTGTACGCGATGCATAACGGGATCTTTCAGAAAAATAACCGGTATCAGCAGATCAATCTGGATACTCGGGCATATGTATCGCTCTTTTCAACTGTGATCGGTATGCGTGTATTTCAGAGTTATCTGATCGGGTCCGTTCCGGTATATCGGTTGAATTATCTCGGATTTGGTGAGCGGATCCGTGGCCGATTTTATGAATTCTGGGAGGGGCGCAATATCAATCTTGCCAGTGCTGAGCTGCGTATACCGGTTATTCCTATTCACTATTTTTCCTTTGATCTCCCGATGATTCCACCTGCATACACCCGAAATTTAAAGATCGGAATGAACGTCGGAATATTCGCTGATGCAGGGCTGATCTGGACAGACCCCTGGGAGTACGGCATGGCCAACGTCATCTCAGGTTTCGGATTGGGTATACATATACGCCTGCCTTATATTGAAGTCTTTCGCCTCGACTATGCGTTTGATCCTAATTGGAGGGGTCAGCTGATCGTGGAAGTCGGAGTGGCTTTTTAATTTAAAAATATTTCCTATCATGAAAACCGCGGACCATTTAACCATGCTGTAGAAATTCCGGAGCCACTTTGTTTTTCCAATGATGTACGACGTATTACATCACTCATAAGGCGCTTGAACATTCAAGTTATCGGCAGGATTTCACCTGAAAATCTTATATGGCCAATAAACTGCTGACAGGCCGAAAAATTGACCGATTATTTTATTGAACATGCGCTTCCCTATTTCGGTACATTTCAGATGCCATGGTAGCTGGCCAGTGGGCTTTATTTCATTCACGTCTGTCTTTTGCCCTAAATGTCATACTCCTGCATCCGATGTGGGTAATATCCCGGAGCATTGATTATTGGCGTGATAAATTCCGGAAGATCTCCCTGCCTCAGATCGAGGATTTTATCAGACAGATATTTGGGTGGCGTGAATACATGCGCGGATTTTACTGGGCTGAAATGCCTGCCTTTGCCCGAGCGAATTCTTTCAATCATCATAATTCCTTACCGGACTTCTATTGGACCGGAAAAACCAGAATGCATTGTCTTAGCCGGGCAGTCGGCCAATCGCTTGATATGGCATACGCCCATCCTATTCAACGTCTGATGTATACCGGAAATTTTGCATTACTGGCAGGCATTGATCCCGATGAGGTCGATCGCTGGTATCTGGGAATTTAAATCGATGCAGACGAGAATATTTTTTACCCTCTGCAGTATCGTTCTGGTTTTTACTCAGTCTCCATTAATCAGGAAGATTATGCGAAAGGCAGTCTGACACTGGATCAAATTCCGCGTTTAATATATGTGTATAGACGAAGACAAGCTATTACATGGTCACCAGTGTCTTAGATGTTTTGATAGGGAATTAATACAAAAATGATCAATCCAAATTCATCGCCAATTTATCCTTTTGGATCTGATCCTGTAAGAACAGATCATCATCTTCGGATGCAACCTCGTAATCTTCCAGAGCTTTCTGTATCATTCCAAGTTTAGCATAACTGGCTGCACGATAATAATGAGCCCAGTGCCAGTATCGCCTTTCATTCGCATTGGGATCAGCAAGTACCTCATTGAGATTATTGATTGCCAGATGGTAGCGGCCAATCTTATAGTAGAGATCACCCATGTGGTACAGAATTTCCAGCTTTTGTTTATTGCTTTCCGTTCCCGCTCCACCTGATTTAACCAATTCCAGTTCTTTATCATAAATATTCAGAGCGGATTCATAGTTACGGCAATCACTCATGTTATCCGCGATCCTCATTTTTTTATCCATTTCATTCATGGGCGTTTCGAGGCGATCGGATGCGCGGTCTTTTAGCCGGCTATTGTCGTCTTCCATAGCCATGCGATAATGATAACGGGCCTTCTCGACGTTTCCGGTCATCTCAAAGGCTTGCCCCAACCAGTAGTGTGACCATCCATATGTCCAGCGTCGATTGCCGCTGTAAAGTGAGTCCGTTGCGATCGATTTCTTGAATGAACTGATCGCTTCATCAAAGTGATTCATTTTGAATTGGACCTGGCCGATCTGGTAATGAATGCTTGAGATCGGGATCAACATCGAATCACCCAGGGTAGCCAGTGTCTGCATGTAAACATTCATAGCCTGGTCACATTTTCCCATTCTGCTGTAACACCCGCCGAGATGGACCAGAACTCCGGGATTGTTGGGGTATTTTTTCAAGAGCCGGTTCCAGATAGAGATTGCCTGATCATAATCGCGCTCACGATAGGTATAGATTGCACCCAGAAAAAACATCGCCTCAGTTTGGGTATACCTACCCTTTTCGACCGCAATGTTTAATTCCCGAATTCCCTGTTCCCGGTTACCATCGATACCCAGGATAAAGGATAGTACTTTTACGAATTTGGGCAATATATCCGCCAGGTAATGATATATACCCAGTCCGAGATAGGCATCCCAGTATGTCGGATCACGTTCGACAACCTCCTCCAGTATGTTCATACCTTTTTTGCCATACCAGTAGGCGTTAAGATAACTCTTGGTCAGACCATAGTATCTGCCGAGACTGCCGTATGCCCCTCCAAGATAAAAAAGCGCATCAATATCATCTTCATTCTCTTCCAGGCGCTGTTCGGCAACTTCAACCGCTTTCAGGGATAAATTTTTGAACTCTTCACCCAGTTCTTCGTTATTCATATCGGTCGAGAACATCCAGAAATATACTGCTGATTTGAGAAAATGCCCCTGCGGGTTATCAGGTTCCCGTTCGATGATCTTGTCAAAGGCCAGCGCCGCTTTTTTGTATTGCAGAGTACTCGCAAAGTCGATACCTTCAAGCGCCAGCTGGTGAATTGTTTTCTCTTCTGCCCGGGCAAATGTTATCAGAAGGAGCGCCAGTAAATAATTACGAATCATAAATATTCTTTTCCCAACTAATCAAACTTTAATATGTAACTTACTCCACAGTTTTTAAAATCCGATTTTTTTTGAAATTTGTACATAGCATTACCCACCAGTTTGAATCTCTCGTCAGAATAATATATTTTACTGAGAAATATCGAGCCGGTACAAAAGAAAACTAAAAAATCTTTGAATCGATTTTATATTCGGCAGAATTAGAATAAAAATTCATATGTTATCCCTGGAATTTTCCGGTAAAATTTTGAATGTTTGTGAACCGGCAATGCGGCTGTTTCGAATATCTTACGGAATATTCATTGCAACTTTTGGTTTTTTCAATAAAATAGTATAAACCAGTCAATGTGAATAAGGTATTATGCGTATGCAGTATAAAAATTTTGCGCGTTCGGAAGAAAAAGTTTCCCTTTTGGGTTATGGCGCCTGGGGTATCGGAAAAACAATGTGGATCGGCGCCGATGATGCCGAATCAAAAAGATCATTGAACCGGGCCATCGAAGCCGGTGTGAATTTATTTGATTCAGCACTTGTATACGGGAACGGGCACAGTGAAAAATTGATCGGGGAAGTTGAGCGGGAATCAGGGCAGAAATTATTCATCACTTCAAAAATCCCTTCAAAAAAATTCGAATGGCCTGCCCGGGATTCCTCCATATTAGCAGAATCATTTCCGGAAGATCATATTATAAGATCCACCGAGCGAAGTCTGCGAAATCTGAAGCGTGACTATCTGGACCTTCAGCAGTTCCATGTCTGGAATGATAAGTGGGCCGGGCAGGATGAATGGAAAAATGCAATCGAAAAATTAAAGCGGGATGGCAAGGTTCGTTTTTTCGGAATTTCAATCAATGATCATCAGCCGGAAAACGGCATTGAAGCAGGTAAGACGGGTATGATTGACTGCTATCAGGTTATTTTTAATATTTTTGATCAGTCGCCCACCGATACATTATTCGGCTTTTGTGAGCAAAATCAGATCAGTGTTCTGGCACGGGTCCCTCTGGATGAAGGCAGCCTTACCGGCGCCATTACCGCGGAAACTGAATTTCCATCCGGGGATTGGCGTAATAATTATTTTCGCGGTGCCCGCAAAGGACAAATTGCCGAACGGGTCGCCACCATTTGGGAAGATGTCAGCGATGAGCTGGAATCGGTGGTCGAAGCGGCATTACGCTACACGATCAGTTTTCCGGCTGTCACCTCAGTCATTCCCGGGATGCGGACAGAAAAACACCTATTAGCAAATGTCCAATATATAAATCGTGGTTCTCTGACGCCTGCGATCCTTGCAAAGCTGAAAAGGCATCGCTGGATTCGGAATTTCTATCAATAAAAGATGATTGCAACGATTTAATATTGCACTAAAATTCAACCCATATATGGTATTTGACTTTACATGGCTGTGAGGAGATCGTTCATGGAAATTAAAAATAAGGTGGCCGTTATTACCGGTGCCAGCAGGGGAATCGGGAAAGTGATTGCACTTGAGTTTGCACGGAAAGGTGCCCACCTGGTGCTTGCCGCGCGGACCGCAGGAATGTTAAAGGATGTTGCCAGGGATGCGCAGCAAGTCGGTGCTGATGCGCTTGCATTGCCAACCGATTTGGCCCATGAAGATCAGATTAAACGACTGGTCAAAAAAACCCTTCAGCGTTTCGGCCGGATTGATATTCTCGTGAATAATGCCGGTTTTGGATATTTCCATTCGATTGCTGATTTTCCGACCAACCAGTGGGATGAAATGTTTGCTGTGAATCTGCGGGGATTATTTATTCTGACCCGTGAATGCATTCCGGCGCTGCGTCAAGCTGGCGAATCGGTGGTCGTAAATGTCGCCTCTCTGGCCGGAAAGAATGCCTTCGTGAACGGCGGCGGATATGCAGCGACAAAACATGCATTAATCGGTTTCAGCCGATGTCTTATGCTTGAAGAACGGAAGAATGGTATGCGGGTGCTGGTTATATGTCCGGGATCGGTAGATACACAGTTTTTTGATAACCGCCGCGAAGATATTGATTCCAAACGCGCCCGGATGCTGAAACCTGAGGATGTGGCCTCAAGCATTATTCATATGATTGAATTACCGCAACGGGCCATGGTCAGTGAAATTGATATACGACCGGCTGATCCATAATGTTTGTTGTCAACCGACCTTTTATTAGAGACCGGTGATCCCGGCGATGCTATATTATGCGTTTTCACATGTCATATTAAAACCACACTTATGATATGCCCGGTCCGAATAATTTAGAACCCAATCGTTTAAGACTGGCATCCCATCGGCTGATCAGGTAGTACTTTTCACTTTCGAAGATCCGGTTTATATTTTCAAGATATTCTTCCGCCTCCTTGACTCCGGCATTTTCTGTTCGATTTACAAATGACAATACTCTGGAATGATAAAAAGGGATCATAGACTCAATCAAGAGTTCACGGTCTATTTCATCATTACGGTAGGCCACGGCAAAATTCGCCAGTATACGTGCCCACAAATCGCTCCGATAATAAAATCTTTTTTCATTGGATATTTCATGCAGTTTATTGATCTCGATATACTCGGGACCCGGAATGATTTTTTCCCAGATTTCCCCGTATTTTTTAAATCCTTCCTGAAAACCCTGAAATAGCTTCCGTGTGTCGACATTCACAGCCGGCGGCTTTTCCTCAACGCCGAGACCAAAACCGTAAATATTGCTGGGTCGTGACTCATAGGTATCTTTCCAGATAAATTCAAAATCGATCATCAGATCGAACAACGTGGAAACAACCTGCGTGAACATCGGCCCCAGATCTTTGGCCGGATCTTTTGGATTATGCACCTTTGGTGAACCAAGAAATGCCTGACAAATATTGAATCGCCGCGCAATAGCGATCGTCGTCATCCAGATATCGATCCCGAAATGCGCAATTTTTTCGTTCCATAATTTTTCGGACAGAAACGCCCGGGCAAGTTTACCGGAAAATCCAAAATCACCGCCAATCGGCTGCCGGACCCGGATACCGAACAAAGATCGCAGCATGGGATAGGCAATATGATTGGTGATCGATCCATCGTATTTATGCCGGGCGTAAATCGGGGCGACATAGTCAAACCTTCCAAGCAGCGGCTCCCCAAGATACCGGATCCATTGCGGGGTGATACTTTTTAGATCCGCATCGACAACGATAATTGCCCTGGCATTCAGTTCAACAGCAGCTTCGAAAAGATTTCGAAAATTATTTCCTTTACCTTTAACCCCTGCCGGAGTGGAGATGTAGATTTTGGGGATTTTGGTCGGCGTATTCAGGAATACTTCCCTTGTATCATCCGTAGAATGATTGTCCACATTGATAATAACGCACTTTTTATCTCTAAAGGATTCCAGTAAACCACGGCTGGCGACATCGGTGGGATAGGCGATATTGTCGGCTTCGTTATATGATGGTATGCCTACCACGACTTCAGCTTCAGTGACACGAGTCGGATTTTCAACAATAATAGTATCGTTTTTTTCTGACATTTTTTTAATCCTTCAGGTTGTCATACTTCCTTTCCCGTACATATTAGATATAATCGGCAATATCATAAAAATAATCCGTACCGGTTGATTTTTATAAGTATAATCGGCCTACCGGCCATAATCCTGAGCATTTGATTCGCAACGAAATTCTGCCACATCTGTCAATTCCAGAAGATTTATGGCGTGGTGTGAATTGCCCCCGGTTATTTACAAATACTCCCTCAAATAAGTATACCCCGGAGTGAACGCACCACGATATACAATAACCGCATCCTTCAGGGCCGGTGGCAGATCAAGATTCCCGAATTCGACATTAAAGTCTGCACGCACCAGATCAGGAATCAGTGTCTTAAGAATGCCGCTGAAATATTCAGATGCCTCTTTGGGCAGCTCACTGGGTAAATTATCCACTGCCATAACAGCAATTCCATCCCCCGATAATCCATCCGTGTACCTGTTCATCAGCGGATTGAATGTATAGGCCGGATTTCCCGGTTCGGTGGCTTTATTAGTTATTTCCACACCACCATCAATATCGCAGCTGATGTCCCCGATGACTGCAAGTTTTGAAATTTTGCCTGACTGATATAATTCCTTCAGTTCCGCTTTGGTAATATGACGTGGATATGGAGTATCCCAATAGGTGGCATTTATCAGAATATTCAGATATGGCAGATAACTGCGAAATTTGGAGCGATATTTATCAGGATTATCATAATAATCCTGAAGTTCAAAGACGGTTCCCTCAGTGGCCGGTTCGACCATATGTTCTTCTTTGAAGACGGGAACGTATATTTTACGCCGATCATACCTGTGATTTAATTGGTAAAGATCATCCGGATCGATCTCCCCGAAAGGCAGGATATCCAATAATTCCCGCACACCACGTGCGACATTTCCATACCCTGTTATCCCGACTACCAGCGGGCAGATGGAAGCCGGTAAGCCATCGGTCCTGATTCGCCTGGCAACTTTCCTGAACGATTCCTTAATCTCATCCAGATTATTATAACGGTATGTCTGCCGGATCTCGGCAAACGGATTATCAATACCTTTACGGTTCAAGATCTGACTATAAGTCCAAAGAGTCTCCACAATCCCGGCAAGGCCGGCATGCAGGCTGAAATAGATCAGGCGCTGTCCGCTTTCATTCATTATTTTTTCATAATCCAGTAGAGTACACTTTAGATCAAGTATTTTTTGGAGCATTGGCATATTATACTCCTGACCTTTGACCGTATGAGAGAAAAACAGGTAGACCTTATCCGGAAGCAGATCCGGAATCTTTATTTCTTTGATACCCAGGATGATATCTGCTTGACCGAGATCCACTCTGATTTCTGCTCCTGATTGCTGGTACTGTTGTTCATTATATATGCGCAGATCTGAAGGCTGCACATGGATTTTTATCGGTAAATGCTTCAACAGGTCTTTTATATCATCGGGAACCAGTGGCGCACGGCGTTCCCATTCATTCTTCGTTTCCCTGATAATGCCAATTATTTTCGACATATGAATCCTTACTGTTCAACATGTGTTTCCATTTCCATTCAGACGGTTCACAGGAAATTGCCCTTGGAGTACCAGATGACAAACCGCATAGCAATAAATATGTATTTGAATTGTACAGCCTGCTATGTTGCCGATATACTTTAGTGCATTTTTTAGATCATATTACATGCCATGTTCTGCTAACAACTCCTTTACAACATCCCGGTGCACCATGATATCCAGTATTTTCAATTTTATATAGTCGCTATGATAAAAACGGTATCCTTTGTTGGCGCCATTTTGGGCCCCTGATCCTGAATCTTTTATCAGATACCATGTGGCGTCTTCTATCTGCATCATGCCGATCACATGGATGCCATGATCATCGGTTGTGGATCCGTTTGAAAATCTCAATTGACGACTGTCCTCATCTATGAAGGGTGCCGGAATATCAAAACTGGGGATCATAGCAACTTCCTTCTGAGAATCATAACCTGCTTCGGAAACATCGCCGCCGATTGCCACAGTATATGCACCGGCTGCAGCACTTTTAATGACTGCCATAAATTCATCCAGCGGTAAATTTATATAACTGCTGTCATGCCACCAATTGTCCGGTACCGAATATTCCACTTGTTGAAAATAGGGTTGTTCTTTCAATGAAAGGATATCGACATAATCATTAAAATTAATCCGCACAATATCATTCAGATATTCCAAAGGTGTCATTTGGACATTATCGACAACTATTTTTAACGGCGGCTCTCCCATATAATAATTGAGGATGGATTTAATATTGGAAAGGATGTCGTCTTCGTTCCAGAAACTCACTGATTGCATCGATTCCAGATAATTCTGCATTTCGGCAACCATTCCTTCATGATCGTGAAACGGCTGTCCTCCCGGTAATCCCGGGTAGGCGTTTGACGGGACGATCCCATATTTTGTCCAGATCCTTGGAATGGCATTCAGCATTGAGCCTTCCTGAAACAATGATGTTCCCCGTTCGCGTACAAAATAACGGGCTTTTTCCACATATTCCCAATAAACCGTATACATTTCCGACAATTTTATTTTCTTGCCACTTAGCCGATATATTTCCGATTCAAAGAAAGATGTAGCTGAGAAACTCCAGCAGGAACCGGTTCTGCCCTGAGAAAGCGGCGTGTTGTGCCATTGATATTCAAACTGATCGATACGGCTGGGAAGATCCAGACCTTCGAAATCCATTTTGAATTCCAGCTTCTGCTCTTCCGACCCTTTATAATAGGCATCCAGTTCCCTCTTAATCCGTTCGTAAAATTCATTTTTATCCGGGGCAAACACCCCTTTATCCTGACGTACACCCTGAGCCCAGATACATGCTGATCCTAAAAGGACAGTTACCAGAACAACAAATAATTTCATACCGGTCTCCCTGTTTTGTTATCCCAAGATTGCAGCAGGTGGCAGGAGTCGGGAAATGAATAAAGACAAAAGATCAAAGATTAACGATTAAAAGCACAATTCATTCCCGATTCGTTTACCGGATGCTGCGAATTTTGCTCCAGAGCTGTTCACCAATTTTGACCAGCCGCCAAAATCAAGCAAATCATTCTGAATGATTTACAAAATTACAAACAAGAAAGATAAAAGTCAGGTGTAGCATGTACAATTTTTTCAAGAATTTTGGGGCTAATGGTGAATGATTTTCGGGAGAAAAATTAAAGATATATCGCCTCCGTTCATAGTCATAACGATTTCAGTGAAACCGGAATGCTCCACCGCTATAAACCATAAACGATCTCACCATCCTTAATGACATATTTAATATGTACCGATTCAAGTGATTGGGGATCGCTATCCCTGAAAACGATCAGATCTGCCGTATAACCGCTTTTGATCAGACCCGTACGCTGCACTCCCAGTGCGTTTGCGGGTATAGATGTGTACCTGCGAACCTCATCAGCCCTGACCGTCCATTCTGTCCTGAATCGCTGCAGACTATCAAGCGCCAATCCTTCATCCTGCCGTATTTTTTTTGGAATGACACGGGTAAATCCTGCAGCAACTGCAACTTCGGTGATCACTGAATCTTCCGATATACCAATAAAACCGGGTGCAACGATCAGATTTTGTCCATCAATTATCTGCCGTCCGGTAGTAATAGACAGGTCACCCAGGTCGGCAATCTGGCTGAATTTGACGATAGTATCATCATTTTTCCGGCGCATAACGTTGATCCCGATATCACCGCGAAACGGTGGTATGCCCGAACCGGTAATGATCAATACATCACGAATGAAAAGATCGAATAATTCTTTCCCCTCCAGGGGGATGCTATCGTATCCGGATTCATCGGCATCATCTATATAACCGGTGGCAATGGCATCAAATGCACGGAGCAGAGCAATAAAATTCATCCGGACAATAAAATGAGGATCCGCCCGATCATGCATCCCTGACTCGATCAGTACGGTACTGATTCCCCAGTTCTGCATCGCATCCCCGAAAGCTCTGGGCATATAATCCGCTTTATAGCGCGCCATATGTCCGCCAATAAACGGTTCCAATGTTTCTTTCATGATAACAACCAGCCTTTTTGCACGCGATCGGCTCGGGCTGTCTTCATCAGCCTCATTAAAGGGTGGCGCCATGAACGCGAGATTCAGAAGTTTCCCCTCCTTCCCAACGGTTTCACGGCCTCTCATATCATGCAGGTTGAAGCCGAACTGCGGATCAAGGTGTTCCTTGAGTCGTTTTAATGCCTGTGCTTCAGGCGACTGAACCAGCCGGGCATCACGATTGATATCTATATCCTGCATGTTTCTTCGTTGAAATCTCTGTGCGCCATCGGGATTCAGCATGATTATTGCATGAATCGACAGGTTTTTCCGTAAGATTGTTACCAAGGAGTCATGCGGTTGATTTCCGAAAAAGTGAAAGAGGGCCAGCAAAGCTGCGGTAGCTGTGGGTTCATCCCCGTGCATCTGTGACCAGAGCAAGAGTTTTGTTGCACCGTCACCAAAAGCCAGATGATGCAGCGGTCTGCCCTCCACTGATCTCCCGGCTTCCTTTAATTGCAGTGACGGATATTTTCCGGCAAGATCGCGCACCTTTTCACTGACCAACCGAGGGGTCATCTGCATCAGATCGTCGGGTGCGAGCTGATATTCAGAGTACAGGTTATAGTATATCTGCGCATCAAACTGCGCTTTGCAATAAACGGCTAATAAAATTACCCACCAGAAGGCAATGTGTATTTTCATATCTCAGATACCACTCTCATAAAATCACAATTTTACTCAATCGGTTCATGCATTACATGTTTCAGGTATTCTCCCCGCAGTACTTTTATCTGGTATCCGATCACGGTTGCCGCACGGATGATATCCATGGAATCCGCTGTGCAGATATCAACATGCTGATCGAGATAAAAAGGTGCATGCGTACCACTTAGTTGAAGCGCGTATGCAGCCGCAAAGGCAGAGGCTAATGCACGAATTTTTGTATCCTTTATTTCAACGAGGATATACGTACTATCGGCCTCAGTTGCCAGATGCAGTTTTCCGGAGTGCATGATAATATTTTTGACCTGTTTGACGATGTCAATCCCCATGGCGCTGTTCCGGAAATGTCCCTCCACCCTTACCGGCACATTCGTTTCCCCGGCAATTAGCGGCATGACAAATAATACAATGAGTATCTGTAACTTTTTCATCGCACCGGTCTCCGTACCTAATTGCTGATAGTAATAAATATTGGGTATTTTATGTCAAAATGCAACGCTTTATATTTTCACCACCGGTTTCATTAATGTCCAGCTTTCATCTTTCAAGATGCCGATATACCCGGACGTCGAAATCTTTTCCTGAAATACATCAACCTATGTAGAACGGGTTTTTCTTAAGGTGTTTTATGCGTATCATGTTGAGTTTGAGAATCGGGAAATGCCAGGAGGGCAGGCAACCATCGGATCTGTATTCACACTTTGCGGATACAAAAACAATTGATCTGTATGAAAATAAATCCCTTTAGATGCAGTGGCTTTATATCAACTATATTTGCTATGAGGATTGTGCCAAATACATTCTCTTACCGGTTTGTCAGGTAAGATTCAAGTGCCAGGAGACAGGCTGTCTCCACGGGATACCCGTAATTTTTGACATAATCAACCGCCAGTAACAACTGGGCGGGTTTTACATCCCTTTTATTGAGGATAAACCACTCTTTTAGAAGTATTATTTTTTCATCACAATGATCTGTTGCCAGCATAATTACCTGCTCCATACTTTCATTAAGTATTCGGACTGGTTTTATATACTCATTAGACGGGTAAAAAAAGTGGTCAGATTCCGAACGTTCACTCTGATAAATCCCGTTCATAAATTCAGAATATCCGGGATTAAAATTTTACTTAAATCTGATAATAACAAAGGATATATCATCATCCTGGGGTCTGCCACTCATCCATTGATCGCCGGCTTCGACCAGTTTTTCAATAATTACGCCGGGCGGACTTTCTATAAAGTCATTTAAATATTTTTTAACCCGGCTGTAATCAAACATTTCTTCCTGCCTGTTCATTTGTTCGGGTAATCCATCGGTAAGCAATAAAATGGTGTCACCACTGTTCAACTTTCTTTCGACGGTTGTATAGTTTGCATTTCGCATGGCTCCCAGAGGCATTCCCTGAATCTGGATTTCCTCCAGCTGATTGGATTTTTTATCGTGATAATAGATCGGGGGCATCCCTGCGCTGGTAATCTGAAGCTGCGTATTATGAATTTTCAAGTAGGTAAATGACATTAATATTCTGCCAAGTTTAATTTCTTTAATCACTTTCGTACAATGGTTCATAAACTCCTGCAGTCCAAGTTTTGATGAATCAGAAGTAAAGAAACCTTTCATCAGGGTTACCATTGTTCCGGCCTGCAGCCCGTGTCCGGTTGCATCACCAAAAGCGACGTTTAAAACGCCATTTTCCTGAACCATAAAATCATAATAATCACCGCCGACCTCGGTTGCGGTACGCATAAATGCAGCAATTTCAAGGCCGGGCAGATCAGGCAGCTCTTTCGGTAGCATGGAAAGCTGAAGTTGCCTGGCTTCCTCGAGTTCTTTTGTTTTTCGATCATTTTCAATCTGCAGAGCGCGTTTTTCCGCTTCAGAAGCTTTGATACGGAGCGCAGATTCCCTGATTTGTGCCTTTTGTTCCCGCCGGTTAATTTCATATCGTCTTATACCGTACAGGAAGCCGAAGAAGGCAATAAGATAAATACCATACGCGATCCTTGTCTTCCACCAGGGGGGAGAGACTTGAATCGTTAGTGAGGTACCCTTTTCATTCCACAACCCATCATTATTTGATCCAATTACCTTTAAGTTATACGTACCGGCATCCAGATTGGTAAATGTAACTGAATGGCTGTTTCCGAGCTGAATCCAATTTTCATTGAATCCTTCCAGTATGTACCGGTACTGATTCTCAAAATTGTTATAGTAGCTTAAGGCCGCAAATTCGAGAGTAATAATATTATCCTTATACGTTAATAATATTCTATCCCGTTCGGATATGCCTTTTTCGATAATCGGCTTACCTTCTTCATCGTCGGTATTATATCTCATATATCCGGTAAATATGATCGGGGGTACAAATTCATTGACTTTCAGGCTATCGGGATTAAAAACATTGAATCCATTAGGACCTCCGAAAAGCAGGTTACCCGTTTTAGGATCCTTTGCAAATGCATTCTGATTAAATTCGTTTCCCTGTAAACCGTCTTTACCGTAATAATTCCGGAAAGTTTCTTTTATTGGATCAAATTTTGATAAGCCATTATTGGTACTTATCCAGAGATGCCCGTGGTCATCTTCGACAATTCCAAAAACAAAACTATTGGCCAATCCGTCCTGCTCATTATAATTTTTAAAATTATCAGATTTCCTTGAATATCTGCTCAGACCTTTGGTCGAACCGCACCACATGTTGCCTTTGCTGTCTTTAAATATCCTGATTACGTTATTATCCGGGATGCTTGTCGAATCATCAGGATCATGCTTGAATCGGCGGAACGATCCCCTGGTCTGATCAAAAACATTTACACCCCCGCCAAATGTTCCGATCCACAGATTACCGGAATCATCCAGGGCCAGAGACCAGGTTGCATTTGAACTGATTGACAATGAATCATATTCATCATACATATAACTGGATATTTTACCCGATCTACGGTCGATCCTGTTCAGCCCGCCCCCGTATGTTCCGATCCATATATTCCCGCCTCTATCCTCAGCCAGTGCATATATTCGATTATCGGTAAGCGTGCCGGGATCAGAAGGCTTATGCGTGTAATGGGTAAATATTTTGCTTTCAGGATCATACGCATCCAGCCCACTTCCATAGAAGCCAATCCAGATCACGCCAGACCGATCCTCTAAAAGGGATTGTATCGAGTTATTAAACAAACTGTTTGAACGCGAAGGGATATTTAAATACTTGGTAAATTCTTTAGTTTTATAATCTAATTTATTCAATCCTCCGTTTCTGGTTCCAATCCAATAATTTCCCATTGTGTCCACCAGTATGGATGTCACGATATTATCACTCAGACTATTTTTGTCTCCGGGAACATTTTTGTAATGTTCGAAGGCATTTGTTGAAGGATTGAAGTAACTAATTCCGCCTAAATTTGTCCCAATCCATATGAGACCACTGCGGTCTTCATAGATTGAAAAAATAAAATTGTCACATATGCTGTTTGGATCGTTGGGGTCATTTTTGTAATTAATAAAGGTATTGGTTTCTGAATTAAACAAGCATAAACCGCCCCTTACTGTACCGATCCATATATTCCCGCGTGAATCTTCATAAATAGGCCAGATCCAGTTATCCGGCAGGCTGTTTGGATCGGTGGGATCACTCCGATAATGAATAAATTTTCCGGTAGACTCATCAAACCGATCAAGACCATTGAACGTCCCGATCCATAAATTTCCGGACCGGTCCCTGAACACCGAATAAACTTTATCGTCACTCAAACTGGCAGGATCCGCCGGATCATGCTTGAAGACAGTCGTTTGACCGTTTTTTGTGTCGGTGCGTATCAAACCTGTTCCGGTTCCCAATCCTCCGGTCCACTGGATACCCGATGATTCTTTGAGCATTGCACCAACGGTGTTTACTTTTGCCCCTGTTAAGTCGATGCTGTCTTTATTGATTATTTGGAATGATTCAGATGCTGGATCATATGCGTGCAATACCCCACTTTGGGTCTGAATATACAGTTTACCTGCTGAATCCTCATAGATCGAAAATATAAAATTATCGGTCAGACTGGTCGGATCAGAGGGATCATTCTTGAATAGCTTAAAATTATACCCATCATATTTGTTCAGACCGTCCTGCGTTCCAAACCACATAAATCCCCGGCTGTCCTGGAAGATGCAGGTTACTGCACTGTGGGATAAGCCGTCTTCAACGGCAAGATGATTAAATACAATCTGTTGTTGGGCAAAACTATTTGAAATGAGTAAAAATAACTGACCTGTCAGGATCACTTTTTTCATAATAAAAATCCAGATAATTCGAATGGATATGACCCGCAGTATAACTGTTTATGATTAAGGTGTATTGTCTAAACTTGGTGTTTACGCATTAAAAGTTAATATTATGGCCTTTAGTTGTCATCCTGTAAGGATCTTCCTGGCTCTAAACTCTGACACGACAACAAGGAAGATCCATACAAGATGACATATCAGAATTGTTATTTTTATATCAATTATGTAAACACATAGTCAAGACAAGACAAATTAGGATTAAATAAGAATATACGGGATTCGCGATAAATAATAAATAGCCCCTGGTCTTTATCTGGAGACCAGGGGCTGAATGATGGGTTTTACTTTAACAGCAGCAATCGTTTTGTTGCAGTATAAGGACCGCTCATGAAGTGATAAAAGTAGACACCACTCGCGAAGCCGCTGGCATCCCAGTAAGCGCTGTGATAACCGGCTTCCATCTGCTGTGCTACCAATGTTGTTACCAGGTGTCCCTGGACATCATAGATCTTTAAGGAGACATAGTTCTTTTCCGGCAATTGAAAATTTATTCTGGTAACCGGATTAAACGGATTAGGATAATTCTGACTTAAGCTGTATGTGTTCGGCAATGAAAGATCCCCGGATATATCTTCAAGAGATGCCTTTTTTAAATTCGCACCGAGAGCATTCATCGAGAATTTCCATGCATTGGTTAAATGGTTAAATATGTATACGTAATTATTTTGCTTGGATTCAAGCAAGGCTTTTCCCAGCTCGGTATTGGCATTTTTTAATATCTCATCGCAATTCGATAGCTGACAGGCACCGTCTTGTTCCGCTGCATCCCTCACAATGACAGCTAATTTAAAAGATCCCTCCTGGAGATAATAAATTGCCATTTCAATATTATCGCCAAAATCAGGACTGCTTATATAGGAGTAAATAAGATTAACCGCAGATGTTACTTTGTCATAATAGCTTAACCCTTTATTTGTCAGCAGATGATTTCCATCAGCTTCAAAATAATTCAGAGCTGTCGTGAGGAGGGATATGGCGCTGTTCAGATTTTTCTTGGTGTTATTGTCCAGACTGCAGTTTTTAGCGGAAGGACAATTTGATGCCATAATCTCGTTTAATTCATTCAAGGCAAGCTGCACATATAATTTTCCGGTAAGTTCAGTCGGCTTATTATAAGGAGATATGTAAAATGAATGTTCGGTTGTTATCACATACTGACTGTTATTATATGCTCCATCCGGCACGTTATCAGAAGCGATTACACTAATATCATAATTCCCGAGCAATGTCGTTTGCAGACTTATGGTGTATATACCATTCCCCTGATTTTTAAGGAATCCGACAACTGACTGGCCGTCGGGCGAGGTGACCTGTACACTGACGATGGCATCATCAACAGGTTCCCCGATTGTTACGGTATGATCAACCAGCCCGCTGGATTCACCACCCTGGAATAATTTTGCCTCTAAATTCACGAGCAGAGGTATTGGATTGCCATTCTGATCTTCCTGCAAGATGTAACGCTCCTGATCGGTTTTGAATTCTAACACAAGGTCGGATTCATTCGCCATAAAGACTCTGACCGGTTCAGTCGTATCGGGTGCCACATTTTCGATTATGGCATACCGCCACTGACCAATTGCCGGTTTATGAACCCTGAAGAATTTGTAAGGATAGGTACGACCGTCTGCATAGCCGTTAATGAACTCAACATCATATCTGGATGTATCATAATTAGCTTCGGTTATAGCAGCCGCAGGAATTTCACCATTCGGACCGACAAAATATCCGGGTGGCAGTAAAACCAGCGAGTATTCACTTCCCTGCCAATCAAGTCCCATTTCGAGTGTCCCGCCCTGCCAGTCGAGACCGCCCTGCCAGTCGAGTCCACCCTGCCAGTCCAAACCACCCTGCCAGTCCAAACCACCCTGCCAGTCCAAACCACCCTGCCAGTCAAGACCCCCTTGCCAGGCAAGACCGCCCTGCCAGTCAAGACCGCCCTGCCAGTCGAGTCCATTCTGAGAATTAAAATAATCGCTGCTGATTTCTTCGGAAAGATATGTCATTTGCAAACCGAGTAAACGCAGCCATGTGATCTTTACCGCCGTTGGTATTTCAGTCGAACTGGCAATCTCGTAATATTCACCGCCGGTTTCATCGGCCAGCCAGCTCATTAAATCCTGGCCATCCTGCAACCCTTCGTATCCTAACGTATATATTTTTATATGTGGATTGAAGGCCAACTCTTCCGTGATCAGGGTAATCGGTGATATTTCTCCGGCACTGAAAAGCAGGATAGCTTTTTTATTGGCTGAACCAGCAGATAATAAATTTTCCGCTTCTGCGATTCTCTCTGCAAGATTACCGGCTGGATTGGGTTCCAAGTTATCGAGAAAATTAAAAACGCCCGCGAAATCACTGCTGACGGCGAAGGATTGGCCGGTTCCGTTTACCACCCCTATCCGGTCTCCGTTCCGCAGTCTGTACAAAAGCTCGATGGCGGATTTCCTGGAAGGTTGAAAACCGTTTAAAATATCCGGGGATGTAAAATTGGTTGCGCCGTCGAAAACCAAAACCAAATCGTAATGTACATCACCGAGATTACTATAGATATAATTTATGCCGCCGATATCATACTCCGTCACATCGCGCTGGTTCGTAATAACCGCCGGATACAGATCACGCTTGTATGTTTCCCCCTGGTCTATCCTGCCATACATCGTGGCAGGATGATTATTGTTGTACATTTCCAGAGTATAGTACAGGTCACCCGGATTATAGAGGTCGGCCAGACCTGAGTAATGCCCGATTTCATGGGTTGCCACGTTTTGGATATCAAGTTTATCTGTACTGGCATCAATTCCCCAAGTACGGTGTTCACCGGTGGTAAGTGAAACAGGATCGCCGTTAAAGGCGATATCGATATCGACCATCTCCCCATTTAAGGCGTTATATCTGACCCTGGTTACCGCAACCACATTGGACGGTGCCCCGGTGCTGTCTTCCCATTCACTTGTGGTTGGAAACCACACGACATTATTGATGCCATCTGCATTACCACCCCATTTTTCAGTATTAAGGGATGTATATTTACGCGTATATTCAATTTGTTCCAATGCACTCCATGTATTGAATGCGTTTTCAACTGCACTATCATATCCCCGTCCTACCACAGATTGCGCGAGCTGATAGTCACCGTTTCCGTTTTTCCAGTGAAGCGGTATTCCGGCAAGTGTAGTGTTCACAATATAATGGTCACCTTCTTCAATCCCCCGCTCAATTGACTCGGAAAATTCAGAAGTACTGAGGGTCGTCCCTGCATTATCCAGTTTTGTCGCAGTGGCACTTACCACTTCTCCATCAAAAAGTACTACATCCTTGAGATTGGCAAAAATATCCGCTTCGCCGAACGTATCAGGTGTAACGTCAATTTCATCCAGAAAGCGTTTACCCTCCCGGCTACCGGTGCCGGAATTAGCAAAAAATTGAATCCGGTAATTTTCTCCAGGGGATCCGGCAAGAATTCCCTGAATAAACGTACCGCCTTTTATTTCCGGTAACGCCGTTTCGTCCTGCCAGGTATAGAGCGCATTCAGTATGGGATAACCCTGAGAATCGTTTGCTGACGTACCTAATCGTATGCCCAGGACGCTGTTGTCAAAAATGGAATTATATAAAATTGAGTTGTTGTTTCCGGATTCAACAAAAACGCCGGCACCGGCTCCTGAGGTTCCGTTATTATATATAGTATTATAGTTAATTGCATTGCCGGTGCCATTTATTACCAGACCGTCACCGGAATTTCCGGTAATTTCATTTTCAGTCACGATGTTCGCATCTGAGCCACTTAGAGATATGCCAAAACCCCCATTTCCTGAAACAATATTATCGGTGAGACTGACTGCACTGCTCATGACCGAGATGCCACCGAGGGCATTGGAAACGAATGTATTGCCGGTCATCTGGTTGCCTGCGCCCGCCGTTACCGATAATCCTGACCCTGTATTTTCAGTTACGGTATTTGCAGACAGCATATTATTATTTCCGTTTATATTCATACCATCGCCGGAATTGTCGGAGACGGCATTGTCTGAAATGATATTCCCGTTTGCCCCAGTCAAAGAGATACCGGCACCTGTATTTTCTGATATGAAATTGTTTGTTATCGTACCAGTACTGTTATAAACAGAGATTCCGCCTGAGGTGTTTAAACTTACAGTATTGTTCACCGTGGTAGTGCCATTTGCACCATTTATGTAGATTCCGTATCCGGCATTATTATGGACATTATTACCTTTTAAATCACCTATCCGGTTATTCAATGCGCCGGTATTAACCGAGATACCATGGTTGACAGAGTTTGAAATAACGTTTCCATTAATATAATTTTGCTGGGAATTTATTAATACACCTGAAATGCGGTTATCAGCTATGCTGTTGCCGCCTGCGGTAGAAAGGATGAGACTGTAATCCGATGAGCTGTGCAGGTCAAGTCCGGTTAGGGTACATCCGCCCCCATTTATTGTCAGACCTGCGAACGGCCCAGCAACTCTAACAACAGGCGATCCGTTATACCCAGTCTGAAATGTGCCATCCACTATGACTGACTGGATAATGTTCGGCAGCGAAGTCTGGGGTTGAATCAACGGTTCAATCCCTTTTATATAAAAATAGATAGTTTGCTCGCCTGCCAGTATATTGCTCTCATCCAATGCCGATCGCAAAGTGACGTTGCCATTAGATGAGATCGCTTTTCCGTCACCCGGAATTGCGTCTGGTTCATCTAAAACTGAAGTGACTACAAAGAAAGGCAAGTTTTTACTGGGCACGATCTGCGTTACATTTTCCACATACAGATGATTTTTGTAAGTGGTTAAATCGTGCAGTAAATTCACCGGGCTGATCTCCGTAAAAGACCATCGTCCCCATAAGTATTCTGTTATGGACGCAGGGATATTTTCAGAAGGCGTTCCGTTTCCCCCGGAATTATTTATGTTATTTTCCCCGAGCGCGATGTTAAAAATCCTGATTTCATCGATTAAACCTTTTAAAGCGCCGGTATCAGATTTTCCGATAAACAATCCGCTCGCATCTGACATAGAATATCCCGGTTCGATGGCGAATGGGAGAGCCGGTCCGGCCTGAACGCCGTCCAAATATATTTTGAGATGACTTCCATCATATAATCCGGTCAGCGCAATCCACGTGAACGCGTTGAATGCGGGTGTATTTACCGTGGCAGAATTATTGTTTCCGACCTTGAAATAAGCTTTGTTATTTTTCACATAAAGTGAAAATGTCGTGCCACCGTTAACGCTCCGGTAGACAACGGGGATTTCAATGTCAGGAGGCGTATCACCAAGAAGATAGATCCAGGCCTGAACGGTTATTTGATTGTTAACAGTATCGCTGTTAAAAAGCTGAAAACCATTCTGGTTGGCATCCGAATTAGCTTTTACGCCGTCGTAAATATATATGCGGCTGGTTTCACCATTGAACACAAAAGCGTTGTTATTGTTCTGGGCAAAAGCCATTTTGGAGAAAAGCAGGATAAAAATACTGATTACGAGATATGAAAATTTATTGATAATACTGTTCATTGTGCCCTCATTATGATTAACTCATGTTGTTGAAAAATTCATCGATGTCAAACTGCCGTCAAATTATTTATTGTCCTTCAAGATAACTTTTGATTTTTGATTTTAGATCCGTGATCTGTACTTTTGATTTGATGACTTTTTCATTCGTTTTAGCATCACTCTGTAAAGTTATTTTACCTTCTTCCCCATTTAAGACCTTATACTCCTTTTTCTTTTGATCCTTTTTCAGGAATACCAAAACCTGTTCATTATTTTCGAATTTTGGCATATGCGTATATAATTCGCCTACTTCACCGACCTCTCCGCCAGCGTAAGTGATTTCGACGGCGTCGCCATTCCTTTTGCCTTTCAGGTACTCTTCGACTTGTACTGTTGTCTTTGTATAGATCCTCGTTTTGTTTTCATTCCATGAGGAATGCTTATGGATTACTTTCCCGGTGAGGATTACATCCGCTCGCTGGGTTAGTTTTTTTAATCCTGCTGAATCGTTCTGGGCAAAGGACGTCAGATAAAATCCGGCAATCATCAGCACCAATAAAAATGATTTGTTAACGTTAACCATGATGGCACGCTCCTTAATATTTCAAAATTAATGTATATTCCCGAGTTTATTATGCAGGAGAAAATTGAGTTCCGATCTGTTGGCCTGCTAAAACAATGTTGAGTCTATTAACACTTATCTGTTAAAAAAAATTTTATCATGTAATAAAACTTCAAAGAATGTATATGATGGTTGAATAACGAATAAAATTCAGGCAATATTCCGCTTATTTCCAACTCTTGCAGATATTGCAAAAGAACAAAATCTATCTTAATAGAAATCGTCTAAATCACTTTTTTCCGGATTCACCGGAATACTGTGCGGGATATTTTATTTGTACATACTGCGAGATGCGCCAGGGTGTCTGAACTCTAGTGAGGGTAGGTTTTCGTACTTTCATTCAGCGGCGGGCGATTATCGTGATTATTATGCTGTTGGCGATAGAAAATGCGTTTTATAAAATTTTGCAAAATTATAATTTGATGGTAAAGATTGTAAAAACTGACATTTTTACGATATTTGATCAGATACAATTCGTTTCCGCGGTCTGTTACCTTATAATCAATGTCATCGATCAGATTCTTAATCATCATTATCCCGAGACCTCCTATCTTCCCAACCTGAACATATTGATTCAGGTCCGGCTTATCGATCAGCCGCGGATCGAATTCCTTTCCACGGTCAATTATAACCACCATGAGTGTGAAGTGGCGTACGATAATCTCAAGGCGGATTTTTCCCGAAACTTCTCCCCTGTAACCGTGCCGGATTATATTGGTGATGGCCTCTTCAACGGCAAGCTGTACCTTATAGATTAGATTTCTGGAGAGGTGGTATTTTTCACCTAAACTTGCAAGGAAACTGCGCACAAATGTGATGTTTTCGATTTCCGTATTGAACTGAATGATCTCTTTTTTCACAAATATTATCTTTAGTCTGATCGTTGACGGATTTTATCACGAGCCCCCTGAATCGCAGATAATACTTTTTTATTATATGGTTGTTCCACCGTTATTTCTTCCCAGATTCTGATTGCCTCTCGGTAGTCACCTTCCAGATAGGCATCCATCCCCCGTAAATATTTTCGATAGGTTGCATCATCCATTTTTGTGGTCTGACTTACCGTTTCGATTTTGGAACGCTCAAGATAACTCTGAGCCAATTCGTTTTCGGCGTCCCGTGTCAGTATATCTTTAAATACATCTTGTGCTTTCTGATATTCGCCAATCTCGAAGAGCAATATTCCTTTCTGAATATCCCGTTCTATATTGATTTCAAATGCTAACGAATCGATCTGTTTGTTTAGTCTCGTTCCCCTTCCATCCAGTAACTCCCGGGCATCATCTAACAGGATCAAAGCTTCCGAGTAGTTATTGTTTTGCATCTGCTCCCGACTTCTTAAAACCAGGTTTCGTGCTTCTTCGTCCATCCGGCGGCGGGTGGTTCTGATAGCACCGCTGACCGCCTGGTTTGTGGTGTCCCGTTCAAAAGCTAAAGTAAACTCAGCCATGGCTGAACGGTACTCTGATTTGTCCAGGAAGTCCAATCCGCGATTGAAGTGAAGGTCGATGAACTGTCTGTTCTGAGCAGCCAATTCTGCATTCAGTGCGTTCTCTACCGCGATACGCTGTCTGAGCTCAAAATCCTGTTGATAAATAGTAGTGACCGAATCCAGCATTTGCTGCGCAATTGTATTTGACAAATCCCGGTTTAATATCTGCTGGTACTCAATGATGGCATCGAGATACCTGTTCTCCCTGAAATAGGTCTCGGCTAATTCCGAATGCCTGGCAATAAATTCCCTGTCTTCCGCTGCACGCATTTCGGCCAGGATTCTGGCTTCCTCGGCTAATCGTTCATTTTCAGCAAGTTGATATAGTTCATCCCGCGTCTGGCCGAAATTGACCGATATGGATATACGGTGCACGGCAGGTAGAAATTCAGAATAATCATTCAAACCCAGTGAATAGTCCAGACGAAACATATTATATGTTACACCGGCACCGAATGTCCACCCCTGATTTGAAAATCCCAGACGAAGATCCGCCATCTCCTGATACCGGTATTCCACTCCCGAATGAATCTTGAAATTTCGGCGGGTGGAAAAATCAAAATCCAGCAGGACGTTAAAGTAGTCGCCTCCGATCATACGGACCTTTTTCGCTGCTCCTAATCGTATATTGAGCGGGAAATCGTCGATATCAGTCCCTTCGTTTAACTGAGGTGAAATAAAATTGTGCAGCTTGAGACCAAATGACCAATCCTGCAGCCAAACCGATCCGTACCATTCTGGCCGGAACATTGTACCCAGATCAATCCCTATCCCAAAATCAGAGGGGTTATCCTGGTAGACCAGACCACTCCAGCCGCGCCGGACGATTCGTACGGTTATACCCGGTGTAATATCTTCGAGCAGCCGTTTGGCATAGGAAAAATAAACATGGTACTCGGAATTTGAGAAGGTATTCCCATTTACGCTCAATCCCTGTGCATCCAGTTGTGGGATCTCATCGACCGCAATACGCCCGATCCCGAAGCCAAATGATCCGAAGCTGATCGTCGGATATGTGTACCCCAGAAAATCATAGGTTGTACCCTCCCATAGTGTCGTATGGAAAAAGGTAGCAGACTGCTGGGCAATGAATTCCAATCCCGCCGGATTCCAGAACACAGCGGTCGGATCATCAGCCACGGCGGTAAAGGCACTGCCCAGGCTCATTGCGCGGGCACCGTAGCCGGCACTGAGATTACTCTCGGTTCCCCCACTGCCTTCATCCTGGGCGGCCGCCGGGATAGCCGCCAATATACCTGCGATCCCTATCAGCCATACAAGCAATTTTTTGGATGTGCACATTGAGGTTTGCTTCATAAATTAAATTGTATCCTTATAACCACGAAGGCACTAATTTTGTTAAATGCCCACATTTTATACATACCATTTGCTTTATTTTCCGTGTATCTGTATTCAGTTCGCCAATTCCACTGATATTCAGCCTATTTTATATAGGCTATCTTCGTCATATATCGTTGTACACCTGCCTGGCCGGAAATCTCGATGGCACACAGGTATACGCCGTTCAATACCCGCTCGCCTTTATCATTACGCCCGTCCCATACCACATTACCGTCATACAGGCCAGCGGGCAGACCGTTCAGGTTAAAATCCCAGCGGGATTTGACCAGTTCCCCCTGGAGCGTAAAGATCAGGATCCGGACATTGGCCGTTGATTGCAGCAGAAACCGTATTTTGGCACTTTCATTCGGGGCCTGGCCGAAGGGATTGGGATAGGTAACGAATGCTTCCCGGGGATCATTTGATACAACGGAGAAATTCCCCGGGATCTTGAGTGGATTTTCCGCAATCGATATTCCGTTCGGATCAACGATTTTGACCGGGTTGTCAGGACGATCATCATAAGCTGTCACCCCCGCCAGAACGGTTTGAAAACTGCGGGATGTTGCCTGATTGGTGAATTTTACCTTGATCACATAAGTTTTTTCCTTACCCGGATCAATCACATCACGCCCCTTAAACGGAACAGAGAAAGGCATCGATACCCCTGCATCCGGAATGGCCCACGCGGCATACACCCGCTCATCATCGCTGATCATTCGCGGCGTAATCCTGGCATCGATCAACTCCACATCAACCACATAGATCGAATCGAGCATGTTCTTCAGTGCATCTGAAGAGAAGGAAAGCATGTCTCCGGCGGAGGTAAACTCGAGTTGCAAGGCGATGATATACAGGCTATCATAAAAAGCCGCATTTGACAGCTTAAATGCGAACAAGACGGCATCGGACGCACCACGGGTGAAAATACTCGGCGTATTAATGTCCTCAGCAAGGGATAACTCTATCTCTTTCTGACGGACGGTAATCGGTAGTGATATCCGGCTGTTGTTGACGTCCAGATCGACATCGGTGCCGCTGTTAATATCCTTCGGACGCTGATTGAATCTAAAGTTCAGACCAACCGTCTGATCGCTGCTGGAAGCCCGCATGCGGAATCGCAACCGTTCATTGAACCGGGTAAACGTCTTTTCATATGACTCACCCGGAATTCGTTCAAATCCGAGATTTGTGAACAGCTCATCCTCCAGCAGAATGGTACCCGAACCGGTGATTGCGGCGTAATCCAGCGGACCTGATTCAGGAGCCAGGTCGGGCCATATTTCTATCTCGATCGCCTGACCGCGTGAGACCTTATTCTCCGAAACAGCCGATGTCGGCGACAGGATCTGATGATGCATCGTCAATACCGGTCTGAGTTCAATCCGGATAAACGATGTATCCGGGCGGCTTGCACTGATTATGTTGCCACTATTGGCATCCTCACCGGTAACCATAACAATCAGGGTTTCGGCAGGCGCGCCTTCATAATCCGAAGGTACGGTAATATTCCAGGTGGCGGTGTTCTGAGCATCGAGTAACATGGAACGCGGTGAGATACTAAAAACCTCCGGACCGTGTAATGTAGCTACCGGAGCAATCAGATTCTCGGTCAGGTCAGCGGTAACTGCAAAACTGAACCGCTGGCCGGTGGATACAATCTCTGGTACCGCAACCGATTTGATTTCAATGGCAGCCGTTTCCTGCAGATACAGTGGCTGTGTTTGCGACATGCTGGCCACTGCTGCAGTAACTCCTGTATTTTCATCGGAAGGAAGTTCAAGAAAACGAACCGTAACACTCGTCGATCCGTCAGCCAGTTGTTCAGCCCATTTAAAAATGCGCGTTAGTTCTTCACGGTTTACTTGCGACGCATTTGCAGGTGCATCCGAGACCGGGATTACCTCTGAACGAAGACCGGCTACGAGTCGCTGGATCTGACTGCCTTCGGGGATTGCCGTTACCCGCAGATACCAGACCAGAGGAATCCCTGGGCTGAAGGCCAGGGTATCGCTGCGGCTGTTCAGAGTATCGATACGTTCCAACAGTCCATCCGCTGTCAGATTTTCAAGATAAACCGATCCGTTCCCAATGACGCCGGCACTGCCGGTATTGGTAATCAACGTCTGCAGTTTAAAGATCTGGCCTCTGGAAAGTGTATCATTGTCAACACCATCCAGCTTGATCACATCGAGTGCCATTCGTAAATATGCCGCCTGTTCAACTCTGACCGTGACAGTATTTGATATTGAACGGATCAGCTGATTACTGTTTTTATCATATCCCGAAGCTGTCACACGCAGCTGCCGGGGCGCCAGGGCCATATCGGGAGCTTCAATATCCCAAAAAACCTCAACGGTGTCCTGCGTTCCGGGTAGATCGACCACCAGACCCGTAGGTGCACTAAAACCTTCCGGCAGACTCAGAGATACCTGGCGACCGGCGTCAGAAATAATGTCGTTAAAGACGATTTCTGCCCGCAGGCGGAATTCCTGGCTGGTCGAAACAACGCCATCAATGGCTCCGGCAGGTGAGAAGAGGGTCAGCAGATTTTTCAGTATCTTGCCACTCTCCTGGACCTGCACCTGCGCTGTGCTGTCAACAACCGTAAAGGGTACCGGCAGCTCGGTGTTTTTATCAACTGGCACCTGGACCAGACCGAAGCCGATCGTTTCGAAACTGCTGAGGGGAGTCATAGTAACAGCTGTGAAATCCCTGCTGACCAGCGTATCGGTGTGATCAAAACTCAGGATGCTGTCGGCAGCGTTTACCATTTTAAAAATAGTACTGTCATACAGAAATTTAAAGCGCCCATTTCCAGCCTCAGCGAACTGAGACTCCCCGGAATTTATAATGCGCAACCCTGCGGTAAATGTCTGTCCCTCAGAAATTATTAATGAATCCGATTCAGCTATACCATTGTTCAATACCATGTCAAAAGAAAGACTGCTTGCTTTTTGAACCAAAACATCAGCCAGATTATCGATGGGTTGGCCGATTATCGCCTGGTTCCCGACAGCATCAAAAGCAGATGCAATCAATGCCTGATATGTAACCGGGCCAGCGGTTGGAAACGATTGCAGGATTGAACCGCTCCGGGTTGACTGGGGAGGTACGTCAATGATATTTATTTGTGTAATCGGACTCTGGCCGGTATTACGATAAATATCGACATTTACTTCCTCGATAAGATCATCGCCCGTATTCCGGAGGACCAATTCCAATCTGAAAATCTGGTCTTCATTTACTATCGGCGCATTCGGGGCCTGACTGTTTTTGACAACATTAAACGTCTCAATTCTCACGCTGGCCGGTCGAATGACTGATACCTGATCATTGACCGCAACTGAATCGGAATTATCCGCAATGCCTGGTGTGCGCTGATCATTATAGGAGACGATCGGTTGCGGTATCAGTGTGCCGGTCTGAGCAGAATTTGCAATGTTAAACTTAACGGTAACTTTCTGCTGACCGCCGGCAGCCAGGCTGAACGGTAAAGCAGGAATTACCTCAAAAGCAAGCCAGTCGCTTGCAGGTATAAATATATCATTCTTTTTAAAACGATGACTGAAATCCGCAATCCGTGCATCGGAATCCCCGCTGTTCCTCAGGGTATAATCGATAATGACATTGGTTTGGCCCTGTCGAACCACGTCGACCGGGATATCAATTGAAGAGAAGTATACCAGTGCCGGTTTGACCACATTTAGCGCATTGTTAATGGTTATTGTTTTATTATATGAATCGCCGTTCGAAAGTCTGCCTGAGAGCACATACCGGACGCTATATAAACCCTGATTGAGACCCGTCGGTATCGTTACGTTATTAAACGAAATCGTGGTTTGGTTGTTGCCGACCAGGGTGAATTGCCCGACAAGCGGAATCGGCCCCATACCGGAATTCAGTATTTCAAGGTAGGTCCCCGGTGGTTCCAGAATGATGTTCGATGTTCCGGAATTGGAGAACGTGCCTTTGAATCCCACGGTCTGCCTGGGAACAACAATATTGGGTGTTAAGCTGTTAGTCACGTAATCTGCGTCACCGCCGGAAAGGACATCGAATGTTCCGGAGGGTTCCACGGGCATTTTGATCAGATTGCCGTTGTCAAAGCTGACAATGACATAAACATCTACCGGTCCAGTGGGATAATTTACCGGAAGATCAAAGGTAAAAATCAGATCAGTCGGAACATTCGTGTTGAGTGTATTCTGATTATCAATTCGCACCAGATTGAGTACGGGCTGCTCAACACCGGTATCCTGTTCCCTGAACACTAAATAAGTTCTGGGATAAGCATCGATAGTCAGAGGAATCCCTGAATTCAGCAGCGTCAGACGGGCATTAATGTCCTGATCTCCCTGCAAGATCTGGTCTGTTCCCCCGGGTCCCGTGATCTGCAGGCTGCTTAAGGTGACATCACTATCACCGATAGTCAAGGCACCGGGTTTTGTGTACATACTGCCAGCCATGCCGGCGAATTCATTGCGTCCGACCATCCTAATTTCCGGTGAATATTTCCCGCCTTGAAAATTATCGGAGATTTCATTGATCAGAAACTGGAGCAAAATCCTGTTGTTATTTGCGGGGAGTATACTTGGTGATTGAAGAGCTGCGGAATAGGTACTCCCCTGCTGGTCTGAAAATGAGATATTTGTTGCTGCCAGGTTGATCGGAACCGCAATGGAACCGGGATTTGAGACCTGGACTGAAAAAGCATACGCCTGCCCCCGCGTGACCACCCGGGGTAAAAGCGATCCATCGACATAACGAATACCATTAACCGTGAAAAAGAAGGTGTCCAGACCGTTTGCTGTGACCTCCACAATGCTCTCATCCCGATCACGCGGAGCGGAATAGACCGTCCTTGCCTCGCCGGTTAAATCAGACTCAACCACAGGATCGGACATCAAGGCTGCAGGTTGGAAATTGACGGTAACTTTATTCACGGGATTGCCATGCTGATCCTCAATCCGAACCCTCAGCAGCTGTCCGCTGCCGGCAATAGTGGTTCTTTCCCCATTATAAACCGTTGGATCGGTAATTTTAACGGGAAGACCGGGATTCACCTGGATAAGGCCGGTCTCATCGTTTAATAAACCTACAGTGGCAGTGATCGTACCCGACGTGGGTGCTTTTGTCGGCTTGAAAGTGAACTTTAGGCCGTTAAACGAAACATTGTCCAGGGTTCCGGTTCTGCTCCAGGTGACCGCGATATCATACAGATAATTGCCGCCGCCATCATAACCTGCGGCGTAGAGTGTCACGGAATCATCGGCAGTCATCTCATAGGTGTTGAATTCGCTGCCCTGACCGTTGGCGGCAGTTCTTATCTGAATCGCCGAAAGCCCTCCTTCCTGAACCGTTATGATACCCGTTGTATCGCTGCTGCCGTCAAATATAGCCAGGATTCGACCGGAGGACGGGGCTGTATGCGGATCAAAAATAAAATTATCCCCTAAGCCGGTCTGGCTGTCAAGCCCCCCGATAGTCGACCAGCTGGCATTGATACCTGACCGATAATTTCCATCTGAATCATAAGCCGATGCGTACAGCGATAATACATCATCGGCCGTCATAGTTATGTTACCAACCGCTACACCACCGGCGCCCGGTTGATTATTGATCGAGATATAATTCAGCGCTCCGACAGAAATGTTGATTGGCCCGGTATCATCCTGAAATCCTGAGAAAACAGCTCTGATCGTACCGGTAGCGGGAGCTCTGACAGGATTGAATGTGATGCTCGACCCTGTCAGATTTATAATATCGAGAGTACCGGTCGTTGACCAAGAAGCGTTCACCATGGTCCGGTAATTACCATCAGCGTCATACCCTGCACTGAACAAATTAATATTCTGGTCAGCGGTCATGCTGTAGTTCAGAAATTCCTGACCACCTGCACCGTTTGCAGTATTAATCCGAATTTTGGCCAGCGCACCGACGCTAACCGTAATTGTCCCCGTATTATCAAAGAAAGTTCCGTTCCGTGCCTCGATGGTACCTGATGCCGGTGCTTTAACCGGATTAAAGACAAAACTCGTACCGGTCGAGCTGATATTATCCAGTGTTCCGGTAGAAGACCATACCACGTTTACATCGGAAATATAATTATTATTCGCATCATACCCCGCCGCGTAAAGTGAAACCGACTGGTCAGCTGTGATCTCAGCGGTAGTAAATTCCAATCCGCCACCAGCCGGTGCGGTACGAATGATTATTTTTGCAAGGTTTCCTTCAGCAACGGTAATTGTACCGGTTGAATCACGGAGTGCACCGGAAGCAGCCGTAATTCTGCCCGCAGTCGGGGCTAAAGTTGGACTGAAAGTCAGGCTCGTTCCGGATGCGCTGATTGAATCAAGTGTTCCGGTTGATCCCCAGGTAACCGATTGCGCGGAACGATAATTACCATCAAGATCATAACCGGAGGCATATAATGTTATTGACTGGCCTGCTGTTAAATTGACCACACCGACTTCTGTACCGGATGCGCCGGCAGCATTATTGATTGATATTTTAGACAGCGCGCCGACATTTACCGTGATTGTACCGGTAAAATCACTGATCACCCCCGACCGGGCGATGATCTGACCGGATGTGGGTGCCCGGACAGGATTGAAAACAAATGACGGTCCGGCTGCGCTCACACCGTCCAGGGTACCGTTTGAACTCCACGTCACATTAAGATCGCCAAGGAAATTGTCATTGGCGTCATATCCGGCAGCATAGAGGGTGAGTGACTGATCGGCTGTTAACGTGACATTACCTATTTCACTGCCTCCACCGGAAGATGCAGTTCGGATAATGATAGAGGAGAGCGTTCCTTCAATTACCGTAATTGTGCCTGTTGTGTCAGCAAGAGTACCGCTGGTAGCGATGATAGTTCCTGCTGCAGGTGCACGGATCGGCTGGTATGTAAAAGAGGTTCCCGTTGCATTAACGGAATCGAGTGTCCCTGTCGATCTCCACGTGACCGATTGCGCGGAAATATAATTTCCTTTTGTATCATATCCGGCCGAATAAAATGTGATCGACTGTCCGGCAGTAATCGTCGCATCCCCGAATGCATCAGCACCTGGTCCATCGGACTGATTTATCCGTATGGAAGCCAGAGCGCCTGGTGAAACAGTAATGGTCCCGGTGGCATCCGTCTTGCTCCCTTTGATGGCAATGATCGATCCGGAGGTTGGAGCTATTTGCGGGCTGAATGTATAGCTGAGGGCGTTGGCGGCACCACTTCCATCGAGTGAACCGGTCAATGACCAGTCAGCGGTCTGATCGCCGATATAATTGTTTTCCGCATCGTAGCCGGCTGCATAGAACGTTACGGACTGATCCGTCGTCAAGGCCAGATTACCCACCGCCGTACCCCCGTTGGCCGGCGCATTCCGGATGATCAGATAACTCAGCGCTCCGCCGGTAGTCGTGATCGTTCCTGTCG
>Ga0209536_100001050_pt1 | contig 45836 bp, 44 predicted proteins | sample DeeMarSeWOR28_12_FD_187461 | JGI IMG/M metagenome (GOLD analysis project Ga0209536, IMG submission 187461) | Marine sediment microbial communities from White Oak River estuary, North Carolina - WOR-2-8_12 (SPAdes) (version 2) | ecosystem: Environmental > Aquatic > Marine > Intertidal zone >...
ATGTAAGGGCTATATCTGGTTCTGTCTGGTCAACATCAAGCATAAATGATTGCATATTTTCAATATTCTCTGCATAATCCACAGAATAATACTCAATTAGAATATCATCCCCATCTTTAGATAATGTAAATGGTTCAGTATATGTAATCCACTCTCCACTATCTATTCTGCAATAAGTAACATTCACACCAGATAAATCATCTGTTGCATTAAGAGTAACATTAACATCACTAACATACCAACCATTCAAACCATCAGGCTCAGGAGGATTTAATGAAATTGTTGTTTTTGGTGGGCAATAATCACTGGTATATGGTATAGCAAGACCGCGAAGATGAGCATCAAGCTGGAAGTTACCCATATGTGTTAATTCTCCGGTATCTATATCAACTGTTGCTAAAAAACCAGATGAGGAATAAGCAGCTAACCAGAGTATACCAGTTTCCCAGTCAAATGCACCGTACGCGGCATAACAGAGGTTTTCTCCCATGCTACCTATTTCTGTAGCTTCACCCGTCTCAAGGTCAACTTCCCAAAGTGTAGAATCACCAGAAAATAGAATATCCCATATGAATGCCCGACCTTCTGTATTAATTGCTATTGAAATTATTGTTTTATCAGATAAACCAAAACTACCAATATATGTTTCTTCACCAGTGGAAATATTTATTTCAAAAAGATCAGACATTGAAATCCCATACAGTTTATCATTCACGGGGTTATATGCTAAACCATAAAGATTAACGTCTCCACCACCAATTTTTGACGCAGTCCTATTACACAGGTTTATCTCCCATAATTCACCAGCCTCATTAAAGACAAGCATTTTTCCAATATTTGTCCAAGTAGCACAACACCAAACCCCACAATCTTCAATATCAAAACTCATTATAGTTCCAGGGTCGTCTAAATAAAAGTAAACAGGGCCTTCAGGTATAAATGGACAATATGCACAATATGAATAGGCAATCTTTTCAGGAGATAATACCTTCTTAGACTCGTAATTAGACTTCATAACCTTATAATTGGTATTATTATCTTTTACAATATTATCAGTAGATGAAACAACACTAATACCACAGAATAAAACTATAACCCCAACTACCAGAAGTTTATAAACCATAGATGAGGTTTTTTTCATTACATTCTTGTCCTCCCTCAAAAAATATAATCCAATAGTGGATATTTAAATGTTACAACAACAAAAATATAATAATAAATAATACATTTAAATGTTTATTTTTGGGTTAAAAGCCCCTGGCGAAAAAACACAAAAAAAAAGGTGTTCTTACAGGAGAAAAAATAGGTCATTTAAGCCGCTGACGGGAATTGAACCCGCGACCTATTCCTTACCAAGGAATCGCTATACCTCTAAGCCACAGCGGCAGTTGTTTGTCTGAAATAATCAGAATATTTCCGGGTAATATTATTATACTATTAATTGTTTTGCGATATTCCTTTTATAGGGGGGTAATAATGAAAAAAGTATTATCTTATGTAATCATTTTAGTTCTAACTATCAATTTATTTATTACAACAACTACTTCCAAAAATTTTGAAAAAGAAAATTATACCATAAAAGAAGATTTTGATCCACTGGTTGATATCAAACTTACAATTGATTTTCTTGCAATAAGAGCTTTTGATAGAATTGATTTTCTATCAGACCCTGATTTCTTTATAAAATTGTATATAAATGACAATGAATTCAAAAGTCAGACATGGAAAAATACTAAGAGCGTCTATGATTGTTGGACAGTAACAACTGATGTTCCTGATGATATTGAAGATGTAAAAATTAGAATCGAGCTATGGGATTCAAACCTTTTTAAAAATGAACTATGCGATATAAGCTCAGAAGGAAAATATGAAGAGGATGGACAAACTTTAGATCTAATTTATAGCATTAAAACAGGTATTTGGTCAGGTGATGACTATAATATTGGTGACTCTAGCGGTTATGGCAGAGGTTGTGGAGCAGGCGACGGAAGTATCTACAAAAATGAAAACGATTGTGAGATATTTTTCAACATATATCAAAATGATTTTGATAATGACAGTCTTCCTTACTGGGTAGAAACCTCTATTTATGGGACAGACCCTAAAATAGATAATACCGGTGAAGATTTAGATAATGATAAGATCCCTATTGAATGGGAACACAGATTTGGATTCAATCCACTGATTTGGGAAGACCATGAAAATTTTGATCACGACGCTGATAGTCTAAATAATACTGAAGAATTCAATACCTCAAGATTTGGTTCAGACCCTTATCGGAAGGATATCTTTTTAGAAGTTGATTATATGAGATATGAAAATAGTAGTGAACCAATTGAACTATTTGAAAAGGTTAGAGAAATAATTAAAGATCCATACCATAGACAAAATATTCTCTTTCATATAGATATTGGTGAAGTTGATGGAGGTGATGAGATTCCTCCTGATAATGAATCATCATTTGAAGAGATTCTTGAAATCTATAGAAATTATTTCACCCATAATGGTGAACAAAGCTGGAAACGGGGAATCTATCATTATGCATTAATTGTTGAATACTGCAGACCTAGCGGTTATGGTTTCAGTGGCGATGTTAAGCCACACTGGGGTTATGGTCCAGGGACTAATTGTTTTGTATTAAATAAACAGTCGATCAAAGGAAAATCCGATCTATTTAGAAAAAATGAGGAGTATATTATTTCTCATCTTTTTATGCATGAGATGGGACATAACTTTGGGATAAGATTCGGTAATCCACTTGGTTGTGACAATCAAAATTCTGATAATCCATTGAGACCTAGTTTTTACCTTTTTAGGAATTATAAGAGTGTTATGAACTATAGGTATACCTATTTAAAAATGGATTATTCGGATGGTTCACATGGTAAAAGGGATTTTGATGATTGGGATGCTATTGATCTCAAATGGTTTGAATTTGTTAATTCAGATCCTGTTTTTGAATCTTCTTAGATTGAACTGTTGCTTACGTACCCTTCTCCTTTTTTGCAAGTATTCTTGCAACAATTGACAGAATCAATCCTAGCATTCCAATTGAAAAAAAGCTTCCAAGTGTTAGACTGTCTTCAGTAAATGCAACAATTATTGAAAATATCAATCCAATTATTCCAAGTCCTGCTCCAAGAGTAATAAATAGTTTACCAAGTCCAATCTTGTTTTTTCCAATAAGCAATCCACCAACAATTACTGATAGACCTCCAAGTGATGCAATAAATATCAATATTGCAAAAACAATTTGGACGATTTCGTTGTCTGTAACATTATTTATAACATAATTTTTTATTGTCTCCCATGTTGCCATTCCACTAATTCCACTAATAATTAACAAAATTCCAGCAACAATTGCAATAATCATTGCCATTGATTTTTTTGACCCCATAATTTTCCACCTTTTTCAAAATAAAAATAAAATAATGATTAATTTACTTTTCATAATTTATAAAGAAAACAAATGTTACCTACCCAAAAATAAAATTAAAGCCAACAAATATATATTGTTACCTATTTTTGGGTTGGGGCAATAATTTATGAAATCAATAGATTTACCAGATGTACAATCTAGGCCTTCGCAATCCAATTTTAAGTTGACACGAGTAGGCGTTACTGGTGTCAAAAAGTTAGTTAATATAAAAAGACCTGGTAAGGAAAAAGAAGTATCCTTAGTTGTAAAAATGGATCTGTTTGTTGATCTTCCCGCTTCCCAAAAGGGAAGTCATATGTCAAGAAACCTAGAACTTGTTTCAGATATAATAGATGTAAATTTACAAAAACCAGTGTCTGACCTTGAAACATTTTGCGCAAAAACTGCAAAGCTTCTTCTTGAAAAACATGAATATGCAACTTTTTCAGAAGTAAAAGCTGAAGCTGACTATTTTTTAGATAGAATCTATCCATCTGGAAAAAAAGGTCTTGAGCCCTACAAGCTTGTTGCTGAAGCTCGAGCAAAATCAAATGGTGAAATAAAAAAACTAATTGGTGTAAAGGTAATTGGAATGACAGCTTGTCCATGTGCTTATGAAGTTGTAAAAACCCTAGGTAAATATGATAAAAGCATTATTCCTCCAACACATAACCAGAGAAACATAACAACACTTATGATAGAGGTTCCAGGTGATTTCAAATCAGTTGATGCAAACGACCTTATTGATATTGCTGAAAAATCATTCAGTAGTCCAACATACAGTATTCTCAAGCGTAAAGAGGAAGGTGAAGTAGTTTTTAACGCTCATAAAAATCCAAAGTTTGTTGAAGATGTAGTTAGAGACATATTAAGCTCGATTTTAATTAAATACAAAAAACTTCCAGATGAAGTTATGGTTGTTGTAAGAAGTGAAAGCGAGGAATCAATCCATAAACACAATGCTTTTGCTGAAAGGGTTACAACACTCGGTGAACTTAGAAAATAGATTTTTATTTTAGTGGTTCTGGTGGAACACCATCTGGAAGCACTGGTTCTATATCAGGTACTTCCCAAAAATAAAGATTTTCAGCATTAACAAGCATAAAAATAAAGACTGGAATTGTTGTTTTCATCCAGTGGACAAGACTGTCATGTCTTCCATCACCTGCACCTGGTTCATAATCAATTGATAGAATTTCAAAGGTAACTGATGGAACAATAAACTCCTTAAAACACCAATCCGGTGCTGTTCCACTTGCCTTGTACCAGAGAGGATTATTCTCATACTCTGTATTTTCAGAAACCCATCTTCTTATTTCTTTATAAACATTCTCCTGACCTGGGCTCAATTCAAATGGGGGTTTGAATGCAGCCCATGGAGTGTTTATTGAATGAGTTGCAGTATGACAGTTCATATAAAATGAGAAACGCTCTGTATCAATAGATCTCATAAGGTTTCTTATTGCTTGGGTTTCAGGTTCTGAAAAAGGTCTGCGACCGGAATTGGTAAACCAAAGGTTTAGTCTAGGAAACGATAGATATGGAATCTTTCTACCGAGAACCTTTCCAAGGGGAATTACATGGCCACGAATCCTACCAAAATCAATGTCAAAATTTCGATTCAGGTCAATTCCATTTTCATTATACCTATCATCATTATCTCTTCCATCTGGATTTAATAGAGGTACAATATATATTATGGTTCTATTCAAGATTTCAGTAATTGTTTTATTACTACCAAAATTAATTAAAAGATATTCACAAAGATATAGGCATGCTTCACCTGATTCCCATTCACTACCGTGTATGCATCCATCAATAAGACAAGAGTATTTTTCAGACCAATTTCTGTTATTTGAAATTCTAATGCATTTTATCTCTTTACCAAGGACACTATTTCCTATACTAAAAATATCAACTAAATCTGGAAACCTTGAATTTAGATCATTTAACAATTGGACTGTTCCCAAATAAGCGTGATAATTACCATCCTCCCAGTCAGGAAGTAATGAAGGTTCGTCTAATTTTATTACACTTCTAATCTTCTTTTCGGAATCATCATTTTTTTGATTCTCTATACAGCCTGTAAAAATGACTAAGATTAATACAAAACTAAGAAAAAGCACTTTTAAACAAGTAAATTTCTTAATCATTTTAATAATAATATGAATTAAAAGTATATAATTTTATTTTTATTATAAAATATGATTAATTTTTCATAATTATCTTAACGTAATTTATGATATAACATAATGATTTTAACTTTTTTTTAATTTAATTAAAAGTTTTACTCTTTTAATTGGTTTCGTTGTAATTCTATGTTTTATTTAAAGGGGAACATACTGGTTGAGAAAATGAAGTCTTCCAATAGAAAATCCGTCACAACCACAACTATAGTATTCAGTTCCAAAAATAGTATTTGCTTCAACTGTAATATTTACCTCATTGAAAATACCTGAAGGATTTATCTTAAATATTTTTCCCCATTGATACTCATCACAAGTAAAATTCCAATTTAATCTATCGACTTTTCCAATAAATTTCGAAGTATGGGTGATATTAACATAAAAAATCATAGGAATACCCTCTGGTTTTCGTACCTTAATATGTATATCTAAACCAAAATCAAGACCAACTCGACCAGCAGTAATAGATATAATAACATCATTTTTTTCATTAGGTGAACTATTTATTGTAGGCAACGCAGAAATGAAAAACAGCATAATAATTATAATAACAATTATTTTCTTTTTCATTATTCTTTTGACCCCCCTAATATTTCTCATATACTTACTAATATATAAAACATATGTTAAGAATTGTTATATTATGAGAAAAATGTCTAAAATTATTCATAAAGTCAGTTTTACCCGAAAAATCAATAATTTCTATTTCCACTTTTCATATTTAAATTTCTAAGGAAATTCGTCTCCTATATGAACCTTAAGTGCAGAGCCAAAAAAGAATGTATCACCATTACCTGGCTTTAATATTATTTTTAAACCCGTAAAACCAGTAATCCCAATAGGAGAAGAACCCCAGGCAGGGTTATATAGACTAGGAATATAATTTCCTTGTCCCCAAAATTTGCCACTCCAACTAATATTTCCTTCTTGACTGTAAGAATTAATAAATCCTTCAGAGGGATAAAAATTAGATTGTGAATTTTCCTTATATTCAAATGGAATATTATTACTTAAAGGATAATCTAATCTCAATCCAAATCCCAGAAAATAACCTATAGCAAATGTATTAATATATGATATCGGAATCACTGCACATGTAGCCATAAGTATTGAAAATAAAACAAAAAACCACCCAGGTGCTTTTGGAAAAGTGCAATATGCAAAGAACGCTAGAAAAGCTAATGCTCCAAAAAAAGCTGTTAGGGTAGTTTGACCCAATCCCAAACAGGAGGTATAGGTAGCTCTTCCTGCAACAAGACATAGATGATCACTGTTATTTCTATTAAAGCTTTTATCTTTGTCATATAGATTCTCTAACACTTTAATAATCCAAGAGTTCTCAAAATTACCAGTCACTAATCTTTGAGCCAGTCTTACAGTCAATCCTCCAAGCAATCCATATTCATCTAGTTCTAAAACAATATCATTTAGTATCGCCTTTGCTTCCTCTCTTGACTTTACTTGTTCAAACTGCTTACTTATAAAATCAAAATAATCCTCAATTTCTACTGCTTGTTCTTTTGGAAGTTTTAATATATCTGATTTAATCCAGGGTAGTCCACATACATCTATTTTAATATCTACATAATCTTTACTAATGTCCTTAATTTGAACAGATGCAAATGCTGGTTGAATACCAACACTAACAAATAATATTATAACTCCAACTACGAGAAATCTATACAACAAATCAGGAGTTTTATTCATACATTTTTTCCTCCCTCGAGGTATCACATAAAAATAGAATATTAATTTTATTTAAATAATAATTGACAGAAATGCTAAAGAATTTCATATCTTGACGGAAATATGGTATTTATGACCAATATATACTTCCAATCAAGGATAGTTAAATGTTATAATTTTTTTTATTTTAATTAATTAGTTTGTTTTTTCAAAAAAGGTATTTGTATAATGTTTATATCCCCAATTTATTAAATGGAATTAAAAACTGAAATAAAAGAAACCTTAAAGGATGCAGGTTCAACAACTCTTACACTTTTAAAGATATTAATTCCAGTAAGTATAATAGTCAAAATTTTAAGTGAAATAGGTGCAATTGAAATTATTGGTAATTATTTGTCACATGCAATGGGTGTTGTTGGACTTCCTGGTGAATTCGGACTTGTTTGGGCAACAGCAATGCTAACAAATATTTACGGAGCAATTGTTGTACTCTTTTCATTATCTCTAGAAAGTTCGTATACTGTTGCACAAGTAACAGTTCTTGCTGGAATGATTCTTTTTGCACATGCCCTTCCAATAGAGGCAAGAATTGCTCAAAAAGCAGGGGTAAAACTATGGTTTACACTTTTTTTAAGAATATTTGGAGCAATTGCATTTGGTTTTGTATTAAATCTTATTTTTACAAATTTTAATCTATTCCAAAATGAAAACAGTATGATATGGCAACCAGATATTGTTGATCCATCATTGTATCAATGGATAATTGACCAGATAAAATACTATCTGATAATCTTCTTAATAATTCTTGGTCTAGTTGCTCTTATGAGAATACTTCAAAAAACTGGTGCAATAAAAAAACTCAATAACTTTCTAAAACCAGGACTTGAGTTTTTAGGTATGAACAAAAATGCAGCGCCTGTTACAATTATTGGAATGACACTCGGTCTTGCATATGGAGGAGGGCTAATTATCAAAGAAACAAAATCAAAACTACTTACAAAAAAAGATACATTTCTTTCACTTTCACTTATGGGACTATCCCATAGTTTGATAGAAGATACCCTTCTAACCCTTTCAATGGGAGCAACAATATTTGGGATTTTGTTTAGCAGGATTCTATTTACAATACTAATTATTGTAATATTGATAAGAATCATAAATCGTCTTTCAAGTAAAACATTTGAAAGGTATTTTGTAAATTGAAAAAAATTCCTTCAAAAAGCTTTAAAATTTAGTTATGATTACTGCTGCTCATGTCAAAATACAAAATAGCTTGGTTACCAGGAGATGGAGTCGGAAATGACGTAATGGATGCAGCAAAGATAATTCTTGATAAAATAGGTCTAGATGCTGAATACATTCATGGGGATGTTGGCTGGGAATTTTGGAAAAAAGAAGGAAATCCTTTACCTGAAAGAACTATAAAGATTCTAAAAGAAACAGACTGTTGCTTATTTGGTGCAATTACTTCAAAACCTAAGGATGAAGCAGAAAAGGAGCTTTCACCTGAACTTAAGGGAAAAGGATATGTTTATTCTAGTCCAATTGTAGGACTAAGACAGCTACTGAATCTTCATACAAACATGAGACCATGTAAGGCATTTCAAGGTAATCCCTTGAATTATAGAGATGATATCGACCTTGTTGTTTTCAGAGAAAACACAGAAGGTCTCTATGCAGGAGTTGAGTTTCACCCTGTTCCAAAAGAGATATTTAATGCACTAATGACTCATAAAAAAATGAAGAAGTTTGAAAATGTACCATTGGATGATTTAGCAATATCAACTAGAATTTTTACAAGAAATGGTTGTAGAAGTATCATTCGTCAGGCTTTTGAATATGCAAAAAAACACAATAGAAAAAGCGTGACAGTCGTAGAAAAACCAAATGTTATTAGGGAAACAAGTGGTCTTATGATTCGGGAAGCGCGAAAGATTGCAGAGGAATACCCAAATATTGAGCTTTGGGAGACAAATGTTGATGCGATGTGTATGTGGCTTGTAAAAAATCCTCAGGATTATGACGTCCTTGTATCATCAAATATGTTTGGTGATATCATTTCAGATCTAGCCGCTCAACTCGTCGGTGGTCTTGGTTTTGCTGCAAGTGGAAATATTGGTGATAACTATGCGGTTTTTGAACCAACCCATGGTTCTGCTCCTAAATATGCAGGGGAGTATAGGGTAAATCCAACTGCTATGATCCAATCAGTAAGACTTATGCTTGATTGGCTTGGTGAAAAGGAAGATGCCTTAAAAATAGAAAAGGCAATCTCTGATGTAATCAGAGAAGGAAAAGTAAAAACATATGACCTTGGTGGAAACAACACATCCCTTGAGGTCGCTGAAGAGATTGCAAGTAAGATTTAAATTTAATTCCTAGAAAAAACTATAAATTTGAATTTGATAACCGTGAAAAGCTGGAGCACATTTTATGACAAATAAGAAAAAAATAATTATTATGGGTGCAGCAGGCAGAGATTTTCATAATTTCAACACATATTTCAGAGACAATGAAGATTATAATGTAGTTGCTTTTACTGCAACACAAATCCCTGGTATTTATGGTCGGCAATATCCTTCAGAACTATCAGGAAAACTTTATCCAGAAGGAATACCGATATATCCTGAAGAAGATATTAAAAAATTAATTGTTGAAAATAATATTGATGAGGTGATTTTTGCTTATAGCGATCTTCCCAATTCTTATGTTATGGAGAAATCAGCTATTGTAAATGCTGCTGGGGCTGATTTTATTTTAATGGGTACGAATAGTACTATGTTAAAATCAACAAAACCAGTGATTTCCGTATGTGCTGTTCGAACCGGTTGTGGAAAATCACAAGTATCAAGGAAACTTTTTGAAATTTTAAGAAAAAAGGGCCACTCTGTTGCATGCATTCGACATCCTATGCCTTATGATAAGGATTTGACAATGCAAATTGTCCAGCGATTTGCGTCTTATGAGGATTTAGATAAATTCAATTGCACAATTGAGGAACGTGAGGAGTACGAACCCTACATAGATATGGGCGGAGTGATTTTTGCAGGTGTCGATTACGAAAAAATCCTAAGGGAAGCTGAAAAAGAGGCAGATATAATTATTTGGGATGGGGGAAACAATGATTTTTCCTTTATAAGACCTGATTTACTAATTACAATTACAGATCCACATCGAGCAGGTCATGAACTTTCTTATTACCCTGGAGAACTTAATGCAAGAACTGCTGATATAATTATAATAAACAAGGTAAATACAGCAGAAAAGGAGGATATTGAAACTGTCAGAAACAATATTAAGAAAATCAATCCTGATGCTCAAATAATTGAAGGGATTTCTACAATAATTGCAGATGATAAGGATATTATAAAAGACAAAAGAGTACTTGTAATAGAGGATGGGCCAACCGTTACTCATGGTGGAATGAAGTATGGTGCTGGAAAGATTGCAGCAGAAAGATGGGGTGCAAAAGAAATAATTGATCCCAGACCCTTTGCAGTCGGCTCAATTAGCGAGTCATTTAATAAATACACACATCTATCAAACGTCCTTCCTGCACTTGGATATGGAGAAAAACAAATGCAGGAACTCGAGCAAACAATAAACAACTCAGACATTGATATAATTGTGAGTGGCACACCAATTGATATCACGCGGGTTTTAAAAACAGATAAAACAATCGTAAGAGTAAGATATGGAGTAGGTGACGAAACAGCAAATAAGCTTGAAAAAATAGTTGAAGCATTTATTTCAAAAAACCTATCTTAATTTACCGCCTTCAAGAGCAAATTGTGCAAGAAGAGCTTCTAGTTGTATGTGTGCATTGCTACCTTCAATTAGTCTGAACTCTGTTTCACCTGCCTTTTCAATTAGTCTAACTTTACTTTCATCAGGTAGTGCAAGGTCAAATATGCTCTGATGAATTTGCTTTATTATATCCTCACCACTGAGTCCGTATTTTATCAGAAGTTCATAGAGCTTGTTTCTTGCAGCCATGAAATTTCCGCCAAGTGCTATGTTAATAAGTGCCTTTACATCCTCAGGCTTTGCAGTTGCACTTGTTTCATACAAAAGTTCAGCAGTAATTGTATTATTTACAGATGCTCCAACCTGAAGAATGTTTATTGCCTTTCTCATGTCACCTTTTGAAATAAAGATTAGTGTTTCAAGGCCATCTGGGGTAAGCTTTAGTTTCTCATTTTTTGCGATCTTTTCCAAATATTTTTTTACGTCATCTTCTTTAATCGGTGCAAATCTAAAAACAGTACATCTGGATTGAATGGGTTCAATTATTCTTGATGAATAATTTGCAGATAAAACAAATCTACAGATGCGAGTGTATTTTTCAATTGTTCTTCTAAGCGCAGATTGCGCATCTGAAGTAAGAGCGTCTGCTTCGTCAAGAAAGATTATCTTGAACTCTGAGCCACCAATTGGTGCAGTTCGTGCAAAATCCTTTATTTTCCCACGAATAATTCCTATTCCTCTTTCATCACTAGCATTAAGTTCAATAAAATTCTGCTTCCAAGTATCGTCAAATAGTTCCTTTGCAAGAGCAAGGGCACAAGTGGTTTTTCCAGTTCCTGCTGGACCTGCAAATAAAAGGTGAGGCACACTTTTTTTCTTTGCATAAGCCTTCAATCGTTCAACTATTTCGTCCTGACCAACAACATCATTTAAAACCTTTGGTCGGTACTTCTCAATCCAAATGTTTTCCATACAATTCAATTCATAATGCACATCACATCTTAATATTTTTGTATATAATATTTACATTTTATAATTTTAACTGAGTTATTGAAACTTTTAAATATTTAATAATTGATGTAAAATATGAGGGAGAAGAGAATATGAAAGGAAAACCTGTATTGTATAAGACGTTTGTAGTTGGAGTATTAGTTCTATTTATTGGTTTGAGTGTTGTTTCATCCACAATAGGAATAGCAGAAAATAAAACTTCCAATAATAACTTTTTAGAATCTGCTAATAATCCAAAAGACCTGTTATCCTGTGACCATTCTGCTTATGTAATAGGTGAGGGATCTGATTGTTACCTCTATAAATTTATATTAAATGATCCTGGTAATCTGACTTGTGTTTGTGAAGATAGCAGTGGATATTATATTTCACATGTTACCTGGTCAAGTGATAATTATATCTATTTTACTCAATATGGTAGTGGGTTATTATATGTAATTGATATAGATTCCTGTGAATTGGGGGTTATTGGTGGAGGTGGTTATAGTTTGAGCGGTGGCTTAGCATACGATCTAACTACTAATAGAATGTTTGGTGTTTTGAATACTGGTTTTGATGACTACCTGGTAGAAGTTGACCCTATTACAGGAGAACAGGAACTTATAGGTTCACTAGGTAACTCAATCTATCCTACAGTCGGTATAGCATTTGATTCTGAAGGTAAATTATATGGTTGGAGTTTTGGAAATAATAAACTTTGGACATGGGAAGCTGGTAATTTAACAATAGTCGGTGATTTAGGTTTTAACATTAATTATTCTTATACTTGTGATGGTGATTTTTGTAAAAAAGATGACATATTATATATTGCTCATGAAAACAAATTATACATGTATGATTTAGACAAAGGACTATCTGAATTGATAGATGAATTTCCAGATTATGTTTCTGTAACTGGATTAGCAATCCCCTATGGGAATGATGATACCACACCACCAGTCACAACTTATACTTTGGACCCACCAGAACCTGATGGTTTGAATGGTTGGTATGTTAGTGATGTTACTGTAAATTTAACAGCTACCGATGATATAACTGGTGTGAAAGAAATTAGATATATGATAAATGGTGGACCAACTCAAGTTATCCCTGGTGACCATGGATCATTTATACTTCATGATGATGGGCAGGAAATCTATATTGAATATTGGGCTATTGATAATGCTGGAAATATTGAAACAAAGAATCTATTACTTGTTGATATTGATCAAACTGTTCCAGAAGTATGCCTTAGTTATGAAATAAATAAAAGGAAACCATTTTTCGTTTATAATGTCATTTTCTATGCAACTGCAAACGATGCAATGAGTGGTATGGAACGTGTTGAGTTCTATTTTAATAATGAGCTTCAGGAAACAGTATATGGATCAGGTCCAGAATATACATGGGAACTAATCTATATTCCAATTCCAAAGGCTTATGTTAGAGCTACAGCATATGATGAAGCAGGTCTTTTCAGCTCAGATGAAGTTGGTATACGAATTTCACATATTTCCAATGTATTGAAGTTATCTGAAAGATTCACTTTTTTGGAGGTATTTTCACGAATTTTGAATCTATACAAATAGGTTTAGTGCTTGGAGTTATAGCTCTATTTATTGGATTTGGTATACAACCTGCAATAGCAACTGTTGAACCAGAAAGAAAAATTTTAATTGATAGTTGTAGACATCCAATTGATACAAAATCTGTAATTTTTGAACAACTACCATATGAACCACATGAATCATGGATTTTTCGTATCAGTGATTCTGATGCAGGTTATCGTGTCTGGGACGAATTTTGGAGTCTTGAAGAAACTATCCATTGTATTGACTGGTGGGGCTTGAGTTTAACTGATCCAGGTGATTTTATATCTGGTAACCCAGAAGAAATGGTCTTTGAAATTATTTTCTGGGATAATTTGCTTGGAAATCCAGTATGTACATATCAAGTTTCACCTCATGCCAAAGGTACTTTTATATTCTATAATGAATCTGAGATGTTTTATTGGGAAGCTCCATTAGATCCAGGTTGTGATATTTCAGAAAGTTGGGTATCTATCCAAAGCGTAGAAACTCCAAATAAATGTTATTTTTTATGGGCGGGATCTGATGAAGGTAATCTCTATTGTTATCATGAAGGTGCAACAATTCCAGATCAGGATAGCGATTGTGCATACCTTTTAGGCGCCGAAGGTTGTTATTATGGTGATGCAAAGATTCAATGTGAATCAGTAGGTATGAACTTTGGAAAAGCATGTCCTGGTACGACTGTTTATGGCAATATATATATCTATAATATTGGAGATGGTTGGGTATTTTTAGACTGGTTTGTTGATACAATAAATGTTCCCTCATGGGGAACCTGGACATTCTCACCTTCATCTGGCTTGGGTCTAAATATATATGACTGTGTTATAATCAATGTATCCTGTATTTTAACTGATTTAAAAGGTACTTATGTAGGCACAATTACAGTTTACAATGCAGATGATTCTACAGATTTCTGCGAAATAGATACTTCTGTTGAAGTAACCAGAAACAGAGCATCCTATTATCAATGGTTAGAATTGCTAATTGAACATTACCCAATGCTGGGGAGACTGCTGTCTTTGTTATTGTAACATTTATATAACAATAAATGATTATTATTTTAATTCTGAGGGAGGAAAAATGAGTAAAAAATATAGTTTTTTAAAAAAGACGCTAGTATTAACAATAATCGTTTTATTCATTGGAATGGTTATAGCACCTTGTATTAGTAGTATAAATATAGAATCAAAAAAGGACCAAACAGGGAAAACATTTACATTTAACCCATTTAAGGAAGGATGGAAGTATAGGAAAAAGATAACCATCGATAGTGATAAGGTTACAGGAAATCTCGTGAATTTTCCATTACTTGTAAGCACAGTTGATTCAGGTCTTGCAGGTAAAGCTCAAACTAACGGTGATGATATCATTTTCATGGACGGCAAAGGTGAAGCAAGTCAATTATTCCATGAAATCGAATCCTTTGATGTAAACAATGGTGAACTCGTTGCTTGGGTTAATATCCCTTTTCTATCAAGTGCTGCTGATTTGAAGATTTTCATGTATTATGGACATCCTGACTGTACCAATCAAGAGATTCCAGAAAACGTATGGGATCCTAATTTTTGCGGTGTATGGCATCTTAATGATTTTTATGATAGTACAATTAATGGAAATGATGGTACAAATCATGGAACCGATGATTGCACTGGTAAAATTGGAAAAGGTAAGGATTTAGTGGAAATAAATAAGGATTACATTTCTCTTGGAGATATGCCTGAGCCTGCTGATGATGTTTTGTCAACTGCTACTTTTGAAATATGGATCAATCCCAATGTTGGTTCATGGGGTAATCTTATATGTAAGCTTGATACAAGTTATGAACCTGATCGGAGATCATATAATTTAAATGTACTTGATACCGGGGAGTTCAGATTTTCAGCTCAATCAGGAACATGGTTTCCAAGTGAAAATATAATTCGATTTACAACAAATGAACCTCTAATGGCAACCAATACTTGGCAACAAATCGTGATTGTTGTAGATCTGTCAATTTCAGATACAGGATCAGCAATCATTTACTATAATGGTGAAATTCAGCCAAGTAATACAAAAGTACTAGGAAGCCCTCCAAATCATTTTTATGATGTAGCTTTGGAGGAAAGATTAGGACGTTATACACCCGAGACTGGTGGACCACATAGTTTTGATGGATCAATGGATGAGGTAAGAATTTCAAAGGTTTGTAGAAGTCGAGAATGGATTACTACTCAATTTAACAATCAAAATGATATCTCAAGTTTCCTTAAATTCGGTCGTGAAATAAGACCAAGAACTAACACAAATGAAAACATATTAATTCAAAGATTTTTTGATTATCATCCAAATATAGCAATATTGTTGAAGTTTATATTTGGTTTAAATTGATTAGAAAATCTTTTCTTTTTCTTTTTTTCAATATTGTAACATTTAAATAATCAATATTAGATTAAATTATCTTAGGGAGACTTCAGAAATTGAAGAAAATAATAATTATAACATCGCTTTGTACAATCCTTTTGCTTGTCATACCTTTGACACTTGGAGATAATGGAGACCTTAAGAAAGAGCCATTGGATGAACCTACACCACCTGATCAACCAATCAGTGGACCAGGTGGTTCAGATTATTTACATAATAATGTTATAAAAAATCGATATAATTATGGAGAAAAACAGTATTGGATATTTGAGCCAGACGATCCGAAACCTGAATCTGCCCCATTTATTGTATTTATCCATGGCGGAGGGGCAATTCATCCAATTATTTATTTAGAATGGATAAATCATATTGTTAAAAAAGGTAATATCTTAGTATACCCTCGATATCAACTTGGACTTACTGGTAAGTTTTCTAATTTTTTTGAAAATACAATTCAAGCAGTTGAAGATGCTATTATAGAATTACAAAAAAATGTTCATGTCATACCATTGCTTGATAAGTTTGCAATTGTTGGTCATTCAATAGGAGGAGGTATGACTGCATATATGGCTGCAGTTGCTGAAGATTTTAATTTTCCCGTACCAAAAGTGATTATGTCTGTACAACCTTCGGTTCCCTCAGGTAATTTGGTTGATCTAAGCAGGATTACAAATGAAACTTTGATGATTGTTCTAGTAGGTGAAGATGACATGCATGTAGGAAATAAATCTGCAAAAACGATTTTTTATGATACGACCCAGATACCATCTTCACAAAAAGATTTTATCATTCAAAGAACAGATAGATATGGATCTCCAGATCTTATTGCTAATCATCTTGCTCCAGTCTGTATTCCCATATTTAACATAGTTAATGCAATGGACTATTATTCAACCTGGAAAATTTTTGATGGCCTTACAGACTATGCTTTCTATGGAATTAACAAAGAATACTGTCTTGGAAATACACCAGAACAAAAATTTATGGGATTTTGGAGTGATGGAACACCTGTAAAAGAATTATCAGTTACTGATAATCCATAATAATCTTATTTATTATCTGAGGCAACTTTTGTAAATTCTTCGTAAAGCTGTGATCATCTTCAAAAAATTTAATTGTACTATTCTGTGACATTGCAAACTCTAGTGGCCATTTGATTGGAACCACATCATCTTGTAGACCAATTAATATGTATATATCTGAAGAAATCTTACTTTTAAAAAGACTTTCATCTTGGATATCTGATAGAATTGATTGTGGCATACCATCTATCTTTGTAATATCAACCGAAAGTGGAATTATTGCAGGATTCAGTAGAATTATTTGCTTTACATTTTCATTTTCAAGTGCAGTTTTAGCAGCTAAAAATCCTCCAAGTGAAGAACCAATTAAAACTGCATCTTCATCATTTTCAATTTCCTTTTTTATTTCAGAAAGACAATCAGATATTACTAAATCCTCAGGTTCACAATCTCTATATTTAATTGGTTTTGCACTCAATTTTTGCTTAAATAGAGTTCCTTTCGTGCTATTTGGAGAAGACATATAACCATGAATGTAGTATAGCATAATCGTAAAAAACTTGGAAGGTGTATATTAAAACATATGCTTTAATTAACCTTTTAAAAATTTAAAATACACCTTTCTATTTCTAGGACCGTCTCCTTCAAAAAAGAAAATATGCTGCCAGGTTCCCAAAACTGGTCTGTTGTTTTCTATTACTACCGTTACAGAAGAACCAATTAGACTAGCTTTTATGTGAGCATCGCTGTTTCCTTCAATGTGATGATAATTTCCAGATTCAGGAATTAAGTTTGTTAGATTTTCAATAATATCTCTACAAACACTTGGGTCTGCTCCTTCATTTATTGTAACACCTGCTGTTGTATGAGGTACATATATTACAGCAAGACCATTTTTAATATCCTCTTTATTAATAACATCCTGAACATCACTAGTTATATCTATCATTTCACATCTTTTCTTTGAAATAATCTTAATCTCCCTCATTCTAACCATCAATTTGTTATGCTTAGTTATTTTAAAAACATTCCAATTTTTGAAAAATGTTTTTGTAGTAATTTTAATTACAAGATGTAAGAAGGTAAATTATGAAACTAAAACCAAAAGCTATCTTATTTGATTTAGACGGAGTTCTTGTCGACTCTTTTGATGCCTGGCTTGCTGCTTTAAATGATGCTTTAAAATTCTACAATCATAAAGAACTCACAAAAGAAAATTTCATTGATAGATATTGGGGTCATGATTTATTTGATAACATAAAAGAGATGAATTTAACGTATGAAGTTGGAGAAGCCTGTAATAATTTTTATAAGAACCATATTGGAAAAGTCAAAATTTTTCCAAAAACAAAAGAAACACTTCTCAAACTAAATAATTACAGAAAAGGACTAATAACAAATACTCCAAAAGATAGCGCTGTAAATGTATTAAAACAATTTGATATCTATAGATATTTTGAGCTTGTTTTGACGAGTAATGATGTGGAAAAATCAAAACCCGATCCTGAGATTGTTATTAAATCTTGTAAACTTTTAAAACTTAAACCCGAAGAAGTAATATTAGTTGGTGATACAAATAGTGATGTAAAAGCAGGTAGAGCTGCTGGATGCAGGGTTATTGGAATTAATGTTGAAGCTGACTATAGAATTAAGGATATTTTTGAGATAACTAGTTTAATAAATTTTTAAAAAATTATTCTTTCAAGCAGGGAAAATTACCAGCAAGGTCTAAAATATCATTTGTATCTAATATATCAGATGCTGAATTAATAATTGATTTGAAAAGCAAGTCAACTGGAAAAGTAATAAAATTACAATTGTAATCCCAAACAAAAAATATCGCAAACATTGCAAAAAAGATTACTTGACCGAGATAAGTATTAGTAATACCTGTAAAAAATAGTATTAACATTAAAATTGCAAGGGGAATTGCGACAAATAAACCAAAAACAAAACAAAATACAAACAAAGCAATCGTTTCAAGTGCTCCTAAAATCACATTACAAAGATTCTTAACTACTGGAATTTGCCCATATTTTTGTAATATCCTACCGATTAATACTTGAAGTTTATTGACTAATTCATCCAAATCTAATTCTTCTTTTATGATTTTTGTTATCTCATTTTCCTGTGAAACAACAGTAAAGGGCGTAATAAAAATAAGTAAAGCACAAAATATTGTAATAAGAATCTGTTTCTTTATCTTCTATTCCTCCCTTAATATTTACATCTAATAAATGTTATTTAAATGTTACATCCTCAATAAAATTTAATTTTTTAAAATAATGTTTAAGTAGAAAAAGAAGATATCAGACTGGGGTATTATGGACGATATTGAACTAATTGAGTATAAAGAAGAAGATTTATCAAACAGCCTGCTTGTTGTAGCATTTCCAACGGTGGGTCTGATAAGTTCTATTGCAGGTCATTTTATAATTGATACATTAAAACTAGAAGAAATTGGAACAATCATATCTAAGGAGTTCATGCCAGCAACAGTAATTCATAAGTCAAAACCATCACCACCTGTAAGAATATATGCCGGAAAAAGAGAATGCGGACCAGATGGAACCTGTGAACAGCTTGCAGTAATTATTTCTGAATTCATGCCACCATATAATATGATAAAACCATTAGCAGATATTATCCTTGACTGGGCAAATAAAAAGGGGTGTAAACTAGTCGTTGCTTTGGAAGGAACCCATGCAGTAGGAGAAGGAAAAAAAGAACCAAAAGTGTATGGAATTGGAAGCAACAATAGTATGAAGGATTATCTTAAATCATATAAAATCGAAGAAACAAAGGAAGGAATGATTACTGGTGTTACTGGTGTTCTTCTTTATAGTGGAGTTTTGATGAAGCGAGACGTTATTTGTCTTCTTTCAGAAGCCCATTCAGCATTTCCAGATTCAAGAGCAGCTGGAAATCTTTTGAAAAAACTAGATATAATGCTTCCTGAAATTAAAATTGATCCAAAACCATTATACAAAGAAGCAGAAAAAATAGAAAATCAAATCAAAAAGTTCATGGAACAATCAAAACCAACTGCACCGTCTCTTCCACCTATTCCAACTCAGATGTACGGATAATAACGGTGAAAAATATGGAATCAGAAGAACAAATTCTTGAGAAAGTTTACAATTTAGCATATAAATATGAGGCAGAAAGAGGAAGCTGCCCCCAATGCGTTCTTTCTGCTCTTCATGAAACATTGGGTATAGCTGATCCTGCAACAATTCAGGCATCTGATGCACTTGCTGGTGGTTGTGCACTATCTGCTCAGGGTACATGTGGAGCACTTACAGGTGGACTTCTTGCAATCGGTTCTGTAGTAGGAAGACCATATGAAGATTTTAAAAAGGGAGAAAGAAAGAGACGTGTTTTTCAATATGCAAAGAAACTCTATGACAGATTTATAGAAGAATACGGTTCACCTTTATGTAAAGATGTCCAGAAAAAGATAATCGGTAAAAGTTATAATCTTTTGGACCCAAAAGAATATGCTGAATTTGAAAAGGCAGGTGCTCATGTTGATAAATGCACAAGTGTATCAGGAAATACTGCCAGATGGGCCGCAGAAATAATTATGAAAATTAGAAGGTGATTATTCAGTTGTAAGCCAATGATCTGGTAGATTTTCACTTTTTTTTCCGTTATCTGGGTTATAGAAGTATTTATCATTAAAAAACGCCCAGTATTCTTCGACAGGATAAGGTCTTGTTTTAAAGTAATTATAAGAAAAACCATTGCTTTCAATCAGCTTGTTTTCATCATCGTCCCAATAAGGACCTGATGTTGCTTCAAGCTCGAACCATTCACCCTCTTCATAAAGCTGAACCCATGCATGTCCTCCGGTTTCACCTTCAAACTCAACCTTTCCAATTACAACTCTAACATTATCTTTTGACACACCTATTACCTCAAGAAGTGAAACAAGGGTGTAGGCATGCTCCTCACAATCACTAACCATATTTCCAGGTACTGGATTGTCAAAATCATTTGGAGTAACAGTTATAAAAGATATTGGAAAAAGCCAGTGTTCATATCTGTTGTGTAGTGTTAAGTCTGATACCCATATCCAATCAATAGCTTTTGCATAGGCATCCCCTGCAAAATTTATGTTGTTATCTGTAATATATGACTGAACTACTGAATTGTCAGGTGTAACATATTTTTGATAATCAGATATTTGTGTGAAATTTTCTTTTTTTAGGACTATATCCCTGTGCTTTAAACGCTTAAGCATCCTATATTCCTTGATATCTTCTTTTACTTCCTTTCTTAAGACGTCAAGTCTTGGTTTGAGATTATCACCATCAGAATCATTTGAAGAATTTTCAAGATAAATAAATATTACATATACGGCTGCTAGTGCTAAAACAACAATTACAGCACTTAAAATTAACAATTTTGTTTTTGGCATCTCAAAACAGCAATAGAAATTTCATTTTTATTAAATTTACCCTTTTTTAATGAAAACATTTAAACATCCCTCAAGAATTACTTTTATTGGTGATGGGTAATGAAAATGGATGTAACAGAGATTATTTCTAATCTAGATTCTAAAGAGATTAACGTTTTACTCAAACTTTATTATTATCATGAGGGTGTAAATAATAATTCAAATGATTTTGAACAGGAAATAATCGAAAGCCTAACTAGCAAAAATCTGATATCTATAAATATTGAAACAAATGAAAACATTCTAGATCTTACCGATTTTGGTCTCAATGTCTGTGGAACAGTAATGCTTGATATTATCGATAAGAATGTATTTCAATTCAGAAATGAAATAAAAAAATTGCCAGAAAGAGCTGTGTCTTGCTTTGTAAATAGGATTTTATGGAAGGATGAAGGACTGGAAGAACTTGCTATTGAAGATCCATTCGCTGATAATCCTTTAAAAAATAAAAACATATGGTATGAAAGGGTTCTATTACATGACGAAAGATTTGGAGGTACACTTGAAAAATTTTATAACATTATTGAAAATCTTAATTTAATTGAAAATAATGATGGGCAGAGATGGTGTCTTCCTGAAGTTGAAAATTTTTTGAGAGGGGAATATAAAAATATAATGAATCTTACCTGGACCGAGGAAGAGGCGCTTAAATATTACCAATTTATGTATACATATTCCCAAGAACAGAAGAATCTGTTTAATTTATCAGGTCCTGGAGAGTACCGTTCAATGTTTTATAGAGATAAAATAAAACCAGCAAATTACATAGTTCCAAAAATCAATGCAGATTCAAAAACGGTTATCCAATATTTAGGACTCAATAAAAGAAGAATATTAAATTTTTTTGAGGATATGCAAAGAGAGGGAATTGTAAGTAATAGAATATATCCATCAAATTCGTCTCCAATTTTTGTTAATGATTATACGATTTATGTAATAAATAATGTTAGAGATTATATGGATTACATAAATATCAATTTCCTAAAGCCAGTTGTTGATTCTCTTCTTAGTTAAAGTAAAATTAAAGTTATACAGTCTATTTTTTTATATTTAAAACTGTCCTTTTTGCTATTTGGTATTCTGTCACGATAGGTTTATATACTGTAATTGAGAGATTATATCATGTCAATATATGACAATATGGAGGATGGTGTAAAAAAATATGAAAAAAATGATTGTTGCAGGAATAATTGTAACTGCTGTAATTACCACAGGAAGTTGGCAAATTCCAGCTTGTTTATAATTAACATTTTTTTTATTTTATTTTAAATTTAAATCTGGTAGACAACGTATTTTATATACTTTATCGGTGATAAAAAAGGATTGTTTTTTTATTGCTCCAGGAAATTTTAAATCAATTTCTTCAAGAATCTTATATAATTCATCAAATTTTTTTACTACAAATTCGGGCTCTAAGTCAGCCCAACCAACTGTTAGATTCATAAATTCTAAATAAGGTTTATCTTTTAAAAAATTGTAAACAGGTTTTTTCAAATTATGATTCTTTAAATAAATATCTACCTTAAATCGTTTAAGTCCAAGTTTTGAAAGATCAATGTCAATACGAAATGATGAAATAACTCCTGAATTAAGTAGTTTCTTAATTCTATAATTAATACTTTGTGAAGAACATTCTAATTTATTTGCTAAATCAATAAGTGGAGAACGAGCATTTATAGCCAATTCATCTAAAATCATATAATCCAGATTATCAATTTCTATTGGTTTTCCTCCACAACTCATTTTACAAATTTCTCGATCATTTTCTTTCTCATTTAATAATAAATAAGATTTTTTATAAACTATTCCTTGAACATATATAGAGATTGCATATTTTGCAAAATAATCTTCATACTTATCCAGTGTTTTTTCCCAAAATTGATAAAAATTTAAAATATCTTTTACCCATATAACAACATCTAAATCAATCTCACTTTTTTCGGTAACAACGACCCATGAATTTTTATAATCAACGAAATATTTAATTATTTCCTCTTTTAAAATTGAAGTAACATATTGAAAATTGATATAGATCCTAAAAACATTATATCCTAATTTAAATGTATCAATAACCGTGAAAAAATTTTTAATTATTCCCTCTTCTTGAAGTTTTTTAATTCTATATGTAACAACATCTCTTTTCAATCCAACTTTCTTGCCTATCTGTGCATTAGATTGTCTACAATTTAGATCCAATTCATACAAAATTTTTCTGTCTTTTATGTCTAATTTGTACATATTTTAAAAATGTAAAACAGTTAATGCATATTTTAGGATTTTTATAATCATTAAACTTATAGTTAAATATTTAAGTAAAAATCTGATTGAAAGGAAATTAGGATGGGTATGCAAGAAAACAAAATCCAACTTGTATCAATGCCTTTTGCCGAATCTAGTATTCCTTCAATACAATTGGCTCTCTTAGAATCATATTTAAAGGATAGAAATGTAAGTGTCACGTCTAAGCATTTATATCTAAATGCAGCGGAAATCTATGGGTTGAACAACTATAATTTTTTAATAAACAGTCCAAATGATTCATATATTGCTCAACTTGCATTTTCAAAATATCTATTTCCTGACCATTGGGAAAAAAATCTTAAAAAAATTAGATATTATTACGACAATATCATCTTATCAGATATTAATTTTAAAGATAATCTTCCTTTTGAAAAATATTTAGAAAAAACTGACCAATTTTTAAAATATGCAGTTCATCCTTTCAACTGGCAGAAAGCAGACATCATAGGTTTTACTCTAAATTATGGACAGCTCCTTCCTTCACTTGTGGTTTCTAAGAAAATAAAGGAAAAATTTCCAGATAAAAAAATTGTTTTTGGAGGAAGCACAACCATAAATGAGCTTGGAAAAAGGATACTTAATACATTTGACTGGATTGACTTTATAGTGTCTGGTGAAGGTGAAGAATCATTATTTCTACTTGCTACAGATAATGAAAACCTAGAAACAATCCCTGGTCTAATTTATAGAAACGACAATGAAATTGTTTTTAATAAAAATAAGCAAAATATTGACATAAACAACCTCCCATATCCTGATTTTCAATCATATCTTCAGGAACTTAGTATTGTATCTGATGAAGTACAACAATATTATTCATTATTTGGTAGAATTCCAATAGAACTATCTAGAGGTTGTTGGTGGAATAAATGTACATTTTGCAATATTTCATCATATAACAAGAAATATCGTGAAAAAACAGTTGACAGATTTGTAGAAGAACTAAACTATCTTTCTAAAACATATAAAAACCTAACATTTCAGGTTATTGGAAACACTCTTCCACAAAGAGATTATAAAAAACTTTGTGAAAAAATAATATCACTTGGAAAGGATTTCAATTTGTATATTGAAACAAGAGCAGGACAGCTAAAAAGTGATGATTACACTCTTTTGAAAAAAGCAGGTTTTAATACAATTCAAACAGGAATTGAAGCATTTTCTTCAAGTTATCTTAAAAAAATGAACAAGGGTGTAAGGGTAATTGATAACATTGCCGCCTTAAAATATTCAAAAGAAAATGAAATTTGCAACAACTATAATCTGATAATAAACTATCCAAATGAAGATTCAATAGACTTCCAAGAAACTCTTCAAAATATAGAGTTTATAAAAGACTATCTAGATCCGCCTCAAATAAGTAAATTTGTAGTTGGAATTGATAGTCCAATCTATAAAAACCTTGAAAAGTTCAACATAGAAAGACTTGAAAATAAAATAATTGATACACTTATGTATCCACCCGAAATTCTTGATAAAGACTTCTTCTTTTTCAGCCAGTTCAAAAGAAAAAAAGAAATAAAGGAAAACAAGTGGAAAAATCTTGTCTCAGATTGGAAAAATCACCTAATAAATAGACAGGTAAATGCAGTTAAAAGAAAAACTGATATTGAGAAGCATATCTTTTACTATATAGACGGGCAAACCTATCTTAAGATATATGACAACAGAAGAAATAATGTAATGATCTATGTTTTAAATGAAAATGAGCGGGATATTATATTTGCCTGTGAAAATGTAATATCCTATAGTCAACTCAAAGAAAAACTATCAAATATTTCAGATAGTGAACTAAAAAATACACTAAAGATATTTGTTGAAGCAGGAATTGTCTTTAAAGAAGATGAATTCTATTTATCTCTTCCACTAGATTATAACAAGATATCAGGTAAGTATAATAAAAAAGAACCGGAAAAAGAAATAAAAAGGGTAATTAGTCATTTTACATAATTTTACATTTTTATATTTTTACACAGAAAATTTATATTATATAGTAAACAAAAATATATTATGGTGGTGAGGATGAATTGGATGGGTTTTCTCCGGAAGTGGATACTAGTTGCAGTAATTTTCTGTCTACTTGGTACAATTGCTCAAGCATGCCATGAATATGAAGAAGAGAAATGTTACGAGGAAGAAAAGACTGAAATTATTGTTGAGGAAGAACAGCCTGCCTATGATTCTGTGTCAGGAATTACAGACTCAAAATGGTTCATAATACTTGACAGACTCATTGAGCGTTATCCGATACTAGAAAGAATTATCGAGCGTATTTTCCAATGGATATTTAGTAATCTGCTTGGTCTTGATTACTAGTATCCCTCTTTTTTCTTTTTTTTATGAATAGGTTTTTTTAAAGATAAAGTAAAGATATACTGAAAAAATAATGAAGGATATTATCAGTAGAATGCTAAGTAATTGATAACTATTTTTAGAACTATTGCCTCTAATAAAAAATAAAATGATCAGTAAACATCCAAAAAATAATGAGAAAATAGTGTATCTTTTTTTGAATTGATTGAAAGTTTTTGATTTCAATGGATATTTAATCTTTTTCATACATACAACCGTCTAATTTCTATATTTATAAAAAATAAAAGATTAGGGTGTATCCTTGCAACCGCAATCCTTTAGTTTCGGAATTTCAATATTTTGATGGCCCTCTTCCCTTAACCATTCTTTTAGATTCTTCCATTTTTGAAGTAGGCATATTAGGCCCAATATTATTGCAGGTCCTGAGGAATTATTGTTCTGAATGAGTTCAATTACTCTTTTTATTCTATCGGGAAAACATGGTGTGGAATTGTAGTCTTGACTAATATCCACACAATTTGCAATGCAGGACATAAGAAGACCTAGATCTACCCCGCAAAAAATAGGTACTGCCCAACAGCAGAAATTATGCGGACCGGGTGATATTGCACAACCAAATATCAGATAAATACAGTTCCCTGCTAGAGTCATTCCCAAACAAGCAGAAATACATTGTTCAAAGCCTCCACTTGCTGATTGGTTATAAGTTGGTCCAAATTCGTTTGTTTGATTAATTATATCTTTTGTTTCTTTATTTTCATTTGAACTTACTGTTACAACAGTAGACGTTGCTATCAACAGCATACAAATTAAAATACATATCAATTTTTTTTTCATATTTTCTTCTCCTCAACTAAAATATTTTTAATTGATGCAGGAAAAGAAAATATAGGTTATGTGACAAATTAAAACAAAATAAAACTTGAAAGAGCCTAATTTATAAAAAATCGATATGAACCATACAAATTTTTGAATAAATGTATTAATCCATTTTTTAAAAATTCTTTAGAAAAAACTGGATTTTCAGTGCTATTTACTGCAAAATTGAAAAATGGACTATTTGAAGAAATTTTAAAAATTTCCTACAAAAGTAAACAAAAATGCCTGATTTTGGAATTTTGTAGGATTTTCTTGGAGTGGGGCTTTATGATAACATTTTTCTTTCTAAATATTGGGTGAATAAAGATGAAAGGGAAAATCATCATTGATGAGACACACACTTCTCGTATGTTTACCTGCATATCCACATGCGAAAAAGGTATTTATGAATCTCATCAATTGGAGGCTGAAAGGAGGATTAATTATCAAATGCTTCCAAGTGATGATTCCATAGCCCATTTGAAATATGATAGGGGGGAGAAAAAAATATGTATTTCTTTTTAGTGGCATATTCTATACTTGGAGCTGGTATTAAATATATTGACGCTGCTTTTGATGATAAGATATTTAATAAAACAATTGCAATGATATTAGCACCTTTGCTTGGAATACTCTGGGCATACACAATGTTAATTGATAGTGTTTCAGCAACAATTCTTCTAGCAGTAGTTGTTGGTGTTTTAATCACAGGTAAAATAGATAATTATGCTCATTTAATAGGTATGTTAATTATATTTGCAATATTGTTTCTCTTAAGAATTGAATTTTTAATTATTCCAGTCATCTTTCTATCAGCATCAGCAATTCTTGATGAAGTGGGTAACGATTACATAGATGGTGAAAAAGAAAACCTGAACAAGGAAAAACTTAGAGATAAATTCCTAATTTATTTCTTTGGTCATAGATGGGTTATGAAAATTGCAATAATATATCTGGTACTATTGGGTGTAGTTCCGTTATTCTTCTTTATTGCTATGACGCTTTTTGATTATTCTTACGTATTAATAGGAAGCTATACAAAATTAAAACAGGGAATTATGAACACAACACTTACACAAAGAGCTATTGCAAAAATTGGATGTATATTTAAATAATTGTAAATATTCTTTTTTTACAATATGTCAATTACTTGTGATGTACTTGTTGTTGGTGGTGGACCTGCAGGAAGCAGTGTTGCAAGAGCAGCAACAAAGAATGGGCTCAAAACTATTTTAATTGAAGAAGACAAAGAAATTGGGACTCCTATACAATGTGCTGAAGCGATTGGTTCATATTTATTTCCATTTATGCCTTTCAAAATTCCAAAAGAGCAGTTCATATGGAAAATAGAAGGAATGTATTTTTGGGCAAATGATGTAGCATATATAAAAAAAGGAGGTATTTGGGAAGGTTATACAATCGACAGGAGTAAATGGGATATATGGCTTGCTGATTTGGCTGCAGATACAGGAACAACGCTTATTACCAATACAAAACTAATATCTTTAGATTATGATAATAATTATAAAGTAAAGAAAGCAACTGCTATTCAAAATGGTAAAACGATAGAATTCAAGCCAAAAATTGTTGTTGCAGCAGATGGTATTGATTCAACAGTATTAGATATTCTTAAAGTAAAGAAGAAAAAAGGATGCATTGGACATGTAAAAAGCTATGAGATGAAGAATTTAAAATTAAAATATCCAAAATATGATCAACTTTACTTTGGAGATTTTGCTCCTAGAGCATATGCATATATCTTTCCTATATCAAATACAAAAGCAAATCTTGGCATTGGAACAATATATGATAATAGAGATCTTGATGAGTATTTTGAGAATTTCATTGATATTCCTCTTATAAAAAAGCAAGTTGCAAAAGGAGAAAAGGTTATTGAAAAAACAGGAGATGCACCAGTTAGAAATCTTAGTGAAAAACTTTTGTATGGCAATATTTTCATTGTTGGGGATGCAGCAAATCAAAATATTAAACCATTTATTGAAGGTAATATCCCAGGAATTATATGTGGAGATATTTTAGGAAATTTAATCTATAAAGTGTTAAAAAATGATGAAAAGCCAGAAAATTATGAGAATATTATTAATGAAAAATTTGACTTAATAAAGAATTCCCAGGGGTATACAGATATTGTATATGGTGAATCTGAAATAGAATCCAAAACTTTTAACATTTTTTTACTTGGTCTTATGAGCGAAATCATTGAACTCAATGAAAAGAATTTAGAAACATTTTGTACTAAAGGATATGATTTCATTAAAAAATATGTAATAGAAAGGGGAGCTTTTATTGAAAAGTGATTATGACATAATAATTGTTGGTGCGGGACCTGCAGGTCTTTCAGCTTCATTTTTCTCAAAATATTATGATAATGATAACAATTATAGAGTGCTGTTATTAGATAGACTTTCAAAGGAAAAATATGAAAAATATCACGATATTTGTGGAGGATGTATTAGTAAAGTAGCTTTTGAAGAAATAAAACCAATTAAACCAAATCATATTCTAGAAAACTTAAAATTAACAAGAGAATATGTTGTTGATAAATTTAGAATTGAAAATAAAATAAATGGCTATATAATTAATCGACCAAAATTTTTCTATGAAATTCTTGATGAATTCAAACAAATGGGCGGCATATATAAATCTATATCAATTACTGATATCAAACCTGGAAAAGAAATTATAAAAATCAAAACAAATAAAGATGAAATTATTAGAACTAGGTTCTTAATTGGTGCTGACGGAGCATCTTCTATAACAAGAAAAAAAATGAATCTAGGAGATATCAATTCTACCTTAACAGTTCAATATGTCATTGATAAGGAACCAGAACATGGAGTTTTAAAAATTTTTTATGATGAAAAATATCAAGGAGATTATAAGTGGATCTTTCCAAATGGAGATACATCAAAAGTTGGTTTTCCATCTCTCGGAAATATGAAAATTGATATAAAAGGTAAAGTTTTAAAAAAACAATCAAGATTAATTGGTTGTGGAGGTTTGAGGAACATCGTTAAAGGAAACGTACTTCTAATCGGAGATGCAGCAGGTCAAACAAATCTACTAAGTAAAGGCGGTATAAGACCTGGGATGTTTGCTGGAAAAATTGCAGCTGAGTCAATTGTTAAATATAATACTCCACTAAGATACCAAATCGATTGGAAAAAATCAATATTTAATACAGAAAAGATGAATATTGCTTTTGAAAAACTTAAAAACATGAATAATGATGAAATAATCGAGCATTTACAACCCTTTAAAAATAATAATTTCACTGGTTTTTTAAAAGCTATTTTTTTCAAAAAATATTGGAAATATCTAGATCTTTACAAAGCATATAATCTAGAACGAAGTATTGGATGGTAATATTTTAGGAAAATGATGCTACATTAAATGATTCTTGTAGGAGATGTGGTGATTTCATTGGTTCTTTTATATGTTCTCCAAGTCCATATAAAATGATAAAATTATCATTTGTTTTTTCAATTATTTTCTCTCTAACTTTGAAGATTTCTTTTCCAAGGGTCTCAAGTCGTCCAGCGCAGGATGATATTATTAAAAAACTAGGGGTTTCAGGTATTGGTTTAATTGATTCATCAACAGCATCGATTAAACTTTTTCCACTAGCAGTAAAAAATTCAATATCATCACTTACAGCATCATGTCCAAGTAGTAAATAATCACCCAAAAACGATGCAATAGGGTATGGATGAAGTGAACCATCTGAATGATAGCATCCAATAGGTAAAAATGGAGTTATTCTATGAATATTTCCTTCATTAATAATATCTTGAGATATTCCGGTTTTTTCAAAAAAAACTTCAACTGCAGATCTATTATCTAAGCTTTTAATGATATAATTCCAGTTTTCACTGGCAGTTATTTTAGATTTTTTACCTGTAGGTTTTAATCCATAGCTTGTTTTTGTGAATATTCTTTTATCAGTTCTCAAGCCCAATACTGCTACTGAATTTCTAAAAACTTCTTTATTACAAAATTGATAGTGGTTCAAATATCTATTGTCATCATTTGACGATATTCCAATCAATGAATAATCCATTAGTTCCTCACATAGACCATTTAATACTTCTGTCTCTCTACCAAGACCTGTTTGATTTACTCTTGTAGATACATTAGTAAGTTTAGAAAGTATTTTTGAAGCTTTTTTATCTTTAACAAGTGTCATCGTCCCAAATCTTTTTGACTTTGGTAAAGTTGGTCCAGAAATTACTGAAAAAAGAAATTTACTATTATATTGACTGTTATCTAATTTTTTTCTTATTTGTTCTGAAACAACTTTTCCAGCTTTTTTTGGGCTTCTTTTTGTATTATGTCCGATTCCTACAGCAATATCCATATTCGGATATGATATTGCTACACCTGTTACACCACGAGTAAAGCAACCTTCTGCATTTGAGAACCCTGCAACTGTTCCTCCGATTAGTGGCGTACCTTTTGGTAAAACATCCCATACACCATTAAGTAATTCCTGGAAACCTCCATATTTTTCATAATGTATTGTCGAAAATAATAGAAAAAAATCAGCAGGAGTTTCAAGTTGCTTAATTGTATTTCTAGCTACGCCTCTACCAGCTTCTCGTGCATCCCAAATTCTAGAAGTACCAACGGTTGCTTTAAATTCAGCTATAATTCATCCCTTCCATTAATTATAACATAGCTAATCGTTCATTTTCTTGTTTATTCATTATCTCGATTATTTTACGGCGAGCATTTTCTATTTCAACTTCAATTAAGCCCTTATTTGCAAGTGCTGGGACAATTGTAACTAGTGCATTTTCTGTGTCTGGAAAAATATAAAACAATGCTTCATAATCTTGCAATCTAAATTCCATCTCTCCTAATCCTGCTTGAGAATATTCACGTATTACACTGAAAACATCATCCATAGCACGATGCAAAATATCCCAAATTTGGTTTATCTCTGGTTTAAAACTATTATTGCCATCACTAGGCATTACACTAATCATGTTTTGTCTGGCAACCATACATGCCAAAATGTCATCTAATTTTAACAAATCATCTAACACATAACCAATAGGGTCATCCTGCATCCTATCAACAACTCCAAATCTGAATAAAATTATTAATAATGTATTTAAAAAGATTCCGCTAACAAATTTTTACTATTTATAAAAACTGAATTCCACCTTCAGTAATTGCAATATCATGGGGTTTTAATGAGTGTTTTGTTGCACGCATTTTTCTTATAGTAAGCTTACGTCTATCCATAGTCATGTCTAAATCCATCATAATTATTCCATCTACTAAAAATTCTGAAATTGTATCACGAGAAAGACTTCTAGAACCTTCTGGTACTTCAGAAGTAACCATTGCAGTACAATCCTTTTTATTGAAAATATTTAGGATGTGGCGAATATGTGTACGAGTTGCAGGAGTTGATTCCAAAGGCATATCTTTCTCCATCTTTGAATGATCAGTTGGTGCAATTTCATGCACACCACTAATCCAAACAGGAACTTCAGCAACTGGAGTGAGTGAATCAAGTACAATACGAGTGTAATCATTACTATTTACTTCATCTTCAATATCTGTATGAATACTTCTTTTATCAAGATCTACATACATAAATTTTAGTTGCCCTTTTTCAACAGCAGACCAAAAATTAAATCCAAGTTCATTTGCTTGTTTAATAACACTCTCAATTCTTTCATCAGAGGTTAAGTATAAACAAGTCTCTCCATTTTGTAAACCCTCAAGGATATAATGAAAACATATAATCGATTTACCAGAGCCAGGAGTTCCTGATACTAAAGTTACACTATTTTCAGGTAAACCTCCACCTAGAAATCCATCTAATTCTTCAATACCTGTGTGAACTCTAGTAACCTCTCTTTCAAAACTAATATTTTTTTTAATTCCATCCATACATCAATCCACTCCATTACCACCTAGCAACAAAACTGAAGTTCTTAATTGTATAACAATTTAAATAGCTTTCCTAGATATTAACAAAACTAAAAATTAAATAGCACATAATTGAAAAAATTGATATATTAAATTTAAGTTTTTAGCTATTAAAAAATGTTCAAAGTCACAATAATCGATGGTTATGTAGATGAACCTACTTGCTTAGGAGTCCCTCCGTATATAAGTCCATATCCAAGATATATTGCTGGAGCAATATCATATTTTGATAAGAATTCTCATATTTCTTATCTTACAATTGATCAAATAAGAAAAGAAAATAAATTTTTTAAGATTTTATCAAACTCTGATTTATTAATTGTAATTGCTGGCATGTCAGTTCCTGGAAGATATTTGTCTGGTTACCCAGCAAGTCCTAACGAACTTATTTCCTTAATGAACAAATTTACAAAACCAAAAAAAATTCTTACAGGACCTGCAGCCAGATATGGTTTTGGAATTTCAGGTGGAAGAAAAACAATGGACATTTCATTTGTAAAAGATGTCTTTAATTTAATAATAAATGGTGATGGTGAGATTGTTTTATCAGACCTTTTAAAAAACAATTTTAAAACTGAAGATGTTGATTTATCAAAATTAAGAAAAAATGCATCTAGTATTAGAGATTTTGCAGTTCTTGGTTCTAGAATTGTAAAATACCATCCAAATTATCCTGATTATATTATTGCTGAAATAGAAACCTATCGGGGATGCTCTAGAGGTGTTATTGGAGGCTGTTCTTTTTGTTGTGAACCATCAAAAGGTCCACCTGATTTTAGACCAATTAAGGACATAGTTGATGAAATAAAAGAATTATACGATAATGGTGTTAGACACTTTCGTATTGGTAATCAACCTTGTATTTTTTCATATATGGCTAAGGATGCAGAAAAAAAAGAATACCCTAGACCAAATCCTGATGCAATTGAAAAACTCTTCAGTAGTATTAGAAAAGTTGCACCAAATCTAAAGACCCTTCATATCGATAATGCAAATCCAGGAATAATTTCAAGATTTCCCTCTGAATGTAAAAAGATTTGTAAAACAATAATAAAATATCACACACCTGGTGATGTGGCTGCTTTTGGTGTTGAAAGTGTTGATCCGATAGTAATATCTAAAAACAACTTAAAAGCAAATCCAGAGGAAGTAATTTATGCAATTAAACTTCTAAATGAAATGGGTTCAAAGAAAGGAGAAAATGGTATGCCTGAGCTTTTACCGGGACTTAATTTTGTATTTGGTTTAATCGGTGAGACAAAAAATACTTACGATTTAAATTATAGGTTTTTAAAAGAAATTTTTAATGAAAATCTTCTTGTTAGAAGAATAAACCTTCGTCAGGTAATTCCAATTCCAGGCACAAAGATGGGAGAGATTGGAAACAAAATCATTTCAAAAAACAAGCAACATTTTCAAAGATTCAAAAAGAAGGTTAAAACAGATATTGAAAGACCAATGCTTGTAAAAATGCTACCTTCTAGTTCAATTTTAAGAAATATTTACACAGAAATACATGTTGGGAAGCTCACTTTTGGAAGGCAAATCGGCAGTTATCCCTTACTAATCGGTATTCCAGGAGTTCTAAAACTTAACAACTTTTTAGATGTAAAGGTTGTTGATTATGGTTTTAGATCAATTACCGCAATTCCTTTTCCCCTTGATATAAATAAAGCCTCTAGAGAAACCATTGAAGCATTGCCCGGAATTGGTAAAAAAAGGGCAATTAGAATTCTTGCTAAGAGACCATTTAATGATAAAAATGAAATAATTAACGCACTTGATGATTCAGAAATTGTTGAAAATATTTTTAAATATATAACAATAGAACCTTAGCTCAAATATAATAAAGAACGCAGAATAATAACATTTGCTCCATATGATTTCTTGATTTTTTACAATAAAAAATAAAAAAGGTTACTTAATATAGGTAAATATAATGAAAGAGCATAATTTCAAACAACTAGAAAACAAAATTGACTATCATTTCAAAAATAAGGATTTACTAAAATGTGCACTTACTCATAAAACCTATGCATTTGAATCACAATTACCAATTGAATTTAATGAACGCCTTGAACTTCTTGGCGATAGCATACTTGACTTTGTCATAGCTGAACAGCTTTACAAAAGTAACAAATATTTTTCAGAAGGTGAACTCACAAGGAGACGTTCTTCACTAGTAAATAACATATTTTTAGCAGAAAAGGCAAGAAAGCTTGGAATCGGAAAACATCTTCTTCTTGGAAGGGGAGAAAAGAAGCAGAATGGAGATAAAAATCCAACAAATCTTGCAAATGCACTTGAGGCGCTAATCGGTTCAATTTATCTAGATTCTGGTATTTCTAAGGTTAAAAAATTTATATTAAGTAATATATTCAGTAAAGACTATGAGTTTTAATAAGCCATATTATTTTTAATTAATAATATTTCTATAAGAAACTTTTAAATATGTTGGTCTAATATATTTAATTAACAAATGTTAAGGGGGTAGATTATATGAAAAGAATTTGGCCACTAATTGTGGTAATAACTCTTGTCCTTAGTGGACTTGGCGCTGTTAATGCACAAGAAAAGGAGGAAAATTTTCAAAGATATGAAAATTTCTTAGTTTCTCAACCAACAATAAACAACCAAAATGAATTTGCAGAAATAAATATTGAAGAGGGAAATTCATTTTTAATGGAACAGGGAAAACCAATGCTTCCAATTGTAATTAAGAAGTTAGTGTTTCCTTTTGGAACGAAAATTTCAGATGTTTCCTGTAATCCAAAAAATATTCAAACTGAGACTCTTACAAAGCAAATTATCCCTTCACCAAGGGAAGGTACTGATATGAGTATATCAAATGCAATTGATGAAGATATTATTGATTATGGTACTGAACCTTATCCTGAGAACTGGTTTAAATACAGTCTTGGATGCGGTCTAGAAGGTAGTGAAAGAGCTATTTTTGTAAAAATTGAACTTTATCCAGTTCAATACTTTCCTGCTGAAAATAAAATAAAATGGGCAAGTGAGTTTGATATAGAGGTAAAATACGAGGAATCTAATCGGCAACCGGTAATAGATCAGCCTTATACTTATGTAATACTTACTCCAAATGAGTTCTTAGCTCAGATGAGTTCACTTGTAAGTCATAAGAATAGTATAGGAGTATCAACAAAGCTTGTAACTTTAAATGAAATCTATGGTGGAACCCACTTTCCAGCTCAAGGAAGAGATGATCAAGAAAAAATCAAATATTTCATAAAAAATGCAATTGAGGAATGGGCAACAACTGCTGTTTTGCTTGTTGGAAGTGCTACAAAGTTTCCAGTTAGAGAGACTCATATAAATGTTGCAACTCACGGCGATAGTGAATTGTTTGTTTCTGATTTATATTATGCTGATATCTATGATGGAGAAGGTCAATTCTCAAGCTGGGATACTAATTTTAATGATATCTTTGGTGAATACAATTGGAATGGAAAAACTGATTATGTTGACCTTTATCCAGATATAAACATTGGTAGACTTGCAGCAACATCAACAACACAAGCTCAAAATTGTGTAAACAAAATTAAGACATATGAGTTAACTCCTGCCTATACCCAAGGTTGGTTTACAGATTTTGTAGTTATTGGTGGTGACACCTGGGTTCCTGACCATGGTGAGGAAACTGGTGTACCTGAAGGTGAATATGTTAATGACAAGGCAATTGATGAGATGACTGGATTTACACCTGATAGAGTATGGGCAACAAATGGTAGATTAGGTAAGATTACTCCACCTTTTGGAAAAGGAGAAATTACTAATGCAATCAATCCAGGTTGTGGTTTTGTTTACTGGTCAGGTCATGGTAACACTAATCTTTGGGGAACTCATCCATTTGAAGGTGGCGAAAATATATGGATTCCAACACCACTTGGTTATTATTTTTCAGGAGATGTTGGTGGTTTGAGCAATGGAGATAAACTACCAGTAGTTGTTGTTGGAGGATGTTCCTGTGGTAATTTTAAAAAGGATCTAAATTGTTTTGGTTGGAGCTGGATTCATGATTCAAATGGTGGAGGAATAGCATCAGTTGCTTCATCTGGACTTCTATATTCATATTTAGGCAGTGGTTGTTCACAGGGTCTTGCTGGAAAAATCGGAATATTCATGTTCAAGGCCTACAAAGATTGGGGAGCATTGACTTTCGGTGAGATGTGGAACAAGGCAGTAACAAAATATATTGATACAACCTCAATGAAAGATACTGATATTAAAACAATGGAAGAGTGGACTCCTTTTGGTGATCCAACCCTTGCAATAGGTGTTCCTTCAGAGTCACCACATAAACCTGACACTCCACAGGGTCCTTCTTCAGGTAAAAAAGGTCAACAACTAGCATATTCAACATCCTCAATTGATCCAGATGGCGACGATATATACTATCAGTTCGACTGGGATGACGGTACAAAGAGTGACTGGATAGGCCCAAGATCAAGTGGGGAATCAATAACCGGATATAAGAATTGGACAAAGACTGGATCATATCAAGTTAGAGTAGTTGCAAGAGATGAACATGGCGCAATAAGTGAATGGTCAAATCCAATATCAGTTAGAATTCCAAGGTCTAGGTCTGCGGCAGTAAGATCAGATGGCACATTTACTGCAGAAATGGGAGTTAGGGGTAGTGAAGAAATAGATATATTACTTGACGGAAGCTACAAAACAAGAGGACGATTCAAAATAATTTGGGGAACAGCATCCGGTGAAGAAAGAGAAGGAAGATTCTTTGGATTTTTCCAAGAAAATAGATTTGTTATAAAAGTTCCTACACAGAGAATACCAATTAAGATATACGGAAGATGTACAATAGAAAACCAGGAATTTTCAGGTAACTGGATTTGCAGATTACCAAGAGCAGGCGGATGGATTGAGGGAGAGTTTAATCCCTCCTAATCTTTTTTTTTTTTTTAATTCATAAACAGATATTGTTTCATCATTAAACTTACAATTTGAGATAATATTAAAATAGAAATTTCTTTTTTTAATATAGGTTTCAAGCTTTTTACTATCTGATAGTGAGCTGAAGACAAAATATGCGCTACCTTTATCTTTTAAATGATTTTCTAGCTTGTCGATAAATTTCTTTGTAAATTTAAGTCCATCAATTCCTCCATTTGTTGCGACATCAAACCAACCTGATCCACCAATTATTTCATTTCTTTTTGTAGGTAGATATGGTGGATTAAAAATAATTATATCAAAAATTTCATTTTCCTTAATTGGTTTGAATAAGTCACCTTTTCTTACTTCAAAACTACCTTTTATATGAGATTTGTTAATAGAGAAATTTTCTTGTGTTAAACTTACTGCATAAGGATTTAAATCAGTACAAATTACATTTGCACCAGTACGAGCATATTCAAGAGCGATAATTCCACAGCCTGTGCCAATTTCAAGGACTGACTCATTTCTTTTGATTTTAACTGCATCAATTAAGAGAAAAGTATCTTCAGCTGGATCGTAAACCTCAGGATGAAGCCTGATGGTTAATTTGCCATAATGAAAATATCTATCTAGTGATTTTTTTTTCAAGTGAAGACTCTATATTTTTATTCTTTTAAAAAGTTTTATAAAGAAAAAACCACTGCCAAAAATCATGCAGGAGAGAGCAAAAGCTCAAATTACAATTGGACTACTTGCATTTTTTGCAAGTGTATGGGTCTTATATGAATATGCAAGAGGTTATCCAACAATTCTTGAATCATTAGGGATAATAATTATTCTTCTTGTTGTAATGCTTGTTCTATCCTATATTCTCATTGCAATTCTGGAATGGATAAATATTTTTGATCTTAAAACAAACTCAATACTGACCTTGATTGTACTATCTGCATTTATGATTAATCTAACGATCTATTTATTTTCAAATTAAAAAATATCTATTCTTTTTTCATCTTTTTTAGTAAGTTAGCAAATTTTTCCTTGCTTTCATTTAGCGCATGTTCAGCAATTTTTTTATCGGTAATATTTTTCAGAATAATTGTTGCACCATGTCTTCCATCTTCAAAGGTTGTTGGCATGATTTTTATTTTAAAATAAAAAAATCCACCTTTTCCCTTAAAATCAATCTCAAGAGAGATATTTCTTCCTTGTAGGGCTTCCTTTATACCTACAACTATCTCTCCTTGATTCTTAAAGACATCCTTAATTGTTTCCATTACTGATTGACCGATAATACTTCCCTTTTTTTGTCTTATAAAATTTAGAAGTGACTCGTTTATCATTGTTATTTTAAAATTTTCATCATAAACAAGAATATAATCTGAGGTAAAATTCAATAAATCTAAAACTGGGATTCTACGAGCTGGAAAAAAGACTTTTGCAGGACCAAATGTTATCATTTCTACATGGCCTGTTATTCTCATTATATCAAGATATTTTGCCACAGAATTTCTATTTACTTTGATTTTTCTTGCGATGTCTGTTACCGTCATTCCCTTTGGATTTTCTTTCAGGGCTTTTTTAATCAGTGATATTTCCTGCTGATACTCATCCATCAAATTCGTATAATTTGATAACTATTTATGCATTTCTCTTTTGTATAGCGCTAATGCCATGCAAAGAGCGATATATTTAAATAGTAGTTATTGTTTACCAGTATTGCAAAGCATAATTGCATTGCAAAGGTGAAGAAAGTGTGGGGTTCAATCTTAAAATCAAAAATTATTTATCTAATATTTCAAGGTAAAATTTCAGATATACAATATCTCCCATGCATTGATGTGCCGATAAAGCTATTTTCGCATCCCATTCCATCATATTTTGTGAGCTTATCGGCACTTTAGAATTAACATACCCAATCTATTAAATTTCCTCCCCCTAAGAGAGGTACCTCAAGGAGGTGCATCCCGTCTCTCAAAAAAATGCGGTACCTCTCCTTTTTTTCAATAAAACATTTTAAATATAGTTAATCTTATAAAATTAATAAATATACATTTAATTGGAGTTAATAATATGAAGAAAATTGTATTGGGATTTTGTATAGGAATTATATTTATTCTAATATCAAGTTCAATAATATCAGCTATACAAATAACGCAAACGATTAAAAATTCCTCAAAAAACAATTTCGATGAAATAAATAAAAAGGTTTTTCAAGCAATAGATATGGTTAATGAGACCTTATTAAGAATGTTTTTAGAAGAATTGGTATCTTTTGGACCCAGAATGACGGGAACCTATGGTTGTGATAGAGCAGCAGAATATCTTTTTGAACAATTTAATGAGTTTGGCCTAGAAACAAGATATCAGGAATGGGCATCAATCAGTGATAGAAGACCTTTTAGATACTATAGGGGAAAAAATATTGAAGCAACACTAAATGGAACAAATAAGGATTGTGATGAAGCAATAGTATTCAACGCTCATTATGATACTGTCAAAGTTTCTCCTGGTGCAAATGACGACGGATCAGGAGTTGTTGCTGTTCTTGCAGCCGCCTTTATATTAAACAAATTTGAATTTAATAGGACTATAAAATTTGTTACTTTTTCAGGAGAAGAAGTAGGTCTTCTAGGAGCTAGAGCCTATGTAAAAGAATTATATGAAAATAATGAAGAATTACTTGTTGAATTCAATGCGGATATGATAGGTTATGCAGAAACTGCTCAAGGAGGAAGAAATGTTACATTATCACCAACAGTAGATGCGCATTGGATTATTGAAGAGATAAATTCTGTAAATAATAACTGCTCAATTGGATTTAATATAAATGTTGGAGGTAATATAACAACTGAAAGATCCCGAGGTGGTAGTGATTTTTATGATTTCATGCTTTTTGGTTATGAGGTCATAGCATTTTGGGAATCTGAATGGAAAAGAGAGTACTTTCATACTGAAGAAGATACAATTGAGCATGTTAATTTTAGTTATTTAGTAAATGTCACAAAACTTATAGTTGGATCCCTTGCTCATCTTGCAGATAAGAATGAAATAAATTATCCGAGGCTTAGAATTGGTACTCCTAGACGTGGAAGATTATATTTTGAAGATAGAACTTTAAGAATATTTAGATATCATAGAACAATTGTTTTTGATGATGTGCTTATCTTTACAGAGGTAAAAGAAGGAGATAGTCCAATAGAAAAGGTTGAATTCTATTTTGATGGCAAATTAAAACACACGGATACAGAAAAACCATATTATTGGAGAATTAATCAACGTTCAATAAGAAAACATACAATTAAAGCAATTGCTTATGATGAAAAAGGAAGAACTTCAAGTGACGAAATAAAATTCAGATTCGTAAATTTAATGTTAAAACGATAATATTTAAGTTTGCATATTATCAACAAAATTATAAGAAGTTTTACATTACATGATTTCAGGTTTTTAAATGAAAGTTGCACTTGTAACAATGAGACCTAAGATAGCAGATAAAAAAGCAAACCTAAAAAAGATGGAGGAATTCATCGAAAAAACAGAGGCTGACCTTTTTGTTTTTGGAGAATTAACTATATGCGGATATCACGTTAAAGATGAGCTAAGAGATATCGCTGAAACTGTTGATGGACCAATAATTAATCACATAAAGAAAATCGCTAAGAGAAAAAATTGCTATATAGTTTTTGGAATGCCTCTAAAAAGTAGTAGAGTAAGAGGAATTATTCATAATGCATCGGTTCTTGTTCATCCAAATGGAAAAGTTGATACTTACAATAAATGGTTCCTACCAACAACAGGACCTTTTGAAGAAAAAATATTTTTTGATGAAGGTGAAGAGCTAAACCTTATTGATACAAAATTTGGAAAAATTGGCCTAATTGTATGTTACGATTTATACTTCCCAGAAATCACTAGAGCCTACACCCTTATGGGTGCTGATATCATTATTTGTATATCTGCAACACCTTCAGTTACAAGAAAATATTTTGAAACTCTAATTCCAGCTCGTGCAGTGGAAAACACAATCTTTATGATTTATGCAAATCTTGTAGGAACCCAAGAAAATCTAGTTTTTTGGGGAGGATCACAAATTTATGACCCGCTTGCAAAACTCATTGTAAAAGCACCTTACTACAAAGAAAGTGTAACTACATGTGAAATTGATATAAAACAAGTTGAATTTGCAAGATTAAATCGTCCGGTAGTAAGAGATATCAAATCAGAAATATATCATGATCTCTATAATTTGTCACGAAATATAAAAAAATGAGTAATTAGTGGAATTTATAAAAAAGTATTTACACCTTTAAAGTATTTGGGGCTCTCTATCCATTGTTACTCACTTGTGGGGAGTTAAACGATGACAGGCAACGATGCCAAGTATATTGTTAAACTTAATTTAAAAGCAGTTAAGATTAGAAAGCATATAATTGAAATGCTTTATAGAGCCAAATCTGGTCATCCTGGAGGGTCTTTATCTGCAGTTGATGCACTTGTTGCTTTGTATTTTGTACATATGAATTTAAATCCAAAAAAACCAAATGATCCCGATAGAGACAGGTTTATTTTAAGCAAAGGCCATGCTGCCCCAGCTCTTTATGCAGTTCTTGCAGAAAGAGGATATTTTCCAGTTGGAGAATTAAAGAAATTAAGGATGATTGACTGCATGCTTCAAGGCCATCCAGTTTGTACATATATTCCCGGTGTTGAAGCATCAACAGGTTCTCTCGGCCATGGATTATCATTTGCCTGTGGAGTGGCACTAGCAGGCAAGCTTGACAATAAAAATTACAATGTTTATGCAATGCTAGGTGATGGAGAGACAGGTGAAGGACAGGTTTGGGAGGCAGCAGCTGTTGCAGCCCATTATAAACTTGATAATCTAACAGCAATGATTGATAGGAATTTCTTACAGATTGATGGACATACTGAAAATGTACTAAAGCTTGAATCAGTAAGAGATAGATGGAGCTCCTTTGGATGGAACACAATCGAAATCGATGGACATGATATAGAAAAAATAATCAATGCTCTTGAAGAAGCAAAGAATCATAAACGACAGCCATCAATGATAATTCTAAACACAACAAAGGGAAAAGGCGTTTCATTTATGGAAAACAATGTTGATTTTCATGGTGTACCTCCAAATGAAATTGAAAGAAACATAGCAATTGAAGAGTTATCACTTATCGAGAAAAGATTGGAGGCTTCACTATGAGCAAAAAAACAATGGTAAATCCACGAAATGCATATGGTGAAGCACTAATTGAACTTGGTAAAAAACATAAAAACCTTGTAGTTCTTGATGCAGATCTTTCAAAATCTACAAAAACAATCATGTTTGCAAAGAAATATCCAGAGCGTTTTTTTGAAATGGGAATTGCTGAAGCAAATATGATTACAACAGCCGCAGGTCTTGCTTCCTGTGGAAAACTTCCATTTGTAAGTACCTTTGCTGTCTTTGCTACAGGTAGGGTTTATGATCAAATCAGAATTGATATAGCCTATTCAAATGCAAATGTAAAAATTTTTGCAACACATGGCGGGATTAGTGTTGGAAAGGACGGAGTAAGCCATCAGATGATAGAAGATATCGCTCTAATGAGGGTCCTTCCAAATATGACAGTTATTGCACCAAGTGATGCAACTCAAACTGGTAAACTTGTACATCTAATGGCAGAGGATTATGGTCCAATGTATGCAAGAGTAGGAAGAGCAGATGCACCACTTATTTACAAAAAAGAGGATGTTGAAAACATAAAAATCGGAAAGGGAATAATTGTTGAAGATGGTTCAGATATCTCATTTATTTCAAGTGGTACAATGGTAGAACCAGCACTTGAAGCTCAAAAGGCTTTATCAAAACAAGGTATAAGTGCACGAGTAATTGATATGCATACATTAAAGCCGATTGATGAAAAGCTAATTTTAGATTGTGTTAAAGATACAAATGGAATAATTACTGCTGAAGAGCATTCAATAATTGGTGGTCTGGGTGCAGCTGTTGCTGAAATTCTTGCAGAAAAAAATCTTTGTACAAAATTTTTAAGGATGGGAATTAAAGACACATTTTGTGAAAGTGGAGCACCAAGTGCTCTTCTTGAAAAGTATGAACTGAATGATAAACATATGGTGAAAAACGCAAAAAAAATGTTTAAAAATTAACGTGAGGTTACAATTGTAAGAACATCTTTATCCTTTAGTTTATGATCAAAACCTACCTTTTGAGAATCATGCTTTGCTGAAGGACCTGTAACAGTTGCGTATCTAAACTTGTTTTTAAATTCCCTATGAAGCTTTGTACATGCATCTTCAACTGTATTGCCCTTTCTAAGAATTAAAGGTTCATTATAATCCGCCTGTTTACCGACTGGCTTCATATAGATTCGGATTAATTTAAGTTCTGAAAAAATGAGTTCTTTTAGTTTATCAAGGCCTCTTGCTTTCAATGCTGATATTTCAATAAGTTTCCATGATTTGTTCCTAATCATCTTAATTTGTTTAATTAGTAAATCTCTAGAAACTAAGTCAATCTTATTTATTATTACAATTGCAGGAACATAAACTGTATTCTGAATGAAAACATCAATTAGCTGATCTTCTGTTACATCCTCTCTTATTATAATATTTGCATTAACAACATACTCAGAAGCAATTGATTTAATTAATTCTTTATTAAGGTGAGTTAGTTTTACTGCAGTAGTAACACTAATTCCGCCTTCTCCCTTTTTCTTAATAACAATGTCAGGTTTACTTTGATTTAAACGAAGACCTGCCTTGTTAAGCTCAAATGCCATAAGTTCAAGATGTTTTTCATGTTGGGCATCTATCATAAATAATACAAGATCAACATTTCTTATCGCAGATAGAATCTCTCTACCCCTTCCTTTACCTTCAGATGCACCTGATATAAGACCTGGAAAATCAAGTAATTGTATTCTTGCACCATTATAGTTCATTATACCTGGAATTACATTAATTGTGGTAAAATCATAAGAACCTACCCTGCTATCAGCTTCTGTAAGTTGGTTCATAAGAGTGCTTTTTCCAATACTTGGAAAACCAATGAGGCCTACAGTTGCATCCCCAGATTTCTTAATAGCAAAACCTTTTCCTTTACCACCAGCACTTTTTCTTTTGTCAGCCTCCTCTCTTAACTTTGCAAGTTTAGCCTTAAGTTTTCCGATATGGTGCTCTGTAGCTTTGTTTTTTTGAGTATTGAAGATTTCATCTTCAATATCTTTTATCTGTTTTTCAATCTGAGATGTATCCATATTTAAAAAACGCAAATGAATAACGGTTTTATAAAAATAAGGGTTTTTTCTATAAGATTTTTATTAATAATGTAATAGTATGTTTTAATTTAAATTAAAAAATATCTAAAATTGTATTAAATTATAACATTTTTGTTATTCTTGTAGACAATAGCAAGCATCTAAGGATTAGTCCTTATTTTTACATAATCTGCTTTTCCAAAATAATAAGCATCTCCACTTACCCAAAGTGCTAACATCTCTTCCCCAGTATTATAAAATTTTTGCACCCATTTACCTGTAAAAATATTAATTCCTCTAAAATTTCTAACAGCTTCTTCACGGTACCAAATATATTTACCTAAATCTCCATAAAGGTCACCTTCCCATTCAACAATACCATTAGAGCCATTAGTCCAAACCCATCCTTTAGAAGGACGCACCTTGTTTAATTCATAATTACCCAGAGTTATTGAACGACGATATTCAAATGGAAATAAATTACCAATAATGCTGACTCTTTTATTTAGATAATCCCCGAATAACGGATAAAGGAAATCATATAAATCTTGTAATTCAACAATTTCATTTATAACTAATAAACCTATAGGAATGGTAATTGGTGCTAGAATTAGAATACGTGATATAATAAAATATACCCAATAAAAATACGATATCCAATCTTTAAATCTTGCATTATTCGAAAAAAATACTGTAT
>Ga0209536_100001051_pt1 | contig 45832 bp, 46 predicted proteins | sample DeeMarSeWOR28_12_FD_187461 | JGI IMG/M metagenome (GOLD analysis project Ga0209536, IMG submission 187461) | Marine sediment microbial communities from White Oak River estuary, North Carolina - WOR-2-8_12 (SPAdes) (version 2) | ecosystem: Environmental > Aquatic > Marine > Intertidal zone >...
ATAGAAAAAGCCCCAGCGGGGCTTTCTCTAGAAAAGCTTGGTAGCGGGGGCAGGATTTGAACCTGCGACCTTCGGGTTATGAGCCCGACGAGCTGCCAGACTGCTCCACCCCGCACTCGCTGGGGCCGAATTATACAAACTGCCCCCGTGTTTTCCAACACCTCTTGTTCCAGCGGGAAAACTATCTCAGGGAAAAGCTGTAATTACTTGATTACAAATGGATATAAGTGACTGCGGGAATATTCCCAACCAAACGATGAGTGCCCCGTTGATGCTCAGAACGAGCTTCAGATCGACGCCGGCGGCCATGACCGTCGCCGTGTCGGGATCGTCGAAGTACATCAGTTTGACGATCCGGAGGTAGTAAAACGCACCGATTACCGAAAAAATCACGCCGACAATCGCCAGCCAGGTCAGACCGGCATCCACCACCGCCCCAAGCACCTCAAGCTTGGCCCAGAACCCCAGGAACGGCGGAACCCCGGCCATGCTGAACATGACGATGAGCATAATCCCGGCGAACCAACGGCTGCGAGCGTTCAGGCCCCGGAAATCCTCGAGTTCGTCAGCCTCGAAGCCGCGCCGGCTGAGCAGCAGGATCATGCCGAACCCGGCCACCGCCATGATCACGTAGGCCAGGGTGTAATACATGGCCGACTCCACGCCCTCGCGAGTGCCGGCAAGCACGCCCATCAGGATGAAACCCACATGGGAGATGGTCGAGTAGGCGAGCATGCGCTTCAGGTTGGTCTGCGCGATGGCCACGACGTTGCCGATACCCAGCGATAGCACCGCCATGACGGCCAACATGCCGCTCCAGCTCTCGTGCAGGTGCCCAAGGCCTTCTACGAGAACGCGTACCAGCATTGCGAACGAGGCGACCTTGGCGGCGGAACCGATGAACAGCGTCACCGAGGTCGGCGCGCCCTGGTACACGTCCGGTATCCACATGTGGAACGGCACTGCACCGAACTTGAATGCGACGCCCACAAGAATGAAGGACAATGCGAAGAGCAGGTGCACGTTGAGGCCGTCCAGCGTCGCGGCGGCCCTGGCAATCTGGCCGATATCCAGCGTTCCCGTTACGCCGTAGAGTATGGAGGTGCCGAACAGGAAGCAGCCTGAGGCGATGGCGCCCAGCACGAAGTACTTCATCGCCGATTCCGCCGCCACCGGGTCGTCCCGTGAGAACGCCACCATGGCATACAGGGACAGGGACATCAGTTCGAGGCCCAGATAAAGGCTCAGCATGCTGTGAGCCGAAATCATGACCATAATGCCGAGGGTCGCGAACAGGCCCAGCAGGTAGTACTCGCCCCGGAACAGATCCCGGTCCTTCAGGTAATCCTTCGAAAACAGGAAAACGGCCGCCACGACCGCATAAACGAACAGTTTCAGAACACGGGCCAGCGGGTCAGACACGAAAGTACCCGAGAAGGCGATCACCGTACCCCGGGGCACGTAGAACGCCGTCGCCAGTGCCGCGAGCACCAGGGTGAGCAGGCAAAGACCGTAGGTGATCTCCCGCCGCCGCTGCGGGATGAACAGATCGGCCACCAGGATCGCGCAGGCCATGACCAGCACCACGATTTCTGCCGCCGCCGGTGTCATGTCAGGCACGGGGGCGCCCGTGGTAATCGTGTTCATAACTTGGACCGCATCATCAGTTCGACCAGGTGTTCAATCGTCGGGCCCATCACTTCCAGCAGTGGCGCCGGCCAGACTCCGAGCGCCAGGACGGCGATGGCCAGCACGCCCAGCACCAGACCCTCCCGGACGCCAATATCCTGCAGGCTCGCTACGCCGTCGTTGGCAATCTCCCCGTATAACACCCGCTTGACCATCCACAGGGTGTAGGCCGCCCCGAGCACCAGGGTCGTGGCCGCCAGGAAGGCGAACCACGGATTGGCCCGGAAACTGGCCAGAATCACCAGAAACTCGCCCACGAAGCCGGAGGTCCCGGGGAGACCCGCGTTGGCCATGGCGAACAACACCATGAGAGCGGCGAAGCGCGGCATGGTATTGGCGACACCGCCGTAGGCACCGATCTCGCGGCTGTGCAGACGGTCGTAAAGGACACCGACACAGAAAAACAATGCACCCGAGACCAGGCCGTGGGACAGCATCTGAATCATCCCGCCCTCCAGCCCCATGGCCGCCCCCTCCATGGTGCCGGTTCGCCGCAGTATGGAAAACCCGAGGAAAAATCCGAGGGTCACGAATCCCATGTGAGCAATTGACGAATAGGCGATCAGCTTCTTCATGTCGGTCTGGACCAGCGCGACAAATCCGATGTAGACCACGGCGACCAGCGACAGGGTGAGCACCAGCCAGTCCAGCGACATGCTGGCGTCTGGTGTGATCGGCAGACTAAAGCGGACGAATCCGTAACCGCCCATTTTGAGCATGATGGCCGCCAGGATGACGGATCCGCCGGTGGGCGCTTCCACGTGGGCGTCGGGCAACCAGGTGTGAACCGGCCACATGGGCACCTTCACGGCAAAGGCCGTCAGGAAGGCAACGAATATCAGCACCTGTTCCCGCATGCCGAGTGGGAAGCCTTGAAAATCCTGGATCGCGTAACTTCCCGAGACCACGTACAGATAGATCAGGGCGACCAGCATCAGGACCGAGCCCAGGAAGGTGTACAGAAAAAATTTCAATGTCGCGTAGATACGTCGCGGCCCACCCCACACCCCGATGATGATGAACATGGGGATGAGCATTGCCTCCCAGAACACATAGAACAACATCGCGTCGAGCGAGGCGAACACGCCGTTCATCAGGCCCTCCATGATGAGGAAGGCGGCGAAGTACTGGGCCGGGCGTTTCTTGATGACTTCCCAGGCGCCGATGATGACCAGCACGGTCACGAAAGTCGTCAGCAGGATCAGCGGCATGGAGATGCCGTCCACGCCCAGGTAGTACTCCACGTTGAACCTGTCGATCCAGGGGTAGCGCTCGACGAACTGCATCGCGGCGGTGCCGCGGTCGAAATTTGCGAACAGCGGCAGGCCGGCAAGAAATGTCACCAGTGACACGACGAGCGCAAGCCAGCGGACCAGTGAAACCCGATTGTCACCAGCGGCGAGCACGACGAGGCCGCCGAAAATCGGAATCCAGATCTGAGTACTGAGTACCGGAAAATCCATGCCCTGTTATTTTCCTTGTTGTCTCAGCCCCGGATCAGAAGCCAGCCCAGCATGACCGCCAGACCGATGATCATGGCGAAGGCATAGTGATACAGGTACCCCGACTGAACCCGGCGCACGACGCCGGCCAGCCAGCCCACCGCCCGTGCCGAGCCGTTCACCAGCAGGCCGTCAATCAGGATCTCGTCACCCACCCGCCAGAGTCCCCTGCCGAGACCCCGGGCGCCCACGGCGATGACCTTCTCGTTCAGATCGTCGAAGTAGTACTTGTTGACCAGCACACGGTTCAGTGACCGGAACCTCTCGGTCACGCCGGGCAACAGGTCCGGACGTCGCAGGTAAAGAAGCCAGGCCGTCGCAAGACCCGCCATGGCGAGAAGGAACGGCGCCCCGGTCAGTCCATGGACCAGGAATGATGTCGCCCCCGTACCGTGCTCTCCGATCACGGCCAGCACGTCCCTCTCGGGCGCCACCTGAATCGCAGCCCCGAAATAGCCACCGAAGAGAAGCAACTCTTCCGTCATCCAGCCGGCCCCTATCGACGGGATCGCCAGCAGAATCAGCGGCAGGGTGACGACCCATGGGCTCTCCTTCAGGTGACTGCGGGTGTGCGCATCCATGCGTTCCTCGCCATGGAACACCAGGAAAAACATCCTGAAGCTGTAGAGCGCTGTCACGAATACACCGAGAAGAACACACCAGTACGCGTACCCGGCACCGGGAATGGCGGACGCGTGAACGGACTCGATGATGGCGTCCTTGGAAAAGAAACCGGAAAACCCGGGAAATCCGATCAGTGCCAGCGAACCGATCAGCGCCGTCCAGTAGGTGATCGGCATATAGCGGCGCAGACCACCCATCTTGCGCATGTCCTGCTCGTGATGCATGGCGATGATCACCGATCCCGCCGCCAGGAAGAGGAGCGCCTTGAAAAACGCATGGGTGCCCAGATGGAAGATGCCGGCGGCGTAGGCCGAGACACCCAGGGCGACCGTCATATATCCCAGCTGTGACAGCGTGGAGTACGCCACCACCCGCTTGATGTCGTTCTGCACCAGTCCCAGCAGGCCCATGAAGAAGGCGGTGGTGGCGCCAATGACCAGGACCACGCTCAGGGCTGTCGTAGACAGCTCGAACAAAGGCGACATCCGGGCGACCATGAAGATGCCGGCCGTGACCATGGTGGCCGCGTGAATCAGTGCTGAAATGGGGGTCGGGCCCTCCATGGAATCGGGCAGCCACACGTGCAGGGGAACCTGGGCCGATTTGCCCATGGCACCGACGAAAAGCAGAAGGCAGGCAACGGTCAGGGCGTCCCAGGGCCTGCCGGGCACGATCTCAATGACGTTGCCGGACGCCGCCGGCGCGGCGGCGAACACCTCCCCGTAATCCAGGGACCCTGTCAGAAACAGCACGGCGGCGATACCCAGCAGAAATCCGAAGTCTCCCACCCTGTTGACCACGAAAGCCTTCAGGTTGGCGTGGATGGCACTGGGCCGTTTGAACCAGAACCCGATCAGCAGGTAGGACACCAGGCCGACAGCCTCCCAGCCGAAAAACAGCTGGAGGAAATTGTTGGCCATCACCAGCATGAGCATCGCGAATGTAAACAGGGAGATGTACGAGAAAAAACGCTGGTAGCCCGGGTCCTCGTGCATGTAGCCGACGGTGTAGATGTGAACCATCAGCGAAACGAAAGTGACCACGGTCATCATCAATGCCGACAACCGGTCGATCAGGAACCCGATCTCCATGCGCAGGCCATCGCTGACACCCCAGGTATACACAGCGCCGTCGAATGGCTGCAGCCGTCCGCTGAGTAATCCCTCAAGAACCCACGCCGACAACACGAACGACAGGGCGACGCCCAGGATCGTCACCCAATGGGCACCGGCCCGACCGATGTGACGGCCGAAGAGGCCGGCCGCGGCGGCGGCGACCAGGGGAGCGAGCACGATTGTGATCAGCGCCTGTTCCACGTGTCAGCCCTTCATGGAATCGAGTTCCTGCACATTGATGCTTCGCCGGCTCCGGAAAAGCACCACCAGGATGGCCAGCCCGATCGCCGACTCGGCCGCGGCGACTGTCAGGATAAAAAACACGAATACCTGGCCGGCCGTGTCACCAAGAAAACGGGACAAAGTGATGAAATTGAAGTTGACCGCCAGAAGCATCAGCTCGATACACATGAGCAACAGAATGACGTTCCGCCGATTGAGGAAGATGCCTGCCACCGACAAGGCGAACAGCAGACCGGACAGGGTCAGGTAATGGGCAACACCGATCATTCGCCCTTCTCCGCATCCATCCTCACCAGGCGGACGCGATCCTCCCGGCGCACGCGGACCTGCTTGGCCACGTTCTGCACCTTGAGCCCGGGCCGACGACGCATGGTCAGGGAAATCGCCGCCACGATCGCCACCAGCAGAATGACCGCCGCCAGCTCGAAGGGATAGACGTAATCCGTATAGAGAAGCCGGCCCAGCTCTTCCGTGTTGCTGTAATTCGCCGGGGCCCGCCCGGGCGCGCTCAGGAAGCCCATGTCCTGGGTGCGCACCCAGACGACGTAGCCGAGCTGCGCCACGATCAGCAGAACGACGCCGATCCCAAGCGGAGCGTAGCGGGTGAAGCCGGCCCGGACCTGTTCCACTTTGACGTCGAGCATCATCACGACGAACAGGAACAACACCATCACGGCGCCCACGTACACCAGGACCAGAACGATCGCCAGGAACTCGGCCTCGAGCAGCATCCAGAGAAACGCACTGGTGACGAACGCCAGCACGAGGAACAGGACCGAGTGAACCGGGTTGCGCGAAGTGATGACGCCTACGGCTGCGGCCAGAAGCAGCCCCCCGAAAACATAAAATATCGTAGATTCGATCACGGGTGCCTCGCGTCCGGGACTACCGATAAGTCGCGTCGGCGGCCTTGTCCGCCGCGATCATTTTTTCGTACTTGTCCCCCACCGCCAGAAGCTTTTCCTTGGTCATGAGGTTCTCGCCGCGGTTTTCCATGTGGTACTCGTGGATGCGCGTCTCGACGATCGCGTCCACCGGGCAGGCCTCCTCGCAGAAGCCGCAGTAGATGCACTTGAACAGATCGATGTCGTAACGCGTGGTACGGCGAGTCCCGTCCGCAGCCACATCGCTGTCGATGGTGATGGCCAGGGCCGGGCAGACTGCCTCACACAGCTTGCAGGCGATGCAGCGCTCCTCGCCGTTGGGATAACGTCTAAGGGCGTGCAATCCGCGGAACCGGGGCGACTGTGGCGTCTTCTCCTCCGGGTACATGACGGTGACCTTCTTGACGAAAAGATTGCGCAGGGTCAGCCGCAGACCGCCAATCAGTTCGGTCAGGAAGAAGGTCTTGAAGAGTCCCCGCAGCGCGTCCATTGATTTCCTCAGTCGAACCAGGGGCCCACGCCCAACAGAACGAAAACGCCCTCTACCATCAGCCAGACGATGGTGATGGGGATGAATACCTTCCAGCCGAGACGCATGATCTGGTCATAACGATATCGGGGAAAGGTGGCCCGGAACCAAAGAAAACAGAACAGGAAGAACGACAGCTTGATGGCGAACCAGAAGAAGCTACTCTCGCCCAGGAAGGTGCCGCCCAGAAAGGGGATGGACTCGAACGGCGACAGCCAGCCACCGAAGAAAAAGGTCGCCGTCAATGCGGCGATCAGAATCATGTTGGCGTATTCCGCCAGGAAGAAAACGGCAAAAGCCATCCCCGAGTATTCGACGTGGAACCCGGCGACGATCTCCGACTCGCCTTCGGCGACATCGAACGGTGCCCGGTTGGTCTCGGCGACGCCAGAAATAAAGTAGATCAGGAACAGGGGCAGAAGCGGCAGCCAAAACCAGTGGAGAATGCTGCCCCGCTGCGCTTCGATGATCTCACCCAGGTTGAGGCTGCCGCCGGCCATCAGTACGCCGACCAGGGCAAAGCCCATGGCAATCTCGTACGCCACGATCTGGGCCGCCGATCGCATGGCACCGAGCAGTGCGTATTTCGAGTTCGATGCCCAGCCGGCCAGGATCACTCCGTAAACACCCAGGGAAGTCAGTGCGAGAACGTACAGCACCCCCGCATTGATATTGGCCAGCACGAACTCCGGGCTGACCGGGATGACAGCCCAGGTGGCCAGTGCCGGCACGATCGACAATATGGGGGCGGTAACGAAAAGGAACTTGCTGGCTTTCGCCGGAACCACGATTTCCTTGACCAGGAGCTTGAGCACGTCCGCGAAGGGTTGCAACAGGCCCTTGTAGCCAACGCGATTGGGCCCGATTCGATTCTGGATATACCCGATCACCTTGCGCTCGGCGTAAGTGAGATAAGCCACAGTGAGAATCAGGGGAACCAGGATCGCAACGATTTGCAGCGTGATCACGATCGTCGATTGCAGCGACGCCGGCAGGCTCGTCCACAATGCGTCGAGACGCTCGATCACTGTATCGTCCTCCGCCACCCGCGCCGGCCCTGCTCGGTCGCCTGCAGCGCCGATGCCCGCCGCACAACGGGATCGCAGGCGTAGAGCGTCTGATGGTCGAAGGCCTCGCCCCGGCCGTCGGCCCGATGAAGAAGGTCGGTTGGTAGTGTAAAGGTATTATCCGGGACCAGGTGCCCGGTCTGAGACTCGAGTTCCCGGCGTACCTGATCGACATCGGAATAATCCATGCCGTCGACGTCCAGCAGATTGCCAAGCACCCGCATGACCTTCCATGCGGGCCGGGCTTCGGCGAATGGCTGCGCGACACCGCCGAAACTCTGCCAACGCCCTTCCCCGTTGATGAATGTGCCACCGGTCTCGGCGAAGGTGCCGGTCGGCAACAAGACATGGGCGTAGGAAACCATTTCATCCGTAACGTAGGGCGTCAGCATCGTTACGAACTGCGCTTGTCGCAGCGTTTCCAGCGCTTTTTCCCCGGCGGCACAATCCCACTCGGGCTCGAAGCCGTGCAGCAGATAGGCAGACAGGGGTTGTTCGAACATGGCTGCGGCGTGGATGCCCGGCTTCTTTCGCGTAACGCCGCCGACGCCCCGATGCGGCAGGGCACCGGCCAGCGCACCGCCGGCCGAGTTGGCGCCAGGGCTCACGTATCCCAGCGTCGCCCGGGTGGCCTGGGTGATCAGGGCTGCCAGAGCGCGGATCACACCGAACGCCGGATGAGCCTGGGCCTGGGCGCCCAGCAGAATCAGTCCCCGCGCGCCGTCGCGAAGCATCTCCGCCAGCGCTCTGTGCTGAGCGCCTGCCGGCGCTTCCCGGATCAGCCGTGCAATCGCTTCCGGTAACTCCACCTTCGGGGTCAGGGAGGCCGCCACTGCCGCCAGTCCGGTGGCAAAATCGCCGTCCGGATGGACTGACTCCGCCGCCACCGGGAACGTCAGGTCGGACGGACCGACACCCAGCGTGCCGACCCGACCGCCGGATAACGCAGCCTGTCGCACCCGGTGGGCAAGCATCGGTGCTTCCGACCGGACATCGCAGCCAACCAGGAGCACCGCGTCGGCCCGACCGATCTCCCTGAGGGTCATGCCCAGACTCGGAAAAAGCGGGTCCAGGTCCTGATCGGAGAAATCCCTGCGCATCAACCGATGATCGATATTCTCGGAGCCCAGTCCGCGGGCAATGCGTCCCGCGAGATAGTGTTCTTCCAGCGTCGCCGAAGGGCTGGTAAGGAACCCGAGCCGGGCGGGACCCAGATCCTTCATCGCGTCCTTGATGCCCGCGGCGGCCGCTTCCAGCGCCGTACCCCAGTCGGTCACCCGCCAATCATCCCCCTCCCTGATCATGGGGCTCTGCAGGCGATCCTCCGCGTAGATCCCTTCGTAACTGAACCGATCCCGATCGGAAATCCAGGTTTCGTTGACGTCGTCATTCGGCCTCGGCACTACGCGCATCAGGCGGCCCCGACGCACGTGGGCAAAAAGATTTGAGCCGACGCAGTCGTGCGGCGCGATGGTTTCGTGCTGACTCATCTCCCAGGACCGGGCCCGGTAGCGGAACGGCTTGCTGTTCAGGGCACCGACGGGGCACAGATCGATAATGTTTCCGGACAACTCGTGCCCGACATTTCGCTCGATATAGGTACCGATTTCCGTCTGCTCTCCCCGGCCCACGGTGCCCAGTTCCTGGATACCGGCAATCTCCTGACCGAAACGCACGCAGCGAGTGCAATGGATGCACCGGGTCATATCCGTGGATACCAACGGCCCGAGATCCTTGTCCCGAACCACCCGTTTTCCTTCGTTGTAGCGGGAGACGTCGCTGCCGTAGCCCATCGCCAGGTCCTGGAGCTCGCATTCGCCACCCTGGTCGCATATGGGGCAGTCCAGCGGGTGATTGATCAGCAGGAACTCCATGGTGGCCTTCTGGGCCGAGATCGCCATGGGCGAACGGGTCCGGACCTTCATGCCCTCGGTGACCGGCGTCGCACAGGCAGGCAACGGCTTGGGCACGTTCTCTACTTCCACCAGGCACATTCGGCAATTGGCTGCAATGCTCAATTTGCGGTGGTAACAGAACCGCGGGACATACGCGTCCTGCGCGTCCGTGACCTCGATGATCATCTGGCCCGGGCGGGCGGTGCACGGCCGGCCGTCGATTTCTATGTTGACCGTCTCGTCAGTCATAACCGTGCCGTGATAATGGTCACGCCGCCTGCGCCCCGCTGTCCCGAACCATGCTGCGTCCCGCATGCTCGATCATGTATTCGAACTCGTGGCGGAAATGCTTGATGAAGCTTTGGACGGGCCAGGCGGCGGCGTCGCCGAAGGCACAGATCGTGTGACCCTCGATCTTCCTCGAAACGTCGTCCAGCATGGCCAGGTCCTCCGACCGACCCTGCCCCTCCAGGATCCTGCGCACGACCCGGTTCATCCAGCCGGTGCCTTCACGGCACGGCGTGCACTGACCGCAGGATTCCGCATAGTAAAAGCGCGTGATTCGCTCCAGTGTCTTGACCATGCAGGTGGTCTCGTCCATGACCATGACGGCGCCGGAGCCGAGCATGGATCCGGCGGCCTTCAGGGCCTCGAAGTCCATGTTCACGTTCATGATGATGTCTGCGGGCAGGACCCGGGCGGACGATCCGCCAGGAATCACGGCCTTCAGCCGCCGTCCCTTCCAGACTCCGCCGGCCATCTCGAGGAGTTCCCGGAAGGGTATGCCCAGACCCACTTCATAATTGCCCGGCGTCTCCACGTGGCCGGAGACGGAAAAAATCGCGGTACCACCCGATCCCTCGACGCCGAGATCCGAGAACCACGATCCTCCGTTGCGAATGATGGCAGGTACCGACGCAAAGGTCTGGGTGTTATTGATCGTGGTGGGCTTCCCGTAGAGGCCGTAATTGGCGGGGAACGGCGGCTTGAAGCGGGGTTTGCCCTGCTTGCCCTCGAGGGACTCAAGCAGGGCCGTTTCTTCACCGCAGATGTAGGCCCCCGCGCCGACAAAGGTGTAAAGATCGAAGTCCGTGCCCGTTCCGAGGATGTTCCTGCCGAGGTATCCGGCTTCGTAGGCTTCGCGTACGGCGTGCTCGAAACGCGGCACCGGCTCGTCGATGAATTCACCACGGATGTAGTTGTAGCCCACGGTCGCACCCATCGCGTACCCGCCGATGGCCATGCCTTCGATGACCGCATGAGGGTTGAAACGAAGGATGTCCCTGTCGTGGCAGGTACCTGGTTCGCTTTCGTCGGAGTTGCAGACTACGTATTTCTGACCCGGGGCATTACGCGGCATGAATCCCCACTTGACCCCCGTCGGGAACCCGGCGCCACCTCGCCCCCTGAGACCGGAAGCCTTCACTTCGTCGACGACTTTCTCCGGAGGGATACCCTCCTCGAGAATCCTGCGCCAGGCCCGGTACCCATCCCTTTGCAGGTAACTCTCCAGCGTCCATGGTTCATCAAGATCGAGGGTGGCGTAGCAGACCAGGTTGCGATGCATAGCGCTACTCCAGCCCGTCCAGGATCTCGTCCACGCGCGCCGGCGTGAGATTCTCGAAATACTCGTGATCGACCATCATCATGGGCGCGCCGCAACATGCGGCCAGGCATTCCTCCTCGCGCTTGAGAAAAATCCGCCCATCCGGTGTGCTCTCGCCGACCCGGATGCCAAGTTTGTTTTCGATATGGGCTACTAGCTCGTCCCCGCCCCGCAGCATGCAGGAGACGTTCGTGCAGACCGAGACGCAGTGCCGACCCACTTCGTGTGTCTCGAACATGGAATAGAAGGTCGCGACTTCGTATACCTGGATGGCTGGCAGGTCCAGGTAGGCCGCTACCCCGTCCATGAGCTCCCGGGTCAGGTAACCGTGATTCTCGTGCTGGGCAGCCCTCAGCCCGGCGATAATCGCCGATCGCTGACGGCCGGCAGGGAAACGCCGAACCCATTGATCCAGCTCATCCCGAACGTGCTCGGGCAGGCCCGCTGACGCCACGGATCGATCAAAGCTCATCGATCGATCTCCCCGAAAACCACGTCCATGGTGCCGATGACGGCCACCACGTCCGCCAGCATGTGGCCACGCACCATCTCGTCCATGGCCGCCAGGTGCGGGAAACCCGGCGCACGGATCTTGACGCGGAATGGCTTGTTTGCGCCGTCCGAAATCAGGTAGACGCCGAATTCGCCCTTGGGATGTTCGACGGCGGCATAGGCTTCACCTTCGGGAACGCAGTAACCCTCGGTGTACAACTTGAAATGGTGGATCAGGGACTCCATGTCACCCTTCATCTCGGTGCGCCTGGGGGGTGCAATCTTGTGGTCCTCGATCATCACGGGACCCGGGTTCTCCCGCAGCCAGTTCACGCACTGGCGGATAATACGATTTGACTGGCGCAGTTCCTCCACGCGAACCAGGTAACGATCGTAGCAATCTCCGCTGACGCCGACCGGGATGTCGAACTCCAGCCGATCGTATATTTCGTAGGGCTGCTTCTTGCGGAGATCCCAGGCCACGCCCGAGCCGCGCAGCATCGGGCCGGTAAACCCGAGGGCCAGAGCGCGCTCGGGTGACACCACGCCAATGTTCACGGTTCTTTGCTTCCAGATCCGATTGTCCGTGAGCAGGGTCTCGTAGTCGTCCACGCAAGCCGGGAACCGATCTGTGAATGCCTCGATGAAATCGAGCAATGAGCCCTCCCGGATCTCGTTGAGCCGGGCCACCTCCTGCTTGCTGCGGAAGCGGGATTCCTGGTACTTGGGCATTTCCTCCGGCAGATCCCGATAGACACCGCCGGGCCGATAATAGGTCGCGTGCATCCGCGTTCCGGAAACTGCCTCGTAGCAGTCCATGAGGTCCTCGCGTTCCCGAAAACAGTAGAGGAACATGGTCATGGCGCCGATATCGAGGCCGTGGGCCCCCAGCCACATCAGATGATTGAGGATACGGGTGATCTCATCGAACATGACCCGGATGTAGCGGGCCCTCAACGGCGGCTCAATGCCGAGAAGTTTCTCGATGGCCAGCACATATCCATGTTCGTTGCACATCATCGAGACATAGTCCAGCCGATCCATGTAACCGATGGACTGGTTGAACGGCTTGTTCTCGGCCAGCTTTTCCGTGGCCCGGTGCAGCAGCCCGATATGGGGATCTGCCTTGGAGATGACTTCCCCGTCCATCTCCAGGACCAGTCGCAATACCCCGTGCGCCGCCGGGTGCTGCGGTCCGAAGTTCATCGTGAAATTCTGGATTTCAGCCATCGCTCGATTCCCCGGCTGGACGATGGTGCAACACCTCCGCGTAGCGGTTGTCCCTGCGTATCACCTTTGGCACCAGCGTGCGAGGCTCGATGGAGACGGGTTCATATACCACCCGTCCCTTGTCCGGGTCATAACGGACCTCCACGTTCCCGATGAGCGGAAAGTCCTTGCGAAACGGGTGACCGATGAAGCCGTAATCCGTGAGTATGCGACGCAGATCCGGATGGCCGTCGAAGAGAATCCCGTACAGGTCGAAGGCCTCGCGCTCATACCAGCTGGCCGATGGCCAGACATCCGAGACCGAGGGGATGAGCGGAGGATCCCCTGCCTCGGTGAACACCTTGACACGCAAGCGCTGGTTCAGGTCGACCGAGAGCAGATGGTAAACGACGGCGAAACGCCGGTCGGGACAGGTCACCTCATCGCCGCGGTTTACGCTTCGGCTGAAGCCGGTGGCCGTGGCACTCGAGGTCGTCCACTCGGCCTGACCATAATGGAGATAATCGACGCCGCACAGGTCTACCAGCATCTCGAATTGCAGCCCCGCAGCGTCCCTGAGAAGCGCGCAGGACGCCGGCAAGCTTACCGGAGACAGCTCTATGGTGAGTTCCCGGTTGCTGGCCACGGAACTCAGAAAAGCGTCCTGCAGGACCTCTCTTGCACGGGCTTCGATCTGCTCGAGTCTGCTTGCCATGGGTTTGCGTCTCAGCGAGCGATCGTGTGTGTTCGCCGGATTTTCTTTTGCAGCTGGATAATGCCGTACAACAGCGCCTCCGCGGTGGGTGGACAGCCGGGAACGTATACGTCCACCGGCACTATCCGGTCGCAACCACGCACGACTGCGTAACTGTAGTGGTAATAACCACCGCCATTGGCACAGGACCCCATGGAAATGACCCAACGGGGCTCCGACATCTGGTCGTACACCTTGCGCAGCGCCGGCGCCATCTTGTTCACCAGGGTGCCGGCCACAATCATCACATCGGACTGTCGCGGACTGGGACGGAAGATCACCCCGAACCGGTCCAGGTCATAACGGGCTGCGCCGGCGTGCATCATCTCCACGGCACAGCAGGCGAGACCAAACGTCATTGGCCACATTGAGCCGGTCCGGGCCCAGTTGACCAGGTTATCAATCGACGTGGTGAGAATCCCGGAACGCTGGGACTTGTCCGCCGTCGCCGCCGGGCCCGCGTTCTCCGCGGCTAATCCCATTCCAGGGCCCCCTTCTTCCACTCGTAGATGAATCCCACCACCAGAATGGCCAGGAAAATCCCCATGGACACGAGGCCAAATGCGCCGATGCTGTCCAGCGAGACCGCCCACGGAAAAAGGAAGGCAATCTCCAGATCGAAAATGATGAACAGGATGGCGACAAGGTAATACCGCACGTCAAACTTCATGCGGGAGTCCTCGAAGGCCTCAAAACCGCATTCGTAGGGGGACAGTTTCTCCGAGTCGGGCCGGCGCGGCCCGAAAACGAAGCCCAGGCTGACGAGGGCGAGGCCGATGACGGCGGCTATGGCGAGGAAGATCAGGATCGGCAGGTAGTTGTCCAGCATCTACATTCCCCGTCTTTCGCGATGGGCAAGACCGGGACACTTCTCCAGCGCCGGGTCATGCCGGACGCCCGAGTATTCCGGTCACAGGATCGGGCGTCCGTCTATCATGGTGCCGATGGCCGGACTCGAACCGGCACGGCTTTCGCCACTGCCCCCTCAAGACAGCGTGTCTACCAATTCCACCACATCGGCTTGTAAAGCAAACCCTGAGACAGCGCGCTCCAGGGTTATTCCGTGTTGCCCCCGGAAGGCTGATCAGCGGACTCCTCCGCCGGCAGCGCCGGAAGGTCTCCGTCCGAATCCGGCAACAGCAGTTCCGGCAAATCCCCGGCATCTTCACTGGTGACCGGAACCGACTCCAGGACGCTGACCGGCCCTTCGCGCTGTCCGGACAGGTAGGCCAGCGTCAGGCTGGTGACGAAAAACAGGGTCGCGAGAACAGCGGTGGTGCGACTGAGAAAAGACGAGGATCCGCGGGAACCGAAAACAGTCCCGGAGGCGCCCGCCCCGAAAGCCGCGCCGGCCTCGGCGCCCTTACCCCGCTGCAACAGCACGATGGCTATCAGGCTGGCCGCCAGCAGGACGTGGAAAATCGTAACTATGGTCGTCAGATTCATGTTCGTTTTGCTACTCAGCCGCCCGCGCGGCAAATCCCGGCAAAGCCCTCCGCCTCGAGCGAAGCGCCGCCGACGAGACCACCGTCAACGTCCGGCATAGAGAACAGGTCCCCGGCATTCGACGGTTTCACACTGCCGCCGTAGAGGATCCTGACCGAATTTCCAATTGTATCATCATCACCCGTGAGGATCCCACGGATAAACGCGTGAACTTCCTGTGCCTGCTCCGGCGTGGCTGTCCTGCCGGTGCCGATCGCCCACACCGGCTCATAGGCCACCACCGAACTGGAAAAGGACTCGATTCCGGCATCGTCCAGGACCGCCCTGAGCTGCCGTTCCACGACTGCCTCCGTCACGCCGCTCTCCCGCTCCTCCAGCGTCTCGCCTACGCACAGGATCGGCACGAGCCCGTCCCGCTGGGCCGCACCATACTTCGCCGCCACCAGTGCGTCGGTCTCACCATACAGACTGCGACGTTCGGAATGTCCGACGATGACGTAATGACAGCCCACGTCACGAAGCATGCTGCCGGCGACCTCACCGGTGAACGCCCCACTTTCCTCGGTCGCCAGATTCTGTGCGCCGAGCCGGATCCGGGTTCCCTGGAGGGCGGACGCGGCATCCAGCAGGTACACGAAGGGCGGGCAGACCGCCACTTCGCTGCTCGGCCCCTCGCCCAGCGCCGCCGCCAGGCCCTCGATCAGCGTCCTGGTCTGCTGCCGTGAACCGTGCATCTTCCAGTTGCCTGCGACCAGTTTGATTCTCATGTTCCCCCCTTTGAAGCGCGCGCAAGGTTACCGACGCGATCACTCCAGATCAATCTTCCGAGAGAGCCGCCCGGACCGCGGCAGCAATCTCTTCGGCAGCCGCAGTCACCTGTTGTTCATCCTCTCCCTCGACCATCACACGGACCACCGGTTCCGTTCCCGAGGGCCGGAGCACGATTCGGCCGCGCTTCCCGAACCTGCCCTGAACCGCCCTCACCGCCTCGACGATGCCCACCGCTGTGTCATCAAATGCCCGGGTCGTGCGGACGTTGATCAGCGTCTGCGGGAACCGGGGCATGATGCTGGCCAGTTCCCCCAGGGAGCGGCCGCTGGCTTCCATGACGGCCAGCACTTGCAGGGCGACGATCAGCCCGTCCCCGGTGGTCGTCTTGGCAAGATCAATCACGTGCCCGGAGGTCTCTCCGCCAATGTGGCCTCCGCTGGCCTTCAGCAGAGCCAGCACGTTCCGGTCGCCCACAGCGGCCCGCCGGAACTCGATACCTTTTTCTGTCAGGCTCAGTTCCAGCCCGAGATTGCTCATCACAGTCCCGACCACGGGCCCCCGCAGCCGGCCTTCCTCGTGAGCAGCCGCGGCCAGGATGTGGATCAGCTGGTCCCCGTCCACCATCTCCCCGCTGCTGTCCACCATCACGACCCGATCGCCATCCCCATCCAGGGCGATACCAACGTCAGCCCCGACGCCTCGTACCGTCGCCTGTAGCAGCTCAGGCCGCGTCGAGCCGCAGTTGGCATTGATGTTTCGGCCGTTCGGGGAGCATCCGATGGGAATCACGTCGGCCCCGAGCTCGGCCATCACCCGAGGGGCCACCTTGTAGGCGGCGCCATGGGAGCAGTCCACGACGATCTTGAATCCGGAGAAATCCGCGCCCGGCGGTACGGTCGATCGACAGAAGAACTCGTAATCCGTGCGTGCATTGTCCAGCCGCTTGGCGTGACCGAGTTCTTCAGAAGACCGGGTGACCGGCGGCTCTTCCAGCAGCGCCTCGATTGCCGCTTCCAGCTCGTCGGAAAGTTTGTCGCCGTGGTGATCGAAGAATTTGATGCCGTTATCGTAATAAGGGTTGTGAGAAGCGCTGATGACGATGCCGAAATCCGCATCCAGGCGACGGCAGAGGTAAGCAATTCCCGGGGTCGGCAGGGGTCCTGCCAGCAGCACATCGACGCCGGCGGCAGTAAAGCCCGCTTCCAGGGCCGACTCGAACATGTACCCGGACACGCGCGTGTCCTTGCCGATCAGGACGGTGCCCCCCTCTGGTGCCAGGACCCGCGCCGCCGCGCTGGCGAGGCGCAGCGTGAACTCCACGGTCATCGGCGACTGCCCTACCTGCCCTCGCACGCCGTCGGTGCCGAAATATTTTCCCATTCTTCTGACTTCCGTTTATTGTCCGTCGGCGCGACTCACCGCCGCCGCCATTTTCAGTACATCCACCGTCGGTGCTACATCGTGAACCCGCACGATGCTGGCGCCTCGCTCGACCGCCATGACCGCCAGCGCCAGACTGCCCCACAGGCGCTCACCGACCGGTCGGTCCAGGATCGTCCCGATCATGGACTTTCGGGACAGGCCAACCAATACCGGTCGACCCAGATCGAGCAGGCGTCCGAGCCCACGCATCAGCATCAGATTATGCGCCAGGGTCTTGCCGAATCCGAACCCCGGGTCCACCAGAATCCTCGACTCCTCGATGCCCGCAGCCAGGCAGGCCTCGATGCGTTGCGCCAGAAATGCGTAAACCTCTTCGACGACGTTTTCGTAATCCGGGGCCGCCTGCATGGTCCGGGGCTCCCCCTGCATGTGCATCAGGCACACCGCCACGCCGGCCGTCGCCGCGGCCCTCAGGGCACCGCCCGTCCGCAGGGCCCTGACGTCATTAATCATCGTCGCGCCGGCCTCCACCGCCGCCTCCATGACCTCTGGCTTACTGGTGTCCACCGATATAGGTATCCCAGTCGCCTGGGCGAGCCCGCGAATGACGGGCACCACCCGGCTGACCTCCTCCCGGGCCGGCACCCGGCCGGCCCCCGGCCGGGTCGACTCACCGCCCACGTCCAGGATGGCGGCCCCCTCTTCCACCAGCTGCAAGCCCCGGGCCACGGCTGCCGCAGGCGAGGCAAAGCATCCGCCATCGGAAAAGGAATCCGGGGTGACGTTGACGATCCCCATCGTCAACGGCGCGCTCAGATCCAGGGTCTCGTCGGCCAGGGTGAGTCTCATACGGGACAGCACGGGCAGAAAACGCCGCGCATGATACAGCAAAGCCGGCGCCCGAAGACGGGTCGCCGGCTTTGCCGGCCGAAAGCAGTCGTCCTTCAGTGCTGGCTGGCAGGACCGCCTATGGGGGCATCGGTATCCTTGCCCTTGGTGGCGGACGAGGGCCCCGCTTCTGCCGGGGCAGTGCCGTCCGTGTCCCAGTCCGCGGGCGGACGGGGATCCCGGCCCTCCATGATGTCCTTGATCTGCCGCTCATCGATGGTCTCGTATCGAATCAACGCGTCAGCCATGATATGCAGCTTGTCCGTATTCTCCTTGAGAATGGTCTCGGCGCGCTGATACTCCGTATCGACCAGGGCACGGATTTCCTCATCGATGGCGTGGGCTGTGACGTCGGACATGTGCTTGTGCTTGGTGACCGAGCGGCCCAGGAAGATCTCGCCATCATCCTCGCTGTAGGCTAATGGCCCGAGCCGGTCCGACAGGCCCCACTTGGTGACCATGCTGCGAGCGATGTCCGTCGCCCGCTCGATGTCGTTGGCGGCCCCGGTGGTCACCGCGTCCGAGCCGAAAATCATTTCCTCGGCAATGCGCCCGCCGAACAGGCTCGCAATCTGGCTTCGCAGGCGGCGCTTGCTGAGACTGTACCGGTCCTGTTCGGGGAGGAACATGGTGATACCCAAAGCCCGACCGCGCGGGATAATGGACACCTTGTACACCGGATCGTGCTCCGGGACGCTCAGGCCCACAATGGCGTGTCCGGCCTCGTGATAGGCGGTGAGCTTGCGCTCGTCATCGGTCATGACCATGGAGCGCCTCTCGGCTCCCATCATGATCTTGTCCTTGGCCTTCTCGAATTCCTCCATGGTGACCGTGCGCCGATTGGCCCGCGCCGCGAATAACGCCGCCTCGTTGACCAGGTTGGCCAGGTCAGCACCCGAAAAACCGGGAGTCCCCCGGGCGATGATCGACGGCTTGACGTCTTCGGACAACGGCACCTTGCGCATGTGCACCCGCAAGATCTGCTCGCGACCGCGGACGTCCGGCAGCGGCACCACGACCTGGCGGTCGAAACGGCCCGGTCGCAGCAGGGCGGGATCGAGCACGTCGGGCCGGTTAGTGGCAGCGATGACGATCACGCCTTCATTGCCCTCGAAACCGTCCATCTCCACCAGCAGCTGGTTGAGCGTCTGCTCCCGTTCGTCGTGACCGCCACCCAGACCGGCACCGCGATGACGACCGACGGCATCGATCTCGTCGATGAATATGATGCAGGGTGCGTGCTTCTTCGCCTGCTCAAACATGTCGCGAACCCGGGAGGCGCCGACGCCCACGAACATCTCGACAAAGTCGGAGCCGGAGATGGTAAAGAAGGGCACCTTCGCCTCGCCGGCGATAGCGCGTGCAAGTAGGGTCTTGCCGGTACCCGGTGAACCGACCATCAGCACCCCACGGGGGATTTTTCCGCCGAGCCGCTGGAACTTGGCAGGGTCCTTGAGAAAGTCGACGATCTCTACGACTTCCTCCTTGGCCTCCTCGACACCCGCCACATCAGCGAAGGTCACGTTGACCTGGTCTTCACCCAGCAATCGCGCACGACTCTTGCCGAAGGACATCGCGCCCCGGCCGCCGGCTCCGCCCTGCATCTGGCGCATGAAATATATCCACACACCGATCAGCAGAAGAATCGGGAAGGACGATATGAACAGCTGCATCAGGAACGACTGGCGCTCGGGAGGACGGGCCTCGAACTCGACGCCATTCGCCTGGAGATCGCCGATCAGCGCCTTGTTGTCCGACTCAGGGCTGAAAGTGGTAAATCGGTCGCCGGCCCGGTACTCACCGGTGATCTTGTCACCGTCGAATGTCACCCGGGAAACGCGCCCGTCCTCCACCGCCTGGAGGAAGCTCGAATACGGCACCGCCTGGACCGCGCGCGGGCCCGTTCCAAAGCTGTTGAAGACGCTCAACAGGACGACGGCTATAACCACCCAGAGGATGATGTTCTTGGCAAGATCGTTCAAACCTATTCCTCTTTCAGCCCCGGACAGGCCCGGGGTTCAACTTTTAGACACTACTACAGGCGATAGTTTCGTGCTACCGCGTACACTTCCCTACTGCGCGAGCGGGAGGCTGCCGGCTTGCGGGTTCTCACGCTCTCGAAACTGCGCCGGAGCGCAGCAATGAATTCCTGGAAACCCTCGCCCTGAAACACCTTGACGACGAGGCAACCACCCTTACCCAGGTGGTTCCTGGCGAAATCGAGCGCCAGTTCTGAAAGGTACATGGACCGTGGCTGGTCGACCGCCGCCATACCGCTGATATTGGGGGCCATGTCCGACAACACAAGGTCCACGGTTCGGTTGCCCAGTTCAGTCTCGATCCTCTCGAGTGTTTCTTCGTCACGAAAGTCCCCCTGGATGCACGTCACGCCAGCCACAGGATCCATGGGCAGAAGGTCCACCGCCAGCACCTCTCCATGCCCGTTCATGACGTGCATCACGTACTGGCACCAGGCGCCCGGGGCCGCACCCAGGTCGACCACAGTCATGCCCGGCCGGATGATCCTGTTCTTCTGCTGAATCTCCTCCAGCTTGTAAACCGCCCGGGACCGCCAGCCCGACTCCCGGGCACGCCTCACGAATTCGTCGGATTCGTGCTCGCTGATCCAGCGCTTGCTGCTCTTGCTCCTGCGCGCCATTTCGTGCCAATGTCGTCCTGATTAAGGAAACCGTCCGTGGTAGTATCCGCGCCCCTTTTCAATGGGCCCAACTCGATGTCCCTCAGCCCCGGCCAGAAAAAATATCTCCGCAGCCTCGGTCACAGTCTAAAGCCGGTCGTGATGATCGGCAGTGCGGGCGTCACAACGGCTGTGATCTCCGAGCTGAACAGCGCTCTGGATCACCACGAACTGGTCAAGGTCAAGGTGCGGACCGGTGAGCGCTCCGATCGCGAAGCAATGGTGGAGTCCTTGTGCGAGGCCACGGGCGCTGACCTGGTTCAACGGATCGGGCACATGGCGTTGCTTTATCGCCCGGACCCGGAAACCCCCTCTATTCGTCTTCCCCGGTCCTGACGATCTACGCCGACCGCCACCAGCCATACGCCTGTCAGGCTGCCCAGCAGGTAAAGCACCGCTGACACGCCGTGCAGCATAGCGAACCCGTCTCCCGGCGTGCCGTCCGGCAACCGCGCTGCCTCCATCAGGGGCCTGACCAGCCATTCGGAAGCCCCCAGCAAGGCCGTCATGGCAATGATCAACGCTCCCCTGAGCCGCGGTCCCTTGTTCTGGATGCCGTCCCGAACCACCCCGGCAAACAAGAGGCCGCCGCACACGATGCTCAGCCAGGCCACCAGGGTGAACAACTCACCTGCCACTCGTCCGGCCATGGCCCGGCTGTCCAGGTGTTCGAACAGGACCGGCGCCACGAGATAGCCAACCGTCCAGACTGAACCCACCCACAAGGTCTGGATCAGGGTCTCGCCAACCCTCACGCGACGACTCTGGTCATTCGTAGCGGACCTCGAGGATCTCGTAATCCCGTTCCCCGGTCGGCGTCCTGACGGTGACGTCGTCACCCTGGCACCGACCGATCAGGGCGCGGGCTACAGGAGAGGTAAACGAGACGCGACCCTGCTTGATGTCCGCTTCGTCCTCGCCGACGATCTGATAGGTGATCTCCGCGTCCGAATCGTGATCGTGAAGCACGACGGTGGAACCGAAGACCACCCGCCCGCCGGTCTCGACCTTGCTGACATCGATAATCTGGGCGTGGGAGAGTTTGCCCTCGATTTCGCGGATCCGCGCCTCGATGAATCCCTGCTGGTCCTTGGCGGCGTGATACTCCGCATTCTCGCGCAGATCACCATGGGCGCGAGCCTCAGCGATGGCGCGGATCACCCGCGGCCGATCGACGGATTTGAGTTTCTTGAGTTCGTCCCGGAGCATGGCCGCGCCTCGTGCTGTAAGAGGCACTTTGCTCATGACGGCAGCTCCGCGTGGAGATCCTGCAGCCGGTTAACGTCGGCGGAGTCAAGATATTCCAGGGCGACGCAGGTCGCCTTGGCGGCAGCGATGGTGGTGTAGTAAGTCACCTTCCGATGCACGGCTTCCCTTCGGATGGAGTGGGATTCCCGGATCGCCTGGCGGCCTTCCGTGGTATTCACGATGAGACTGATCTCGTCGTTCTTGATCATATCGACGACATGGGGCCGGCCCTCGCGGACCTTGTTCACACGGCGGGCGGGCACGCCGCCCTCCTGCAACGCGAGACAGGTGCCCTCTGTGGCGACGATCTCGAACCCGCGATCGACGAGGATCTTGCCCAGCATCACCGCCTCCGGCTTGTCCCTTTCCCGGACGCTCAGGAAGGCGGTACCGCTGGTCGGCAGGACAATGCCGGCAGCCAGCTGGGCCTTGGCGTAGGCTTCGCCAAAAAAACGGCCCGTCCCCATGACCTCCCCGGTCGACTTCATCTCGGGACCCAAAATCGGATCTGCCCCGAGGAACTTGGCGAAGGGGAAAACAGAGGCCTTGACCGAGAAATAATCGGGCCTGGGCTCGCCGGAAACACCTTGCTCCGCCAGGGTCTTTCCCGCCATGCACAAGGCCGCGATCTTGGCCAGGGGCCGTCCCGTGGCCTTGGAGACGAACGGAACCGTTCTTGACGCCCGCGGGTTGACTTCGAGCAGATAGACCCGTTTGTTCTGAATGGCGAACTGGGTGTTCATGAGCCCGATGACGTTAAGCGCCCGAGCCAATCTTCTTACCTGGTCGCGAAGTTGTTCCTGGATGGACGGGTCGAGCGTGTTCGGGGGCAGGGAGCAGCCGGAATCTCCCGAATGTACGCCGGCCTGCTCGATATGCTCCATGATACCGCCGATGAGCACGCTCTCGCCGTCACAGACAGCGTCCACGTCCACTTCCACGGCCATGTCCAGGAATCGGTCAAGAAGCACAGGGCTTTCGTTCGACACACTGACCGCCGCGTCCATGTAGGCGCGCAGTTCTTCTTCGTTGAACACCACTTCCATGGCCCGGCCGCCGAGCACGTAGGACGGCCGAACCACCAGGGGATACTGGACCTGTTCCGCCAAGCGGACCGCCGCCTCGGTGCTTCGAGCCGTGCGGTTGGGCGGCTGCAGCAGCTCCAGTTCCTCCACCAGCTTCTGAAAACGCTCCCGATCCTCCGCCAGGTCGATGGAATCGGGGGAGGTGCCGATCACCGGCGCCCCGGCAGCCTCGAGAGCCCGGGCCAGCTTCAGCGGCGTCTGGCCACCGTACTGGACAATGACGCCCTCGGGTTTCTCCAGATCGATGATGGCCATCACGTCCTCGAACGTCAGCGGCTCGAAGTAAAGCCGATCAGAGGTATCGTAGTCCGTACTGACCGTCTCCGGATTGCAGTTGACCATGATGGTCTCGTAACCGGCCTCCCGCAGGGCCAGTGCCGCGTGGACACAGCAATAATCAAATTCGATGCCCTGGCCGATCCGGTTGGGGCCGCCCCCGAGAATGACGATCTTACGGCGATCCGTCGGCGCAGCCTCGCACTCCTCCTCGTAGGTCGAATACATGTAGGCCGTCGTCGTCGCAAACTCCGCGGCGCAGGTATCCACCCGTTTGAACACGGGCGCGATGCCGGCATCCCGCCGGCGCTGACGAACGTCCTGTTCCGCGAGGCCCGCAAGCTTGCCCAGGCGCGAGTCGGAAAATCCCTTGCGCTTGAGATGGTACAGGCGCTCCGGGGTCAGCGCAGACGGACCCTCATCTGCCAGACGCCCCTCCTCCTCGATCAGGTCGCGGATCTGTGCCAGGAACCACGGGTCAACGCGGCTGAGCTGGTGGACTTCCTCCAGGGACATCCCATGGCGAAAAGCGTCGGCCAGGTACCACAGCCGGTTGGCGCCGGGCACCGCAAGCTCCTGCTCCAACTCGGCGCGCCCGGCCTCGTTGAACTCCCTTTCGAACCGCTCGTTGAGACCATCGGCGCCGGTCTCCAGGCCCCGAAGCGCCTTTTGCAGCGATTCCTGAAAGGTGCGACCGATGGCCATGACCTCGCCAACCGATTTCATCTGGGTGGTCAGCTGGGGGTCGGCATCCGGGAACTTTTCAAAGGTGAAGCGCGGCACCTTGGTCACCACGTAATCGATGGTCGGCTCGAAGGAAGCCGGCGTCGCGCCGCCGGTGATGTCATTTCGCAGTTCGTCCAGCGTGTAGCCCACCGCGAGTTTGGCCGCCACTTTCGCGATGGGGAACCCCGTTGCCTTCGACGCCAGGGCGGAAGAACGGGAGACCCGCGGATTCATCTCGATGACGACCATCCGGCCGTCTTCCGGGTTGATTGCGAACTGGACATTCGACCCTCCAGTGTCCACTCCGATCCGCCTCAGCACCGCGATCGAGGCGTCCCGCATACGCTGGTACTCCTTGTCGGTCAGGGTCTGGGACGGCGCCACGGTGATCGAATCGCCGGTGTGCACACCCATGGGATCCAGGTTTTCAATGGAACAGACAATGATGCAGTTGTCCCGGCTGTCCCGGACAACTTCCATCTCGAACTCCTTCCAGCCCAGCACGGATTCTTCCAGCAGAACCTCCGTGGTGGGGGAAAGATCCAGACCGTGAGCGACTTTGGCCTCGAACTCGTCCTTGTTGAACGCGATGCCGCCACCGGATCCGCCCAGGGTGAAGGACGGTCGGATAATGGTCGGAAAGCCCACCTCAGACTGGATGGCATAGGCCTCTTCCATGTTGTGAGCGACGGCCGAACGCGGGACCTCCAGCCCGATCTCCTGCATGGCTCTCCGGAACAGATCCCGATCCTCGGCAGTGTCAATGGCGTCGCGGGATGCGCCGATAAGCTCGACGCCGAATTTCTCCAGCACGCCTTCCCGCACCAGGTCGAGAGCGCAGTTCAACGCCGTCTGGCCACCCATCGTCGGTAACAGGGCTCCCGGCCGCTCCCGCTCGATCACACGGGCAACCGCCCGCCAGTCGACGGGTTCGATGTAGACCGAATCGGCCGTGTCCGGGTCCGTCATGATGGTGGCCGGGTTGGAATTGACCAGGATGACCCGGTAGCCCTCCTCGCGCAGCGCCTTGCATGCCTGGGCACCCGAATAATCGAACTCGCAGGCCTGGCCGATAATGATCGGACCCGCACCTATGATCAGGACGCTGTCGATGTCAGTGCGTTTCGGCATTGTCCCGTGAGCGCTCGGCTGAGAAGAAGAAGCTGTAATTCTTCACATTAATAATGCGCCCCATTTTACTGTTTTTTATATCTTTTCTCATCCAGATTCTGTCATGGAGGCAATGAATCGCTGGAACAGCGGGGACAGGTCGTGGGGGCCCGGACTCGCTTCCGGATGGCCCTGGAATGAGAAGGCCGGACGGTCAGTGAACTCGATGCCCTGCAGGGATCCGTCAAACAGGGATCGGTGCGTGGCACGGACATTGTCCGGCAGCGAATGCTCGTCAACCGCGAAACCATGATTCTGGCTGCTGATCATGACGCGTCCCGAGTCAAGGTCCTGGACCGGGTGATTGGCGCCATGATGTCCGAATTTCATTTTGACTGTCCTGCCGCCCGCGGCCAGGCCCAGGATCTGGTGACCCAGGCAGATGCCGAAGACCGGAATTTTCTTGGTCAGAAATGAGCGGGCGGCCTCGATCGCGTAGTCGCAGGGCTCCGGATCGCCCGGACCGTTGGAGAGAAAAATACCATCCGGACCCATGGCCAGCGCCTCGTTGGCCGCGGTGGTTGCCGGAACGACCGTGACGTCACAACCATGACTGACCAGCAGACGAAGAATATTGCGCTTGATGCCGAAATCGTACGCGACGACCCGGTGCATCGGCTTCGGACGGGACCGGACTGCATCCTGGGCGTGTCGCCAGACAGAATCCCGCCACGCGTAGGCCTTATCCGTGCTGACCACCTGCGCCAGGTCCATGCCCTTCAGGCCTGGAAATCCGCACGCTTCCTCGAGTGCACGGCTGGCATCGTGACTGCCGGTCAGGAGGCAGCCTGCCTGGGCGCCCTTCTCGCGGATAATCCGCGTCAGGCGACGCGTGTCGATACCGGCAATAGCGACCACGTTCTCCCGCTTCAGGAATTCCGGAAGCGCTTCCCGTGCCCGCCAGCTGCTGTGAAGCACCGGCAGATCGCGAATGATCAGACCGGATGCGTAGACGCCGCCGGATTCGTTGTCTTCCGGCGTCGTGCCGGTGTTGCCTATGTGCGGATAGGTCAGCGTGACCAGCTGCCGGCAGTAGGAGGGATCGGTCAGGATCTCCTGATAGCCCGACATTGAGGTATTGAAAACGACTTCCCCGACGGCGCTACCCTCCGCTCCTACTGATTCACCCCGGAAGATCGTGCCATCCTCCAGAGCAAGCACCGCCGGTGCGCTCACCGTCACCCCCCAATTGTTTATTTGCCGAGCCGTTTCCCGGATGCGCAAAGCGGGCGGGTCCGTTGAACGGTCCCGTCCCGCTTGTCTAGCCCGGCCCTCGGGATCCGGACGATTTTACTGGGCGCCGACGGGAGTGTCTATCGGCTTGCTCCGCGGTTCCAGAGAACGTCGTCCATGCTGTAGAGCCCCGGCTTCTGACCTGCGATCCATCGCGCCGCCCTCAGCGCGCCGAGGGCGAAAGCGGCGCGATCGGTGACCCGATGGACCAGCTCGATGCGTTCACCGGGCCCGGCCAGCAATACAGTGTGGTCACCCACCACATCGCCGGCCCGCAAGGATGCGTAGCCGACGGCGCCCAGCTCTCTCGGCCCATCGCCGGGTCGCCTGCCGATTTCCGCAGCACCGTCCGAGCCCCGTCCGTCGATCACCGCGGCGCCCAGTTCCAGGGCGGAGCCGGAGGGTGCATCGCGCTTGAATCGATGGTGGATATCGAGGATCTCCGCATCGAAATCCTCGCCGAGTACGGAGGCTGCAATCCGGGTCAGGCGGCGGAGCAAATTCAGGCCGACACTCATGTTGGCGCCATAGACAACCGGGATTTGGGAGGCGGCGTAATCCAGGGCGGATCTCTGCCCCTCCGTCAGCCCCGTGGTGCCGAGAACCAGCGGCAGGCGCCGGGCAACGCATGCAGCCAGGACTGCGTCGGTGGCGCTGGGCAGCGAGAAATCGACGGCGACGTCGGCGTTTGCCAGGGCCGTCTCCGGGTCTCCGGACAGCCGAATGCCGATCGGCCGGCGGCCGACCAGTTCGGCCATATCCATTCCCGCGTCCCGGCTGTCCGCTGAAACCAGGCCTCCTGACAGTTTCAGATCGGGCTCATCCAGCGCGGCAACTGCGACGGCCGAGCCCATCCGACCGGTGGCTCCAATGATGGCGAGATTGAGCATTTACTCCTCCACCGCGTCAGTCGCGGGTCGCCGAGCCGAGTTTTTCGAAAAAGGCCTTCACGCCGTCCAGCCATGAGTGCTCCCGGGGGCTATGGCTGACCGTGCTGGACTGCAGGGATGCCTCGAATTTCTCTAGCAGGTCTCTCTGCGCCTTGCTCAGTTTGACCGGGGTTTCGGCGGACACCCTGACCATCAGGTCGCCGACAGGCCCGCCCCTGACGGGCTTGATGCCCTTGCCGCGGAGCCTGAATACGCGCCCAGTCTGGGTCTCCTCCGGAATCTTGAGCGAAACCTCACCCTTCAGCGTTGGTACATCCACGGAGCCGCCCAGCACCAGAGTGGCGAAACTGACCGGGATCTCGCAAGCCAGGTCCGAATCCCGGCGCTCGAAGATCGGGTGAGGACGAACGTTGATCTCCACATACAGGTCGCCGGGCGGCCCGCCATTACGACCGGCCTCCCCCTCCCCCGCCAACCGGATGCGGTCGCCGGAATCGACCCCTGGGGGAATCTTGACCGACAGGGTTTTCATCTCGCGGACGCGGCCCTCACCGTGGCAAGCTCCACATGGGTGAGCAATGACCGTACCCGCCCCACGGCACCGCGGGCAGGTCTGCTGGATGGAGAAGAAGCCCTGCTGCATCCGAACCGTGCCGCTGCCGCCGCATGTCTCACAGGTAGCGGGACCGGTGTCCTTCTCCGCACCGCTGCCGCCGCACTCCTGGCACTCAGCCATTACCGGGGCCCGAATCGTGACCTCGTCGCCAAAGGCCGCCTGCTCCAGTTCCAGGTCCAGGTCGTAACGCAGGTCCGCGCCGCGGAACACCCGAGATCGACCCCGGCCGCGACCGCCGCCGAAAATATCGCCGAAAACGTCTCCGAAGATGTCGCCGAAGGCGTCGGCGGCACTGAATCCGCCGCCTCCGCCGACCGTGTGATCGACGCCGGCATGACCGAACTGATCATAGGCGGCACGCTTGCGGGGATCGCCGAGGATCTCGTAAGCCTCCTTGGCCTCCTTGAATCGGGCTTCTGCCTGGTCGTCGTCCGGGTTCCTGTCCGGATGGTATTTCATCGCCAAACGACGGTAGGCCTTCTTGAGCTCCGTCTCCGTCGCGTTTCTGGCCACGCCGAGGATTTCGTAGTAATCCCTTTTTGACATAGGTGTCGAGCCCCGACGTTGTTTTTATCCCGGAGGGGTGGGTGGACGTGCGCGGCGCAAGTTGGAACCTGCGCCGCGCCATGAATTGCCTACTTGTCTTCCTTGACCTCTTCGAACTCAGCGTCCACGACGTCTTCGCGCTGCTCGCCACCGGTGCCCGACGGCTCGTCCGTCTTGGCCTCGGCCTGCTCGGCATACACCCGCTGAGCGAGGCTCGCCGACGCTTCGCCCAGAGCTCTCGACTTGGCATCGATAGCGCCTTTGTCGTCGCTCTTGACCGCCTCCTTCAGATCCGAGATCGCGGATTCGATTCGAGCCCGCTCCTCGGCCTGAACCTTTTCGCCGAGTTCGGCGAGGGATTTCTCGGTGGCGTGGATCAGAGCCTCCGCCTGGTTGCGGGCCTCGACCGTCTCGCGGAACTTCTTGTCCTCGGCCGCATGCGCTTCCGCGTCCTTGACCATTCGGTCGATCTCTTCGTCGGTCAGACCGCTGGAAGCCTTGATGACGATATTCTGCTCCTTGCCTGTCGCCTTGTCCTTGGCCGACACATTCAGGATTCCGTTGGCGTCTATGTCGAAGGTGACCTCAACCTGCGGGATGCCGCGGGGTGCGGGCGGAATGTCTGCCAGATCGAACCGGCCGAGCGACTTGTTGTCCATGGCCCGGTCGCGCTCGCCCTGGAGCACGTGGATGGTCACCGCCGTCTGGTTGTCGTCAGCCGTGGAGAATACCTGCTGAGCCTTAGTCGGGATCGTGGTGTTCTTGTCGATCAGCTTCGTCATGACCCCGCCGAGAGTTTCTATCCCCAGCGACAGCGGCGTCACGTCAAGCAGTAGCACATCCTTGACGTCGCCCGACAATACCCCCGCCTGGACGGCGGCGCCGATGGCGACAGCTTCGTCCGGATTGACGTCCTTTCGCGGATCCTTGCCGAAGAAATCCTTCACGGCTTCCTGCACCTTGGGCATACGGGTCTGGCCGCCGACCAGGATCACGTCGTCCACTTCGTTGACGGACAGGCCGGCATCCTTGAGGGCGATTCGGCAGGGTTCGATTGTCCGCCTGATCAGGTCCTCCACCAGGGATTCGAGCTTCGCGCGAGTCAGCTTGATGTTGAGGTGCTTCGGCCCACTCGCATCCGCCGTGATATAGGGCAGATTGACCTCGGTCTGTTGCCCCGACGAGAGCTCGATCTTGGCCTTTTCGGCGGCTTCCTTCAGGCGCTGCATCGCGAGCGGGTCCTTGCGGATGTCCATTCCGCTCTCTTTCTCGAACTCCTTCACCAGGTATTCGATAATCCTGAGGTCGAAGTCCTCGCCACCGAGAAAGGTGTCGCCGTTGGTGGCAAGCACTTCAAATTGATGCTCGCCGTCCACGGAGGCGATCTCGATGATGGAGATGTCGAAGGTCCCTCCGCCCAGATCGTAAACCGCAACCTTCCGGTCACCCCGCTGCTTGTCCAGCCCGTAGGCCAGAGCCGCGGCGGTGGGCTCGTTGATAATGCGCTTGACCTGAAGGCCGGCGATCTTCCCGGCGTCCTTGGTGGCCTGCCGCTGGGAATCGTTGAAGTACGCGGGCACGGTGATCACGGCCTCGGTGACTTCTTCGCCCAGGTAATCCTCGGCTGTCTTCTTCATCTTCATCAGCACCCGGGCCGAAATTTCCGGCGGCGCCATCGGCTTCCCCTGGGCCTCGACCCAGGCATCCCCGTTGTCGGCCTCGACGATCTTGTACGGCACCATGTGCTTGTCCCGGGCCACCACCTCGTCGCTGTAACGGCGGCCGATCAGGCGCTTGACCGCGAACAGGGTATTCTGGGGATTCGTGACCGCTTGCCGCTTGGCAGGCTGACCCACCAGCACTTCGTCGTCCTTGGTGAAGGCGACGATGGACGGCGTGGTCCGATCGCCCTCGCTGTTCTCTATGACCTTGGCGGCCTTCCCCTCCATGATGGCCACGCACGAATTCGTGGTGCCGAGGTCGATTCCGATTACCTTGCCCATGTGTCTAGGTCTCCAAACTATGTTTCACAAATGACTGAATTCTGAAGATAAGCGTGAGATGGGGTTGAACGACGCGCATATCAAGGCCTCGTCCTATTCCTCCACGGCGCGGGATACGATGACCCGCGCAGGTCGGAGCAGCCGACCATGAATGCGGTAGCCTTTCTGGACCACCGTGAGGACCGTGCCCGGCTCGTGGCTCGGGGAGGGTTGGGCCGCCATCGCCTCGTGGAACTCCGGATCGAACGGCTCGTCCTGCGGGTCCACTTCACTGATGCCAAATTTCGCCAGACACTGATTCAGAAGCTTGAGTGTGGCTTTGAAGCCCTCGGCCATGGCCGAGTCGGCTTCTGACTCGGCGGTCGCCTGCAGGCCCATCTCCATCGTGTCCTTGACGGTGAGCAGTTCCGCAGCCAGCCTCTCGACGCCGTACTTGTGCGCGTTCTCGACTTCCCGGGCGGCACGGCGCCGAACGTTCTCGAGTTCGGCCACCGCGCGCAGGTGTTGCTCCCTGGCTGCTTCGAGCTCCGCCTGCGCGGCCGCCAGTCGTTGCTGGAGGTCCTCGAGCCGGTCACCCCCCTCTCCGCCCTGGGGAGCCTGATCCTCCGGCGTTGCCTGGGGCGCTTCCGCGACGATCTCTTCCTCGTTCTTGTCCATACATGGGTCTCCAATAGAGCGGGTCCCTCCGGCGGCCGGCCGAAGAGCGGAATTCTGGTCGAGTGGGCGCTTAGCCGCGGATGTGGGGGCCTAGTCGAGGGATTTCAAGGCCGAACCGAGCAATCGGGCCGTGATATCCACAATGGGAATGACCCGCTCGTAGGCCATTCGGGTCGGTCCGATAACGCCGAGAACGCCCACGACGTCCTCGTCCACCGAGTATGGCGACACAACGACGCTGCAGTCATCGAGGATGTGGTAACCGGATTCGCCGCCGATGAAAATCTGCAGATCGGCGGAGACCATGGCTCTGTCAAGAAGGTGAAGAATGTCGCGCTTGCGATTGAAAGCCTCGAACAGTTCCCTCAGCTTCTCGACGTCGGACAGCTCGGCGAAATCCATCAGATTGGTCTCGCCCGCCAGGTAATAACCCGCGCCCTCCTCCCGTTCCGCGGCGGCAAACAAGGCCTGCGCCATATTGATGGCCTCGGACATCATCCGGTTCATGGATTCGCGAGTCTGGCGCATCTCCGAAAGGATCTTCTCCCGGACACGGATCAGCGTCTGCCCCGCAAACTGCTGATTGAGGTAATTCGAAACCTTTTTCAACTCGTCCGCCGTATACGGGCGGTCCACCTGAAGAATGCGGTTCTGAACCTGAGTTTCGTTGACCACCAGGATGGCGAGGACCCGTTGGTCAGAGAGGGGCAGGAACTCGATCTGCTTGAGGGATCCCAGCGCCTGCTTGGGAATGGTCACCACCCCGGCCATATGTGTCAGGCGGGACAGGACATTGGAAGCGGACTCGACCAGCCGCGTCTCCGACTCGGCCCCCTCGCCCAATCGGCTCTGCAACTCCCGGACTTCGCCCCGCGACGGGGACCGGAACGACACCAGTGTATCCACAAAGAACCGGTAGCCCTTGGTCGTCGGGATGCGGCCCGCGGAGGTGTGCGGCGCACCAATGTAACCGAGTTCCTCCAGGTCCGACATGACGTTGCGGATGGTCGCAGGAGAAAGACTCAGGCCCGATTCCCGCGAAAGGGTCCGGGACCCCACGGGCTGGCCGTCACGGACATAGCGATCGATCAGAACCCGCAGCAGGTGCCGAGCCCTGTCCGAAAGATCCTCGTAGGAGGACTGTTTATCCATTTCCGCCGTGATCAGATGAGCAGGTTCATATTCTGCCGGACGCTAGCAAGCGGGATCGAAGAGTGTCAAGGGACGACTGTCCGTCTGCCCGGCACTGCAAGAGGACAATTCAAGGAGAATCAACCCTGTCCTTTTGGATCGTCGTCCGCCAAAATGCCTGTTCAATCAGGGAACCGCTCATGGCACGCAGATTTGACACCATCGCTCTGACCGGCAAGCGCGACGACGAAACCGTGGCCGAGTCGCTTCGTGTGCTGGCCGCCCATCTGCAGAAGCGGCATCGGGAAATATTGTCGGAGCCGTCGATAGCCGACACCCTGGAACCACTCGGCGTCCGGTCGCCCCCCCTGGACGAAATCTGTGCGAAGGCCGACGTCATGGTGGCCATCGGCGGTGATGGCACCATGCTTTATGCCACAGGGCTGGTCGCCGCATCCGGCGTGCCCCTGCTGGGCATCAACCGGGGACGGCTCGGCTTTCTCACCGACGTGGGGACGGAACGCATGCTCGAATCCGTCGACGAAATTCTCGACGGCCGGTTCGTGGAGGAGCGCCGGATCATGCTGGAAGCCCGCATCACCGGTGTAGATACGCAAGCAAGCGGATTCGCCCTCAACGACGTGGTCCTGCAGAAACGCGATACCGGGCGCATGATCGACTTCGAGACCTGGATCGACGGACGCTACGTAAACACCCATGCAGGGGACGGTCTGGTGGTTGCCACGCCGACCGGGTCCACCGCCTATGCGCTCTCCGGGGGCGGGCCGATAATGCATCCGACCATGGACGCAATCGCGATGGTGCCTATCTGCCCCCATACACTGAGCGATCGCCCACTGGTGGTCCCCGCGGAAGCGGATATCGACATCCGGGTCATCGAGCGGGCCGACAGCCATCCCGAGGTCACGTGTGACGGGCGGCTCCTGGGGTCTCTGGCACCCGAAGGCTGCCTTGAGGTTCGGCGCGCCGCGCATGCGGCGATCCTTATCCATCCGCTGGATCACGACTATTTCCGCATCCTGCGATCCAAACTTCACTGGGGTCGGGGCAGTAGAAACTCGGGGCCCCGGCAGACCGACTGAGCAACATCCATGCTGCACCAGATCCGGGTTCGCGATTACGCAATCATCGACGAGGTCGAGCTCGAGCTGGACCCGGGGATGACCGTGCTGACCGGCGAAACCGGCGCCGGCAAGTCCATCCTGGTGGACGCCCTCGGCATGGTCCTGGGGGACCGCGCCGACGCCACCGCCGTGCGACACGGCGCGGAGCGGGCGGAGATCACCGCGACCTTCGATCTGTCCGACATGCCGGAAGTCGCTCGGTGGCTCGTCGAGCAGGACATGGACGCCGAGGGCGAGTGCGTCGTGCGCCGGGTCATCAGCCGCGAGGGCCGCTCACGGGCCTATGTCAACGGATGTTCGGTCACCCTGCCCGTACTTCGGACGTTGGGAGAAATGCTGGTTGAAATCCACGGGCAACACGAGCACCAGACACTTACACGGCCATCGGTGCAGAGGCAGCTTCTGGATTCCTATGGTGGGCACGATGAGTCGTGCGCGGCTGCCCGTGAAGCCTTCGGGAACTGGGAATCGATACGCGACAGGCTGACGGCCCTGCAGGCCGCTAACGAGAACCGGGAAGACCGGCTGGCGTTGCTGCGATATCAGGCCTCGGAAATGGAAGCCCTGGGCCTGCAACCGGGAGAGGTCGCCGAACTCGAGGCGGAATATCTGAAGCTGAGCAATGTGGAGCGACTGGCATCGGCCGCCGACGAGGCCTGTCAACTCGTTTACGAAGCCGAATCCGGTTCGGCCCAGCAACTGCTCGCGCGGGCGCGTCAGTCGCTGCAGACCGTCGTCGAAGTGGATCCGGCGCTGGCGGCCGCCGCCCGGCTGCTGGAGGAGGCGGAAATCCAAGCCAAAGAGGCTACCGACGATCTGCGAAGGTATCTGAGCGATCTTGACCTGGATTCGGGGCGGCAGGAACAGGTCGCCAATCGGCTCGCCAGCATACGCGACCTTTCTCGCAAGCACGGCGTCGATCCGGAAGCTTTGGATGGCAAGCTGCAGGATCTGCGCGGGGAACTGGACGAACTGGAAAACACGGCGCTTACCCTGGATGCCACCGAAAAGGCGCTGACCGACGCCGAGAAACGTTATCGTTCCGCCGCCGAGGCTCTCAGCCGGCGCCGCGGCGGATCCGCCGAGCGAATGTCGGAAGAAATCACCACGGCCATGCACCAACTCGGCATGCCGGGGGGGCGTTTCCAGGTCTCCGTCACTTCACCCGACGCCGATCGCTTCGCCGCCCACGGCGTCGACCGGGTGGAGTTCCTTGTTTCGGCAAATCCTGGCCAGCCGCCCGGACCGCTGGCCAAGATTGCGTCCGGCGGCGAGCTTTCTCGCATCAGCCTGGCAATCCAGGTCATTGCAACGAGTGCCTCCGGGCTGCCCTGCCTGGTGTTCGACGAGGTGGACGCCGGTGTCGGCGGCGGAGTCGCCGAAATCGTCGGCCGACGGCTCAGGGAACTGGGCGACGAACACCAGGTCCTCTGCGTCACACACCTGCCCCAGGTCGCGAGCCAGAGCCACCAGCACATCCGGGTCACCAAGCTCACAGACGGCAAACGGACCCGCACCATGCTGACCCCGTTAGGGGACGAAGAACGCGTGGAAGAACTGGCGAGGATGCTCGGTGGCGTGGAAATCACCGGCACGAGCCGCCGCCATGCCCGGGAGATGCTCGGGCTGTCAAAGAAGAGAGGTTAGTTCCCGTCGTCCCGATGAGGGCAATCGTGACGGGAACAGGAACCGTAGATAATTAGCGCATGATCGGTGATCTCGTACCCGAGACGATCGGCGATGGCCTTCTGCCGCTTTTCGATCACGTCATCGACGAACTCTTCCACCTTGCCGCACTCAACACACACGATATGATCGTGGTGCCCGCCGTCGTCGAGCTCGAACACGGCGCTGCCGCCCTCGAAGTTGTGCCGCTTGACCAGCCCCGCCGCCTCGAACTGGGTCAGAACCCGGTATACGGTGGCCAACCCGATGTCCTCCCCCGACTCCAACAGGGCACGGTAGACCTCCTCGGCAGTCATATGGAGATCCGGGTTGGTTTCGAGGATGCCGAGAATCTTGACCCTGGGCAGGGTAACCTTGAGTCCGACTTTCCTGAGATCCTTGTTTTCCACAGGCACCTTTCCGGGGGAGTTGGGGGAGTTTTGTGATAATGCTTCCTGTTATTATTACGGACTTCAGGGCCCGCGGCCAGAATCAATTACATCGACCGCCATGCTGAATCGCACCGTTACCCTCCTCGTCGTCTTCGCATTCGTGCTGAGCAGCGCCTCGGGTTGCGCGCGGCTGCGCAACTTCAGCCTCAAGCCCTATCGGATCAACATCCAGCAGGGCAATTATCTTGAGCAGGATGACGTGGACATGGTGGAACCCGGCATGACTCGCAGTCAGGTCCGTTTCCTACTCGGCACCCCGATGGTGGAAGACCTGTTCAACAGCGATCGCTGGGACTACGTCTACTATCTCAAGATCGGGAGGTCCGGCGAGGTATTCCGGCGTCACTTCGTGGTCTATTTCGAGGGTGACGAAGCAGTGCGAATAGAAAAGGTATCGGATACAACGCCCAGCGCAGCCAGTTAATCGTCTTCCTTGCGTCCCTTGCCCATGGTCTTGCCGAGTTTCGCCAGCTCCCGGCGCACCACCTTTGGGTCCGCGGTCAGGGGTCTATAAATTTCGACCCGATCGCCCTCGTCGAGCTCGCGACTGGCCTTCACTTTTTTGCCGAATACCCCGAGAGGATTGCTGCCGGCAGAAACCTCGGGAAAATGCTCCTCGATACCGGAAAGACGGACCGCCTCGGCCGCGGTGGTCCCTGCCGGAACCTCGACCTTCAGAATGAGCTGCTTCTCTGGGGTCGCATAGGCAACCTCCACGTTGATGAATTCGTCAGGTGCCATACAGCTTCTTCGCCCTGTGGACGAAGGCGTCGACCAGCGAATTGGCAATATCCTCGAATACGGGTCCAGCCACCATCCCCGCCACCAGGCTCCGGAACTCGAAGTCCAGGCGCAGAGATACCTCACTGCCCTCGTCGGCCAGGCCGCTGAAAGTCCACAACCCCTCCAGATGCCGGAATGGTCCCTCGGCGAGACCGATCTCAATACGCTGCCCCGGCACGAGCCGGTTGGACGTCGTAAAAACCCCGGACCAGCCGCCTTTTACCAGTTCCAGGCTTGCCTCCATAAAGTCGTCCTCCTCCACGTGCACGACCGATGAACGGCACCAGGGGAGAAACTCGGGGTAAGAGGCAACATCGTTTACCAGCGCGTACATGGTGCTGGCCGGATAAGGCACGAGGGCCTGGCGTCGGACTCGCCTCATGTCGTCAAATCAGCCCGAGCCGGTCGAGCAAACCGGTGGCGTGGAGAAATACGACCAGCACCGCCGCCGGCGCCAGCCAGCGCGCGAGAAAGCGCCAGATCCCGTAGGCCGGACCGGTGCCAATATCCAGTTCCTCCGACGAAGAATTCTTGCACATGACCCATCCGGCAAAAATTGTGATGAACAGCCCCCCCAGAGGTAACAGGACGTTGCTTGCCAGGTGATCGATGTTGTCGAAAATCGTCCCGCCGAGGAAGCGAAAATCTGACATCAGGTTGAAAGAAAATATGGTGAGGAAGCCGAGTCCCCAGATGATCAGACCGATGACCATGGCGGCCGACCGGCGGCTCCGACCGTGGCTCTCGACGCTCCAGGCCACTGCCGGCTCCAGCAAGCCGATGGCGGACGTCCATGCAGCGAACACCAGCAGTCCGAAGAAAATCGGCGCCAGCATAGTGCCGCCGGGCATCCCGCCGAACGCCAGTGGAAGTGTCTCGAAAATAAGACCAGGCCCCGAAGCCGGATCGAGACCGTTGGCAAACACAATTGGAAAAATGATCAGGCCTGCCAGCAGGGCAATGGACGTGTCCGCCACCACGACCCAGATCGATGTCCTGAGAATCGACGTCCCCTCCGGCAGGTAGGCCCCATAGGCCATGATCGCGCCCATCCCTACGCTCAGCGTAAAGAACGCCTGGCCCATGGCCTCCAGCATGGCCTGCCGCGTCAGGGCCGCAAAATTCGGTTGCAGTAGGAACACCCAGCCCCGGGCGAAATCTGCTGCCACGATGGCGTAAACCAGAAGAATGATGAGGAGCAGAAGCAGACCAGGCATCGCCACGCGGACGAAGCGCTCGAGTCCCCGCTCCACGCCCCGTGCAACAATCGCGATCGTGAGGGCCATGAAGATCGTGTGCCAGACGGCCATCGCCTTCCAGTTACCCAGCAGCCCGCCGAACAGCGAACCGATCGACTCGGGCGTCGCCGCGTTGAATTTGCCCCCCAGGCTGAATACGAAATAGGCCAGCGCCCATCCGGCGATCACACTGTAGAACGACAGGATCAGGAATCCGGCGAAAATGCCCATCACGCCGACCAAGCCCCACGATGGGCGGCTGCCCTCTTCCTCACCAACGATGCGCATCGTCGCGATAGGGTTTCGCCGACCGCGACGTCCGATCATGATTTCCGAGATCATGATCGGCAAGCCGATGGCAACCACGCAGGCAAGGTAAAAGAGAACGAAGGCGCCACCTCCGTTCTGTCCCGCCATATAGGGAAATTTCCAGATGTTGCCCAGGCCGACCGCAGAGCCAGCTACGGCGAGAATGAAAGCGAACCTGGACGACCACATCCCGTGGAGAGAGGTTCTTTTAGCCATGGGGGTCGCCGCGCCGATCTTTCAATAGCCGGCGATTTTGGATTAAATCCCAGAGCCAGACAACCGCGGCACCCGTTCCAGCCACGCCAACATGGACGCCGCGCCCCCCCGATCGGACCTCGCCAGGAATGATGTCGCCCACATGAGCAAGAACAAGGACAGACAGTCAGCCGAAGCCGCGGGCAGGAAGCTCATCGCGCTCAACAAGAAGGCGCGCCACGACTATTTCATTGACGAAACGTACGAGGCCGGACTCGCTCTCGAGGGCTGGGAAGTCAAGGCGCTCCGCTCGGGCCGCGCCCAGATCAAGGAGGGGTACGTGCTGCTGAAGGGCAACGAGGCCTGGCTCTTCGGCGCGCATATCTCGCCCTTGCCGTCCGCCTCGACCCATGTGAGCCCGGATCCGGCGAGGACCCGGAAACTGCTCATGCACCGACGCCAGATCGACAACCTGATCGGCCTCGTGGAGAGAAAAGGCTACGCCCTGGTGCCCCTGGCGCTGTACTGGAAGAAGGGCAAGGCCAAGCTGGAAATCGGCCTGGCCCGTGGAAAGAAGAAGTATGACAAGCGGGCGACGGAGAAGGACAGGGACTGGCAGCGTCAGAAGGAAAGGATTCTCAAGAAGTAAGAGCATCAATGACTTAAACATTTTAATTAATTCTTTTTATTAAATCAGAGACGCCGCCACGCCTGCATTCAGATGGGCAAATACACGGCGCATATCACCTTGATTTGAAGCCATTCGGCACCATCTTTTTATGACAGCGCCCCGGACGGCGCTTACAATACTGAGTTCTGGGGGCGACAAGGTTTCGACGTGTGTCGCAAAACTCCAGGTGCATGCCGAGGTGCAGGTGCCTCGTAAAACTGTCTGCAAACTTATAGTTGCCAACGACGACAACTTCGCACTCGCTGCTTAAAACCCAGTAGGGTGCCGTCTGGCTGGAGCCGTGCTTGTGCGTCCAGATACCAGGCGTCATTTCTCACAAGCTCGCCGTGAAGCTCTCCCGGAGTGGATCGGTTAAAACTCATCCGGGATCGCCGCGCGTCTTCCCTGCCCGTCGGGTAGCGTTCGGTTAAATAAATTGGCGCGGATAAGCATGTAGATCCTGGGGCGGAGGGCTCGCGGACGCGGGTTCGATTCCCGCCGCCTCCACCAAACATGAAGGGGCCGCCTCGTGCGGCCCTTTCTTTTTTTGCGCCGACAAGATTTTTGATTGCCCGCCCTGTGACAGGCAATACCGGGTAGAATGCAGCGGCTTTTCCCTGGATACGTTTGCCTGCCTCGGCTTCTGAGCGCTTCCATTGCAAAGCAGCCGTTCACCGGACACATGAAGCAGCCGCGGGGATTCCAGCACGTATGGCAACGATCGCCGATAAACCTCTTTCGCGACGGGACGTCGCTCGCCTGACCGAGCTTCGCATCCTGCCCAATCTGATCAAGATCCCTCTCTTCGTCGGCATCATGATCCTACTCAACTGGCTCGCCTGGACCACCGCCTCGACAATCATTAAATGGGCCGCGTACATCGGGATCGGCTACATGTGGATGGCGATGGTCACCTTCATGCATGACGCCGGCCACTTCACGCTCTTCAGGGCGCGCTGGGCCAACTGGGCGTTCGGTATTGCCTGCATGATGCCGCTCATGGCGACATTCGTCGGCTTCAAGGAAGATCACCTCGAACACCACCGTTACAACCGTTCACCGGACGATCCGGATGCCTTCACCATGGGCAAACGAGGTATCCTGGATTTCGTGTTGTTCTACGCATACGCCGTGGCCGGCATCGTTCTGAGCTTTATCCACTTCAACCTGATCTATCCGATCTCGCGATTCGGACCCAGGGAGTGGTCGATTCATCTTTTTGAAACCGCCGTCAAGATTGTCAGTTACTGGATGCTTATCGCGTGGGCGATCAACAACGGGGTTTTGGCGAAGACCCTCGAACTGTGGTTGATTCCGGTCTACATCTTCACCCTGTTCAACTCGGTCAGGTTCATCGCCGAACATTACGGGACTCCCTGGAACGAAGGTCAGTTGACCGGTTCGCGCACCGTGATATCGAATCCCGTGAACCGATTCTTCTGGAACAACATCAACTGGCATATCGGCCATCACGTCTACCCGGCGGTTCCCTGGTATAACCTGGTCGAACTGCATCGCCTGATGGAACCGGCGATCGAGGCGCGGGGCGCCATCGTCGACAAGAGTTACACCGGCGTTTTCCTGCGAGCGCTGGCCGGCGGGCCGGAGACCAAAGAACGTCTGGCGATCGCGCTCGAAAAAAGACGGCAAAAAAACCGCACGCCATCGACCGCGACCGCATAGGTCACACGGGCCCTGTTTTTCCCGAACTAGTTCTTCTCCCCCGGTGCGCCTGCAGCGGAGCCGCCTGCCACCCGTGCTCCCAGGGCCCGCGCAAGCGGGTTGGCCGTCAGGCCGTGACCAATGACGCTCAGAAGTATGGTACAGACGACAGTCATCGAGATGGTGCCACCACCTGGGAGATGCTGCTGCAGAACGATCACGCCAAAAACGATGCTGGCCAATCCCCGCGGGCCGAACCAGCCCATGAACAGCTTTTCGTCGGCACGCAGACCAGTCCCTGCAAGGACAAGAAATACAGGCACCATCCGGACGACCGTGAGGCTCAGCACCGAGTACAAGACGACCTGCCAGCTGAAACTGCCGAGGGACTGACCCACTACGGCAGCACCGAAAATGACCCAGGTAACCAAGGCCAAGGTATCACCGGTCCCTTCAGCGGCGAGCAACAGTCGATGTCTGCGTTTTTTGGCCAGCCACCCGAACAGCATGCCGCCGGCGAAGCAGGCGATAAATCCGCTTCCTCCGAGCAGCTGGGCGACACAGAAGCAGACGACGGAGAGCGCGACGACGGGCAGCTGCCGCCAGGTCTCGGTGACCCATCCCCGGTCAGCGCAGTTCTCGAGAATCCAGCCGAGACTGTAGGTCAGGCACAGACCGACGGCGAGACCGATGCCGATCTCCTCAGCCACCAAACCCAACGCCAACATGGCCGTACCGCCTTCGGCCTCTGACCCCGTGGCCAGCGCGAGGAACACGAAGAGAACCGGTACGCAGATGCCGTCGTTCAGGCCGCTTTCCACGTTAAGCGACTCCCGAATATCTGTCGGGACGGACTCATTCGTCACAACGGCTTTGCCGAGGGCGGCATCCGTCGGCGCCAGCATCGTCGCCAGAAGCGCGATTTCTAATGTCGCCAGGCCATCGAACACGAGAATGCCGAGCCCATAACCCAGCAGGATGGTCAACGGCAGTCCGACCAGCAGCAACCGCCGGGGAAGCCCTATCTTTTTCTTGAGGACACCGAGGTTCGCGTTGGCTGCATCCGTGAACAGAACGAGCGCCAGGGTCATCTCCGCCAGACCACGCATGCCCTCGGCGTCGATATCCAGTGTGAGCAGGTTCAGACCGAGCGGGCCGACGACCAGGCCGAAAGCGGCGAATACGATGGCACCACTGATGGGCGTTCGTTCCAGCCCTCCGCCTGCAGCGCTGTAGAGGAATACAAACGCAGCAAAGATCGCCAGGTTTTCATACATGGGCCTGCTCCGGAGGCATTTGTTGTCTTTCAGGCGGCAGTTTACCGATTTTCGAACATTGTTCGGACGATGCCGAGCATACTTGCCAACACTTTCGAGATAAACTCCACAACGCACTGTTTATGAGATAAGAATTGTTAGTCATCGAGACCACCGCCACACTCCACCCGCCCGTTCTGAGGGCAACGACGTGAGCACCCAACCGCATATTTACGTCGATGCTGACGCGTGTCCGGTCAAGCCGGAGACCGTGAAGGTCGCCCTGCGGCACGGGCTGCCCGTCACCTTCGTGGCAAATTCCTGGATGCAGACACCGCGCGGGCCTCAAATCCGGATGGAGGTGGTGTCCGGCGGGTTCGACGCGGCCGATGACTGGATCGCGGGGCAGGTGCGGGCCGGCGACATCGTTATCACCGCCGACATTCCCCTGGCATCCCGTTGCCTGAATGAGGGTGCCCGGGTCCTCGGGCCTGCGGGCAAACCATTCACCGAAGACAACATCGGCAACGCACTGGCGACCCGAGAGCTGATGGCCGATTTGCGAGCCTACGGTGTTGGCGGGGGCCCGCCACCCTTCGACCAGCGGGATCGGTCACGTTTTCTCCAGGCTCTGGAACTCGCCGTCCGTGATGTAACAGGGGCGCGATGACCCCATCTGCGGAGGGTCCTTCCATCGAACCTGGTCACTCGCGCGGGAGGCAGATCAGGTGGTTACGATATTTGTCCGGCGTTTCAGTAAAGTAGACGCGGACAGGTGGCCTGTACGCCGAGGGCAGATATCGTGTTCATTGGCAGTGTGTCAACGCATAGAAGCGACCGCGGACGATTTCCTTCAGATACGGGGACTCCCCTGGCCCATACGGCAATTCAGCAAACCGTCCCCCCGGGGGTTTCAAAAATATGATCACCGCGTGCGCCAAACTAGTGCTCATGTTGCGCTGGGGCCTTGTCATCTTGATCGGATTGGCTGGGAGCGAGGCACCGGGTGCTTTCGCCCGAACTGTGACGGACTCGGCCGGACGCTCTGTCGATATTCCTGAGACGGTCAGCCGCGTTTACGCGGCCGGTCCGCCTGCCTCGATCCTGATCTACGTTCTCGCCCCCGACCGACTCACGGGCTGGCCTCGCGCGCCCCATCCCTACGAGCGCCCCTACATCGCGGCCCCCTACCGGGACCTGCCCGCCACGGGCCGGCTGACGGGCCGGGGCGATACAGCCAATCTCGAAGTCGTGCTGCGGCACCGTCCCGATCTCATCGTCGACTTCGGTTCCGTGCGGGAGACCTATAAATCCCTGGCCGACCGGGTGCAGGACCAGACCGGGATACCCTACGTGCTGGTCGACGGTCGCTTTGAAGCGACCCCGGCAGCACTCCGGCTGTTGGGTGAAATCCTTGGCGTTGAAGAGCGTGCCGAAAAGCTGGCGATGTACGTGGAAACCCTGTTCGCGGACCTGGACGCAGCGCTGGTCGAAGTTCCGCAGGACAAGCGCCCCCGGGTCTACCTGGCCCGGGGTCCGGAAGGGCTGGAGACTGGACTCAAGGGCTCGATCAATACGGAGATTATCGAACGGGCGGGCGGGCGCAATGTGGCCGATCCCGGGGATGCCTCCATTCGCCGCGGCATCGTCGACGTCTCCATCGAGCAGGTGATCGTTGCCAACCCGGACACCATCATCACCTGGGACCCGAACTTTTACAGGTCGGTATGGCAGGATCCTCTGTGGGCCGGCATCCCGGCAGTGGCCCATGGACGTGTCTGGTTGAGCCCGACGGCCCCGTTCGGCTGGATTGACAGGCCGCCCTCCATCAACCGCATCATCGGCCTGAGGTGGTTGTCAGGACTGTTCTTTCCCCAGCTGTTCGATTTCGACCTGGCCGAGGAGACCCGGGCCTTCTACAAGCTCTTCTACCACGTCGATCTCAGCGACGATGAATTGAACAGGCTGCTCAGATGGGCGACCGGCACACCCGCAAACTGACACCCGGGCTCGCCCTCTCGGGCCTCGGATTGGCGGTCGCGGTCATCGCCGCGGCCGCGGCTGCAATAGGACCCTATCCGCTCACCATCAACGACATCGCCGCCGCATTGTTGCGCCGATTGCACGGGGTCAGTGATCCGGCGTTCGCCCAGCTCGAGACGGTGCTGTTCTCTGTCCGCCTGCCCCGGATCGGCGCCGCGTTGCTGGTTGGCGCGGCCCTTTCCGCCGCCGGCGCCGTGTACCAGGGACTCTTCCGCAATCCCCTGGTCTCACCGGATATTCTCGGGGTATCGACCGGCGCCGGCCTGGGGGCTGCCTTGGGCATCTTCCTCTCCCTGCCGGTGATCGCCATCCAGGGGATGGCCTTCGCCACCGGCCTGGCCACCGTGGCCCTGGTATACGCGGTCGCCACGGCAGTGCGGGGCCATGAACCCACCCTGGTTCTGGTGTTGGCCGGCGTCGTGCTCGGCGCGCTGGCCGGCGCCTGCATATCGCTGCTCAAGATCCTCGCAGACCCGTACGACCAGCTCCCTGCCATCACCTTCTGGCTGCTCGGCAGCCTGGCCAGCATTCAGCCGGCCGATGTCGCCACCGCGGCGCCGGTTGTTCTGATCAGCCTCGTGCCGATGGTGCTCCTCCGCTGGCGGATGAACCTCCTTTCACTGGGGGACGAAGAGGCGGCAGCACTGGGCGTCGACCCGAGACGTCTGCGGGCACTGTTCATCGCCGCCGCCACGCTGATGACTGCCAGCGTGGTGGCGATCTCCGGCGTAATCGGCTGGGTGGGCCTGGTCATGCCGCACATTGCCCGTTTGCTGGTCGGACCGAACTTCGACCGGCTCCTGCCTGCGTCCATGCTGATGGGTGCCGGATACCTGCTCCTGGTCGACACGCTGGCCCGAACGATGTCCGCGACCGAAACGCCCCTCGGCATCCTGACCGCTTTTGTGGGCGCGCCCGTGTTCATCTGGCTGCTGGCCACTGGTCGCCGGGGGTGGTGATGGAACTGCGAGCGGAAAAGCTGGCCTTCGGCTACGGCCACCAGCCTGTCGGCCGGGACGTGGATCTGTCCGTCAGTCCGGGACAGGTCCTGTGCCTGCTGGGACCCAACGGTTCCGGCAAGACGACTCTGTTCAAGACGCTGCTGGGACTTCTCCCCGCACAGGGCGGCCGGATCACCTTGGACGGGACGCAAATGTCGGCGCTTTCCAGGGCCGAGATCGCCCGGAGGATCGCCTACGTGCCCCAGGCCCACGAGGCGGTGTTTCCTTATTCGGTGAGGGACATGGTGCTGATGGGGCGGACGGTGCACCAGGGGCTGTTCGCACAACCGGGCGAAGTGGATCGCGCCAGGGCGGACGCTGCACTGAGCGACCTGGGCATCGCCGACCTCGCGGATCGGGACTATACCCGTATCAGCGGGGGACAGCGCCAGCTCGCCCTCATAGCCCGCGCCCTGGCCCAGGAATCCAGGCTCGTCGTGATGGACGAGCCCACGGCCAGTCTTGACTTCGGCAACCAGGTGGTGGTCCTGGACCAGGTCAAGCGGCTGGCGGGCACCGGTCTCGGTATCGTCTTCTCGACCCATAACCCGGATCATGCTTTTGCCTGCGCCACCGACGTCCTTGTCCTGGACGAAGGATTGACGCGCGCTGCCGGCGCGCCGGCGGATGCGCTCACCGAGGAAATGCTCAGCTCCGTTTACGGCGTAGACGTCAGGTTGGAGACACTATCCAGCGGCTACCGGGTCTGTGTCCCCCCTGCCCTGTCGGGTTGAGTCACACGCCAATCGGTTCCGCCGCCAGCCACCTTACCGGGACGTCCGTCTGTCACCGCCGGAACTAGAACCTGAAGGTGGTCGCAGAATGTATCTGTGACGCGGCGCCGTCCCGGCCAGCCTTGCTCGTGCGCTTGTAGGCCTCAAAGGGCTGGAAATCCTCGTTGTCCGCCTCGGCACCGCCAATGCACCATCATCCTTCCCGGTCGAGCGGGGAGCCCACATCAGGCGTGCCCTCGCGAGGAAGGATACGAAACCCTCAGGGAAACGTCAGACCTGCCGGGGCAGATAATCGTCAGACCA
>Ga0209536_100001052_pt1 | contig 45825 bp, 38 predicted proteins | sample DeeMarSeWOR28_12_FD_187461 | JGI IMG/M metagenome (GOLD analysis project Ga0209536, IMG submission 187461) | Marine sediment microbial communities from White Oak River estuary, North Carolina - WOR-2-8_12 (SPAdes) (version 2) | ecosystem: Environmental > Aquatic > Marine > Intertidal zone >...
AATGTAGAATTCAAAATCGTATGGCTAAATATAAAAACGTAGACTTAAAATGATTTATTTCAATTCATTGATTGTAGAAATTCTGTTTTGATCTTATGGAAATAACTTCCACAGCGATGACAATGACCATATTTTTATAAAATTTCCATTTAGCACTTCATGAATAAAAAAGGGCTTTGAGAAAATTCCCAAAGCCCTCATATATGCGATCCGGAAGAGACTTCCCGCCTTGCGGCGGGACAACTTCCTGCGTGACTTATTTTTTTAATAGAGAATCAATATAGCTTCGACTTTTCCTATTTTTTATCTCACGTTCTCGTTTTAATGCATCGGATTTTTCTTCATATTCCTCAATATGAACCACATTCCAGGGGATACCTCGTTTTGTGAATCGTCCCCAGCCCTGGTTATGCCTTTCCAATCGCCATTCAAGGTCTTCAGTAATGCCGGTATAGTATTGGTCAATTTTCTCAGAATAAATTATGTAAAGTTTCCACATAATAAAAAAGGGAAGCCATGATTATGACTTCCCATACCCAAAATTCTGGCGGTCCGGACGAGACTCGAACTCGCAACTTCCTGCGTGACAGGCAGGTGCTCTAACCAAATTGAACTACCGGACCAAATTTAATCAATCCATAATTTAACCAGTGTTATACTAACTGTCAAGTATAGCCAAATTTGCTGATATTGGCCGGATAAACTCATAAATTAGGCCGTGATGGGAATAAACCATAACAGATTAAAGTTTATCCTGATACTTTGTCCGAACTTAGTGAATAAATTAATTTGAATTGGTATAAAAATAATAAAAATTATTTGTTAAATTTAAAAAATATAAAGATATATTAGCCTTTTTTAATAAACTATACATGAAAAATTATCTCCAGTTGACCAAACCCTCGATCATGCTGCTGGTGATCATCACAGGAGCTACCGCCCTGGTGGTCGAAGGCAGCCTGCTGACGCAGCCGGTGAAATTTTTTCTGGTGCTCCTTGGTCTCTATTTAACCGGCGGCTCGGCAAACGCCCTCAATCAGTATTTCGAGCGTGATATCGATGCCAAAATGTCCCGTACCAGCAAACGCCGCCCCCTGCCGCAGGGTGCGATAAAACCTCTGGGAGCCCTGATCTTTTCGGTTATGATCGGCATCGCAGGTATCCTGATATTCGGATTCGTATTCAACTGGTTTACCGCCCTGTTATCCCTGGCAACCATCCTGTTCTACAGTCTGTTTTATACCCTGCTGCTCAAGCCGAACACCACCCAGAATATCGTGATCGGCGGTGTGGCCGGCGCCATGGCACCGGTCGGCGCCTGGGCGGCTGCCACAGGCAGAACGGATATCGTGCCCTGGATATTGTTCCTGATCGTTTTTCTGTGGACACCCCCCCATTTCTGGGCACTCGCCCTGTTCTATAAGGATGATTATCATAAATCAAAGTTGCCCATGCTGCCCGTGATCAAAGGAAATGCGTTCACCCTCCGGCAGATCGTGTTTTACGCTGTACTGCTGGTGATGGCAAGTATTCTGCTGTTTGTCGTTAAAGCCGGCTGGCTTTATCTGGTGGTCGCCGTGCTGCTGGGCCTCCGCTTTATTTTTAAGTCGCTACAGGCCCAAAAATACCGGACGGAGCGTCATTTCCGCGGATTGTTTGGTTTTTCAATTGCCTATTTGTTCATTTTATTCATCGCTATTGTCGCCGATGAATTTATCCAGCGATTTATGTGGTAAAACGCATGGATGGATGCAGGAAACAAAGATATCTCAAAATTGAGTTGAGGTATTGAAATAATCTTTTTATTTTATCTGATCCTGTCATACGAGAGGGAGCTCAAACTACCCAGAGTGAGCTCTCCCCGATTATTTAATTCTGAGTTTGCATAAAACAGTTAAATTTGAAAAGTTAGGAGCAGCTGCGTGGCTCAGATTTTTCCCAAATGGTCTAACCGGATACCGCCAATCCTCGCTGGAGCGCTCATAGTTGTCCTGATCGGGGTGGTTGGATTCTTCTGGTACTACGGCTCCCCTCAATATACCGATGCCGGCTACCGCCCCGAGCAGCCGGTCCCTTACAGCCACAAATTGCATGCCGGTGACCTTGGCATGGACTGCCGCTACTGTCACTCCTCGGTGGAATTATCGGCCAAAGCAAACGTACCCCCTACGCAGACCTGTATGAACTGTCATACACTAATTTTAACCGAAAGTGATAAGTTGCTGCCGGTGCGCGAAAGCTGGACCACCGGTAAGCCGATCGAGTGGGTGCGGGTGCATAAAATTGCCGATTACGCCTATTTTGACCACAGTGCCCATCTGAATGCAGGGGTTGGCTGCACCAGCTGTCACGGCAACGTCGCCGAGATGGAAAAGGTGATGCAGGTGGAACCCCTGAGCATGGGCTGGTGCCTGGATTGTCACCGGAATCCGGACATGCATTTGAGACCCGCCGGCGAAATCACCAATATGAAATGGACACCGCCTGCCGATCAGTTGGATATCGCGGCGAAAATAAAAAAAGAAAAAAATATCGCACCTCCAGTAGATTGTTCAGGATGCCACCGATGAAAAAAAGCAGCATCAAACTAAACGGTAAATCATACTGGCGCAGTTTAAATCAACTCGCCGATACCCCCGAGTTCAGAGCTTTTCTGGAGCAGGAGTTTCCGGAAGAGGCTTCCGATCTTCCCGCCCAGATGAACCGCCGGAAGTTTCTGACACTCATGGGAGCTTCGATGGCGATGGCCGGACTGGTCAGCTGCCGCCGTCCGGTAGAGAAGATCATTCCCTATGTCAAAGCGCCGGAGGAAATTATCCCGGGTGTTCCGAAACGGTACGCCACGACCATGCCATTCGGTACGGATGCCTACGGCCTGGTGGTCGAAACCCATGAGGGCCGCCCGACAAAAATAGAGGGGAATACAAAACATCCCGCCACCCTTGGAAGCAGCGATATTTTCATGCAGGCCGCCATTCTGGGATTATATGACCCGGATCGCTCCCAGAAGGTCCGCGAAAAGGGGACTGAAAAGGAATGGGCGGACTTTGTCGTCTTCTGGCAGAAATTGTATCCGGAGATGATCAGCAGACAGGGAGCCGGTTTAGCGTTTTTAACAACTTCTTCTGCATCACCCAGTTTTTATAGGCAACAGCTGGGTTTACAGAAGAAACTTCCCGGATCAAAATGGTTTACCTGGGAGCCGGTCTCCTCTGAGAACGTACGCAACGGAATTTCCGCTGTCACCGGCGAACAGCTCAATCCCACATTCGATGTTGCAAAGGCAAAAATCATTCTTACCATCGACAGCGATCTGTTCCTTTCCGAACCGGGGCATTTAAGCCATGCCCGGGGATTTGCGGCCGGTAGACGGGTTCAGTCGGAAAAAGATGATATGAACCGCCTTTATGCTGTCGAATCGGCATTTACCGTTACCGGCGGCATGGCGGATCACCGCAAAGCCCTGCCATCAAACCAGATGCACCGGTTTGTTTTCCAATTGATAAAAGTCCTCAAAGGATATGCTGTAAATCTGGATGGAATCGATATTCCGCCGGAAGAAACAAAAATCGATCAAAAATGGATACAGGCGCTGGCCAATGACCTTGTCGCCAACCGGGGCAAATCGCTGATCGTTGCCGGCTCACACCTGCCAGCCGAGGTGCATGCCCTGACCTCTATATTGAACCATTCGCTGGGAAATACCGGCAATACCATCAGCTATCACAAGCCGCGGTACGAAAATTTTGACCGGGCTGAAGATATCAAAAACCTGGTGGAGGAGATCAACGGGGATAAAATTGAAACCCTGGTGATGATCGGCGGCAATCCGGTTTATAACGCTCCCGCCGACCTGAATTTTAAAGAAGTTTTACAAAAAGTGCCGCATACGGTTCATTTGAATGAGTATTTCGATGAAACCTCCGGGTCAGCCGAATGGCACATCCCGCAAACCCACTTTCTCGAGGAGTGGGGGGATACCCAGGCGTCCGATGGTACACTTGGTGTTATCCAGCCGATGATCGCCCCGTTATTCGGTGGTAAAAGCCCCCTCGAACTGATCCATTTTCTGGCAGCCGGAACGCAATCAACCGGTTATGAACTGGTCCGGGAAACCTGGCGTTCTATCCTGCCTGTAACGAATTTCGAACAAAACTGGCGGAGGGTGCTGCATGATGGTTTGTTTGCAGACAGCCAGCTGGTAAAACAAAATCCAAAATTTGATTTTCGTGCTGTCAACCGGATGCCTGCATCGGAAACTGTATCTTCCGATAACACGCTTGAAGTTGTCTTTCGTCCGTCCCCGGCGGTATATGACGGGCGGTTTGCGAACAACGGCTGGTTGCAGGAATTGCCTGACGGAATCAGCAAACTCGTGTGGGACAATGCTGCATTAATGAGTCCGTCCACCGCAAAGCGATTCGGAGTGAAAAATGAGGATGTCGTTGTGCTGGAAAAGCACGGGCGGAGTCTTGCGCTGCCGGTATGGATCGTTCCGGGATTTGCCGAAAATTCCGTAACGGTTTATCTCGGATATGGCCGAACGGCCGCCGGGAGGATCGGAAACGGTGTCGGATTCAATGCTTACAAATTAAGAACCAGCGCAGAAGGGGGGTATTCACAAGGAATGTCTTTACGCAAGACGATTGAAACCTATACCTTGACCAGTACCCAGGATCATGGCAGTATGGAGGGCCGGCCGATCGTGCGGGAAGCCACCCTGGATGCCTATCGCAAGAATCCCCGTTTTGCCCGTGAAATGGTGGAGCATCCGCCCCTGGAATCCTTATGGGAGGAACACAGTTATGATGAGGGGTATCAATGGGGTATGACCATCGATCTGAATGCCTGTACCGGCTGCAATGCCTGCACCATTGCCTGTCAGAGCGAAAATAACATTCCGATTGTCGGTAAAGAGCAGGTGCGCAATGGGCGGGAAATGCACTGGCTGAGGATGGACCGCTATTTTAAGGGGGATATGGAAGATCCGGAAATGGTATTTCAACCGGTGGCTTGCCAGCATTGTGAGAACGCCCCCTGCGAGCAGGTATGCCCGGTGGCTGCCACGGTGCATGATTCGGAAGGCCTGAATGTAATGACCTATAACCGCTGCATCGGAACCCGCTACTGTTCGAACAACTGTCCGTACAAGGTGCGTCGCTTTAATTTCTTTAATTATACCAATCAGTTGCCCGAAATTGTCAAAATGGCCCAAAATCCGGATGTGACGGTACGGTCGCGCGGGGTGATGGAGAAATGCACCTACTGCGTCCAGCGGATCAGTGAGGCGAAAATTTCAGCGAGGAAAGAAAATCGCACCTTAAAGGATGGTGAAGTTATCAGTGCCTGTCAGCAGGCCTGCCCGACCGATGCGATCGTCTTCGGTAATATCAACGATCCGGCCAGCAGGGTGACGCAGATGAAACGGATCGACCGCAGTTATGAGCTGCTGGCGGAGCTTAATATCCAGCCGCGCACATCGTACCTGGCGCGGCTGCGGAATCCGAATCCGGATCTGGAGCAAAGTTAATGCTATCGTTCAAACAAAATATCAAAGGTCACCGTGAGTACATCAGTTAAAACAATCGACACACCGGTTTTGCACGAGGAACCGCTGATCAGGGGCAATCCGACCTTCGATGCGGTCACGGAGAAAATCAGTGCCATTGCCGAGGCCAAAACACCGAAAATGTGGTATGTGGCGATTGGTATATCGAGTTCCCTGATGCTGATGCTGTTCGCCATGATCCTTTATCTGATCTGGGAAGGTATCGGGATCTGGGGCCTGAATATTCCCGTCGGCTGGGGGTGGGCAATCGTAAACTTTGTCTTCTGGGTCGGTATCGGACATGCGGGTACCCTGATCTCTGCGATTTTGTTCCTGTTCCGGCAAAAATGGCGCACTTCGATAAACCGTTTCGCCGAGGCGATGACGCTGTTTGCCGTGATCTGTGCGCTCATCTTTCCGGGAATCCATGTCGGTCGCATCTGGGTGGCTTACTGGATGATACCGCTGCCCAATCAGATGGTCATGTGGCCGAATTTCCGCAGCCCGCTGTTGTGGGATATTTTTGCGGTCGGAACGTATTTTACGGTTTCCCTGCTCTTCTGGTATACAGGCCTGATTCCGGATCTGGCGACCATGCGCGACCGGGCAAAGACGAAAATCCGTAAACTGATCCTGGGGATATTTTCGCTGGGATGGAGAGGCGGCAACCGCCAGTGGCAGCATTATGAGATGGCATACTTGCTCCTTGCCGGTCTGTCGACCCCCCTTGTACTTTCGGTACACAGTGTCGTCAGCACCGACTTTGCCACCAGCGTGATACCGGGGTGGCATACGACAATTTTTCCACCCTACTTTGTTGCCGGGGCAATTTTTTCCGGATTTGCCATGGTATCTACGCTGGCCATTATTACCCGCAAGATCTATGGTCTGGAAAATTTTATTACCGTGAATCATCTAGAAAAGATGAATAAAATAATGCTGGTAACCGGTATGATGGTCGGATATGCCTATGGATGCGAATTTTTCATCGCCTGGTACGGCGGCAATGATTATGAACGGTTCGCGTTCATCAATCGTGCGTTCGGGCCATATGCCTGGGCCTACTGGACGATGATCAGCTGTAATGTTCTGGTGCCCCAGATATTCTGGTCGAAGAAGCTGCGCACCAGTATTCCGGTGATGTTTATTGCTGCACTCCTGATCAATGTCGGTATGTGGTTCGAGCGCTTCGTCATCGTGGTCAGTTCGCTGCACCGGGATTTTCTGCCTTCCAGCTGGGATTATTATACGCCAACCGTCTTCGATATCGGCATGTTCGTCGGTTCGTTCGGTTTATTCTTCACCCTGTTTCTGGTGTTCCTGCGTTTTGTTCCGATCATCGCCATGTCCGAAGTGAAGGGGGTTTTGCCCCAGGCGGACTCGCATCATGAGGGAGGCCATCAATGAACAAGATGCATTCAAAAGGCGGTGTAATGCTGGCTGAGTTTGAAAATCCGGTAAAACTACTGGAAGCAGCCCAAAAATTACGCGATGCCGGCTATAAAAATTTTGACTGTCATTCTTCTTTTCCGATACACGGAATGGATCAGGCGATGGGATTGAAACGCTCCCCGCTGGGTTATATTGTATTCGTCATAGCCATGCTCGGTCTTCTGGGCGGGATCACGCTCGAATGGTGGACCAGCACCATCGACTACCCGCTGGTCATCTCCGGCAAGCCGTTTTTCAGTTATCAGGCCTATGGTCCGGTCGCTTTTGCCATAATGGTGTTATCCGGCGCCTTTGTCGCACTGTTCGGGATGCTGGCACTGAACAAACTACCAATGTATTATCACAAATTGTTCAATTCCAGGAATTTCGAACGGGCCATGAATGATGGTTTTTTTGTTTCGATCGATGCAGCTGATCCAAACTTTGATCAAAAAAACACCGGGAAATGGCTGGAAGAAATTGGCGGTAAAAATATTGAAATGGTGGAGGCTGAATAATGGTCAGACTATTACCGCTTTTTCTGGTGCTGCTGATCGGCTGCTACCGGGGCAGCCCCTCCGAGGATCCGCCGATTCACCTCAACCCCAATATGGACAATCAGCCTAAATACAAGGCTCAGGCGGAGAGCGAATTTTTTGAAGACGGCGCAGCCATGCGGATGCCTGTTGCAGGAACTTTAGCCATGGGTGACTTGAGAGCGGACCAGGCCTATTATCTGGGTAAAAATGCCGATGGTTCAGCGGTCACAAAAGCCCCGGTGGAAATAACCCTTGACCTGTTAAAAAGAGGGCAGGAGCGCTATAATATTTACTGCGCGCCATGCCACGACCGGACTGGTGCCGGTCAGGGCATCGTCACTAAAAAAGGATTTCTGCCTCCCCCATCATTTCATCTGGACCGGTTGCGCGAGGCGCCGGACGGTCATTTGTATGATGTGATTACCAACGGCATACGCAATATGCCTCCCTACAACCATCAGGTTCAGGTGCACGACAGATGGGCAATCGTGGCTTATGTAAGGGCGCTCCAGCGCAGTCAGAATGCCCGGATCTCAGATATACCCGAAGAAATGATCAACCAGTTAAAATAGAGACCGGTGATGGAAAACACGGAAAAATTTTATACCAAAACACAGGTATGGATAAAACCGGCGCTGATAGTCGGTGCCGCTGGTATAGTACTAAGTTTTGTTGCGGCATACACCGACCGTGAACAATTTTATTTTTCTTATCTGACCGCCTATGTGTTTTGGGCGGGGATTATGCTGGGTGGGCTTTTTTTTACCATGATCCACCATATCAGCGGCGCGGTCTGGAGCGTGGTATTGCGGCGCATAACGGAAAGTATTATGTCCGCAGCCCCGATTATCGGGGTATTGTTTATACCATTGATTTTTGGCATACACGACCTGTATCACTGGAGTCATGCGGACGTTGTGGCGCAGGACGCTCTCCTGCAGAAAAAAGCCGGTTATCTGAATATCCCCTTTTTTATAATCCGGTCGGTTATTTATCTGGCGGTCTGGATCATACTTGCTTTTGTGTTATACCGAAAGTCAATTAAGCAGGATCATGCGTTCAATTCTGATGACCTGACCAAAATGAAGCGCATCAGTGCGCCGGGCATAGTGGCCTTTGCCCTGACGATCACATTCGCTGCGTTCGACTGGCTGATGTCGCTTGATCCGCACTGGTATTCCACTATTTTTGGGGTTTACATATTCGCCGGAAGCTTTCTTTCCGCACTCGCATTTATAGCTGTGTTGGGACTGGCATTTCGGAAGAAAGCTATACTTGCGGACGTAATTACCGTTGAACACTACCACGATCTGGGCAAGTTTCTTTTTGCATTTACTATATTCTGGGGCTACATGGCATTTTCGCAGTATTTTCTGATCTGGTATGCCAATATTCCGGAAGAAACGATCTGGTATCATCATCGCTGGGAGGATAACTGGAAAATACTGACCATGATACTGGTTTTCGGCCATTTTCTGGTGCCATTTCTGGGATTAATGCCCAGGGCGGCCAAACGCAATCTGACATACCTGAAGTTCATGTCGATCTGGATTTTGGTCATGCATTTTATTGATATTTACTGGATTGCGATGCCAGCATTGCACCCGCACGGTTTTCGGTTTTCCTGGATAGACGGGGCCACATTTCTGGCCATCGGCGGTATCGTAGTATGGTATATCACCAGGAAATTTGTTGCCGGATCACTGGTACCGGTCAATGATCCCAAATTGCTTGAATCAATACGTCATGTGAATTAGAAAAGGGGAGTGGATTCTGTGGCAGGTTATGAAAAACGTGACATTGAGGCTAATAAAATAATAGCCTATTCGGCTATCGGTGTGATCATCCTGGCTGCGATAATTGTAATATTGTATAACTATTTTATAGCTGAAAAAGAAGAAATTGTCTATGAACAAACGCTAAAACCCGAATCTTCCCTGATACGCGACATCAGGGCAAAAGAAGAGGAAGCACTGAATTCCTATAAATTATTAGATCCCCAAAGAGGAATTTATCAGATCCCCATCGATCGTGCAATGCAGCTGGTTGCCGAAGAAAATTTCCAACGCAGGCTGCAATCCCGTTGATCCAAACGTTCCCAAAAGGCCACTTTATATGAAACGAAACTTCATTATCCCCGGATTGATTATACTTCTGTGTTTCAATTATTCCAACTTAACATCACAGATTGTTCAGAAGGATGTATCGGAACTGCAAAAAATTGATGTAATTGAACACCTTGGAGAAAAAATACCGCTGAGTCTTAATTTTACCGGTCCAAAAGGGGAGGAAATCCCCCTCGGGGCTTTGTTTAAGGAAGGCAAGCCTGTTCTGCTGACTATGGCTTATTATGAGTGTCCCATGTTGTGCACGTTTGTGCTCAACGGTTTGAGCAAGGGAATTGCCGATCTGGATTTTCTGCCCGGCGAAGATTTTCAAATGATCACGATCAGTATTGATCCGGGTGAGACCTGGCAGCTGGCTGCCGGGAAGAAAGCCAATCAAACCGCTGCCGTTGGGAAGTCGTTTCCGGAAGACGGCTGGGAGTTTCTGGTCGGCCCGAAAGAAAGTTCGGAACGTTTGGCGAATGCGCTGGGATTTAAATATTATTATGATGAGGAACGGGATGAGTATGCCCATCCGGCGGTCTCTTTTGTCCTGACCGAGGATGGCATGATCACCCGCTATTTGTACGGAATCGAATACCGTGCACAGGATCTTCGCCTGGCGCTGCTTGAAGCCTCCGAAGGCAGGATTGGAAACACTTTCGATAAAATTCTGCTGTACTGTTACCACTATGATCCCGAGGCGGGTGGATATGTCATCTTTGCCGGAAATGTTATGCGGATCGGTGGCGTTATAACGATGATACTTCTGGGAGGCACATTGGGAATTTTTTGGTATCGGGAGGTTCGGAGACGAACCCGTACCGCAGATGAAAAACATGCATGAAGCAATATTAGGGGATAAATAATTAATGGATGGAAAAGGAACACTATATTTACCACCGCCCAGTTCCACCATTGCTGGTGATGTTGACGCATTGTTCTATTTTATTTTTTACACTGCCCTGGTGCTCTTCGTAATCGTCATGAGCGCTGCGGCATATTTTATTATCCGTTACCGGCGGCGTGGCGAACCGGAATTAACCTCCGGCGTTGCGCATAATACAAGACTGGAGATACTGTGGACAGTAATACCAACCATTCTGGTGTTCATCGTATTCATCTGGGGATTTAAAACATACCTGAAAATGCATGTTGCACCAAAAGATGCGCTCGAGATCAAGGCAACCGGTCAAAAATGGTTCTGGACTTTCGATTATGCAAACGGAGCCAACAGCCTGAATGATCTGGTCGTCCCGGTCGGAAAACCCGTTCGTCTGCTGATGTCCTCACAGGATGTCATTCACAGTTTTTATGTACCGGATTTCCGGATAAAAATGGATGTTCTTCCCAACCGTTATACCATTACCTGGTTTGAAGCGATTGAACCGGGGGAATATGAAATTTTTTGTGCTGAGTACTGCGGCAAGGGTCATTCTGAAATGCTCGGTAAGGTAATAGTAAAATCTGAGGTAGACTATGATGCCTGGCTTGAACAATCAGCGGTTGATATTCCGGAAGGCATGTCCCTCGAAGATGCCGGGGCTAAATTGTATCAGTCAAAAGCCTGCATTACCTGTCATACGGTTGATGGCCGCCCGGGTGTTGCGCCGAGTTTCAAGGGGCGGTATGGAAAGCAGGAACTGATGGCGGATGGTCAGACAGTTGTGATCGATGAGAACTACATCAGAGAATCGATCCTGAATCCCCAGGCAAAAGTGGTGGCGGGCTATCAACCGGTCATGCCGACTTATCAGAATGTGCTGACCGACCGTCAGATAGATGCTCTTATCGCCTACATCAAATCAATTCAATAAGTAAGGGTAGTATGGTAATGAATATATTTCCGGAACATAATTATCTTTCAGAGCCCAAGGGTATCAAAAGCTGGCTAATGACGCTGGATCACAAGCGAATTGGTCTGATGTATCTGTTTGCGATCATGTTTTTCTTTATGATCGGTGGAATTTTTGCAGTTCTGCTGCGTCTGGAATTACTCGCTCCGGGGAAGGATTTCATGGAGGCCGATACCTATAATCAGTACTTCACGCTCCATGGTGCGATCATGATTTTTCTGTTTATCATTCCCTCGATACCGGCCGCCCTGGGTAACATCATCCTGCCACTGATGCTCGGAGCGAAGGATGTCGCCTTCCCAAGGCTTAATCTTGCCAGCTGGTATATTTATGTATTCGGCTCCCTGTTTGCCATTTTTTCAATTGTGACCGGAGGTGTCGATACCGGCTGGACTTTCTACACGCCATACAGTTCCAGCACCGGAGGATCGGTAATTTCAATGACACTGGGTGTCTTTATCCTTGGCTTTTCGTCAATTTTCACGGGGCTGAATTTTATCGTCACGATTCATAAACTGCGTATCCCGGGTCTCACCTGGTTTAAAATGCCGTTATTCGTCTGGGGTCTATATGCGACGGCAATTATCCAGGTGCTGGCAACACCTGTGCTGGGTATCACGATGGTGCTTCTGATCCTTGAACGCCTGGCGGGTATCGGCATTTTTGATCCGGCAATGGGCGGCGATCCGGTTCTTTACCAGCATTTTTTCTGGTTTTATTCACACCCTGCTGTATATATCATGATCCTGCCGGGCATGGGCATAATAAGTGAATTGATCTCCGTTTTCTCCCACAAAAAGATATTCGGCTATAAAGCCATTGCATTTTCCAGCCTGGGTATTGCCTTTATCAGTTTCCTTGTCTGGGGACATCATATGTTCACCAGCGGGCAATCTGAACTGGCAGCAATGATGTTTTCCTTTCTCACCTTCCTGGTCGGTATTCCTTCAGGCATTAAAGTGTTCAATTGGATCGCCACGATGTATCGCGGATCCATTTCACTGGAAGCACCCATGCTTTATGCATTATCCTTCCTGTTTTTATTTACCATCGGTGGACTTACGGGCATTTTCCTCGGGGCCCTTTCTGTGGATGTGCATCTGCACGATACGTATTTTATTGTCGCCCATTTCCACTATGTGATGATGGGCGGCACAGTGATGGCTTTTCTGGGCGGTTTGCACTACTGGTGGCCCAAAATCTGGGGCCGGATGTATAGTGAAAAATGGGCAAAAATTTCCGTGGCTTTAATATTTGTCGGCTTTAATATCACGTTTTTTACGCAGTTTATTCTGGGCGGGCAGGGAATGCCAAGGCGGTATTATAATTATCTTGACCAGTATCAGCCGCTGCATGCATTCTCCTCGGTTGGATCCTGGATTCTTGGTCTGGGATTCATCATAATGGCTGTATACCTGATACATGCTATTTTTAGAGGACGTATTGCCGGAAATAATCCATGGGGCGCCCTGACTCTGGAGTGGACAACCACTTCGCCACCCGATCCGCATAATTTTAAAAAACCCCCGGTGATTGCCCATGGTATGTATGATTATGATAAAGTTATGATAAAGAGTACGTTGGAATAAAATCAGAGACCTGAAATGAGCGATGCAACTTCACATGCGACACATGTCCAGCATCATTTTGCCGATGCAGAGCAGCAGCGGGATTCGGCTAAGCTGGGCATGTGGCTTTTTCTGCTGACCGAGATCTTGCTGTTTGGCGGTCTGTTTGTCGCCTATGGAATCTTTCGGGCATGGAATCCGGAAATGTTTTTTAATGCCCACAAAGCTCTGGATGTAAATTTGGGAACGGTCAATACGATTGTATTGATCACGAGTTCGGTGACAATGGCATTATCAATCCATGCAATGCAGCTGAACAAGCGCCGCATAACGATCCTGTTTTTATTGATGACACTGGTATTTGCCGGTGTATTTCTGGTAATCAAATACTTTGAGTATAGCCATAAGATCGAGCTTGGTCAGTTACCGGGCAAATTTTACACGTTCACCGGGATACCTGGTTCGAATCCGCATATCTTTTTCAGTATTTATTTTGCCATGACCGGCTTGCATGGTCTGCACGTAATCTTCGGAATGGTAGCGATCAGCTGGATTCTCAGGAGAACATTAAAACGGGAATTTTCGGCGGAATACTATACCCCGATTGAAATGGTCGGATTATATTGGCATCTGGTAGATATGATCTGGATATTTCTTTTCCCGTTATTATATCTGATAGGATAGGGCGACTATGAAAGAGCACTCGGTACATATTATACCGGCAAAAATATATATTGCTGTGGGCCTGGGTTTGTTAATTCTAACCGCGGTTACGGTAGCCGTTTCGTTCGTTGATCTCGGACCGTATAACATCACCATTGCGCTGTTCATAGCTTCGATCAAGGCGCTGCTGGTCGCTTTCTTTTTTATGCACCTTTTCTGGGACAACAAAATTTATTTCATCATATTTGCCGGCTCGTTGCTTTTTCTGACAATTTTTTTGACGTTGACCATGTTCGATACGGAAACACGGGGATCTATTTACGAGGAAAAGTCAGCGCCGATCAGAAGCGAAGCACCGATTTATCAGAGTAAGTAAATTTATTTATTATAACAGTATCCAGTGGGTATATATTGCATCACCTCAAATCCGGTCATTTTAAGTGAATTAATTATCAAATGCAGGAGGAAAAATTGTCCCCCAAAGTTGAAAATTTCCGAAAATGGGCACTGGCAGCCACTGTTCTTACCTATTTTCTTATTTTTGTTGGCGGCTTAGTGCGCGTATCAGGTGCCGGCCTTGGTTGTCCGGACTGGCCCAAATGTTTTGGCAGCTGGATTCCGCCTTTCAGCCGTCAACAGGTACCGCCGGAATTCGAAGCCGGTACATTCAACGTCACGCTTGCCTGGATCGAGTATATTAACCGGTTGATCGGCGTGATTGTCGGAGTACTTATAGCTGGGACCGCCTTGATTGCGATCAAAAACTTTCGCTCTGAAAAAAGGATCCTGATACCGTCGATTATTGCGGCTCTCCTGGTTGCCTTCCAGGGCTGGTATGGCAGCGTGGTTGTCGGGAGCAAACTTATGCCGCATACCGTTTCAGTTCATCTGGTACTGGCACTGACTATCGTGAGTTTGCTTATTTATGTCACACAAACAGTTTTTTACCAGTCGACCGGGTATAATAAAATAGATAACAATACAAACTCATTTCTTCGTAAAAGCGTTCTGCTGCTCTGGATTTTTGCCATAATTCAGATTATTCTTGGCACGCAGGTTCGTTCGGAGATCGAACTGATCCTGCTCGAATTTCCCCTGCTTTTTGAGCATGAGGTCTTAACGGTGATCGGGCCGGTAAATTACATGCATAGCATCTGGGGAATTTTTATTACCCTGGTTAGTTTTTTTGTAGCGATCGGTCTTATCAAAAGGAAGGATCGCACGAGTTACTTTGCAAGAATAATGGGAACCATTGCCGTTTTATTGCTGGTCATTCAGGTGATACTCGGTTCTGCGCTGGAAATTTTTGGCATTCCGGCGATCCTGCAGGTATTTCACCTGTGGATCGCCAGTCTGTTTATTGGCAGTTTACTGGTACTTTACACCGATCTAGCCTACGCAAAAGGAGCATAAGATGCGGTCAAAAGGGATTTACAGCGGTTTAATTCTGGGTGTGTCCGGTGCCCTGATCCTGGCTCTGCTTGGCCTGATTGTTATTGAAATTGCGCATGAGTCCAGGCAGTCACTCGATCAGCTCGGTGTCGTACCCGAGTTTTCCTTCATAGATCAGAACGGCAATATTTTTGGAAAAGAACAGATGATGGGACACTTGAATATTGTAAATTTTTTCTTTACCAGCTGTAAGGGACCGTGTCCCTATATGAATGGTAAAGTCGCTGAGCTGTATCAAAAATACTCTACCACCAACCGGGTACAATTCGTTTCGGTTTCAGTTGATCCGGAAACCGATTCACTTCAGGTCCTGCGTAATTATGCCGCCCGGTTCGGCGTGACCGATGAGCGCTGGCGGTTTTTAAGAGGGCCGGTTGAGGACGTCCAGAACTTAACGGAACACGGATTTCATTTGGCTGGCGAATTGCCGAATCTGCACAGTACAAAGCTGATTCTTGTCGACCAGAATGGCACTATCCGCGGATATTATGATTCATTCGATGATGCGAGTCTGGATGTATTGACCGTTCATACACGGGCGCTCCTCAGGGGGATGATGTGAGTGTCACGGATCTGCCGGCCCTCAACGCATGCTTAAATATGGTCAGTGCGATTTTCCTTATTCTGGGTTTTCGCGCGATACGGGCAGGGAAAAGAGAGATACATAAAAAATGGATGATATCAGCTTTGATAACTTCCGGATGCTTTCTGGCTTCCTATGTGATTTACCATTATCAGGTTGGATCGGTAGCGTATATGTATCATGACTGGACCCGTATAATATATTTTATCATCTTGATCCCCCATATTATTTTCGCCGCGATCATGACGCCTTTTATCATAATCGCCGTATGGCTGGCGCTGTATGAAAAATACGAAAAGCACGCCCGGCTGGTACGCTGGATCTGGCCTGTGTGGATGTATGTTTCATTGAGCGGAATAATAATTTATCTGATGTTGTATCAGCGCAGCAATTTATTCTGACATCATCTGCGGAACAGTGATCAAATTAAAACTCCGGATATTCTGATAATCAAGCTGTTCCAATTTTTGCCGTTGCAGATTGAATTGATTCTGCAGATATTGAACATTCCTGCGGTAAAAATCAGCCTCCTCTGCGGTGCCTGGTGTAATAGTACTGTTATTGGCCAGCCGGATCGTAAAATTTATTATCCTGCCCATGATATCCAACTCTTCGTCTAATATTCCAATGATTTCATTTTTCTGATTCAACTGATTTTGAAAGTCCTCGCTGGTATTAGCGACTCTTGCGTCCTTCTGGGCAATAGCCGCTTGCAGTCGCGCGATTTCACTCTGAAATTCTTCGCGCTCGGCAGCGAATTCAATCTGCGCATACCCATAGGATAATATAAAGCCGGCTATTAGTCCAATTATGAGGGCCAGCCCAGGAACGATAACGAGAGCATGTTCCTTAAACCATATTTTCCGGCGTACCGATTGACTTTCCTGGCTGCTTTTCTGATCCACGTAAAGAGATTGTAAAAGTCCGCTGTCAATGGCTTTATTGCAATGCGGGCAAACGTCGGTGATTTTGGAGAGCGCTGCCGCACAATGGGGGCAATAATTCATGATATCCTCAGCTTAATCTATATTTTTTTTACTATTGAATAATTTAATTTTGTCACTGCTTCTCCCGCACCATTAGGATTGGGATCTGTTAAGTCATCAGAATATCCCCTGGTAAATAAACAATGGTTTATTTTCTGTATATTTAAAAATAGACCTATTCGGAACTCAAGTCAAGGTTTGAGGATAAGGATTTCCGATGGAAATAAACAGGACTGATCGGTCTATCTGATCAGCCCCGTAACGGCAATTTAAAATCGTGAGGTTATTATTTAGCTTTGCTGCGGATTGCGGACCAGTACATATATACGCATAAAACAAGGTACATCAGGAATCCCAGTATCTCGCCGCCTGCCGACTCGGACCAGTGCTCGGTCCCAATAGATCGCATGATCGTCCAGTCATCGGTAATAAGCAGTTGACCCATTAGAATAATCAGCAATGATAAAACCCCGAAAATAGCACCACCGGCCACGAATCCCGATGCGATAAGAGTGCCACGTTCCTTGCGCTGGTTCGCGATTGTTGCATCGCGACTGCTTTTTCCGACAAAATGCGCAATTATTCCGCCGGCCAGGAGGGGGGTATTGAGATAAATAGGCAGATACATACCGAGTGCAAATGCCAGCGGCGGGATCCCGACAAATTCAAGAACGATCGCCATAAAAACACCCGCCATATAAGCCAGCCAGGGAGCAGGTTCATTAGACATCAACGGCTCCAGGACGGCGGCCATGGCGGAGGCCTGCGGTGCCTCAAATCCTGTACCTGGTCCGAATCCTGCGGTCCGATAGATTAAAAGTATAACGAGTCCAACCGTGAAAGCGGCAAACAGAGTCCCGAGAAACTTCCACCGTTCCTGGGTCCTCGGGGTTGTACCCAGCCAGTAGCCGATTTTAAGATCCGTGACGAACGCACCTGACATGGAAAGAGCGGTGCAAACTACCCCGCCGATAATCAGTGCTGCAAGCATGCCGGTGGTCCCTGAAAGCCCTACCTTGAGCAGGATGACCGAAGATAGAATCAGGGTCATCAGGGTCATACCGGATACAGGATTGACACCGACGATGGCAATGGCACGGGCGGCTACTGTGGTGAAAAGAAATGCCACGATAATCACAAGCAGCAATCCGGTAATGGCATGAATGAAATCCAGATTAACGACACCGAACAGGAAGAATAAAAACATTCCGAGAAAGACCAGAAAAAGAATAATCGAGATCCATTTCATTTTGATATCGAGTTGCGTACGTGGTGTTTCTTCGGTAACGGACTGTGTAACCGATTTTCCGGACCCAAAGAGTTCTTTAAAGGCCAGTTTAAAAGCGCCCCCGATTATCCGGGACGACTTGAGAATGCCAATGATTCCTGCAGCAGCGATACCGCCGATCCCGACATGGCGAACGTAGTCAGTAAATATTTCCTGGGGATCCATTTCAGCTATCGGTCTGACCGATTGCAAAATAGGTTCGGGGATAAACTGACCGATCGAATAGACAAGCGGAATCAGTACCCACCACGCCAGAAAAGAGCCGGAAGCGATGATCAACGTGTAGCGCAGTCCAATTATATAGCCGAGTCCGGTCACGGCTGCGCCAATATTGATCTTAAAAACCAGTTTTAATTTATCCGCCAGGGCGGCTCCCCAGCTAAAAACCTGAGTCGAAACAACCTCTTTCCAGAATCCCAGGCCGGCGACGCAGAAATCATAAATGCCGCCGATGACCGCGGCAGTTACCAGGACTTTGGCCTGTTCACCACCAGACTCACCGGCCACCAGAACCTCTGTGGTTGCAGTGGCTTCCGGGAATGGGAACTCGCCATGCATGTCTTTGACAAAATACTTTCTGAAGGGGATAAGGAACAGGATGCCGAGGAATCCACCAATCAGAGAAGCCAGAAAGATCTGGTAAAAGTCAGCGCTGATCTGCAGGATATAAAGTCCGGGAATGGTAAAAATTGCCCCGGCCACGATTACGCCGGAAGAAGAGCCGATGGACTGAATGATCACATTTTCCTGCAGGGCGTTTTTGCGTTTCAGCACAGCTGACAATCCGACAGCCAGAATAGCGATCGGAATGGCTGCCTCGAATACCTGACCGATTTTTAATCCGAGATATGCCGAGGCCAGTGTGAAAAGCACGGAATAAAAAAGTCCCCAGAAGAGCGAATAACCGGTTAATTCCGGTACAATTTTATTCGCAGGTACAATCGGTAAATATTCCTCCCCCGGGTTAAGTTTCCGGTAGGCATTTTCCGGCAGCCGGGTGCCTTTGTTCGTAGCATGTTCCATTAAACCTCCGACAGTAAGATGATAGTCATACCCATTGTAATTTTATTGATCTGATGACCACAAGGAAATCGAATCTAGCTGATTTGAAGACTTACCCATGCTTCTAATCCGCCTGCTACAATCAATTCCTGGGCAGCCTTGCCGATAGGATGCATCGTGAATATCTTCCGATCGATCTTCAGTTCGGATCTTTTATAATCTATTTCAGCCGATAACGTTGTCCGAATAGTCAACTTCCGGCTTCCAAAACGTTCTTTCAGAAATTGCACCAGCTCGGGCAATTCAATGATCAGAAATCCATTATTCAAAGCATTTCGTTTGTAGGTTTCAGAGAACGATCCAGCGATGACCAGTTTGATTCCACGGTACTTCAGTGCTGTCGCCGCCTGTTCACGGGAGCTTCCGGTTCCGAAATTAAACCCGCCGACCAGAATATCCCCATCCCGGACCAACGATTGAAATTCCGGATCATAATTTTCCATAACCACCGCTGCCTGCTGTTCCGGTGTGAATTCATCGATATAGGTGTATTTCCCCGGGTATATACCATCGGTGTTCATATTGTCCTGATGGCAAAAGATCAATTCACCGGTTATCTTCGCGTCAAAGCCGCCAATTATCTCGGTTTCACCGGGCTGTTCCTGTCTTTTGGAAGATAATCGGATTTTGCCGTCCGGCATGCCACCCTGCCAGTCGCCGGGAAAGGTAATCATGCCGGCAAGAGCGGATGCGGCAACCACCGCCGGGGATGCGAGATAAGCGTCCGCATTTCGCGATCCCATGCGTCCCTTGAAATTACGGTTGGTTGCGGAAATCCCGACCTCGCCATCCTCGAGTAAGCCGGTTCCAAGACCGATGCAGGGTCCACAACCGGGGGGCAGTGGTATTGCCCCAGCATCTAACAGTGCCTGCCAGTCGCCTCTTCTCTCGCTTTCCCGCTGCACTTCGCTCGAAGCAGCGGCTACATAAAAAGATACGTCCGGGGCAATTTTTTTCCCGCGTAATACCTCAGCGGCTTCATGTATGTCATCGAGACGACTGTTTACACAGGAGACAAGATAGGCTTTGTGAATACGGATATTTTTTTTGCTCAGTTCCGATACAGGTGTCATGACTTTTACACTGTTTGGTCCCGAGACATAGGGTTCAATGGTGGTTAAATCAAGTGTCAGCTCTTTGGCATAATGGGCTTCCTGGTCAGCAACAGGGATGTGTTTTTCCAACTCATCAATACGTTTGGAATTGATCCGGGGATGTTCACCATTCCCATCCTTATCGGATGGCACCCCTTCGAGACCACGTTGCCGGATAATTTTTTCGCGTGTACGCAGCCACCTGATGGTTTCCTGATCGACCGGAAAAACGCCTGCCAGTGCTCCCCATTCTGTGGTCATATTGGCAATCGTCAATCTCTGGTCAATATTCAATTCATTTAAAGACTCGCCGTCGAATTCAATGGCATGGTTTAAAACCTCATCATGATTAAAAAATCCGCACAGGGCAATAATAATATCCTTGCCGGTAAGGCCGGAACGCAGTTTGCCGTTCAGGATGACCCGGGCAACGGGCGGTACCTGCCACCATGTTTGACCGATTGCCCAGATGGCAGCGGCATCGGTACGTACGATGGGCGAGCCCAGACAGCCAAGGCCCCCATACATATTTGAATGACTGTCTGAGGCAACCACGAAGGTCCCCGGCCAGGCATACCCTTCTTCGCACATGATCTGATGTCCGATACCTCTGCCTGCAGGGTAGAAATCCACTCCCATATCGTGCGAGAAGGCTTCAATTTTACTGTATTTCTCCAAATTTTTTTCGCTGGTGTCCTGAATATTATGATCCAGTGTATGAACAACCTGCCTGGGATTCGCGATACGCGTTGCTCCGATACTGTGAAATTTGGGGATGACGGCGCCTGTATTGTCATGGGTCATGACATATGCCGGCCGTATGGTGATGTAATCTCCGCTATGGACCTTTTTCCCGGCAGGAAAATTCACCGTATATTGCTGGGCTATTTTTTCAATGAGATTTTGGGCCATTTAAATTCCTTTTATCAGGAGAACCGTATTTTTTGTTGCTCCCGCCATTCTCCAAGAATCTGATCCATAACCCAGCTGGTGCGGGCACCGCTGATCCCGTCACTGGGACACTTTCCTGTACCAATGAGCTCATTCACGATCGATTGAATATGGGGGAGCTGAATATGCTTTGGATTTTTTATATCCCATTGTTCCGTGTGATGCGGAGTAATCAGTCGGATCGGATCTCCGGAAAATGTTGAAAAAACTATTTTGCCTTTTTCACCGACAATCTCAATCAAATCCGATTTTTGTGCTGCTGTAAAACACCATATCCCACTGCCAAGAACGCCACTCTCGAATCTGAAAGCGCAGGAGACGATATCTTCTGCCGGATAAAGATGTGCATGGTTGTTTGCATACCCCGATGCTTGTGCTACCGGACCGAAATAAAAATCCAGGATATCGAAAGTATGACTGGCCAGGTCCACAAAATATCCCCCTCCGGCTATATCCGGAATTACGCGCCATGGCAGGCAGGTTTTTTGATAATCCAGCTCAAATGGTGGTTGATAGAGCTCAATCCGGACAAATCTTACCGCGCCGACCGCAGACTCTTCGAGCAAGGATTTCACTTTCAGAAATCGGGGTAAGCTGCGCCGGTAATAGGCCGTAAAAAGTGGAACAGATGCTTCCCGGCAGGCATTGATCATCGACAGGCATTCTGCATGGTTGCGTGCCATTGGCTTTTCGACATATACCGGTTTACCGGCCCTGGCAACCTGAAGTGCATAGCCTTTATGGCTTTCAGGGGGGGTGGCGATGTATACGGCATCGACCAGGGTATCATCGATCAGTTCCTGTGCATTGGTGTACCAGTGTGAAACCTGATGTCGCTGGGCGTAATCAATTACCTTGTTTCGATCCCGGCGCATTACCGCTACCAGCTCTGAATTTTTCGCCTGTTGAAAAGCCGGTCCGCTTTTTACTTCGGTCACATCTCCGCATCCGATAATACCCCAACGGATCGTCTGCATGAATAATTTCTCCGGCAAAATGAAGATGACAATATAAATGTTAGATAGATAAATCTCAATAAACATCCCGAATCTGTAATTTTTATCCTGAATATTGTTAACTATTGCATGAAAATTATGGAAAATACTTATACTCTGATGATTTTCGTCCGATTAATATGCTGAACTAACTTTAATAGGAGCTGCTATATGAAAAAATCAGCAATGCTGTTATTGAGTATTCTTATTATGTTTCCATTATCTCTGGGTGCTACCACACACCTCTGGTTTTGGGTAAACGGGGATACATCACATACCCTTACCCAGGGGGATAATTTCGCGTGGGAATTGGATCTTGCGGCCCCGGGTAATAGTGTGGATATGGAACTCTATCTTGATCTGGATGCATCCCGAACCATAAATGAAGGGGATTTCTTACTTGGATTGTTCACAATCATCGATGGGGAACAGGAAGACGGTCCATCTGATTCGAGTGCGGTACCGGATGGAATAATCTATCTGCAGTTCGGTCCATTCGGTTTCGCACCCCAGAATTATGTCCTGCGGGGTACCGATATGGATGAAAGTAAGGTCACGAACTGGTTCGTGATCAATGCCATGCAGAATCCACCCGCTACGGCATCCGGGACCATTATGATAGAAGGTACTGGGAAACCTAATCCGATGTATGAAAATATTATGATTGCTGCAATGGGTGAGAATGGCATGTTTTCCGGATTGACTGATGCCAGTGGCGACTACACGATTAATCTGCCTGTTGCGAACGCTAATTGGCAAATAGGCACCATCTTTGACAACACATTGCCGGGCTATACGATGAATCCCCGGGGGTATGAACTTAGCATTCCTGCCGGAAATACCGGCTCATTGGATTTTTCTTTTAGTCTACCCTCGTCCTATGTCTATGGTACGATTCTTGATCAGGATGGGAAAATCATCGATCGTAATGGCTGGGTATATCTGCGCAACCAGACAACGGGTAGTGAAACGGAAGCCAGGGTTGACGGCGGACATTACCTGATTCCCGCCATGGTTGTGATCCAGGGAACGGATTCGGTCAATACTTTCCGTATGGGAACCGATGACCGGATGCTGGTCCCGGAATATCTTAATCCGAATGACAATAAGGAATTTCAGGTATCCTGGGGCGACAGCATGGAATATAATCTGATTGCTTATCAAACCGACTCGAAGATATATGGTTATGTTACAGAAAATGGAGATAATCCATCTAAAAAATATCAATTCAGTGCCTGGTCTGATTCTCTGGGATCGACGATAACGGAATCCGATCCCACATCCGGCTACTTTGAATTATCGGTTCGCACAGGGACCTCGTATAACGTCTGGCTGCAGGATGATCCGCAATGGGGTACCCCGCCTCCGCCGGGATATATAATCGAGAAAAACTGGCAGTTTGCCATGCCCGGCAACACGGTATACTTTAATCTTATTCCGGCAGGTGCAGCCATCGCGGGGACGATTACGTTTGATCCTGGCGATCCGGCTGATCTGAATTATGAGCGATGCCGCGTATCAGCTTCGGACAGTACATTTACCTCATCATATTCGTCGCGCATCGATAAATCCAATAACTTCTTTATACCCGTAGCAGACGGAAAATATGAGGTCATATTTGATCAGGACTATAACGAATATCTGGCAATGCCGGCACGTTTTACCGGGGTTACGGTTAAGGGCGATACAATTGATACGCTCAATTTTGAGCTGAATTATGCGCATGCCCAGCTGGCAGTAAAACTGACGGGCGATGTCCCTATAGATCAGGCGGGACACTACTGGATCAGGACCACTGGTGAATGGCCTATGTACTATGAAGCAGGAGCTGAGTTGCTGTCGGATTCGACCTATCGATTGCGCGTGTGCGAGGGTGAATGGTATTTGTATCCGCCGATAAACGTGAATCTCCAGGAATATGCGGTAACTCCTTCCGAATCTTTTCTTATGGTTACGGAAAATGACAGCAGCTATTATGTGGAGTTCAATTATAAGCTGCTGACAGGACTGGAAACAAATAAACAAATACCCGCCAGTTTTTATCTGAATCAAAACTATCCGAATCCGTTCAATCCGTCAACAACAATCAGTTATGGGTTGATGAAGGCCGCCCAGGTAAAGCTCGAAATTTTCAACATCCGCGGACAGAGAGTTGAATCACTGGTTAACGGTCATCAGAATGCAGGTACCTATCAGGTGGTTTGGAATCCCACAAATCTTGCCTCGGGTGTCTATCTTTACCGGCTTGAGACGGCAGGTTTTGTTCAGACCAGAAAACTCATATTAATCAGGTAATCAAGAGAGAGCAGGCATATCAACCAGAATAACAGGTAGACAGAATCTCACACGAAGGGACACAATGAGCACGAAGTGTCACGAAGGAACAGAACAGGATTAGATTCGATTAAAGTTAAAATAAACACTATTGATTGCTATGTTTATCTATTCAACACAAATCTTCGTGATCCTTCGTGCTTTTTTCGTATTCCTGCGTGTAATTATCATTTGTCCTGTTTATCCTGTTAATCCGGTTATCCCGTCGAATTCAAAAAACCGGTGTCATGGGGGCCGGCTTCATACATATCCGGAATTTCATTCAGTTTTTTCAGAACCTCGTCAAGCGTGATATAGGTCATTAATTCCGCCCGGATTTTGGCAATATTCGGAAGTCCTTTTAGGTATCCTGCGTAATGCTTCCGCATTTCAACCACTCCACGATTTTCCCCCTTATATTCAACACTGTACGCAAGGTGCATTTTTAATAATTCGATTTTCTCCGTCAGGGACGGATCCGGCGGCAAAATTCCTGATTCCCGATAGCTTTTAGCCTGCCGGAATATCCAGGGATTGTGAATCGCACCGCGACCGATCATGACTGCATCACAGCCGGTTTGACTGAACATTCGTGAGACATCCCACGGCTGTGTGATATCGCCGTTCCCAATTATCGGGATATCAACGGCTTCCTTTACCTGTTTAATCCATGTCCAGTCCGCTTCGCCCTTAAAACCCTGGGCGCGTGTCCGCGCATGGAGGGTCAATGCCTGGACACCCACATCCCGCACACGACGGGCCACATCGAGAATGACAATGGAATCACTATCCCAGCCTAATCGGGTTTTTGCGGTGACCGGCAGATTGGTATGTTTAACCACAGCGGCGCAGATATCGGTCATCAGGGGAACATCGCGGAGTAATCCTGCTCCGGCACCTTTTAAAGCTACTTTTTTAACCGGGCAGCCAAAATTAATATCAATGAAATCAGGCCCCTTTTCCTCGGCTATCTGTGCCGCCTTTATCATGGCGTCGATCCGGTTACCGTATATTTGTATTCCAATTGGATGTTCTTTTGGATGAATAATCATCTTTCTGAAGGCTTTAGCGGCCTCACGAATCAGCGCTTCGGAACTGATGAATTCCGAATAGACCACATCAGCTCCAAGATGTTTACAGACCATCCTGAATGGATAATCCGTAACATCTTCCATCGGCGCAAGAAAAATACCCTGTTCGATCTGCAATTTACCGATACGCATAAAAATCAGAATTCCTCCAGCGGTCGTCTTCCACGAAAGCCGCCTTCAAGTGAATGCCAAAAGGATATATCATCCTCGTCATTTCGCCAGCACAGAAAAACTTCTTCACCATTTTTCCGGATTGCCGGAAAATCTACTAATCCCTCCTCTATGCCTTTGATCAATATTCCGTCATCCTGAAGAGCAGAAATGATATCGGTTAGCTGCAGAAATTCATCGGGAAATTCTGTCAGGGTATCCGGGTTAAACCCGGAACGGTATTTGCGAGTATAGATATTGAAGCCAACCTTTTCAAGCTTATTCATCAGTTGGTGCAGCTCGATCATATCATATTTTAACTTCGTCAGATAGGAGCGGGCTTCATCTATGGTAAAATGTTTGATATAGCGATACATCATGATTATTTAAGAGTGAATCCAGCTAAAACCGGTATCACTTGGAATCTATTTCATAAAATTAACTAATCGGAACATGCTACTGCAAATTTACCTTTAAGATGCAATGATGACAGGAAAATTGAATGTGTCGAAAAACAGCGAAGAAATAAGACCGGTGGCTGTTTGCTGGGCTATTTATCCCGATAAGCCTGGGGGGGTAATTTTAACCGGCCTGGAATCCGATCGGATCCGTCCTGAATTTCAATATAAATGCCCGTCTGACGGGCATACATTTTTTTTACATAACCCAATCCGATGCTATTATTAGATACCGGATTAAAAATTGAACTGGTCAGATGCCCAACCGCCTCATCATCGATATAAAGTTCAAGTGGCGGTGGATGAGAAAGTCGCTGACTCATTTCAATAATCATCAGATATTTTTGCACCTTATCATAGGTGTCAAGCCTGGCGATTACTTCCTGACCGGTATAGCAGCCCTTGGTAAAGCTGATTGCGTTGCTCAGCCGTGCTTCATGAGGATTATAATCCTGAGTTATTTCAGTACCCCAATCGGGCATTCCACTTTCCACCCGGATAATCTGAAATGCTGTATCACCTACCAATTTCCCGCCATATGAGGGCAATCGTTCTAAGAGAATATGGAAAATTGCGGGTGCTTCAGTGCAGGAGAAACAAAAATTGAATGCGGGTATTCTAAAATTATTATTCTTAAGTGCAGGCAGTTCATAATTATTTATCTTTAGCCAGAATGTGTCCTCCGCATCTGTGACGGGGCTTTCGGAAAATTCTGAGATGAGGGATTTAATATGTGGTCCCATTCCCGTCAGCCAGATATAATGATCACTGACATCGGAGACCTGCACATCTTCCAATATGATAAAACGATTAAGCCATTCAATGAGATGATTTACATTGAAGAACGATCCGATTAAAAGCAAACCGTCACCCGTATTGATTACCCGGCAATAATCGATCAATCTTCCTTTGGGAGTTGCAAAAACTGTATCGACCATCGTCCCGACAGCCAGTAATTGTAAGTCATTGGTCGTGATACGGTTAAGTAAATCCAGCGCATCTTTTCCGGTAACTTTAAGTTTGCCGAGATAGCTTCTATCCAGAATGCCGATATGCCGGTTTATGGCTTCAAGTTCCGAGTGGATATCCTTATAATCCGCTGGTATCAGACAATTCTGAACTGTTACAAAACTGGCCCCTGCTTCGGCATGAAAATCATGCAGTGACAGTTTCTTCATGGACCTGTTTAATCCCCCAATCCTGCTTATTTACAGCGTCATATCCGGATCGTAATTTTTCAAATTCTCAGCGACCCGCTGTAAAAACTGCGCTCCCAACGCTCCATCGATCAAACGATGATCGAATGTAACGGAGATATTCATCATTGGTCTAATGGCAATGGCATCATTCATAACGACAGCACGTTTCTCCAGGGCTCCTACTCCTAATATTGCTACTTGCGGCTGATTGATCAATGGGAAGCCAATACTGGTTCCATAGACACCGAAGTTTGAGATTGAAAATGTCCCGCCAGAAACCTCATCAGGTTTCAATTTGCGATCACGTGCACGAACAGCCAGATCGTTGATAGAGCGGGCTAATCCGGTAATGTTCAGGTTGTCGGCATTTTTAATAACAGGAACGATAAGGCCCTGTTCCGTGGCGACCGCAATTCCAAGATTTATAAATCTTTTGAGAACGATATTCTCACTGTCGATTGAGGCGTTAACATATGGAAATTCTTTGAGCGTGCGGATCACCGCATCGGAGATAAAGGGCATGAAGGTAAGATTGAGGCCTTCATTTTTTTTAAACGTATTTTTATTGCGTTCCCTGATCGTTACCACATTGGTCATATCAACTTCAATAAACAAACCGACATGCGGTGATGTATGCACCGTATGTACCATGTGTTCTGCAATTTTTTTCCGTATGTGATCCATAGGTATGACTTCGATACCATCCTGACCCGTGCCGATGGCGACGGCAGGTTTTCCCTGTGCTGCAGGCGCAGGTTTGGCGGCAGGCGGCTGGCCGGCAGAAATCCCGGTTGTGGTCCGGGTTTCAAGGTGCTGGAGTACATCTTTCTTGGTTACGCGGCCACCGACCCCGCTGCCCTGAATCTGATCGAGTTCCTGGGTGGATACTCCTTCCGTACGTGCAATATTAAGTACGACCGGTGAATAAAAACGGGTACTGTCTCCCGCGGGCTCCGGTGCCGGTTGAGAGGGGACGGGCGCTGGCTTTGCCGGTTCAGGCTCCGGCTGTTTAACAGGTTCCGGTTCGGAAATCTGCTGGGATTCGGCCTTTGACGGTTTAACCGGTGTCGGCTCAGCTGCGGCTTTTCCTTCACTTTCAATTCTGGCGATTACATTCCCCACTTCGACCGTATCACCCTCCTTGGCTAAAAATTCCGCTATTGTACCGGCGATGGGTGTGGGAATTTCTGAATCGACTTTATCGGTACTGATCTCCAGGATTATTTCATCTTTTTCAACCGCATCCCCGACCTGTTTCAGCCAGCGAATGATCGTACCTTCAGTAATACTTTCACCCATTTTAGGCATTACCATATCATGTTTCATGAAATCCTCTGCTTTAAATATTACTTATCATTGTGGTGCAAATTTATCGGCAAAAAGCCGAAGGGAAAAGGCCAAAGGCAATCGGAAACAGCTTGGCAGAGCGATAAAATAACAAAGTCTAATCCGTTGTTCAATTATTAAGTTTCCATTGTTGTTCGATTATCTGCCGAAATTTGGAATAGCGGCACTAATGAAAGTCAGGCCGATCACAAAAATATGGTGAATATTCATAATTATCCGTGTGTTTCAAGATTACCCGGTTGTTTTACGCATTTCCCCTTCATTGTTTAAATAAATATATATTTTAGGCTGGTCCCCGGGTCGGTCAATATTCTATCAATTTCTTCAATGCTCCGTGTACGTCTTTATTCTGCGGCAAAGTCGTATCTTCCAGTATGGGGCTGAATCCGATTGGTACGTCGAGGCCGGCCAGCCGCTGAACAGGTGCATCCAGATGCTGAAAAGCGTGTTCTGCAATTTGAGCGGCAATTTCTGCACCGAATCCCTGAAAAAGACTGTCTTCATGTATAACCAGTACCCTGCTGGTTTTCTTTACAGATTTGAGTACGGAATCCATATCAAGCGGATTGATGGTACGCAGATCGATCACTTCGATCTGGTGCCCTTCCCGTTCCAGCTGCCGGGCAGCTTCCAGCGATTTCTGCACCAAAGCACCATATGTAACCACCGTGGCGTCGGTCCCTTCCCTGCGTATGGCAGCTTGTCCGAACGGTAGCAAGTAATCACCATCAGGTTCAGCTGCTGCGGCATAACTTTGCCGGTATAATCCTTTATGCTCCAGGAACAGTACCGGGTCCATGCCGCGGATGGCATACTTCAAAAGACCCTTTGCATCGTCTGCGCGACTGGGATAAACGATTTTTATACCAGGGAGATGGGCAAAAATAGCCTCGATATTCTGGGAATGACATAATCCACCGTGGATATATCCCCCAACCGGAACGCGTATTATTACCGGACAGGACCAGTTATTATTACTGCGCCATCGAATCGTCGATAATTCGTTGCGTATCTGCATCATGGCAGTCCATATATAATCACCAAATTGAATCTCGATTACAGGTTTCAATCCTCGCACTGCCATACCGATGGCTATACCAACAATACTGGATTCAGCCAGCGGTGCATTGAAGCACCTTTCAAGACCGAACATCGTTGATATGCCTGATGTCGCAGTGAATACACCACCCTTGCCATCGGCTACATCCTGGCCAAAAATATACATCCCGGTATTTGCTGCCATTTCCTCTTTCAGCGCATGGTTTATTGCATCAACCAGTACTACCTCCGGTCCGGTTGATGCTTTGCGTGAGGAGATTTTCGGACGATCATTCGCTGGTGCATACAGATAGTCCAGAACCGTTTCAGCTCTTGGGTGGGGTGCAAGATCTGCTTCATCAGCAGCTGCATCAACCAGTTGCTTCAGTTTTTTTCTGATGGCATTTAATTGACCGGCGTCTGAATATTTATGGGCTAGCAGATATGCTTCAAAACGTGGAATAGGATCGCGTTTTTTCTCCTGTTCAAGTTCTTCCTTTACTCTGTATTTTTTATCCGAGTCGGAGCTTGAATGCGGCATCAATCTGACCGTATCTGCTTCGAGTAGTGCTGGTCCCTGGCCACTGCGGGCGAGCTCAACAGCTTTCCGGGCGACATCATAGGATTTTAATAAATCAGTTCCATCGAGTTTAAACCGATTCAGACCCTGATAACCCAGGCCGATTTTATGTATGGAACCACCGGCAATTTGGTTGGCAACCGGAACAGAGATTGCATATTTATTGTTTTCTATTAAAAAGATTACCGGTAAGCGATCGCGTGATGCCCAGTTCAAAGCTTCATGAAAATCACCTTGTGCCGTTGTACCTTCGCCGGAGGAAACATAGACAATTTCGTTTTTCCCTTCTTTAACTGCACCTAGAGCGCAACCGACAGCCTGGAGAAATTGCGTACCTGTCGGGCTCGATTGGGTTACGATTTTTTTCTCACGGTGTCCGTAATGATTGGACATTTGACGTCCTCCCGAGGAAGGATCCGTTTCGCGGGCGAGGAAATTCAAAAAAATTTCATACGGCGTAACCCCGCACTGAAGGACAAAAGCCAGATCACGATAATAGGGATATGCCCAGTCATAACCGGGCTTCAGGGCGTATGCCACTGCGGTTTGAACAGCTTCATGGCCGGAGCAGCCGATATGAAAAAAACTTTTTCCCTGCTTCAGCATGATCATCATTTTTTCATCCATCAGACGTGCAAGAACCATATTCTGGTACAGGTTGATCAGCGTTTTTGAAGTCAGCTGACGCCGTCTCTTTTTGGATAAGCTGTTTACTGCCATTCGGATACCATTATGCCTTTTCCAGTTCCTGCTGGCTGCGCTGCAGGGCGCAATGCAACACCAGCTCATCCCTAAAATACATTATGGGATCAAAATTGCCGTTTACCCGAACTTCACATGCTTCGGCAGCCTCTGCTCCGCGCGGACAGATCATATCGGGAAATAAAGGACAAAACTGTAATTTCTCTTCACTCATATGCTCAATTCCTGAGTTATTCCAAAAAAATGGTGGATGTATCTAATTATTGGGGGCCGGTGAACAGATCACCTCGAAAACCTGCTGAAACTGCCCGACAAGCTCTTTAATAACATGATTTTTGTTGACGATATTTCCGGTAAGTTGAGAAATTGATGTCACTCCCTTATCATCAATGCCACAGGGGATAATGTGATCAAAAAAACTCAGATCGGTATTCACATTTAGTGCAAAGCCATGCATGGTCACCCAGCGGGTGACTTTGATGCCGATCGCACATATTTTGGCATCCTGAACCCAAACGCCGGTCATGCCCGGTACACGGGAGGATTCTATGTGGAAGGTGCGTAATGTCCGAATGATAACTTCCTCCAGCATCCTCAGATACCAATGCACGTCTTTATAAAAAGCGCACAAATCCATGATCGGATAACCGACAATCTGACCTGGTCCATGGAAAGTGATATCTCCACCGCGATCAATTTCCACCACATCGATATGTTGCTGATGAAGGTATTCCTGACTGGTCAGCAAATTCTTATGGGTACCGGATTTCCCGATTGTGATCACAGGATGGTGCTCGGTCAGGAAAAGATAATGAATATTTCGCTGCTCGGTGACCTGTTTGAACAGTTTTTTCTGCAATGTCCAGCCGTCATTATATGACACCAGCCCATTTTCAATGAGGTAAACCTGATTCAAATAGACACCTGTCAAATATGGATGGCTTCCCCGAGTGCATCCCCGGCGGCCTCCATGATCATTTCAGAGAGAGTGGGATGAGCATGGATAATTTTCGATAATTCCACCGGAGTACTTTCAAGTGCTTTGGCAACACCCAGTTCAGCAATCAGTTCAGTTGCTTCACTTCCAATGATATGCGCACCGAGCAGTTCACCGTACTTTTTATCGAAAATCAGTTTCACCAGCCCTTCCCGTTCGCCTATGGCGCGTGCCTTGCCTGAAGCAGTATAAGGAAAACGACCGATCTTTATGTCATATCCGAGTTCCAGTGCTTTAGCTTCGGTCAGCCCGATACTGGCCACCTGCGGTTGACAATACGTACAACCGGGAATCGAATTATAATCGAGAGGGTGGGTAGTGATATTGGCAATCTTTTCGACACAGATCACCCCCTCGTGGGATGCCACATGGGCCAGCAATGGCGGCCCGATTATATCGCCTATGGCGTATATTCCTTTAATATTAGTCTGGTACAATTCATTGACCTTGATGAATCCCTTTTCAACGGTGACGCCAAGTTCTTCAAGGCCAAGATTCTCCCAATTACCCTGAATGCCGATGGCGATCAGGGCTTTCTCGGCCGTAACGGTATCGGAATTTTCCTTTTTTGAAAAGGTTACTTCAACCCCCTTTCCCTTTTTCCTGACTGATTCGACCTTAGCCGATGTATGGGCAGTTATTTTATTTTTTTTAAAAGATTTCGCAAGGATATCGCTGATTTCTTTATCTTCGATCGGCAGAAGCTGGTCGAGCATTTCGATGAGGGTGATTTCCGTACCCAATTCATTGTAAAAATAAGCAAATTCCACCCCAATGGCCCCGGCACCGATGATCACCATGGATTTCGGAAGTGTATCAAGACTCATGGCTTTACGGTATTCAATCAACTTATCGCCGTCAAATTCAATTCCGGGAATCGATCTTGGCCGTCCGCCGGTGGCAACAATGATATGTTTTGCCTGGATCTTGTCTGCTTTTTTATTGTCTGTGGTAACTTCGATCAGGGATGAACCGGTGATACGGGCATTACCTTTGACTACATCGATTTTATTTTTTTTCATCAAGAACTCTACACCCTTTGAATTCATTTCGGCAACTTTGCGGCTGCGTTCGATGATCTTTGTAAAATCAGGGGAAATTTTTTCAGCGTTCAGGCCGAAGTCGGAGGCATGTTTCATTGATCCGTAAACTTCGGCACTTTTAAGTAATGCCTTGGTCGGAATGCAGCCCCAGTTCAGGCAGATACCACCCAGATTTTCCCGTTCAATCAATACGGTTTGAAGTTTTAACTGTGAAGCCCTGATTGCCGCAACATAACCGCCAGGTCCTGATCCAATGATCGCTATATCATATTCTTTTTCCATCGGGACTCCTAATTTATGAGGTATGATAAAAAACAAATTTAAGATTCTTCCACTAAAAGTCAAGCAATGAACGGGTTCCCGGATTAGCGGGAGCAAATTTTAAAAAGGGGCTTAAATTTTGTAACTTTATGATAAATTTATCATAGTAGCGCGCCAGAAAGGCATACAGATTTGCCCGATGAGATTTATCGGATTGCATCTGGCCAAATGCCCGGGAATAGAACAAAATGGCCCTTTTATTTAGAATCATTCACTATGGCTGGCAGAACTCCTGGGAGAATATATTTCCGGTTGAAATTTCTTGATTTCAAAGGTACCAAGTAACAGAGCGCAGCGGTTATTAAGCTGATACCTGAATTGCAACTGTGAATTCCGGTATGCTGGTCACTTTTAATTCAGATGCCAACTCACAGTTGCTCAATATCTAAAATCTGTGTGGCTGTTGTATGTTAAAAAAATAAGGTCATATATCGATATCAAACGGATCGGAATTTAAATGAACGCTGATTTTGACAGGACGCTTCAAAAGGCGCGCCATCATCTGGAGAAAAAGGAGTATAAAAATGCACGGTTGATGTATTTTCAGGCCTTCAATCAAATTTCTGACCCCAAATTGAAAGCGATTATCTGGGCAGAACTAAGTTGGGTATACTATTATGAGGGCGATCATATGAAGGCAATTGAGGCATCGGAGAATGTATTGCTTCATGACGAAAACTACCGTGCGAGAGAAGATCTGTTCAGGCTGCAGGGATATGCGTATCTTGCTCAGAAACAGCTGGTGCTGGCGGAGCGTTTCCTTACGCAGTCGTTAAAGGAAAATAATACAGATGACAAACAGCAATATGTAAAATATGAACTGGCAAAATTACATTTTTCTCTTGGAAACTATGATCTTGCACATCCCCTGCTGGAGGATATATTAGGATTTTTCACGGAAAAAGATCCTGATTATCTGATGTCTGTTTTATTTTTTCTGGGCTTTGTTTACTACTATCTTGAAAATTATTCGGCTGCCCGCCGGTGTTTCGAACAGATCCTGAGCGAAAATCCTCCTGTATCACGCAAAGCCTCAGGATTTTTCGGTCTGGCCTTTGTCGAATTTCATGATAAAAATTTTCTCAATGTTATATCTTTATGTGAAAATATCATCAGCCTTGATCCTGATTTTTTCGATCGGGAAAGCGTTGCTTTTCTCACTGCCGCATCTTATTATCAGCTTGGCCGGATTGATATTTTTAATGAATATTATCAGCAGCTGATGAAAACATTTCCGAGTGGCAGATACGTGGATGAACTAAAGGCGATGAAGGAAAAACCGCCGCGATCCGATAAATCCCTCAACTAAAATTGCACTCCACATGCACCGGCTCAAGCAAATCATATATGGCAGTAATTCATTTCAAAAATTCATACTGCCGGAATCTCCCGGTTCATCCATGCATATCAGCGGACTTAAAGGATCTCTGAAAGCGATATTTCTGGCCTATTTGTCTGAGGTGTTGAATTATCGTGTGGTTTATCTGAACTCTGAAGACGATAAGGCAGAACAGATCAGGGACGACATAGAATTGCTCTGTGGTGCAGGGAAAATCAGTTTTTTCCCGACAGCCGAAATTTCTCCGTATGAGGATCGTGATCCAAATCCCAGTCTGGTGAGATTGCGGGTTGAGACAATGCAAAATATGCTCAATATCGATACGGGTATTATTATCGGGACTGTTCGCGGTATATTGAATAGACTGCCTTTGCCCGAGGTTTTTGTGGAACATCATCATGATATCACAGCTGGAGAACAGTATAAATTTGCGCAATTGGTGCAGGGCCTTGGCGAAGCCGGATATATCCGTGCGGAAACGGTTGAGGATGTGGGCCAATTCACTATCCGGGGCGGAATTATCGATATCTATCCCTGGACAACGGAAGATCCGGTGCGCATTGAATTTTTCGGGGATGTGGTCGAATCGGTGCGAACATTTAATGTTGTCACCCAGAGATCAATCGAGGAAATAAACCGGATCATGATCCCCCCTTATCAGAATCTGGATATGCAAACCAGTTTTCTGGACTATATTACCGGTCAGACCGTATTTGTTATCGAGGATCTTGATCTGGTAATAAAGGCAGCGGATGCATATCATGCTGAAATCGACACAGCCTATCATAATCTGAAAAGCCAGAATATCTATCCTCAAATTCCCGGTGAAAAGTATCTTTCCTGGGATGAATTATACCGCCGCATCCTGCAATTCCCGCTACTTCGTTTTGATCTTGTCCGGGATCAGGATGTTCCTGTATATCAGTTCAGCTCGGCAATACCGCCGACTTTTGCAGGACAGATCAACCGGCTCTTTGGATATATCCGGAAGAATAAAGGCAGTGAAATATCGATTATCATCCAATGCGATACAAGTGCACAGAAGGAACGATTTGAGGAAATACTCGAAGATGAGAACCTGGAAGGTGCGGCGATGCTCGCTCTCGGCTCATTGCACGCCGGTTTCATCTATTTTGAGGAAAATCTTCATGTGCTCACCGATCATGAGATATTTGATCGGTTTAAAAGACGTAAAACGTATAAAAGATTTAAGAATGGCGAATATTTGAGGAGTCTGAATGCCTTAAATCTCAATGACTACATTGTTCATGTAGATTATGGTATCGGGCAGTATAAAGGACTCGAAACGATCACGTCCGGCGCGAGCAAACGTGAATGTATCAGAATTACCTATGCCGATGGTGATCTACTTTACGTAAGTGTTGATCGGTTGAACAGGGTTCAGAAATATGCCACCGAAGAGGAAGTACAACCAAAACTGACAAAACTGCGCAGCGGTGAATGGGAAAGAGCTAAAACACGCACCCGCGAATCGATCGAGAAAATTGCCGCTGAATTAATCCAGCTGAATGCGGCGCGAAAATTGAACAAAGGATATAGTTTCGGTAACGATACGCACTGGCAGCTGGAACTTGAGGCCTCCTTTACTTATGAGGAGACCGATGATCAGATTCGATCCATTCATGAAGTCAAGCAGGATCTGGAACGGGATGTTCCAATGGACCGCCTGCTGTGCGGCGATGTCGGCTACGGGAAGACCGAGGTCGCTGTCAGGGCAGCCTTTAAAGTGGTGATGGATGGTAAACAGGTGGCCCTTCTGGTTCCGACAACTATCCTTGCCCATCAGCATTTTCAGACATTCCGTGAACGTATGAGCCCTTTTCCGGTAAACGTTGAGATGCTGTCTCGCTTCCGATCACAAAAAGAGCAGAGCGCGATTATTGAAAAGTTATCCAGGGGTGCGATTGATATCGTGATTGGTACCCATCGCCTGCTCTCGGATGACGTGAGATTCAAAGATCTTGGATTGCTGATTATCGATGAGGAACAGAGGTTTGGTGTAAAGCATAAAGAAAAGCTGAAGCAGCTTCGGATACTGGTGGATGTTTTGACGATGTCTGCCACGCCAATCCCACGCACCCTTCACATGTCATTGATGGGAGCACGCGATCTGTCACATATCGAAACGCCACCGCGTAACCGGTTACCGGTTGTTACGGAAATCCACGAATGGGATGACGATCTTATCCGGCGTGTTGTCCGGCGCGAACTTGATCGTAGTGGACAGGTCTATTTTGTCCACAATCGTATCCAAACCATTAACGCTGTATACCAGATGCTGGCGGAAATCGTGCCTGAAGCACGCATCGCGGTTGCACACGGTCAACTGCCGGAAAGACAACTGGAAAAAATCATGATGCAGTTCGTTCACAGGGAGTATGATCTTCTTATTGCAACCATGATAATCGAAAACGGACTTGACATCCCAAACGTAAACACGATTATAATCGATCGGGCAGATAAATTCGGCCTTGCCCAGTTATATCAGTTACGCGGACGCGTAGGGCGCTCCCACGCACAGGCCTATGCCTATCTCCTGGTACCCGGAGTCACCCGCTTGACGCACCTGGCTCAAAAAAGGCTCCGGGCCATTCAGGATTTTACTGATTTGGGTTCGGGTTTTAAGGTAGCTCTGCGGGATATGGAGATCCGCGGTATTGGAAATATTCTCGGCAAGGAACAAAGTGGCAATATTCAGACAGTGGGTTTCGACCTGTATTGCCGGCTGCTGGAAGACAGTGTCAAAAAACTGAAAGCTCAAACGGAAGGTATCACGGCGGTTATTGCCGAAGACCGGTATACCGATCCAAAACTGGATGTTGATTTTGATCTGGTGATTCCCAAAGACTATATCAGTAGTGAAATAGAACGTATGACCGTTTATCACAGAATGGTCAATTTCCGTTCACTGGAGGAACTCGAACAGATGAAGTCCGAGTTAAGTGATCGATTTGGTGTGGTTCCGGAAAACGTCGTTCAATTGGTGGATGCGATTGAACTCAAAATTCTGGCCGGACGTCTATATGCAGGGAGGCTTGTTATTAATGGAAATATATTGCGGATTGATTTCGCCAGTGAAGCAAAGGAGGATGACTATTTCTTTGCGACCATCTTGCCGACTCTGCTGAACCAAAAGCAAACCAAGGTGAATTTTTATGGAGCAGAGGAAAATCTTGGAATACAGATCACGCTGCATGGAAAAACGAGAGCGGAACAAATCAGCTTTGCCAAGAGTATATTGAAATCCGTAAATTAAACGATTCTAGTGCACAGGGCTCAATTCATGCAGAAAAATTTTTATCTCTTATTCGTGTATATAACAGGTTTATTTTACGGATGCCAGACCAGTCCGGATGAAATCGCACAAGTGGGTGAACTGGTCATTTCAGTCGATGAACTCAGATCCGCCCTCAGGGACCGCTATCCGCATATGGTTGATTTTGAAAACCTTGCACAGGATAAGAAACTGGACGTTTTAAACTATCTGATTGAGCGCAAGCTCAAACTGAATGCTGCCTATGAGCAGGCGCTGGATAAGGAACCGGAAATTAGAGATAATATACAAAACTATGAAAGTAAATTGATCACAGGCCGTTATCATGAGAAGGTCGTTATAGACCAGCTGGTTCCGAGACAAGAGGTGGAAAAATATATTCAAAATCAACGATATGAAGTTAAAACATCGCAAATTTTGATCACATATGTGGATGTTAATCCCAAATATGACCGCAGTATGGATGAGGCAAAAAAACTGGCCGAGGAGATTTATCAAAAACTTATTCAGGGTGCGGATTTTACCAAAATGGTGGAACAGTATTCAGATGATCCGAGTGCCGGACAAAACAAGGGTAGTCTACCCTATGTTACCTGGGGATCGTTGGTCCCGGAATATGAAGAGGCAGCCTGGAGTATGAATACCGGTGATATATCCAAACCGGTTAAAACAAAATTTGGCTTCCATATCATTCGTCTTGATGAAAAACGTGTGCGCAGCGATTACAAAGAACCTGACGATAACAAAGACATCTTCTATATCAAGCAGCGATTATTCATGTCCCTTAGAGATTCCGGAGCAGTTGCATGGCAGAAACAGATTGAGCATTTAAAAGATTATTATAAATTTCAATTGGAAAAACAGAACATACTGTCAATTGCGACCATAATAACTCAGAAGGTATATAACGGAATCACCGATTTCTATTCATTTGATGAGGCGCAGCTGCAGCTGGTGCTTGCAACGTGGACAGGGGGGAGTTATACTGTCAGGGATTTGCTTACGGGCGATGCTGGTCGCTGGAATCGTCTGTTAATGAGATATAAACAGGCTCAATTTATCGAGGAGGATGTTGAGGCTAAGTGTATTCAACATCTCATTCGTACCGATGCAGAACAACTTGGAATTGATGACGATCCTTATCTAAACACACTGGTGCAGAATTTTTTAGAAAACCAATTGCTGCAGAGAATTGAAAAAATTATGATTTCAAATAAAGCTGAGCCGACCGATGAGGAAGCACTCAAATACTATAAGGTGAACACCGACAAGTTTATGAAACCCGCTGAAATTGAATTATGGGAGATTTTTGTAACGAACGAAGACCTGGCGAAAAGTCTTGCTGTGCGCGTGCGCAATGGTGAAAATTTTGAACGACTGGCACAAAAATATTCAAAGGATAAAAGATATCAGGCGCAGAATGGATATATTGGATTCATCACGCTCGGAGCCCGGGGAGATATCTCACGTGAAGCCTTTTCGATAGGACCGGGCATGAAAATCGGAGGGCCTTTAAAATATCGCGATGGATGGGTAATTTTCAAAACCGGCAGAAAAAAAGATGCTTCATTAAGACCGTATGCTGAAGTTGACAATCGCGCCAGGAGTCTGCTCAAGGGGGAGCGTATTAATAAACTGCGTGTTTCCTGGGAGGATTCATTGAAGTATACCTATAGAGTTGACATAGATACTACAAAATTAAGTGAGCTGTAATTGTGGGTAATAAAAATTTTTCGTTTATGATCATATTTGGTATTTTGGCCGGATGCACCTCAGAAAAAGTCGAAAATTCTGATATTGTTGCCAAAGTAAATCAGGCATTTATTACGAATTCGTTTCTGGATGAAGCCAGTTCTCAACAAACCTCAGAAGAAGTCCGGGCGGCTCTAAAGCGCAGAATTATGGAAAAATGGATAGAGGACGAAATTTTATACCAATCGGCTATACAGGAAGGATTGACATTATCAGAATATGAGCAGGAACAGATAACGGCTTATCGAAAACGGATATTGATCGAAAAATACCTTGAAAAACACCTGAACCGTAGTTATCGCGTGACGGACCAGGAAATCGAAGATTACTATAACCAGCATGAGCAGGAATACATTTGGAGTGAGGATTATGCTCATTTAATACATTTGGTTCTGGATAATGATGACCGCGCGATCCGCCTGGAAATCGGCAACTCGAAAGATTTACTTGAAGTCATTCAGAAAAATTTCTTCGATCAGAAATCAACACATGAACGTCCGATTGGCGATCTGGGGTATGTTCGATTAAGTATTCTTCCGGAAAGGCTTGCCAGTAGAATAAAATCAATGCGCACCGGAACGATCCAGGGGCCGATCAGGACTGAATACGGGTACCATTATGTACAGCTGATGGATCATCAGAAAGCTGGCCGGGTAAAAACACTTGATATTGTAAAGGATGAAATAATTGAACGAATTAAGCTTCAGAAGCGTAAAACTGAATTGGATGATCTGATGCGAAATTTGCGGGCTGATTTTACGATTCAAACCGATCTTTCAAAATTAGCACAGCCATAAGGAAAATATCTTTATATGAAAAAAGTCAGTGGTATCATACTATATGTTGTATTTTTATTTTCTTCCCTTTGGGCACAGCAGGAGCAATTGATTGAAGGTATTGCGGCGGTCGTTGGCAATGAAATTGTATTGGTTTCGGATATTGATCAATATGTTCAGAATTATGTCATTCAAAACCGGATTAATATTAGGAACAATGCAGAATTGCTGAAGAAGCTTGAACGTGAAGTATTAGATAGGCTGATCGAACAAAAAATTATGTTGACCAAGGCTGTTGAGGATACCATCGAAGCTGATGACCGGGAGGTTGACAGACGGGTTGATGAACATATTAATTACCTGATCCAACAGGTTGGTTCAGAAGAGAAGCTGGAAGAAGCCTTTCAAATGCCGATTAAAAAAATCAGGCGAAATCTGAGATCGGATGTTTCCGATCGTATAAGAATTGAAATGCTGAGACGTCAGAAATTTGCCGGAGTAAAAATTACCCGTCAGGAGGTGGAAACGTTTTTTAAAAATTTCCAGGACAGCATACCCCAGATGAAGGAAACAGTAAATATCAGTCACATTCTAAAACAGGTACATGCCGGTTCCGCAAGTTCAGATGCAGCTCTGGCAAAAATTCGGGAAATAAAGAACATGCTTAATACCGGCGCTGACTTTGTAGAATTGGCCGGTAAATATTCTGAGGACCCGGCTTCGGCACAACGTGGGGGTGATCTGGGATTCACGAAAAGAGGCGACTTCGTGCGTGAATTTGAAGAAGTTGCCTATGCACTTGAAGAAAATCAGGTCTCAGATATTGTTCAAACGCAGTTCGGATTTCATCTTATAAAACTTGTGGAACGCCGCGGCGAGCAAATCAGAACCAGTCATATCCTGATCAGATTGACTCCGAGTGAAGCGGATGAAAGACAAGTGATTACAGAACTTCGAAGCATCCGTCAGGAAATTCTGGCTGGGGCTTCTTTTGACAGTATTGCGGTTAAATATTCAGATGATGAAAATGTGGCTGAAGATAAGGGTAATCTGGGGCTCTGGGAAGTAGATAATCTGGCAATTCCCGCTTTTAAGCAGATTGTCAAAGATTTACAGCCGGGAGACATCTCTGAACCATTTAAAACAGAATTTGGATACCACATTCTCAAACTGAACTCCCGGAAGGAGGCCCGGCAGCTTTCACTTGATAATGATTGGGAACAGATTCAACAACTGGCGCTGAATTTCAAAATTGAACAGGAATATTTAAAATGGATAGAGAGTATTAAAAAAGATATCCCGATTGAATATAAGATTGATCTCAACTGACGTCCCGCCGATTTCGAATCCGCAAATATTTACCCGCTCATATCACTAAATAATATGGTTTTTTGTACGAGAATATGTTATACTTAATGCTCAATCAATATCCGCAATTCACAAAGGGGCAAATTTTGATTTGAGTGAGATCGATCACATAAACAATAAGCAATTGCACTTAATATTTCAGAGTAGAATAAAAACCCGCATTATCAAAAATCCAGAATATGCGTAATATAGTATCTCAGTTTCTCAAAAACATCCAGCGATATTTCAGCGGAGAGAGCCGCTCTTTTTTGTCGGATCTGCAGCTGATTAATAAATTTTTCACCATCCATGAGACAAATTTTGCCTCGCGAAAGGAATTTCATGTTTATATTTTAAGAGTCTTAAAGGATATCGGAACACAGACAGATCTTAAAATACAATTTTATTACCGTGAAGGACGTCTGGACGAACGATGGATTGATGGACTCAATCAAGATAATCGGTCATTTAAAATTCCTGCAGTTGTACATGCCAATATGCAATCGATTTATCGGTTGCCGGTTAAAATGCATATTTTCAATCGTGTTGAAGACAGGCAGTATATATCATTCCGATTAGGCAAGGATTACTTTTACCTGATCGAATTGTCGCGCAGCAAGGAAAGCGATTATCTGGGTATGTATTTAATGCCGGTTTTGGCTAAGATTAATCGGCTTTATGATGACGCGCAGGAACGTATTGGTTTGCAAAAGCAAATTACGGATCTGAGCAAGAGGCTGGACGAGAAAAGCCGTGGCTTGCAGATCGCTGAGCGGGCAGTAAGAAGAAAAGTGTACGATCTGCACAATCTTGTGGAGGCCAGTAATGAAATTTATTCGATTCTGAATTTCCGCCAGTTGATTAATTCCGCTCTGCTTACGATAATCGGTCAGTTGGGTATCCAGAGTTCGTTCGCAATCATGTACGATGCTTCCAAACATATATTTTCTAAGAATTTTCAGAAGGGTATCAGTGAAAGTGACATACAAACCCTGAAGTTCAGTATTGAATCCGACATTGCACGTTATTTTATCAAGCATTCTGCACCGGTGTATGTGGATGAAATCAAAGGAAGTCGTTCCCTTCAGACCTTTGTGGGGAAACTTAAGAAACTTAATATCAGGGTCATCGCTCCGGTTTTATATTCTGAGCGACTGCATGGTGTGATCGGAATAGGTGAAAAACTTTACAGCAATCAGTTCGAGCAATCCGACTTTGAATTGTTTCATGTGCTGATAAATATTATCTCAATTTCAATCGAGAATACAACGCACTATGAGGAGGTCAAAAATTTATCGCTCACTGATGCGATGACAAATTTGCATAATTATCGTTACTTCTCGATTCGTCTGAAGGAAGAACTCAATCGTGCCCGACGAAATAAAGGTAAGGTGTCTCTGTTAATCCTGGACATTGACCATTTCAAAAATTACAACGATACGCTCGGCCATCAAACGGGTGATGAAGCCTTGCGTACGTTAGGACGTGTCTTAAAAAGTACAATCCGTGATGAAGACGTCGTCTCGCGCTATGGAGGTGAGGAATTTTGTATTATCCTGCCGGGGATTTCGAAAAGCGGGATTGTGCCTCTGGGCGAACGTGTCCGTAAAATCATTGAATTACATAAATTTTACAAAGAAACAGTACAACCGGGGGGATGCATCACGGTAAGTCTTGGGGGGGCAACCTATCCAGACGATGCCAAAAACCCGGATGATCTTATACAACGTGCAGATCAGGCACTTTATAAAGCAAAAAATCACGGGCGCAATCAACTTGTTGTCTATGAACCGGTACAGAAAAAAACAGCCGCGGTAAAATCACGTCCGGTTAAGCAGGATGCCCCGGCTGATATATAAAGGGAGTGTTCATACATGTTGTCCGACATAGGATTTAACGACAATCTTGAAGTTGCCGGTAGAAAATTTCACTTTCAGACGGTAACACAGTCAAATAAAGGTAAAATTCGCACCGAGATATTTGAGAACGGACGGATTCTATCGGCTTCTGAAATCGACTTTGAACGGCGCAGAAGTTCACAAATGCAGGCCATGGAGGAACGCCTGCGTACGATGGTGGAATCGCTGCACCAGGAAATGATCGAAGAGGTAGAGCTTCTTTTCAGAATTTCCGAGAAGGTAAACAAATTACGTCACAGCCCCTCGAACTGTAAAGTTGGTCAGCTGTTCTTACACCACAATCTCATCGAGGATGCTGTACGGCAGTTCAAAATCGCTCTGGAAAATGACCCCAAAAATGCCGAGGCATACAGTATGCTTGGGCAGACCTATATACATACCGGCGATTACCAAAAAGCAGTCGATATCCTGGCAAAAGGCATCCGGCTGGATAGCCGATTTACGGATATGCATAACAACTATGGTTTGGCATTGATGATGTCAGAAGTATACGATCAGGCCATTGAAGAATTTAAACAGGCGATCAAACTCAACCGGGATTATCTGGAAGCGCACTATAATTTGGCAATGCTGTATTATAGGACCACGAGCACGCACTATCTTGATAAAAAAATTCCACCACCATCGATCAGAATTCAGCGCGCCGGTGAGCATCTGAACTATATTAAAGATGCAAAAATCAAAGTCTTCGAATCGGTTTACACGAAAATTCAGAAACTGGCCGAGAACCATCAATTCGACGCGGTTGTAAAATTACTAGAAGAGAATCGCAAAAAAGTTTTTCCCGGTGATTTTTCACGGTTAATTTCCAATACTTTTTATTTAAAATTTATGTACGGTGGGAAGGGCCTTGATAATGATACGATTAAACGCTATGAAAATCGCCTTAATATATCTTTGGAGCAAAATCCGGATTATGCAGACATCTGGAATAATCTGGGAGTCATACATTTAATTCAATGCCGTAACCTATTTCTGCAGGCGCTGAGCGAATTTAACCGTGCGCTGGAGCTTAATCCGGGCTTTGAAAAAGCAATTAAAAACAAGAAACTCGTCGAAAACGATGGCAAGGAATTTTTAATTTTACTCAGAGCTATTCTGAGATAGCCTGCCCGAATTGTCACTCATGATTCGATAATCTTTTTTCAAAACAGTAATATCTTTATTGCCTGTACTCTCCTGATGGATACTATCACGATCGCTTAAATCGATTATATATTCATTATTTTCCTAAACTTAATGAAAATAATACCGATTTTCCTCTTTACAGATGGAATTATTTTATTGATATGATTTTTATGTGCTTTATATCACCATCATCGGCCAAAAGATATGGGAAATTACCTTAAGTGATGTACTATTTATTGTAATATAATTGAGAATACGGGAGATTCAGCAAGATGAAAAGAATAATCACGCTCATCATCTATATCATATTACCGTTTCTTTTAATTGCTCAGGAGAACCTGCCTGTACTCCAGGAGATTCAGTATGAGGTATTGACAGACTCGTTGAACAAAAACAGCAAAGTGCAAACCTTACGGATTCAAATCAACTGCGGTGTCTCAACCACAGGACAAAGGTTCAATCTGCAGTTTCTGGGAATGTCAGGTTTATTGGTGCCGGTAGCGGTTGAGCGTGACGGCGAGGAACTTTGGTTAATACAATCTGAGAATGCCAGTAATAATGATATCGTACTGGCCTGGCAGACATTGAATAGTACAGCACTGCAGCTGATACCCGGAGAATGGGCCAGTCCCTATCGGTTGGATCTGGTGATTCAGGTCAGCCTGGATAACCTTAAAGAACTTGAAAATCTCTCAGATACCCGGATAGATTTATCGATTATCAGGAATACTGCCGAATACCTTGCTGTTCCCTCCGGCCGGGGAAATCAGATAGGTCTAAAATAAGCGCGAGAACCGACATCATGAGATTAAAAAATCTTCTGTATATACCCTTGATTATTTCTGTTTTTGGCGGGATTGCTGGTGCCCAGCGGGTGACCAATGGTCAGATTGCCCTCTACCGGTTTGA
>Ga0209536_100001053_pt1 | contig 45818 bp, 44 predicted proteins | sample DeeMarSeWOR28_12_FD_187461 | JGI IMG/M metagenome (GOLD analysis project Ga0209536, IMG submission 187461) | Marine sediment microbial communities from White Oak River estuary, North Carolina - WOR-2-8_12 (SPAdes) (version 2) | ecosystem: Environmental > Aquatic > Marine > Intertidal zone >...
TTTATCAAAGATGCAAAAGAAAACTGGGGAATAACATACCTTCTTCTTGTAGGAGCAGGTGTTGAAGGCCAAGAGTTATTTCCAGTAAGATATGCCTGGATACAATCAGGAACTGAAGAGTTCTACCCAAGTGATCTATATTATGCTGATATTTATGATGGTGAAGGGAATTTTTCAAATTGGGATAGAGATGGCGATGGAAGATTTGCCGAATATCCAGTTGATATGAAAAACGTGGATGTAATCCCAGATCTATATCTTGGAAAACTCCCATGTAACAATGTTGCAGAGGTAAATATTGTTGTTGATAAAATAATTACTTACAAGAAACACAACAAGATGACAAAGAAAATACTACAAATGGGCGGTGATTCATTTACAGATGATGATGTTTATGAGGGTGAATATGCAAATACAGTTGTTTTAACAAAACTTCCAGGTTATTCATCAACACAGCTTTGGGGATCAAATGATGGAATACTAACAAAAAGTAATGTTGCTAAAGGCTTTGCAAGTAATGTAGATTTCGTTGATTTTTGTGGGCATGGAAATTGGGCATCTTTTGCAACACATCCGCCGAAAGATGATAGTATATGGATTCCAGAAAAAACATTAATATCACCATATCCTGGGTTTAATTACATTGATTTTGATCTGTATATGGCTAATAACGCCTTGAAGTTCCCTGTTTGCGTTTATAAGTCATGTTCTAATAATAAATATTCAGAAAATGAGAAATGCTTGGGTTGGTATACAGTAAGTAAATCTGGTGGAGGCGGTATTGCAGCATTTGGTGCATCAGGTATAAGCTATGGAGCTCATGGAACTGCAATAGTTGATGTATGTACTGGATGGATGGAAGTCCATACTTTTGAAGAATTAATAAATACAAAGATACTTGGCCAAGTCTGGGCAAATGATGTAGCAGATTATTACAATTATTTTGATCCTACATTTGATAATACAGATTGGAAAACAATGTTAGAATGGTCAATGTTTGCAGACCCAACAATAGTAGTAGAAGATGGTGATGATCCAAAAAGCTTATCGTTAAATAAACCAACTTTAAAAGGTATTTTTGAGGAAATAATTAATTATCTTCCTTTTTTAAAGATAATAATCGAAAATTTACGACTATAATTTTATAGTCTAAATTCTTTTTTTTTAAAAAATATCTTAAAAGACAATGTTATATTGTATTCAAGAATAATATAAAATAGTTGGTTTGTAATAAATGAAATATAAAGAAGTTTTAATCTTATTTCTATCTCTTATTTTTATTCTTTCTCTTGCATACACTCTTGGGGTTAATTTATCTTTCTGGGTTATACCTGCAATTCTATTTTTATTTTTAATGTATACTTATTATAAACTATACATTGAAAAATAGATATTGTGAATTTTGGACTAATGGTTTATAAACCACTCATTGTTTGCACATCAGATGGCTGATACATTAACTGATAAAGAGATTCTAGACATTTCCAATAAAATTTTATCAAAGTATGATTTATGTGATCATTGTTTAGGGAGAATTTTTGCAAAAATAGAAACAGGACTTACCAATAAAAAAAGAGGACAAATAATTAAACGAGAAATTAAGTATTTGAAAAAAATTGAAGTTAAGAATTGTTGGCTTTGCTCAGGTCTTATTGACGAGATTCCTCATTTTGTAGAACTGGTTACCACTCATTTAAAAAATTATGAATATGATACATTTTTGATAGGAACAAAAGTTGATGAAGACATTATATTCAGAGAACAAACGTTATCAGATCTTACAGGTTTAGAGTATTCCGAATCAATAAAAACAGAATTGAATCGGGAAATAGGCAAAATTCTTGAAAAAAAATTGAAAAAAGATGTTGATTTTAAAAAACCCACAATAATGGTAATTATTGATACTTCTTTTGATGATGTAAAATTACAAATAGGTTCTCTTTTTATATATGGGAGATATAAAAAATTTAAAAGAGATATTCCACAAACCAGATGGTTTTGTAAAATCTGCCGGGGGAAGGGTTGTAGAAGGTGTAATTATAGCGGAAAAACCTATAAAACAAGTGTCGAAGAACTTGTTGCAAAAAGATTTTTAGAACTATCTATGGGTGATGATGAATCATTTCACGGATGTGGTAGGGAAGATATTGATGTTCGTATGTTAGGAAATGGTCGTCCATTTATTTTAGAGATAAAAAATCCTATAATTAGAAGTCTTAATCTAAAAAAGTTAGAAAGTGATATAAATATTGATAATAAGGACTCTATTGAAGTTAGTAAATTTCGTTTTTCTAGTCGGGATGAAGTTGTAAAATTAAAGGATAGTGGACTTAGAAAAACATATCGTATAGTAATGAGAGGAGAAAAACCATTAAATAACGAAAAACTTAAAAAGGTCGCTCAGTCATTACGGGGTTTAAGGATAGGCCAATTTACGCCATCTAGAGTGGCTCATAGACGAGCCAATATGGTTAGAGAAAAGCAGATATATAACTGTAAGATTGAGTCATTAGATGGAGCTATGGCGATATTAACATTGGAAGCAGAATCAGGAACCTACATAAAGGAACTGGTGTCTGGTGATGATGGAAGAACAAAACCTAGTATTAGTGAAATGATTGGAACTCCCTGCAGAGTTGAAGAACTTGACGTAATAGAAATAAAGGGGGAATAATAATTGGTAAAACGATCTAAAGGAATTAGAAGTAAAAGCAGAAAAACATTGAGAAAAAAACCAAGGGAAAGAGGAATACACTCTATTGCAAGAGCTTTACAACAGTTTGAAGTAGGTGATTCTGTAAGTATAGTAATTAACCCTTCTGTTCACAAGGGTATGCCTCATGTCCGATTTCAAGGTCATACTGGAAAAGTTGAAGGTAAACAAGGGGAATCATTTATTGTTGGAATCAATGATGGTAAAAAACATAAAACTTTAATTGTAAGGTCTGAGCATTTGAGGAGGGTTCAATAGTGGTTGATTCGGAAAATGAAATAAAACCTGTTTCACTTTCAGAAGTAAAACAAGTATTAAAAAAGGTTGAAAAAGAACGTAAAGAACTGCTTTATGAACAAAAAATTGCTCTAGAACATGCAAATAAATTTGCTAAGATCAATGTAAAAAAAACAAATGATATGTTAAAGGAACTATTGAATCTAGACTTTATTAAAGAAAACCAGGCATATAAAATTGCTGATATTCTCCCAACTAATGATGATGATATAAAAACTATCTTTGCAAAAGAAAGGGTTACAATAGGTGAAAATGAATCTAAAAAGATATTAGATATTGTTAGGAAATATAAGTTAGAATAATGGGGGTTTGAACCGTGGAGGATTATGTTTATGTTTTGGATCATTTGCCAAAAGGAAGAGGAGACCTACCCCCTCATAAGAGACATCCAGTGGTTTATGGTATTGGTGAAAATCAATTTACACTTCTCGAACTTGTTCCAAAAAAGGATGCAACATTTATTATCGGTGAAAGGATTTATGTTGGAAAAGACCCTGAAAAAAGAGTAAAAATTGCAAAAATTAAGGGTAGAGTAAATTATGAGAGTATGACATCAACAGCTCATGGGGAAATGCCATACGTTTTAATTGATATTGTAAATGACCATAATGAACGCTTTTTGAAATTTTTTAATGAATCACCAGCAATATCTACTAGATTTCATGTTTTAGAACTATTGCCTGGTCTTGGTAAAAAAATGATGCATGATATACTTGATGAACGTAAGAAGAAACCATTCACTAGTTTTGAAGAAATGTGTGATCGTATTGACTTTCTAAGAGCTCCTGATAAACTAATTGCAAAAAGAATTGAACTGGAGCTTACAGATCCTGAACAAAAATATCGTTTGTTCACCAGACCACCGATTACTAAAAATCGGTTCTAAAATTATGAAACAAAAACTTGGTCAAAATTTTTTAATTGATAAGAGAGTTGCTGAAAGAGAAATAAAATATGCAGGTATAACTAAAAATGATGTTGTTTTAGAAATTGGGCCTGGGAAAGGAATTTTAACAAAACTTTTAGCAGATAAAGCAAAAAAGGTAATTGCTATTGAAATTGATAGAAATCTTATAACTTTATTAAAAAAATCAATTCCTGATAATGTTGAGCTTATCTATGGTGATTGTCTTAAAATCGATTTTGATGCAATTCCAAAATTCAATAAAATTGTTTCAAATTTACCTTATCAGATCTCTTCACCAATCACATTTAAGTTTCTTAAATATGATTTTGAGTTAGCTGTCTTAATTTATCAAAAGGAATTTGCTGATCGAATGGTTGCAAGACCCGATAGTAAAGATTATTCAAGATTGTCAGTAGGGATTTTTTATAAGACAAATTGTGAACTGCTTGAAAACATTCCAAAAACAAGTTTTAGGCCTCAACCTAAGGTTGACTCATGTATTATAAGATTGACTCCAAGAAATATTCCTCCGTTTGAAGTTCTTAATGAAAAATATTTTCAAAATTTAACAAAGATATTGTTTAACAATAGACGTAAAAAAATAAAAAATATTATAGAAAATAACTATGACATATCATTAAAAAATATTCCTTATATTGAAAAAAGGGTAGAAAATTTGACACCTGAACAAATTGGTGAACTCAGTAACATATTGTTTAAAACTATTCATTTTTAAATCAAGATTTTTTTAAATACAAACTTTTTAAGAATATATTTTCATTTTGACATATTTTCACAATAATTATTTATAATAATAATTATAGAGTATATCATTGAAATTATAATGTTGATATATGAAAGGGGAAAAAATGAATAATAAACTCATGGTAGTCGATGATGATCCAGATATTCTTATAAGTATTAGGTCAATATTTGAAAATGAAGGATTTGAAGTTTTTACAGTAGATAGCGGTAGAGATTGTATAACAGAACTAAAAAAAGGATTTAAAGGTATCATACTACTGGATATAATGATGCCTTTTATGGACGGATATGATACTATTCAGGAAATTATGAAAAATGGACTAGGAAAAGATGTTATCATTTCAATTTTAACAGCAAAAGGTTCGCCTGATTATGAAAAAATTGGTAAGCTTAAATCTCATATTTATGATTATATCACTAAACCATTTGATATAAGTTCACTAATAATAAAAGTGAAACAGATGGTTGTAAATTAAAATAAATCAATATTTGTTTCTGTTTTTAATCTATTTTATTAATCAACTGTGAAATTTCCTTAACATGCTTGTTTATAATATCTGGTTTCCTATAAAATGATGCAAATTTTTTAAGATTCTCAATTACTTTTAGTAAATCTTCTTTAGTAGGATTATTGTAATCTCCTTCAATTTTAATGAAAATATCATAAATCAAGTCTTTTACATGTATTTTTTTCATCTCTTCAAATCTTTTTTTAGACGGTTTTCCAAAAGACTCTTTTGCAAGTTCTAAAACATTGCAATGCGCCTCATAAAAACATTGAATTATTGCATCTCTCACCATAACTGGAGTTACTTTTTGGTTAATATCAATACCATATATGATATTATGATTTTTTTTAACCATTATTCTTTACTCCCCTAATTACTAAATAAATTATCATAGTAATATTACTATTTAAAAGTTACATTTTTTGTTCCATTATGAAATTTTTTGAGTTATTAGAAAATATTAAAAATGAAAATTTTAAATACAATCTTATAATTAACTCCCGCCTGGAATTTAAAAAATGTGGCATTGTTTTTATGTCATTTCCAGCCCGTAAAACCAGGAAATGGTAGAAATTTGGGAGGAAAAAATGAAAACTCTACCGTTCTGGTTTCCGACAAAAAGAAATGTAATTTGGTATTTTGTGTTTATTTTGTTATTTATTCTTTCACTTGACTTTTGGAATTGGGGACAATCCAAACCATTGTTTTTTGGTCTACCATTTTGGGTTTATTATCTGTTAATTTTAACATTACTAACATCATTTGCTTTCTATGGATTTACAAAATTTTATTGGAGGGATGAAAAATGATTTTTATCATTTTGATAATTATTTATTTTATCGCTCTTATTTCTTTAGGCCTTTTAGCTCATAAAAAAACTAAAAAGACACCTGAGGATTATTTTTTAGCAAACAGAAAATTTGGACCATTTATCCTATTTTTTACATTAGCTGCTACAAATTTTTCTGCATTTACTTTTTTAGGTTTCGCAGGTAAAGCCTACTCAAGTGGTTTTGGACAATATGGAATAATGGGATTTGGTACAGCAATAATGGCAATTATGTTTTTTTTAATTGGAAAAAAGGTTTGGAAACTCGGAAAAGAAAGACACTATATCACACCTCCAGAGCTCATTGGAGATCGATTTAATAGTATTAGTTTGCGTTTGCTTTTTATGTTTGTTATGGTTATTTTTACAATACCGTATCTAGCGACTCAAGCTATTGGAGCAGGACTGCTCATTCAATATATGACCGATATCAGCTGGCAGATTGGGGCAATAGTTACTATGTTTGTGATTATGATTTATGTTTTATCAGGTGGTATGAAAGGATCAGGCTGGACTGATGTTATGCAAGGTCTGATAATGATTATTGCTATGTGTGTAGCAGTAGTTTTTGTAGCTATTAATCTTGGTGGATTTGAAGCTGCAAACAATGCTGCATATATTGCCAATCCCGAATTGTTTACAAGACCTGGCGGAGGGGAATATTTCCTTCCACAGATCTGGTTTTCATTTATGTTGCTATGGATATTTGCCGATCCTATGTTTCCGCAGATTTTTTCAAGATTTTATACAGCAAAAGATGAAAAATCTTTGAAAATGTCCATGGTTCTATACCCAATTGTTGTTTCATTTTTATTTTTATTTCCCGTTCTAATAGGAGTTTGGGCACAAGGTGCAGGTATTGAAATTGCAGCAGGTTCAGAGGATATGGTTTTACCTATAATGGTTGCAACTTATACACCAACTTTTATATTTGCATTTGTAATGGTTGGAGCCCTTGCTGCTTTAATGAGTACAGCTGATTCCCAACTTTTGTCACTATCTACAATGCTTTCAAGAGATATTCCAATAAAAATGAAGAAAATATCTGAGATAATGTTTGGAAAAATATTGATAATTATTCTTTCGTTTTTTGCTGTACTTTTTGTAATCGGTGGTTATGATCCAAGCGTTGGCATAATGGGAACCTTAGTATCTACAACTTTTTCAGGACTTGCTGTTTTATGTCCAACAACACTTGCTGCTCTATATTGGAAGAGAGCTACTAAATATGGTTGCATATCAAGTATTATAATTGGTGAGATTTCAATCTTTTTATTTCAATTTAAATTGTTTCCTACTCATGGATTTTTATCAGCGATATGGGGAATATTAATAGCAATTATTGTTCTTATTGTTGTTAGTTACCTTACTTTGCCTAAAAAAGAGTAATTTCATTTATTTGATAAACGTTTGATAATTGCTATGATTAACCAGTTTTGATTAAGGATAATATTTAATAGACAGTATCTAATACTAAATTATTAAATATTTGAGGGAGGTATGTAAAATAGCATACGATGCAACTATTGTTGGTGCAGGACCTGCAGGGTCAACAGCTGCGAAATTTCTTTCTGAAAAAGGATATAAGGTTTTATTATTAGACAAAGAAAGATTCCCACGTGATAAACCATGTGCAGGTGGCTTAACTTTTAAGGTTTTATCAAGATTTCCTTATATTGAACAGGAAGGTCTTATTGAGAACTATACCTATAGTGGTATTGCATATAGTCCTTCTCTAAAATATAAATTAACTGTAGGAAAGGATGAACCAATTAGTGCAATGGTTCTTAGAAAAAAATTTGATTATGGATTGGTAAAAATTGCTATTGCTAGCGGAACTACTTTTATCGATAGAAAACGAGTAGAAAATATTAAAATATTTAATGATAAAGCAAGGATTTATCTAAATGATAATTCTTATTTTGAATCGCAATTTGTAATTGGCGCTGATGGTATCTGGAGTACTATTGCAAAAAAAACCGGATTAAGTCAAAAGTGTATAGACTTTGGAATGTGTGTTTTCCAGGAGTACCCAATAACGTCTGAAAGTTTAGATAGATGCATAGGTGAAAAAAGAAGTTGTCATATTCATCTTGGAGTTGAGGATATTTTTGGATATGGGTGGGTATTTCCAAAGAAGAATCATGTCAGTATTGGGATATGTGAACTCAAATCAAAAGTTAATCGATCTAAATGTAAGACCAATTTAAAAGAAGTTTATAGAATTTATTTTAATTTACTTAAAGAAAATAAAATTCTACCAAATGATTTAAAAATTGGACGATTGAAAGGAGGAGCGTTACCACTTTGTCCTCTGAAAAAAACATATTTGGATAGGGTACTTCTTTGTGGTGACGCTGGAGGTTTTATAAATCCTGTAAGTGGTGAAGGCATTTATTATGCAATGTCATCTGGAAAAATTGCAGCAGGAGTAATAGCAAATGCATTAGATACAGGTAAAACAGATGAAAAGTTTTTATCGCAATACCAGAAAATATGGAAAAAAGATTTTGGGAAGGATATCAAAATGTTCTTAATATCTTCAAAAAAGAAATTAAAAATAAATGAAAAATTTTTAAAAATTATAAATAATGATAAAAAAATTTCAGATATGATTCTAGGTATTTTATACGGTAATTATAGTATCCATAAGATCAAGTGGAAACTTATAAGTCGCTTTTTGTATGCATATTTTAAGGATCTATTTATCCGAGATAATTTGCATTAAAAAAAAATTAAAAAAAAAATTTAGAGGATTTTAATAATTCATATCTAAAAGATTATTAAAAATCCACTTAAATATCCAATCTATTATCTTTTCAATTATTGGATATCGTTCAATTAGTTTACTAAGGATTATTAGCCATTTAGATTCAGTAATATCAGATTCCGGTTCTACTTGAGGTTCTACTTCTTCTTCAACTATAACTTTCTCTTCTTTCTCGTAACATATTTCTTCTTTTTCATATTCCTCGCATGCTTGTGCAATAGTTCCAAGTAGACAAAAGATCATTAGTAATATTATCCACTTACGAACTAACGCCCTCCAATTCATCCTTATCACCATATAAGTGTTTCTTACTTATCCATTATAAATATTCTGTGTTAATTTTTAAAAAATGAAATTATCCAAATTGATATTTTGTCTTTTTTTCTACTTTTTTATCTCTTTTTTAATTAATGCAAAATAATTATCATAATAGCTTTTTGAAAAAAATTTTACACCTTCTAGTTTTTCAATTTTAAAACCTGCTGAAATAAGATCTTGTCTTAATTCTCTCATGCTATAAAGATGATAGTATCGTGAAACATTTAATCCATGTTGCTTCCAGTAGATATTTGTATCTCCAAATTCTTTTTTTTCTGGTATATTTCGATAATTTCTCATAAAATGTTGTCGAAATTTATCTTGCCATCTTGACCATACGCTTACAAATGCATATCCCTCAGGTGTAAGTATTCTATTTATTTCTTTAAGAGATTTAATTCGGCGGTATCTCTTTGAGATATTGTGTAGAGTAGCAATATAAAGTACTTGATTGATACTATTTTTTTTAAGAGGAATATTTACAGCATCAGAATGAATTAAACTTACATTATCCAATTTTTTATCATTAATTTTTTTATTAACGATTTTTAATAATTCATCTGATACATCTAAACCGATTACTTTTTTACATCGTTTTGCACATGGGATTAGGTGTCTTCCATTGCCACATCCAATATCTGCTACAACACTTTTTATAGGTATTGAATTAATAAATTCGATGCATTCTTTCCAGGGTTTCTTTCTTGTTAAATCAAAACTACAGGCTATTGCGTTCCATGTTTCCATTGATTTTTTAGTATAAATATCTGTCATTTTCATTAGTTAAATAGTTTGTTGGTTTTTTATTATTATCATTATAAAATTAAGTATTTTTTTGTTTGGAAATTTCCGAACATATTCAAATAATTTAAGTAATAAACCTTAATTATTAAATTAATTCATAAATGAATAAAATATTTAAATAATAAAGAATACTATATTATTTACTTATTAAAGAGATAAAATGAAATCTATTGCACTATTAATTGGGATAATTATTATTCTTATTACATTAATTGTTTTTATACAATTTCAAACAGATAATGTAAACAATATTCCTGCAATTGATTCTGATAATGATGGATTTTATGATCAAGTCGATGCTTTTCCTTTTGATAATGCAGCCAGCATTGATACAGATGGTGATGGTTATCCTGATAGTTGGAATCCTGGTAAAAATCAAGGAGATAGTACTTCAAACTTAAGTATTGATGATTTTCCTGATGATCCTTCAGCAAGCTTAGATACAGATGGTGATGGTTATCCTGATAGTTGGAATCCTGGTAAAAATCAAGGAGATAGTACAAGTATTCCTCCTTTAGAAATAGATGAATTTCCAAATGATAAAAATGCCTATAAGGATACTGATAAAGATGGAATTGCAGATTTTTACGACATCTATGATTTTGCTGATTTATCTTTAAAAATTAAACTTCAAAAGTTTAAGGTTACTTCAAAGGTTGATTTTATAAGATGGGCTCAGGTGTATTTTGAAGTATATGTAGAAGGAGAGAAGTTTATAATTGATAATAATGGTAGAAATTGGAAGGTATGGCTAAATCAAGAAAAGACTATATCACATGATACAATTGAATTTGACATACCTGATGATACAAAAAAAGAATTCACAAAAATTGAAATTGTTATGATGGATAATGACCTTTTTGGAACTGATGATGTTATAGATATAAATAGTGAATTTCAAGAAACTTCGCTTATTATAGAATTTGATAATGTAAGAAATTCAATTTCTGAAAATGGATATGTAAAAGGGCCCCAAGCTGTCCTTTGGTATGATATAACTTACCCAGAAAATGAGATTCCAGATGAGGATTCATATAATAGGACATATTCTTGGAGTTTTAATAATAAAAATTGGAAATTTTCACTAAAAATTCCAGTGGATTCGTATAATAGTTATGTTAACTATAATATCCGGAGGCATCCTCAATCAGAACTTGAAATAAGAAAATATGTGACATCAAAAGACGAAATAGTTAAAAAAATTTCAAACATCTTATTAAACTTTGCACAAGAAGAAAATTTCAATACCGTTCAAACTGTCAACTTTATTCTTGCATTTGTACAAAGAAATATTGTATATACATATGATAATACAAGTAAAGGGGTAAGTGAATATTGGAGATTTCCAGTGGAATCACTTGTAGATAGACAAGGTGATTGTGAGGATAGTTCAGTTCTTTTTGCATCAATTATGAAAAGTCTTGATTATGATGTTGTATTACTTCTGTATACCTGGGAGGAAAATAATCAAAAGCAGGGGCATTTAGCAGCCGGTATAAATTTAGAAGGTTTTCATGGAAGTTATGTTGAAGATGCTGGTAAGAAATATTTTTACTGTGAAACTACAACTATTTCATATGTTGTCGGAAAACTTCCTCCAACTCCTCCAGAAATCCATGAAGATCCAGATAAAATAATTCATGTTTAATTAGATTTTTATTCAATAAAAATTGCAGGTCTTAAAGGAACTGCAAAACGTATTTTGTTTCCCGGGTCATAGATTTTACTTTCATCAGCATTAAAAATTTCTATATCACATGTAAAGATTTCTTTTATATAATCTTTTGATTTTTTAAGATAAACATCTTCTTTTATCTCAACTTTGTATCTTTTTTTGTCATTGTCATTAAGTTTCATTACTTCACCAGGTAACTTACTTACAAATTGAGATACTTCTTTAGATATTTTTTTCATTTTAGGATCTGACATTACATCTTTCATTATCACTCCAACATTAAGTTTATTTTCTGATGAAAGATCAATTGCTTTTCTAAAAATTTCATATTTCCAGGATGGTGAAGTATAGATGCAGATCTTTTTTGGTTTAATTTTTGTTACTTTTAAAATTTCAGAGATATCTTCAGTAACTCCAGATAGTAAATATTCTCCAACTTCTTCAATTTCAGATATGTCCTTTGAATTAAATTGTGGATATGGTTCATTTGAAATAAAACCTTTATTGTTTCTATGCCATATCTCTTCAGCTAAATGAGGAGTAATAGGTGTCATTAATTTTATCCAATTGTCAATGAAATCATTAATCAATTTTTTATTGCTTCCCCCTCTCTTCAGATACCATTGAATAACTTTTTGACATTCAAAGAAAATCTCATTTGTTGCTACTCTTAGATCATAATTATCTAAAGCATCAACTGTTGATTTTATTGATCTCTGTAATTTACTTTTTAACCATTTATCAAGATTTTCATCTGATTTATCTTTTAATAAACTAATCTGTATAATCATCTTGTATATGTTTGCGATTCTATTTTTGTATTTTGTGACTGCTTCTGAGTCCCATTCAATATCAACAAAAGGTGATCCAACATGCGCATAATAAAGGCGCATTGCATCAACTCCATATTTTGTTGCAGCTTCAGCAATATGCTCAACTCCACCCTTTGATTTGCTTATTTTTTCCTTACCTTTTTGTGTAACCCACCAGTGTACAAAAATACCTTTTGGTCTTTTGCCTTCAGGCATAACTGCTACATGATTCATTAAAAAAACTGGGAAATGAACAGTTTTATGTTCCTTTCCACCAAGATTTATATCAACTGGATACCAATAGTCAACATCTTTTTTAATTTCATTCCATAGCGCTTTTTTTGATGTTCCTTTGCCAAGAAATACAAAGTCAAAAAAGCCCTCATTCATATCTTCTGGCTTTATCTTATCTTCATTTACATATTTTGAAATAATATAGTATGCTGGGTAAAGTGTAGAATCAGATATAGGCTCAATTATCCAGTCCTTTTTAAAAGGAAATTCTGTTCCAAGCCATGAACCTCTTCTTATACAAGCTCTGTCATCAAACCAATCAAGAACGCCTGGTAATTCTTTTTTATAATCTTCAGGATAAATATTCATCTTTTCTACATGTGTTTTAGAGTTTTCAGTTAAGTTTTCATCACTGTATTTTATAAACCACTGATCAGGAATTTGTTTAATTATTACTTTTCCACCGCATCTACAAATAACTTCCTCTGAAAATTCTCTCATTATTACTGCTTGATTTTTTGATATAAGTTCATCTTTTACAGCATCTTTGATATCAGATATACTAATACCAGCATATATCCCGCAATTTTCATTAAGATAACCTGTATGGAACTCTTTTTTATAGACTTCTTCAGTTGCTATATCAAGTTTTTCTGTTTCAGATTGACTCTTGATACCTAGACTATCACACGCCTCTTTTGCAGGATTTGTACCAAAGCCTTTCACATCAATTATTGTTATCGGGTCAATATCCTCCCCTGATTCAACAAGTGCAATCCAGTCATATGGAGCATGGGCTGGTACTGACATTACAATCCCTGTTGCAACACCAGGGTCAGCAAAAGGACCAGATAAAATAAGAACTTCTCGTTCAACTATTGGAACAATACATTTTTTTCCAATAAGTTCTTTGCCAGAGATTGTTTCATTAAGAGGTTTTACATTGTCGATTTGATGACTTAATTTATCTAATGCCTCCTTTGAAATAATCCAAATTTCGTCATTTATTTTTGCTTTAATGTAGTTGACATTTGGGTTTATCCACATATTTGTAACGCCAAATATAGTTTCAGGTCTGAGGGTTGCTGCAGGTAGAATTGTTCCATCTTTCATTTTGAATTTTATTGTTGTAAATTCAAGGATTTCAGCTGCACCACCTTTAGAAATGTCGGTTTCTGATTTATCTACAGCAACTGGTCCGCAATTTATACAAAATGGTGCAAAATGGGGTTTTTGTATCAATAAATTCTTTTCTTTAAGTTTATAAAACTGCCACTCTATAAATTTTTTATAACCATCTGAAATTGTACTCATAATTCTTGAATAATCTATGAAAAAACCAAATTTTTTCCAGTAATCTTTAACATAAACTGCCCCAAAATAATTTACTACTTCATTAGGGTCTATTAATTTTTTTATCTCAATATCTGATAAACCATATTCTTTAAGATCATTTAACGTGTTAGGATCTTTTCTTTCAACTTTCTTTGTAAAACCTATCGATGGGATACCTGAGGCATGAAAACCTGCAGGGAATAATACGTCATACCCGGTCATTCTTTTAAATCTAGCAATAATATCACAATAAGTAAAACCCCTCATATGACCTACATGTAGATAACCTGAAACTCCAGGATATGCAAAATGTATGAAGAATTTCTTTTTGTTTTCTTTTTTTGCTAAATAAATTTTTTCTTCAAACCATTTATTCTGCCATTTCTGTTCAATATCTATATAGTCATATTTCTTGGAATCCATAATAATTATCCTTTGGGGAAATGAAGAATGCTTTATTTAATATTTTTTTAAAATGGCTCAACTACTTTTTGATATAATGTCACGTTAAATATAAATACTATAATGTAAAAAGTATAACATGAGGAGAAATGAGATTATGATGATTTCAAGTGATATTGACACAAGACAAGAACTTGAAGAGATGAAATCAGTAATGGAAATCTATGCAGTTAGTAATAGAATAAAAGAATTAGTAAATTCTTATTAATTAGTTTGAAATTATTCTTCTTCCTCGCTACTTGCTTTTTTTACAGGTATAATTCTTTTTAAAACTGAAAAAATATTCTTAAATCTATCAATTTTTGATAATTTTTCAGAATCTTGTGATTTTTCTTTTTTCTCTTTTGTTTTCTTACCTGGTTTTTTAGGTTTTGTCTTTATTTTCTTAAAATCGATATTTTCAAGATTACCTTCTTTATCAAATCTAATTCTAAAAGTAGCTGGATCTAATTTTTTATTTTCAATATCTTTTTGTTTTCTCCATTTCTTAGCTTCAAGCCATGAACGAAATTTTATTTTAAATCTTGGTTTCTTATTGTTTATTAATTGGTTTTCCTCAACTTTAACTTCTTCAACTGGTTTTATATCTTTAGTAATTTCTGGCTCAAGATCAACAAAATCTACAAAATTTTGGTCAAGATCTATAAATCTCATTAAGTCTTGATCGATATTTTCAGGTTCTGGTTTGAATCCTGTTGGATTGTATACTTCTTCAATTTTCTTTATTTCTTTTAAAAGTTCAAGTATTTCATCATGAGATTTTACAGTGTGAAAATCTTTTTTTTCCCCTAGGTCTGGCTCTCCCATGTTAATATCTCAATTCACCATCCGCACAATATTCTATATGATATATCATATAAAGATATTTTGTTATTATTTTTATAATCTATATTTACAAACTTGTTTCTTATAAAAAATTTAATACTGATTTAAACAAAAGATTGTTTAAAAATTTATATATGATAAAATTAGTCAATATTTTATCTTTTGGAATAACTACTGAATAAGATTTTGGCCATTGTCTTACAAGAGGACAATTATCTTTATCATCTCCCCCAGGTATTTCATAAGGAGTATTCCACATCCATGGTTTTAATATCTTAGGTTTTGCATCTGGATATCTATCTTTATAATCAGACCAGTAATTGCCATATTTGCCATCATCCCATATGTTATTTCCAATATTATCAACGTTTTCTAAATTATCAATGAAATTGTTATGAATGATAGTATTATTATCACCAGAAATATAGAGCCCCATATTGTTATCTGAAATATTATTTCCAGATATATAATTGTTTATACCACTAAAAGATAATAACTTAATTGCATTATTCTTGCTATAAGAGATATTGTTATCAGTAATTCTAATATTAGATGAAATAAATATATCTATTCCTCGTTTAGAGCTGATGATATTATTTCCAGAAATAACAATATTATTTGATGACCATATTTCAATCCCATCAGTATTATTTGAAAAAATATTATTTGATATTATATCATTTTGAATTTTACTTAACCAAATCCCGTTATTATTGCCTAAAAATGTGTTATTAGATATTATGTTGTTTGATGAATCTATAGATGATACATTTTTATTTACTTCTTTTTCAAATAGTTTTATTCCAGGTTTGTTTTTATAAGATTTTAGAAAAATAGTTACGTCATCTCTATCATAAGAACTAGAGTCAATAGCATTCGAGTTGTTTTTAAAAAGGTTGTTATAAATATAATTTTCTTTAGAAGAATATAACAAAAACCCCCCAGAATTGTTATTTAGTTTATTGCAATAAAAATTGTTCATATGTGAATTTACTAAATAACTACCAATAATATTATTATTTATTGTATTATTAGAAAATGTATTATTTGAAGAAAATGCTAATTGAATACAAATATAAACATTACTTAAATTAAGGTTTTTTATTATGAAATTTGAACAATTAGCAAGAATTATCTGACCAGCGTCGGATGGAATATCACTACCGATATTGTTATTTTTATAATAATAGATTTTTCCTTCATTGATGGAATTGTTGAGTATTTGATGAGTATTCCAACCATTAAGATTAACACTAGAAATACCTATGCCGCCGGTTATATCATAATTATCAATAATTGTTATGTTACTTGATTCGTCAAAAAGCAAAATTTCGCAAACCATAGTATCAGTGAATCTATTTTTTGAAATGATATTATTATTTGATTTATCAAGAAAAACTCCCAGAGTGTTATTGGTAATTGTATTGTTTATAATGTAACAATTGTCAGTGTTAAAAAATTGAATACCAAAATTTGTATTGGATATATCTTGATTTTCTATTTTCATATTCTTACAGCGTAATAATATGACCTGTCCTGCGTTTTGAATAATCTTATCTGATGTATCCTCGAAATATACTAATGATTTATTATTTATAGAGTTATTAAAAACAAAATTATGAAGAAGATTTATGTTGAAAAATTGCAGTCCATTATCAAAAAACAAGTTATTAGAAATAGTATTATCACTTGAATTATCAATTGTTATAGCTCCTCTTATAGGATTGATTGATTTGAAGATATTGCCTGTAATATGGTTATTAAAAGTAGGTGAAAATGAAGTATTCCAAATGTCTATTCCTCTCCCATATTGCACTGTGAAACCACTAAAATAAATATTTGGCACTATAAAAGATACAATACTATCATTTATTATTGTAATGAATTTATCTTCACCAATAATTTTTATAGATTTATGAACATCTAAATATTCATCGTAAGTCCCTCTATAAACAAAAACAGTGTCACCATCTGTTGTATTATCTATTGCATCCTGGATGCGACTGTAATTTCCTGGTCCACCGCCGCCAACATAAAAAATATTTCTGTTATTATTTGTTGTTGAAATTTTAATATTGTATCCTACTGATATTGGAATAAATGATGCTATAACTAATAAGATTAGGATTCCGATTGCAAGGATTGTTTTTTTCATAATCCTCCCTCTATTTATATTATCATATCTGATTTGTGATATATAAACTTTTTAATATTTAATTATGCAGATTGACTTTTGTTGTTCAATATTTCTCTTATTGGAATGTATGCAAGAAGAATTGCAATATATGCCCATATTATAAGCCCTGGTATCCAAGGAGCACTTTCAAAGATTGCAAGATTTATACCCATTACTACTAAAATTGCAATTATTACTCCGGTTAAGGCTTCCCCAGCGACAAGCCCTGCAGTAAAAAGTAAACCAGTTCGAATAGCTTTTTCCTTTGGTTTAATATCTGTTTGTTTAACTGCAAGTTCCCAGTCATTTATATCTTCTTCTTCAGCACTTCCAAATTTTTTCTGAAATCTTTTATCTGTAATGTGTCTAATAATTCCACCTGTAAATATTGGAATGGACAAGGTGAAAGGTAAATATACTCCTATTGCTACTGGTAAGACAGGTAGATCAATTAGTATTAAGATTATTGCTAGTACCATTCCAGCTAGAACAAATGGCCAAAGCATTTCACCACCTAAGACTCCATTTACTACTCCTGCCATAAGTCCTGCTTGTGGTGCAACCAAATTAGGACTGCCGATTTCAAATGCTTTATGTAGTAAGCCTATTATTATACCAACAACACCTGAAATAGCCAAAACTCCAACTGTCATTGAAATCTGTAATTTCTTTGGAGTTGCACCAAGCATCTGTCCACAGGCCATTGATTGAAGAAGATCTCCAGAAATTGATCCTCCTATAGCAATAACTGCTGATATAAATATTACAATAGCCATTCCTCCAGCACCTGTTACTCCAAATCCAAGCATTATAAGACTAACAATTAGTAGAACTGCAACAGTAACTCCAGATATCGGCATATTTGAAGAACCTACTAGTCCAGTTAGATATCCTGCTAAGGCACTAGCAAGAAATGCAAATAGAATTGTAATTACTGCCATGATAAGTGAAATTCCAAACATATCTGAAAGCCACAAATACAATAAAAAAACAGGTATAATCATCAAAACTATAAATATGAATACAAGCTTGAAGCTTAGATCCTGATCTGTTCGTTTTTTGGCTGCGATCTGACCTCCTTTTATACCGATAATTGCCTCTCTAATGCTTCCTACAAGATTCATTCTAATAACCCAAATAGCCCATAGACCACCGACAAGCATTGCACCGACACCAATAAATCTCACTTGGTTTGCCCAAATTGTGTAAAATCCTCCTAGTTCAGGACCAAGTTCAATAAATTGATCTGCAGGTATGGGAAGCCCATTTGATAAAGCCAAAATGGGTGCGATAATCACCCATCCAATAAGCCCTCCAACCAAGACATAGGATGCAATACGGGACCCTATTATCCAACCAACTCCAAGTAAAGCTGGTGAAGTTGTAATACCTCCATATAACCATCCTTCGTTTGTCTGATTCCCAATTTTATATTTACCAAAATTTGCAATATGTTCAATTGTCCCTCTGAACAAATTAAGTGATAACTCCCCAAATTTGTAAAGACCTGCAAGTATTGCACCAACAGCAAGCCATTTACCACTGATTTCAGATTTTTTATTTTCAGCAGTTTCACCTCCAACAGTTGTTGTAAGAACGGCTGCAACTGCAATACCTTCAGGAAATGGTAGATCTGTTTTTACGACAAGTGCTCTTCTCAATGGAACCATCCAAAGAACACCAAGAAGACCGCCTAGTAATGCTATAAGTGTTGTTTCCAGATAATTTATTTCGCTCCATACTTTTAATAAAACAAGAGCTGGAATTGTAAATATCACGCCAGCTGCTATGCATTCACCAGCTGATGCCCCCATAGTTGCTAAATTGATTTCTAAGATAGTTCCTTTAAATGGTCTCAGTAATGCAAGTGCCATGACTGCACCTGGAATAATTGCTGAAACAGTCATTCCTGCATATAGACCAAGATAAGCATTTGCAGCACCCAATACTATTGCAAGAAATGCTCCAACTAAAACTGCTTTTAATGTAAGTTCAGGAATTATCTTATCTGCTGGAATGAAGGATTTGAAGTTTTCTCGGTCAATCATTATACTAAATTATATAATAAACATAATATTAAAATTTATTTATGACAGAGTCTTAATTCTGTAAAAGTTTTAATACTTATAATATATTTAATTTGGGAGGATAGGGTTAGTTAAATGGATGAAAATCTTTTTGTAAACATTGAAGAAAAGGATGATAATAAAAATCTAAATATAAAAGAACTTGAAGAAAAATTAAATGAGACTGAAAAAAAATTAAATGAACTTAATAAGAATTTAGAGGATAGAGTAATTGAAAGAACAGTTGAAGTAAATAGATTACTCAAACATAAAATACGTTTCATTGACAGCCTCAGTCATGATATTGGAACACCTTTAACTCCCCTGCTTGCTCTTCTTCCTGAAATAAAAAATGGACTTACTGATCCATTAAAAATTGGAATGTTAGACACTTGTATTCGTAATGTAGAATATATACGTCGTGTTGTCAATAATACTAGAGAATTATCAGACATAAGCTCGTCAGATATCTTATTAAAAAAAGAAAATTTATTTGAAATAATCGATGAATTGGTTAAAAAATATGATTCAATATTTAAGAGTTGTAATATAAAAATTGAAAATAACATTGGACAAGATGTTTTTATAAAAACTGAAAAAACAAGACTAAACCAGTTAATAGATCATATAATATCAAATGCAGTTAATAGTATGATTGAAAAAGGTGGAATTTTAACATTTGATCATAAACCAGTAAAAAAAGATAATGTAACTTTTATACAAGTGTCAATTAAGGATACAGGAATAGGTCTTACAAGACAACAAATCGATCATATTTTTGATGAGTTTTATAAAACAGATGAATCAAGGCATAAACTAGATTCAACAGGTCTGGGACTTGCAATATGTAAAACAATTATTGAAAAACACGGAGGAAAAATATGGGCAGACAGTCATGGACTTGGGATGGGAGCAACTATTCATTTTATAGTACCATCTATAGATGTTGTTTACACTAGAAGCTTTTATTGATGTTTTTTTAAATATATGATATAAATTCATATACAAAAATAACAAATAAAAGAAACAAAGATTTTAAATAGTCGGTCTTTATTTGGCCCGTTGGGGAGAGGCAAATTATGGCTGAATATACAGAGAAAGGTTTAACCGGATTGAAATTTGGAAAATTAGAATTAGTAGATAAAGAAATTTTTTATTTATCATTTAATACAAGAGATAATTAAACTATTTCTCAAAATATATTTTGAATCCAACTAAAGAAATTAATAAAGTCAAGTCCCATTATAATTATAAAAATTACAACAGCTATTAATAATACTTTTATAGCAAATTTTATAATTTTCCATGCTACTATTAAAACAAGGATCCCAATTAGAAAAATTAACCAGATTGGTACATCTAAACCAAATAATATCATTGCATCCATATGTTTAATCCATATAATTTAATATGTTATAACAGTTTTGAATCTTTAAAATAAATTATAATTTTAATAATTTTATTCTTAATTTAACTAAAAATGTTATTAATTAGATATAAAGTATGAAAATACACAAACCTTTTTTTTGTAGTAATATTACACTGGTATATAATATGCCAAGAAAAAAAATTAATATAAAAAAGAAAAACCAAAAAATAACTGCAATGAATCGAATAGATAAATTATTTGAATTAGCAGAAAAAAACGCTCTTATTAATAGATTAGATTTATCAAGTAGATATGTAGAACTTGCTCGAAAGATATCTATGCGTTACTTGGTAAAAATTCCAAAGCAGCACAAAAGAAAATTTTGTAAACATTGTTATAAGTACCTTCTTCCATTTGTAACTGGAAGGATAAGAATTCACAGAGGAAAAGTGGTTATTTACTGTAATAATTGTAAGAAATTTACAAGAATTCCATTAAAAAAAACCGGTAAAAAGGTCTCCGCTAGGCTTAAATAACTTATGGCTTATTACCGTTACCTTATCTCACTCTTATAACAGGAGTAATGTAATAATGACAACTGTATATGATGTCCCATCAAAAGAATTAATTGATGCAATAGCAAAAAAACTTCAGAACGATAAGACAATTTTTATTCCAGAGGAAAATGTCTTTTCAAGAACAGGAGTTGATAAAGAAAATCCACCGACTGATAAAAACTGGTGGTATGCAAGGTGTGCATCGATACTTCGTAAGATTTATATTAATAATATTATTGGCGTTGAACATCTCAAAGCTGAATATGGGGGAAGGCGAGACCGTGGTTCCAAACCATATAAAGCTAGAAGCGGTAGTGGTACTATCGTTAGAAGAGCAGTCCAGCAGCTTGAAAAAGCAGGTTATTTAACAAAGATAAAGGGTAAAGGAAGAGCTCTTACCCCAAAAGGTAGATCCTTTTTAGATAACACATCTAAAGAAGTAATGAAAGAAATCGGGGAATATCATCCTGAATTGAAAAAGTATTAGTATAAATTGATAATGGTATTATTGGATCTATGGATGAAGAACTTGAAAATCTAAAGAAAAAAAAGCTGCAGGAATTACAGCAACAAGCTGCTCTACAAGAATCTATGGAACAGCAAGAGGAGCAACAGGAGCAATTTGAGAATCAAAAGAAGATGATTCTTCGGGCAATCCTTACAACAAAAGCACGGGAAAGATTGGGTCGAATTAAAATTGCCAGACCTAATATTGTCGAATCAATTGAAAATCAACTGATAATGGCTGCTCAAAGTGGTCAACTAAAAAATAAAATAAATGATGAGCAGTTACGTATGCTGCTTTCCAAAGCAATTCCAAAGAAAAGAGATATTAAAATTAAAAGAAGGTAATATTAAATGTCAACTAATAAATCACTTGGTAAAAAAATCCGTCTAAATAAAGCTACAAATAGTAATAGACGTGTGCCTGCATGGATTATGATTAAAACTAACAGGCGGTTCACACGTCATCCTAAAACGCGTAATTGGCGTAGAAATAAACTAAAGAGATCCTGATACCTATGGCAGAAGAAATTGAAAGGATATTTGTTATCCCTCTGAAGAAGTATGGTTATAACTCAGCAAAATCAGCACCTACTGCTGTAAAACGTGTAAAAGAATATTTAACTAGACACATGAAAGTTGAGAAAAAAGATATTTGGATAGATGATTCCTTAAACAATGCTCTCTGGTCTCATGGTAAATATAATATGCCTAGTAAAATCCGTGTTAAAGCAATAAAGTTTGATGATGGAGTTGTTGAGGCATACATGCCAGAACTTGAGTTAAAAAAATCAAGACGAGAACTTTTGAAAGAAGAAAGGGCAAAGAAAGAACCAATCCTAAGAAAAGAAGAAGTTGGTCCTGAAGAAGGCGAAACTGGAGCAGAGGATTATGATATTGCACCAACTGCAGATGGCGAAGTAAAAATCAAGAAAAAGAAAGCACCGAAAAAGAAAAAAGAAGAGGAACCAAAGGATACAAAAGTAAAAGAAAAATCTAAAAAGGAACCTGCTGAAAAAAAGGAAGCCAAAACGAAAACTACAAAGAAAAAAGCTAAACCAAAGAGTGAATCTAAAGATAAAAAGGAAACAAAATCCAAAACTACAAAGAAAAAGTCCAGTTCAAAAAAGAGCAAAAAGTGAATATTATATGCTTGAACTTTTGGATTTTAATGAAAATCCTAACCTAGGTGTTTATTGCAGAGCTAATGATAAAATTGCTTTTGTATGTAAAGGTCTTTTAAAAAAAGTAAAGATAAAAATTGAATCTGTCTTAGACGTCAAATTGATTGAATTAAATATCGCTGATGCTACAATTATTGGCTCTCTTCTGACTTTTAACTCAAATGGGGCAGTTGTTACTGATTTTGCAGATGAAGATGCTGTTAAAATAATCAAAGACCAAGGTCTTGAGGTTTGTGTTATCTCTGATAAGCTGAATGCAGCAGGTAATGATATATTAGTAAACGATAATGGTGCATTGGTTCATCCTGATCTTAATGATGCATCGATAAAAAATATTGAAAATACATTAAAGGTTCCGGTATACAAAGGAACAATAAGCTCACTAAAGACAGTTGGTATGGCTGCTGTTGTTACAAACAAAGGTCTTCTTTGTCATCCAAAAGTAACAGATGAAGAAAAAAGTGTTTTAAAAGAAGTTTTCAATGTTAATATAATGATTGGAACTGTAAATCATGGTTCACCTGTGATAGGTAGTGGACTTGTTGCAAATTCTAAAGGTGCAATTATTGGAAATCTTACAACTGGAATAGAAATGGGCAGGATTGAAGAGGCTTTAGGCTTCTTATAATAAATATTTAATTATTTATATTTAATGAAAAGGTTTATAAATAGTTTTTATATTATTATCTTGTAAATATAAAAATAAATTGGATGATAATATGCGAAATACAAGATCGTATAAATTTAATTCACAAGATGAAAAGATAATTAAGGTATTTACTGAACTTGGAATGCCAAGAAATCTTGTTAAAACTCTTATCTATATTTCACAGGTTGAAGAATGCCGTTCAGCGGAAATTGAGCATGGAGCAAACCTTCGCCAACCAGAGGTTAGTGTAGCTATGCAACAGCTTCAAAAGAGAGGCTGGATATCAAGAAGAGACCTTAAAAAGAAAGGTAAGGGAAGACCCGTCCATATCTATAAACTAACTTCACCAATTAATAAGATAGTTAGCACTTTTGAAAAAGAAAAAATAAAGGAAATTGAATCTATTAAAAACGATTTGGATCAATTGAAAAATCTAATTGAAGGTAGATAGTTATCAATTTTAATTTTTACAGGGAAATACCATATTTTCATTAAAATAAATTAGAAAGCAACTTTTATAAGTAAAAAATCTTTGCCATCTACTAATTTATCCCTGATAATGGAGAAACATCAATGGCAACATATGATCAGAGAGCTCTTGAAAAAAAATGGCAGAAAAAATGGGAAGAAATAAAACTATACCATTTTGATTTTAAAAGTAACAAAAAGCCTTATAGTATAGATGTTCCACCTCGATATGCATCAGGTCCTCTCCATGCAGGTCATGCAGTTCATTATACTCATATCGATTTTGCAGCTCGCTATAAACGTATGAGAGGGTATAATGTGTTTTTTCCTTTGTGTTTTGATGTTAATGGAATTCCTATTGAGGAGCGTGTTGAGCGTAAATTAAACATCACCCGAAAAGATATAGATAGACACGAATTTATAAAACTCTGTTCTGAGTTTGCAGAAAAAAATATTAAAACCATGACTGACCAGTTCATGATACTTGGGGAGAGTATGGACCCAAGTATTTATTATCAAACAAACGCTGAATATTACCGCAGGCTCACTCAAATATCATTTATAGAGCTATATAACAAGGGTCATATCTATAAGGGTGAATTTCCAGTAAATTGGTGCCCACGTTGTATGACTGCTATGGCAGATGCCGAAGTTACTTACGCTGATAGATCAACTAAGCTTAATACTATTAAATTTTATTTTAAAGATCAACCTCCTGAGCAGATATTTAAATATCATAGTATTGGTAAGGACAAGAGAGGTGCATATGTTGAAATTGCAACAACTAGACCCGAGATGCTTCCTTCTTGTCAGCTAGTTGCAGTTCATCCAACTGATGAACGTGCCCCTTGGCTTGTAGATCAGATATTAATTGTTCCGCTTTTTAATAAAGAAGTCAAAATTGTTGAAGATGAAGCAGTGGATCCTGATTTTGGTTCAGGTATTGTGATGGTTTGTACAGTTGGAGATAAAGAGGATCTTAACTGGGTTTTCAAATATAAACTTCCAATTGAGATGAGCATTGATGAAGCAGGATGCATGACTGATATCTGTGGAAAATACAAAGGAATGAAAATAATTGATGCTAGAAAAGCAGTGATTGAAGATTTAAAGAAAAATGAAATCCAGATTAAGCAAGTTCCGCTGGATCAGAACGTTGGTGTCTGCTGGCGGTGTAAAACACCTGTTGAATTTGTAAATGCAGAGCAATGGTTCTTAAAAACTACAAAATTCAAAGAATTAGTTCTTAAAAAAAGCGATGAGATGAATTGGTTCCCAGAGTTTATGAAAATAAGACTTGAAGATTGGGTAAATAGTCTTGAATGGGATTGGGTTATTAGCAGACAGCGATATTTTGCAACGCCAATACCTTTGTGGGAATGTGAAAAATGTAAAGAAGTTGTTATTGCAAAAATAAAGGACTGCTATATAGATCCAACTATTGATAAACCACCTGTTGACAAATGTCCAAAGTGTAATGGTAAACTAGTTGGTTGTGAGGATGTTTTTGACACCTGGATGGATTCATCAATATCCCCTCTTTACAACACCTTTTGGTATAGAGATGATAAAAAATTCAAAAAACTTTATCCAATGTCTCTAAGACCTCAAGCCCACGATATTATAAGAACCTGGGCATTTTATACAATTCTTAGATGCACACTTCTTACTGATGAAAAACCATTTGAAGATATGATGATGGGTGGGTTTATTTTATCAGAAGACGGCACACCAATGCATGCAAGCCTTGGAAATGTAATAGACCCATTAAAGGTAATAAATGAATATGGTTCAGATGCCTTCAGATGCTATGCTGCAAGCTGTGCTCTTGGTGAGGATAATCCCTTTAGAACAAAAGATGTAGTTAGAGGTATCAAACTTTTAAGAAAGATTTGGAATGTACAGCAGTTCATTAAAAACATAATAAAAGATGAAAAACCAAAGGAAACAAAGATTATTGATATTGATAAATGGATTTTGACAAAATATAGTAAACTAGTGAAGAAATGTACAAAAATTATGGATAATTTTGATTATTCCCAGACGATGAAAGAAGTTGAATATTTCCTTTGGCATGAGCTGGCAGACCATTATATTGAGATGATTAAGTCATCTATTTATGAGAACAAAAACATTGAAAGTATTAGATACACCCTTTATACAATTGGACTTGGAACACTAAAATTATTTGCAGTATTCTTTCCTCATATCACAGAGGAAATCTATTATGATTTTTATAAACAATATGAAAAGGATATAAGCATTCATGTTTCTCCTTGGCCAGAACCAATTCTTATCGATGAGGAAAATGAAATTGCTGGTGAATCTGTTAAAAATTATATTTCTCAGGTTAGATCCTGGAAAAGCGAACAAGGTATTGCATTAAATGCACCAGTGAATACAACAGCAACGTATGCATCAAAGGGTCTTATCTCAAAACTTGAAAGAAGCGGATCGATAATCAAAAATACATTGAAATATCCAGTGTCACACAATTTTATTGCTGGAAAACCAGATATTGAAGAAAAAATTTCAAAAATTACACCTGTTTATTCAAAAATTGGGCCAACATTTAAAAACGATGCAAAAAAACTCATAAAATGGATAAACGATAGTCAAGATGAAATAATCAAACAAATTACAATGAAAGGAGATATATTATTATCAGATATACCAATTTTAAGTTCTAATAAAAAGGAAGGACTTGTTAAAGAGGGTTACATAAATATTGAAAAAAATGTGAAAGTTAAAGGTAAAAAAGATAGTAAGATATTGTCTTTTGAAAATTTCTATTTAGAAATCAAGGATAAATTATATGAAAATCAAAAAGAAAACACTTAAAGAATTTCTTTTCAAAATTATTGTGATTGCTATTGTTTTGACATTAGTACTTTCTGTTTTTGTATATATTCTAAGATAAAAAAGATTTAATTTTCTAGATAGATATTTATATAAAATCTTTATTTCTGCCAGCCAGAGACCAAATTATGGAAAAAAAAGATACTAAGGTAATCAACAGATGGATAATTGTTGTTGGAGCAATAATGATTCAACTTGCTCTAGGTGCAATTTATGCATGGTCAGCGTTTACCACACCATTGCAAGGAACTGAAGGCGCTATTTCTGAATTTGGTTTTAACAAAACCCAAACACAGGCTATTTTCAGTGCAGGTCTTGCATCCTTTGCAATATTTACAATAATAGGTGGTAGACTATCAAAAAAATACGGTCCAAGAAAAATTGCTTTTTTAGGTGGATTGTTACTTGGGTTAGGTTACATTTTAAGTAGTTTTGTAGGTGCAAACTTTCCTTTAAAATTATTTTTAATAGGAATCTTAGGTGGTTCAGGAATTGGTCTTGCATATGTAATACCTATTGCTGTTGGAGTAAAATGGTTTCCAGATAAAAAAGGACTTGTCTCAGGACTTGCTGTTGCAGGATTTGGATTTGGTGCATTTATCTGGATTTTACTTGCAAATCCTCCTAGTATCTTTGGATTTGATGGTTTGATTTCGATATCAACAGGAGATGTAATTAATGGACAACAATTTGCATATACCATTTTAAATGTTGATTCAACCTTTAGATTATATGGGATTGCATTCTTGATTTTAGTAATATTAGGCTCTTTTGTAATGATAAATCCACCACAAGGCTGGAAACCAAAAGATTGGAAAGAACCAGTTGAAGAAACCGATAAGAAAAAAATCTCTAAAAGTTTGCTTCCTAAAGAAATGCTTAGAACCAAACAATTTTATCTATTATGGTTAATGTTTTGTATCGGTGCACTTGCAGGTCTCATGGTTATAGGAAACATTCAAAATTTTGCTAAAAATCCAGTTGATGGGTTTATTGGATATGGTTTTAGTTCTGAAGAAGCTGTAGATTTTGCAGTTATTGGTGCTGCGGTATGTTTACCTATTTTTAATGGTATAGGAAGAATAGTATGGGGCCAGATATCAGATAAAATTGGTAGAAAAAAGGCTCTAATTTCAATGTTTATATTCCAAGGAATAACAATGATTATCTTTTTTTATACCACTTCAAATCCATACTTTTTCTATGTCTTTGCTGCCTTGATTGGTTTTAATTTTGGGGGAAACTTTGCATTATTTCCGGTAGCAACCGCTGATTCTTTTGGTATAGAAAATGTAGGTTTGAATTATGGTTTTATATTTACCTCATATGGTGTTGGAGGAATATTTGGCCCAATACTTGCAGGAGCAGTTCAGGATGCAGGTATGAGCTTTCTATATGCATTTATACCAGCTGCAGTAATGTGCTTTATAGCAGCATTTCTAGCAGTTATCTATAAGAGTAAAGCAAATTAAAAATATTCTTTTTTACTTAGATTTCTATTAGTTGATATTTGCTTGTACCCAGTCCAATTTCCTCACCAAAATTGATCTGTTTCATAGGATTTATATGTGTTTCTTTTTCAAAGACATCTTTTTTTATGTCATTTATTAAATCAAGTGATGCCTTATCTATAGCAACAATGTCATCTGATATAAGATAACCAATGTCTGGGCATAATATCTTTTTAGCAAAAGGATCACAATCGCAACTGTCAGCTATTCTATTGACATCGTTTAGATAAATAACATTTTTATCTTGAATACAGGCTTTTGCTGCACATGCTAGGACATATTGAAAATCAGCATCCTCAAAATCCAATGCTTTCTCCTTACAAATATCTATACATACACCACAACCAAAGCATTTATTTGAATTAACATTCCATGAATCATTATTTGTCTTAATTGCATTAAAGGGGCAAAGCTCAGAACATACCCCACAAAAAGTACAACTATCTTTTTGTTGGATAGGTCTGCACCCATTATGCATCATTTTTTTTGTTTCTTTTGTTATACCACCCATTCCAAAGTTTTTGATAGCACCACCCATACCAGTTGCAATATGGGCTTTTACATGGGATATTGCAAAAAAATGTGTTGAATTTAACAGCTGATCAGCTACAATATACTCTTTATCTTTGACTTTCACAGGTTTACCTTTGTGACCGATTATTACATTGCAACCAACTTTTTTATTTGTAAAACCATGAATCTTAGCAAGTTTTTCATAGCCAATTTTTGAGTATCTTAAACCCTTATAAGCAACAGTTGTATCAAAAAGATAGGGATCAGCATTTACTTTTTTCAGTTCATCAACAACATTTTTTACAAAATCAGGTTTAGTAAAATATTTGTTTTTAAATTCACCCATATGAAGTTTTACAGGTACTTTTTTGTTTGAAAAACTGTTTATATTAAAATTATCTAATGCATCATGTAATTTATTTAAATCTGTGAAATATACGACTTTATTCATCCAACTTTCTTCTCCCATTTTCTTACTTTGACAACAGCTCCTAAGGAACTCCCGCTTTTTATCTCTTCTCGAATACGATTTTCATGTTCTTTAACATCAAGAGCTCTATTTGCTATTTCTTGAGCAATTTCCTTTGGAACAATTACAACTCCTGAATCATCTCCTATTACCCAATCACCAGTTTTAACTGTTTGATTGCCACAAACAATTTCTGCACCAATCTCTCCAAAACCTTTAGGCTCACCAGCATTTGGTGCAATATGTCTATAAAATATAGGAAAATTAATTTTTACAATATCATCAAAATCTCTAATTGCACCGTCAATTACTACACCTGAAAGACCTTTTAGTTTAGCACTCAATGTTGCAAGCTCTCCCCATATAGCTGTTTTTCCACCATTTACATCAATAACAATAACCTCTCCAATTTCAGCTTTATCAATTGCCTCAATAGGTTTTGCCCAATCTCCGTCAATAGTTCGAACTGTTAAGGCTTTGCCAACCATATGAAAACCAAGTTTTATTGGTCTAATTTTTTGCATTGCTCCTTGTTTATGCATTGCATCAGAGATATTTGGGGTAGAAACAAGAGAAAACGCTTCTTTTAGCTCAGTTTTGTCATATTTTTTAAATAGTTCAGTTTTGATTGATTTTTTTTCATCTATTGCTTTTTTTATCTGTTCTGTTGCTTTTTTTACATCCTTTGCCTTGGTAATTGCTCCTCCCACAATTACTATACTTGCTCCTGCATTTACAATACCTGCAGCTGTTTCACTGTTTATCCCACCTGCAACAGCAAGTGGGATATCTGTGTTTTTAACAATAGATGTAAGAAGTTCAATAGGTTTTTTACCAATCATTTGTTCATCGATACCGATATGTATGCAAAGATAATCAACACCGATTTTTTCAAGTTCTTTTACTTTTTTTAATTTATCTTTTACCCCTATTAGATCGGCCATGATTTTTATACCATACTTTCTGGCTGATTTCATGGCATCAATAATTGTGCTGTTATCTGCAGCTGCAAGTATGCATACAACATCTGCTCCAGCTTTTGCAGCCATTTCTGTTTCAAATGCACCTGTATCCATAGTTTTCATATCAGCAACTAAAATTTTATCAGGAAAAGATTCCTTTAGTTTTCTAATTACGTCCATTCCTTCGCTTTTAATAAGAGGTGTTCCAGCTTCAAGCCAGTCTGCTCCCCCTTCAATGGAATCCTTTGCAATTTTTAATGCTCTGTGCTCATTTAATAGATCCAAAGCAACCTGTAAGGTTGTTTTCATCAATCTGGAAATAAGCATTATTTATTTAAAAGATAGTGTTGAAAAAGAAAGATTTATACTAAATAGACTAATATTTGTTTGAAAATGAAATCAAAAAAAGCATTAGGTTCTCATAAGAGACCAAAAGAAGATTTAGTAGATTTTATCAAAAAATTAGAGCTTCAAGCAATAGAAACAGCTGAAGAAAGAATTCCATTGTATTTAAAAGTTGGAATTAAAGAAGCAGATATAATTCTTGATGTTGGTTGTGGACCAGGTATGGTAACTAGAGATATTGCCCATCTTACAAAAGGAAAAGTAATTGCCTTTGACGGCTCTGAAGATATGATTAAAGTTGCAAAAGACATATTAAAGATGTATAAAAACGTTGAATTTCGAATTGGTGAGGCAGAAAATCTTCCTTTTGATGATAATATGTTTGATATTGTTACCTGTAATCTACTTTTAATGTGGGCAAATAATCCTCAAAAAGTTGTAAAGGAAATGGCACGTGTGACAAAACCTGGTGGTATTGTACTTGCATCACTTGAACCTGATTATGGTGGAAAACTTCATTGGCCTGAAAATCCTAAAGTTGATCCAATTTTTGCTGGTAAAGCAATAAAAGCCAAAGGTGGAGATCCACATATTGGAAGAAAATTAAGATTTCTATTTGTAAGAGCGGGTCTTAAAACAAAAGTTGGAATTGGAAATACTCGGATTTGGAGTTGTGAAGAGGATAAAGCTTATTATTTACACGCTAGGGATTTTTATGTAAAGGCATTAAAAGATGCAGGAATTAAACAAGCTGAAATTGACAAATGGGAATATGATTATTTGAAATCAATTGATGAAGGCGTGCAACTTAACTTCTTCCCACAATTCTATGCAATTGGAAAAAAATGTTAGGGGTTTAAAATGACTGCAAAAATAATTGACGGGCGAAAAATTGCATCAGAAATTCGAAAAGATATTTCTAAACAAGTAAACAATATAAAATCAAAATACAAAATGATCCCTAATATTACCACAATTGTTGTTGGTGATGACCCACAATCAAATCTATACTTAAAACTTAGAGATAAAGCATGTGAAGAGGTAGGAATAAAATCAAGTCATATTGAATTTCCTAAAAATATAGCTGAAAAAGAGGTTTTAGATTTAATTTATAAATTAAATAAAAATGATTCAATACATGGGATTCTTGTACAAATCCCTCTGCCAAATCATATCTCTCAAAATAAGCTAATAAATGCAATAAATCCAAAAAAAGATGTTGAAGGATTGAATCCTTACAATATTGGTAGGACACTTAACAATGATGAATATATCGTTCCAATAACACCACTTTCTATTCTTACAATTTTAAATTATGAAAAAACAGATTTTGTCGGGAAAAATGTAGTAATAATTAATCATAGTAACCATGTTGGTAAACCACTTGCTGCTTTATTGTTGAATAGAAATGCATCAGTCTCAGTTTGTCACGTTTATACTAAGAATTTGAAATTTTATACAACAAATGCAGATATTCTTATCACTGCTGCAGGTGTTGCAAATCTGATTAATAAAGAACATGTTAAGAAAGATTCATTTGTAATTGACGTAGCAATTGTAAATACAGAAAATGGCATATGCGGTGATGTTTTATTTGATTCTGTAAAAGATGTTGTTAGAAAGATAACACCTGTTCCAGGAGGAGTTGGTCCAGTTACAGTTGCATGTTCTCTTATAAATATGATAAAAACCTTTAAAAATTGTATTGGGGACAATGAATAGGTCTCATATTTTTTTCAATAATGAAGTTATTTGCACTCCAGATGAAGAATTTTAACTGGCAGAAACTATTTTTCTTCAATAGTTTGAATAAATAAAAACAATGAGAATCGATAAGATAATAGTTATAAAAGATCAGTAATTTTTTTCAAAAGAATTAAACCAAATTATTTTATTACTTAGTTATTTGAGGTAGGTAAAATGGATGAAAATGAAAGAAAAAGGATTGTAAAATCTATTGATATAATAGTAGCAATTTTTTTGATTTTATTAGGTATTTTAGTAGTATTTTTCAGCATTTCATGGGATAAAGATTTTTTAAATTCATATATGCCACTTTGGGCATCCATAACAACTTGGATTTTTCTTTTTTTAGGAATAACAATAATAATATATGGTATTAAAAGAATGATTCAAGATTTAATTCTTTAATAAATCCTAACCAAAAACATTTAGATTTTCGCATAGATTTAAAGAATTATCTTTTTATATTTTTCAATTGAATTGCTATGATGATAATTATTAAAATAATAATTATTAAGATAAGTAAATATGTTGTATCAATCTCAAATCCTTTTTCTTCAGTTCCAATTATCCCTCTGCTTTCAACAAGAACGCTGATTCTTTCAGCATTTCCTTTATCATTAGAATCTTCTGCATGGTGTGGAGCCATTTCAATTGTTATTCCTGCAGTATCATCATGATATCCAGATGATTTTGGAGGTTTTACTGTTAAATAAGCAATTCCCTTTGAATTTTTACCTACATCAAGATAAATTTCTTCTGTAACAGTAGCTATCCAACCATCTGGGACGCTTTCACTTAAAACTTGAAGTATTACCTTTGTTCTACCATTGCCTAAGTTTTCAATTTCAATCTGGAAAACTGCAGTATCCATAGGTTCAATTCTCATACAATTTGACCCCTTCACTTGAGATTTGATCAATGGAAGATAAGCTGGTAAAAATTCTAAAGTATGAGTAGTACTATATCCTTGTATCAAACCAATATCTGGAACAGTAGCTTTTACAGTAACAAATCCAGAGGCATATGCAGGTGCCTCGAGGTCAAGTATCAGCTCTAAGGTTGCTTGTAAACCAGTTTGTTCAGCTCCACCAACCACAGTGGTAATAACATCATTGAATAATGTAGGTGTACACCACGGTGGATGGTCAGTAATTTCTAATCTGATATTCACTTGTTTACCTCTATAATATTGTAATAATAGTTTTGCTAAATTTTTAAAACGACCAGCGTAATTTACTCCATAATCAAAATATATGGTAACAGATCTTTTTACTCTTATTGGAACTATTGGTTCTTTAAGAGCTGAATTATTAAAATCCCATGATAAATAACTTTGCAAATTTACGAACCGTCCTGTTGGCTTATATTCATTTTCTTTACTTATTACATTTGACGCTGGAAATATATTAACAATGATAAATAGTATAAAAATCAGGATAATACTTTTTATAAGCCTCATATAAAGACGCCTTTAGTAAATTATTTATTTTGTGTTATATAAATATTTTGATATACATATAACCAATATTTTGATAAATTGAAAAAAATGTTTATCTAGTATAAATCTTATTAGTTTTTAATTTTAAAATTTAAAAATAATAAATTCAAATTATGCCTCACTCTTACTAAATAGATAACCGCCAATAAACATTATTATTATACATATGAAAAAGACAATTACCAGATTTAATAATGGATCAAAGTAATTGCTACTACCTGTTAGACTTCCACGCATACCATCAACCATAAAAAATAAGGGATTGAAAAATGAAGCAGTAATTATAAAATCTGGCAGATTTGGATTTGTAGCAATTGGAAAAATTGCAGAAGAAAGGAAAAAGAGAGGTAAAATAACAAGATTCATTATGATTTGAAAACCTTGAAAATCCGTCATTTTAGATGCTATCATAAGTCCTATTCCAACAGCTGTAAATGCCGTAAGAATCATAAATACAATTGTTAAAAATAGTCCTGCAACACTATGGATTTGAACACCTACCCCAAGAGCTATTATTAAAATAATAAAACCTTGTATAAGAGCTGTTGTTGCTCCGCCTAGGGTTCTGCCAAAAATTATTGAAAATCGACTAATTGGAGCAACAAGAACTTCTTGTAAAAAACCAAATTGTCTATCCCATAAAACTGATATGCCTGTAAAAATGGATGAAAATAAAATTGCCATTGTAATTATTCCTGGTGCAATAAATACCAGATAATCATTGCTTTCCATTCCAGGAAGGCTTGCACTTCTCAGACCTCCACCTAAGATAAAAAGAAAAAACAATGGTTGAACAATCATTCCGACAATCCTACTTTTTGATCTTATAAAGCGTTTCATCTGACGAATCCACATAACATAAATTGCCTGTAGCTCTGTTCTAATCATTATCCTCCACCCCTGATTGCTCTTTGTCTAGCAAGTCCCTTCCAGGGATGTTCTGCTTCCTGTTCTCGAATTGTTCTACCAGTATAATATAAAAATACATCATCTAGTGTTGGAGTTCTTAAATTAATTGATTTAATTTTGATGCCAATACTTTGTGCTAGCTCAATTATTGTTGGAATTTTTTCTTCTCCTTTTTCAACACCGAGAGTCAATAAAGAATCATGTTTTTTTATGTTTTTAATCCATGGTTCTTTTTCTAACCTTTTATTAAGTTTATTTATTTCATTGCATGAAAGAGATATTACATCGTTTCCAATTGATTTTTTTAGATTAGACGTTGTGTCTATTACAAGTATTTTTCCTTTATCGATAATTCCCACTCTATCGCATAAATAATCAGCTTCATCCATGTAATGTGTTGTAAGAAAAATTGTTGTATCTTCTTCTTTGTTCATTTTTTTAATATATGCCCAAATTGCTCTTCTGGTTTGTGAGTCTAAACCTAAAGTGGGTTCGTCAAGAAATAAAACTTTGGGAAAATGCATAAGGCCACGTGCTATTTCCAACCGTCTTTTCATACCACCTGAGTAGTTTTTTACGAAAATATCTTTTTTTTCATCAAGATTTACTAAATCTAGAACCTCTTTTATTCTTTCTTTTCTTTTGTCTTTATTAATGCCATACATTCGCGCATGAAAATCAAGGTTTTCTTTACCTGTCAGTTCTGTGTCAAGTGCCGGTTCTTGAAAAACTATACCTATGTTTTTTCTCACATTATTTCTATTTTTAATTATGTCAAAACCTGTAACTTGTGCAGTACCACCTGTTGGGTTTAATAAAGTAGTAAGCATTTTTATAGTGGTTGTTTTTCCAGCACCATTTGGTCCAAGAAAGCCAAAAATCTCTCCTTTTTTAACAGAAAATGTAACTTTATCTACAGCAGTTAAATCATTAAATTTTTTTATTAAATTTTCTGTTGTTATTATATCCAAATCCATTTGCTCCTTTTTTGCCTAAAACATGGACATAATTAATAAAGGTATCCTGCTTTTTTTTTAAATCATAACAAAGATTTTTATCTAGGAATTTTATGAGGCTTTCTAAGATGTCGTTTTATTCTGAGATAATAGTCCTTATTCTTTCTAAAAAAATTCAATCAAAAGAAGAACTTCATAAAATAAAAATAAAACTTTGTAAGAAGTATAATATTGATACTGTCCCACCAGATAGTGAGATTTTGGCAAGATTACCAGATGATTTTTCTGATGAAGAAATGGATAGAATGGTATCTATTTTACGTAAAAAACCTATGCGTACAATATCGGGAGTAGCAATTGTTGCTGTGATGACATCACCTGCAGAATGTCCTCATGGGTTATGTGTTCCATGTCCCGGGGGTATTACAAATAATACACCTCAAAGTTATACTGGATATGAACCCGCTGCTATGAGAGCACTTTTAAATAATTTTGACCCATATCTGCAAACAAAGAATCGTTTAGCTCAACTAAGGGCAATTGGACACTCTATTGAAAAAATTGATTTAATAATAATGGGTGGAACTTTTACTTCAAGATCTCCTTATTATCAAAAATGGTTTATTAAAAGATGTTATGATGCACTTAATAATGAAGAATCTGATTCTTTTGAACTATCAAAATTAAAAAATGAGAAGGCAGATTCACGATGTATCGGTTTAACTGTAGAAACACGACCTGATTGGTTCAGACTTCAACATGCTGATAATTCTCTTGATTTAGGTGCAACTCGTGTAGAGTTTGGTGTTCAAACAGTCTATGATGATATTTTATATAAAATGAATAGAGGTCATACAGTATCCGACTCAATTTTAGCAACAAGAATAGCAAAGGATTGCGGCTTCAAAGTATGTTATCATATTATGCCTGGATTGTTAGGTTCAGATGAAAAAAAAGATATTGGAACCTTTATGAAAATATTTGAAGACCCTAATTTTAAACCAGATATGATAAAAATTTACCCTACTTTAGCTATCAAAGGAACAAAACTATATGATTTATGGAGACAAGGTATTTACGAACCTCTTGATACTAAAAAAGCAACAAAACTTATTTCACAGATTAAAACACTGGTTCCAGAGTGGGTTAGAATACAGCGAATTCAAAGAGACGTTCCTTTACAATATATTGAAGCTGGTGTTGAAAAAAGTAATCTTCGTCAATTAGTAAATCATGAAATGAAAAAACAAAATTTGAAATGTAGATGTATAAGATGTAGGGAGATAGGTCATAGATTACTTAATGATAATATTGAGATAAGAAACGAGAATATCGATATAAATTGCAATTATTATGATGCAAGTGGGGGAAATGAGGTTTTTATATCTTTAGAAAATAAAGAAAAAGATCTACTTATTGGATATCTAAGACTTCGTAATATAAAAAATTCCCATAGATATGAGCTAGAAAATAATCCCTGCATGATTATCCGGGAATTAAAGGTTCTAGGTAGGGAATTAGGTATAGGAGAAAAAAAAGACTTTGCTATTCAGCATAAAGGTTATGGAAAAGAGCTTATGAAAGAGGCAGAGCGTATATGTCTTGAGGAATTTGATAAGAAATATTTATTTGTTCTAAGTGGAATAGGTGTAAAAAATTATTATAGAACTCTAGGCTTCAAAGATGAAGGTGTATATCTTAGAAAAACACTAATATAGGTTTTTCTTTCAGGTTTTTATATGAAGATACAGGAAGAATGTGTTCCTTGTTTGCTAAAACGAATAATTTTTGAAGCACAGCAAAGTACAAATGATAAAAAAATTAAAACACAGACCATTAAAAATTCATGTAAGTTACTTGCTGAAATCTATGATCCAAATGTTTCAAGTTCTATAATTGCAACAAAAGTTCATAAAATTGCATATGAAACGCTTGGTGATAAAGATCCTTATAAAAATTTAAAAAATTCAAGTAATAAAATTGCTAGTTCACTTGTTCCAAAAGTTAAACACCTTATTAATTGTTCAGATGATCCTCTTAGAATATGCATGATATGTTCAATAGTTGGAAACATGATGGATTTTGGTATACCTGGAGCTAGTAATGACCCAGAACATTTAAGTGAAATCTTTGAAGAAATTTTTATCCAGGATTTAGGACATGATGATACTGATGAAGTTAAGAAGTTTTTATCAAAGGCAAAACGAGTAATACTTTTTACCGATAACTGTGGTGAAATTGTTTTTGATAAAATCCTATGTAAAGAACTAAAGAAATTCAATAAAAATATTTATATTACGGTTGTTGTAAAAGGCGAGCCAATAATTAGTGATGCAACAATGGAAGATGTGAAAAAATTAAAATTTAACGAAGTTTGTGATGAAATCCTCACAACAGGTTGCTTTGCAATTGGCCTTGATTTTAAAAAAATCCCATCAGACTTAAAAAAAGCACTTGATAAAGCGGATCTAATACTTTGCAAAGGTATGGCTAATTATGAAGCTTTTTCTGAGACAGATTATGTTCCTATTGTTTATGTATTAAGAACAAAATGTACAGCTATTGCAAAATCTTTGAAATTACCACTCAATATAAATATTGTTAAGTTAGTAAAATAATTTTTTTATAATATCTTATCTCTCTATAATAATTTAAACGAGTTAATATTACTTAGTATAGATAATTTTATTTAATATAGTTTATTATATATTATCAAATAGTATGAAAAAAATATATCTAATAATTTTACTTGCTATATTATTGATCTTAACAGATTTTCCAGTTGGATCTAAAGTGAATTTGTTAAATACTATAGATTTTCAGACATCACAAAAGATGATATACGTAGATGATGACAATATAAAAGGTCCTTGGATAGGAACATTTGAATATCCCTATCAATTTATAAAAGATGCATTGAGTAATTCAAGTAATGGAGATATTATAATTGTTTTATCTGGAATTTATTTTGAACATATCAAAATAGAAAATAGTATCAAAATTTTTGGTGAAAATAAAACTAAAACAATAATTGATGGCTCATATGAAAAGAGTATAATTGAAGTTAGCGCAAATAATGTATTATTAAAAAACCTGACAATTAGATATTCTGGAGGATATATTGAGAATTCAGGAATAAATGTTATTTCTGAAAATAATAGCTTTCAGGACTGTAATATATTTAGAACAAAAACTGGAATTCTTTTAAATAAAACAAAAAATAATGAAATTGATAATTGTACATTTCTTACAAGTGGAGAGGGAGTTTTTATTAAATCGTCAAAAAATAATACAATTAAATCTTGTTGTTTTATTGATAATTCAATTGGTGTAAATTGTAATAATTCAATGAATAATATCATTAAATATTGCTATTTAAATGGTAATGGTATTGCTTTTCTATTAGAATACTCATCAAATACAATTATCTTTAAATGTAATATAAGCAACAATTGTGTGAATCTTGGCGGAATTTTTGTTGTAAACTGTAAAAATATTTCATTAAAAAATAATAAAATTAATCATAATGGCGCAGGTGTCCATTTGTTTAGTTCAAATGAAATTACTATATCAAATTGTGATTTTATTTTAAATACTCATTATTCTATTATTTTACGGACACCTTCAACTGATGTAAAAGTAACAAAATGCATAATTAAAAACAATCTAAGATACGGAATTTATATTGAACAAGGTAATTCTTGTGAAATTATTAATAACAACATTATGGATAATACTCTGTATGGTATTTTTTCAAATTTTATCAAATGTGATTCGCGTTGTAATTGGTGGGGTTCAATTCTTGGTCCCTCCTATATTGAAAAAAAATCAAGAAGCAGAATAACAATATTGCTAGGTAAAATCAGATGTTTACCATGGCTTTTAAAACCTTTACAAGACATTGGAACTGATTGGGATGAAACTAAATATTGTAATGGGTTAATTACTATTGATTCGACAGAAAAAAAAATTAATCTATCAGGAATTGACTCTGATAGTGATAAAGTTCCTGATTGGTGGGAAATTAAGTGGGGATATAATCCATCTCATTGGGATGATCATGAAAACTTGGATCCTGATCAGGATGCATTAAATAATATTGAAGAATGCTTTACTGACCAATGGAACTCAAGTCCATTTTATAAAGATATTTTTTTAGAAATTGACTGGATGAAAGGGCAAGATTCAAATGAAACAAATAAACCCTCATCCGAGCTACTTGATAATGTAGTGGACATGTTTAAGGACCAAGGAATCAACTTTCATTACGATACTGGAAACCTAGGAGGTGGAGAAGAAATTCCTATCTGCAATAATACATATTCTTTTTGTAAATTAAGAGATATTTACTGGAAATATTTTTTAAAAAATAATTTAACAAATCCCAGAAAAGGGATTTTTCATTATGGTATTATATGTGATTATTGTATTGATTTAAACTTCCCATTTATAGGTTGGGATGATATGGATTCATTTGCTATCTCAGGTGAATGGTTAAAAGATAATAATAAATTTATTCCAAAAGATAAGCTTATTGTAGCTGCGTCTATTCATCATCTAGGTCATTCACTTGGTTTAATAGCAGATACTTATGATGGAATAGACAACTCAGGGACCTTACATATTTTAAGTAAGCAATGGATGAAATATCGTAATTATAAGAGTTGTATGAATTATTATTACAAATACAAATTTTTCAATTTTTCAGATGGAACTAACGGAATTGGAGATTTTAACGATTGGGAAAATCTAGATTTTAGCTTTTTTAAAAACTCAAGTTTCCAATATTATAATAAAATACTATATAATTAGATTATTTCCTTTTGTTTTTTATTTTAATTTCTTTAGCAGGAATTCCGCCATATACTTTTCCTTTCTTTAGCACCTGGTCCTTTTTAACTATTGAGCCAGTTGCAAGTTTTACATTGTTTTCTAAAACTGCTCCAGGCATTATAATTGATCCTGCACCAATTACACAATTATCTCCAATTTTTACTTTCTCCATAATTATTAATCCTTTTTCATAATCATGGATATGACCATAAATTATTGCAAACAATCCCATTGTACAGTTATCTCCTATCTCTGTTAGACACGGATCAATAATCGTTCCACCAACAAGTGAATTTTTTCCTATTTTCATACCTAGCATTCTATAATACCAGTTTTTCATTTTACCAATTAAAAATATCTCAAATATTTTTCTGATTGGAGTGTATAAAAAACAAATTAATACCCAATTGAATGCCATCTTGTTTTTATAGTTATATTCATAGGTTCCTGGTTCATATTTGATTTTAAATATATAAATGAAAATTCCTGAGATTATTACAAGGAAAAATAAAGTTGTTATTATTCCAATGTATATTAGGAATGGAAGTAACACAAAATGCCATATTTGATTGAATTTAATTAGTATAAGAACAAAATAACTACCTATAATTATTGGAAAAAGACTTATTGAATAAACTAATAATGAAATTACTGAAATTAGTATCGAACGACCTATTTTTCCTGCTGAGTTGTCTTTTTTCATAATATCAAATATCAGTTATATCATCATATTCTTTGTTTGCTTCATTCGTCCAGTATATATATCCATAGGCATCAATTGAATCTTTTAATATGTCAATTGCCTTCAATTGATAGTTAACAGCATTTTGAAAATGTATTAAATTCTCTCCACTTAATTCTTTAGCAAGATAGTATTCATATTTATTAAATACTTGTTTTGTAATGTTCATTGCATATTCCCCAGGCATTTTTTCTGTAAAAATTTCATTTTCTTTAATCATCCTTGATTTACTTCCTTCCTTCAAGTCTTTGTAATATGGTGTTATAAACTCACTGTCAATCCAAAACCATCTTTCTATGCCTGTCATTCTTGGATTAATAAAATCAGTCTGGGGATTATTTTCATCCTCAGGATAACAGATCCTCATTATTATTTGATTTTTTGGCTCATATGGTGTTTTTGCTTGATGAACCTCTGTTAATATCCATCCATATTTTGGTCCAGAAAAATATTCAATCATATAATGTATTTCATACCAGAATTTATAATTTGGAGATGCTAATATAACACGTGCAGGAATATTATCTGCTCTAAATAATGCACATCCAAGATGGGATCTTCCTGGACATTCTCCGTTTCTCTTAAGGGTTGTGACAGCATCTTGAGGTCCGTATAGTCCTAGTCTATATTGAATTAAGAAAAGAAAATATCTATGATTTTTTACAAATTTTGCGATTTTACCTGCCAGATTTAAAAGATTGTCAGTTGAGATCTCCATAATTTTTGCTCTAAGTTTAATACGAATATTATTTTTTTGAACTACCTCTGTTGAAGATAGCCATTTTGTTGTTTCTGGAGGAAGATCATTTTCTTTTGGAATTGGTAGAACATTTGGAAGATTTGAATAATTATAGTTTTTTACTAAAACCCAGTAGTAAAAGTGTAAACATCTCTGTTCATCTTTGTTCATAGCTGAAATTGTAAAATTTACTATTTTATTTGGTATATTTTTGTCGTTTTCGATTCTGTAATCAATTATATCTGCTGTTGTGTCTTCTTTTACTATCTCCATGATAATCGGGGTTTGGTTACCATATATTGGTGGAAATGAGTATCTAATATTGAAGGAGTTAACATCTTCAACTGCATTAAAATATAGGTAATATTCTCCATGTAATAAAACAATTTCAACTAGTTCACTTGACAAATTAGATTGAGTATTTTTCAATTTTTTATCTTCATAACTATTTATACTTGGTAATAAGATATTAAAAATTAATAGAAAAACAAGGAATCGTAATATTATTTTTCTATAATTATTTATTAGAAATCCCCCTTTTATTATTTATAAATATATTAACCTAGTAAATATTTAAATTTTGTTATAAATTATTTTTCTGCAACAATCAGATATTTCCAATCATTTTTAATAAATTCTTTATAAGTAATTTTATAACCAATTTTTTTTAATAACATTTCAACATTTTGCATTTTATATGCTGTTTTATAACCTTCAATATGATATCTAATAACATCAGAGCCAGCTGACTTAAAATACATGTGTAATTTAATTAAAAATAGCTTATATTTTGGAAAATCTTTGTTTAATGCTTCTAATACAAATTTACCACCAGGTTTTAAAACCCTATATATTTCTTTAAAGCTCTTTGTAGGACTATTCCAATATGTAAGACTAAATCTGCTTACTACAATATCTGCAATATTATTTTCCAGATTAATACTATCAGAAGTTCCACGAAATGTTTTAAATCCTTCCTTTTTAACATTTTTATTTGCTAGCTTAAGCATATCATCTGAGGGGTCAATTGCAATGATTTGTGCTTTTGGTATTTGTTTGGAAATTTCTAAAGATAAAAGGCCTGGTCCTGAACCTAGGTCGATGATTGTTGGAGTTTGAATCTTTTTTATAATATTTTTCTTTACAATTTCTGTTAGATATTTGTAAAGTTCTGGATATCTCTTCATATAGTTTTCAAAATTTTTAACCGTTTTTTTATTTAATACAAATTTATCTATTTTTTTTGTTTCAAAAAACGTAACAACTGAGCCAACAATACTAGGCGAAAGCCAAATTATTACAAATAAAAATAATGAAAAACTAACAACATTTTCACTTTCAACACCCCATATCTTAAATATTGTGATCAGTGCTGCTTCCCTTGTTCCAAGACCATAAATAGATATTGGTAGTGAAGAAATAACTTCAGCAATAGCCATTATCATTAAAAAAGTAAAAAAAGGAATTTCAATAAAAAACAATTTAGCAATGAAAAACAACATTATATATTTTAAAATCCAACCAAAGATGGATATGCTGAACGGTAGGATAATATCCTTGAATTTTGGCAGATCCTCATAAAAAGATGTCAAAGATTTTTCAATTTTATCTTTGATAGTTGAAAAAATTCTAGATTGAAAAATTTTTATAAAAAAAATCCTGGATCTTTTGTCTTTAAAAAAGAAAAAAAACAATGTTATTACAATAATAATTACAACAATGATTATTAAAAATAAATAACTGAAGATGCTTGATAGATAAATTGCACCAATTGCTCCGATTATTAGCAATCCAAGATAGTCTATTGTATTGAAAATGATAATATTGGATACACATTTTGGAATCTGTGCTCCACTTTCTTTTGAGAGATAAATAGATCTGATATATGCACCAAATGCACCTGGTGTGATAAATCCATAAAAGTATCCAATAAAAAAATTTTTTACTGAATACCAAAAACTGACGTTTATCTTCTGTTTTTTAAGTAGGAGTTGCCATCCTATATTTGCTAGTAAAATAAGAGGTATAATAACAAAAAAGGACAATATTGAATAGATAACGTTGATTTTTAAAAAAATGTCAACTATCTTTTGTAAATCTAATGTGCTAAGAATAATTATTAATATTATTATCCCAAGTATGGGTAACAAATTTTTTATTTTCATTTGTGGATAGAAAATTGTGATTTATATTCTTATAGTACTTTGATATTGTTTGTGACACTTTCCCTGTGTAAAAATGGCTTTGGTATGACAAGCAATGACACCACGGCCTAAAAAACTCTGTGATGATAATGTGGTTGTGGTGAGGCACACCTAATTTGTTTCCATCAGAATTTCAGAATTTTTTTCACAAAAATATTTCAAGCCTTGAAAAATTTTTTTCGGCAGATTTCTGAGCCTGAATTTTTTTTCCGCTTGACACTACACCTGGAGATAAGGATATTATCTTCCTCCCAGACTACACTTTTAACTATGCTGTGCAATGCAGTGCAATTGTGGGTCGGTGCATCATGAGAGGAATGGGGAAGGGAAGAAGAAAACAATAACCAAACAGTAAGACAAGAGCAGCTAATACACAGAAAGCCACATTGGAATATAGCATACCAGACAGAGAAGTGAAAATCACAAATCAGCTGCACAAGGGTCAAAAGGACCTGCATCGGGAATCATAGAGAATCTAGCGGAATCTGAAGAAGCAGCCCAAAAGAAAAACATCAGAGCACTATACAGGACTACAAAGAAGCTGGCAAACAAACCAAATGTGACCGTAATCGTTCTGGGCGGGATTGTCGACTTCTCAAACAGGACGATAGAAGGTCCAACCGTCCCTAAGACCCTCCATGAATTCAACCCTTCCAAGATCATCATCGGTGCCGGCGGAATTACCGAAGAGAAGGGCCTAACCAACTACGAATTTCTCAGCTCCACCTATGTCAAAGAGATGGTCAAGCTGGTGAAGGACGTCATCGTTGTAGCGGATCACTCAAAATTCGGCAGGATCGTTTTGACGAATATGATGCCGCTTAAAGACGTGAGCGCTGTTGTGACTGACTCAGGCATATCGCCCAAATTCGTAAAGGTATTTCGGAAATACCGCATAAAGTACAAGGTAGCCAAGGTGACCGGGCCTAAATGACACCTCTGGTCCCAGGGGTGTTGCGCGACGCGGCGCGTGTTCCTGCAAGGCATGTTGTTTCAACTGTAACCCCATTGTGAAGAAAGGAGGGAAGTGCTCATGAAAGCAGAAGAATGGCCCTATACAAATCCGATTGTCTCACACCTCTATGGTAAGCCGCCGTTGGCGTGGAGAGATGTCCGCTTTCAATGCGTGGTTTATGAGACCGACATCGAAAACATAAGACGCGTCATCCCGGAGCCGCTTGAGCCCCGCACAAACAGAGTGATTACCTGGGTTTCTGAGTTTAGGCTGGGTACAACACAGGGGGTCTTCGTAGAAGCGGCCATCTATGTTCAGGTCAAGTTCGACGGAGTTGAGGGCGACTATG
>Ga0209536_100001054_pt1 | contig 45816 bp, 49 predicted proteins | sample DeeMarSeWOR28_12_FD_187461 | JGI IMG/M metagenome (GOLD analysis project Ga0209536, IMG submission 187461) | Marine sediment microbial communities from White Oak River estuary, North Carolina - WOR-2-8_12 (SPAdes) (version 2) | ecosystem: Environmental > Aquatic > Marine > Intertidal zone >...
GAAGGGTAAAAAGGTTTAAGGTTTCCAGGTTGGCTCGTTTACCCGTTTTCCGTTTAACCGGCTCAACCGGTCTAACTGGCTGAAGCGTAATAAGAAGGCACTTTAAATTTTAGACAATTAATATTCATGGAGGTAATCATGGCAGAAGATATTAGTACACCCCAGCATTGCCCGGGTTATGCGGATTTTAAAAATCTCAAAGCATTTACCTGCAAGTGCCCCAAATGCGGTAAAGAAAAAGAAATATTTTCAGACGAATTTGACCGTCCTCACACCTGCAGTGGGTGCGGGGAATCCATCGATTTTTCCCAATGTGAAATCGCAGGTGAAGGCAAAAGCGTATCCCCACGTTAAAAAAATCAAAGACAGATCGGATGAGGACACCGAAAACAAAATTTCTGCTGGTTGTTGCCATGTTGGTTATCGCTGGGGCAGTCACTTTGTCGATCGCCGAGCAAAACAAAGGCGCTAAAGATATTGAACTCTATGGGGGCAAACGCGGAAAAGTTCCTTTTCCCCATCACAGCCATCAAGAAAAGCTTGGAAATTGCGATGTTTGTCATACTGTTTTTGAACAAAAAACAGGAATCATTGAAGAATTAAAGGCTCAGGGCAAATTAAAGAAGAAATACGTTATGAATAAATTGTGCACCAAGTGTCACAAGGAGAAGCAAAAGGCCGGTGAAAAATCAGGCCCCACCGCATGTTCAAAGTGTCATATCAAAAAGTAACATCTGACAACAAGCCGGAAAATGCGCAACCCGAAGAAAAGCAAAAATAGTTAGCTTGGACAGATAAAAATACGGGTAAAGGAATATCATGCTGGTACTCGGCTTCCAGGGAAGCCCAAGAAAAAAAGGCAATACTCATTTTCTGCTGTCAAATTTCATGCATGCCGCGGAAAAACTGGGGGCTCACACGCAAACTATCGAGGTAGTTAAGAAAAATATAATTCCCTGCAAGGAATTAATCGTCTGCGAAAAAAAGGGATTTTGTCCGATTGATGACGACATGAAACACGAAATCTATCCTCTGCTCAGGCAGGCGGAAGTCGTGGTGATGGGCACGCCGATTTTCTTTTACAATATGACAGCCCAAATGAAGGCGATCGTGGATCGATGTCAAACCTTCTGGGCCAGAAAATATATATTCAAACTCAAGGATCCCGCCAAAAAGATGCGACGCGGTTTTTTACTATCCGTCGCTGCCACGAAAGGAAAAACTCTGTTTGAAGGACTGCAACTGACGACAAAATACTTCTTTGATGCCATTGATGCCAGCTTTGATGGAAGTCTCACTTATCGGGAGATTGAGGGTCCAAAAGATATGGCCAATCATCCAACAGTTCTTGCAGATGTCGAAAAAGCAGCAAAAACCTTATTAGATCCGTTTCTTGGGAGAAAAAAAGTCTTGTTTGCATGCCGCGAAAATGCATGCCGTAGCCAAATGGCCAGTGCGTTTGCACAATACTTGGCAGGAAATAAACTGGAAGTGCTCAGTGGAGGCAGTGAACCCGCAGATAACATCAACCCTGATATGGCAAAAGTGATGCAAGAAAAGGGAATCGATATGGCGTTTCGCATCCCCAAAACCATCGAGGCGGCCATATCCGATACCCCTCCTGAGGTCATTATCACGATGGGGTGCGAAGAGCAATGTCCTTATGTTCCCGGAGCTCAGCGGCAGGACTGGGATTTGCCTGACCCGGCCGGAAAATCCATCGAATTTATGCGCGAGGTTCGCGATGAGTTAGAAAAAAAGGTAAAGCATCTTATCAACGAGTTAGAACTTGAATCATGAAATGAATTGATATAAAGGTTGCGCTGATCGATACGGCACAGGATATAGAAAATAATCCGTAGTTGATTCTCGTTTCACATGGTTTAGGAATAAACACCAACAAAAAGGAGGAAAAGAATGGACAGGTATGTATGCACGATTTGCGGTTATGTCTATGATCCAGAACAAGGTGATCCGGACAACGGTGTGCCCGCCGGGACCAAATGGGAAGATGTGCCGGATGACTGGGAATGTCCGGTCTGCGGTGCTTCAAAGGCGGATTTCGAAAAAGAAGAATAATTTAACCCGACACTCGGCCTTTAACGCTTCCTAAAAATAAGCCCAAATTTCGATGCCCTTTTTCTGTCAGCGTATGCATTTTCTGACAAAAAGGGCATCGTATCTTTGGGCTTTGCAAGTATCGTCGCAAAGCCAGTGTCGCTAATCTGATCAGGTTGTAATCAGCCAAATTATGATTATTTTTAATGCTTGTTAAAATGCAATCACAACTTAAACGATTAACTGGAGTAAGGTTATGGAACCGATACAAATTGCTGACGGAGTTTATGCCGTTGGTGTCACAGACTGGAACATCAGAGATTTTCATGGGTACTCGACTGATCTGGGTACAACTTACAATGCCTTTTTAATTGTCGACGAAAAGATCGTTCTGATTGACACGGTAAGAAAAGAATTTGCCGGTCAACTGCTTGAGAACATTGCCGGGATTGTCGATCCGAAAAAGATCGACTATGTCATCAGCAACCACACCGAAATGGATCATTCCGGGGGACTGGCACGGGTGATGCATCGAATCGGCGAAGACAAACCTATATATTGCTCGAAAATGGGGCATAAAAATCTCCCGCAGCATTTCTCAGCAACGTGGAATTATCATCCGGTTGCAACCGGCGAAGAATTGAGCCTGGGAAACAGGACGCTGACTTTTGTGGAAACTCGGATGATTCACTGGCCGGACAGCATGTTTACCTATCTAAAGGAAAACAAAATTTTATTTTCAAGCGACGGATTTGGGCAACATTATGCGGGGCCGGAAAAATTTGATGATCAAATTGATGAAGCCACCGTTTTGTATCATGCAAAAAAGTATTTTGCCAATATTCTCCTGTTGTATTCGACCCACATTCAAAAGCTATTAGAAAAAGTTTTGGATCTCGGCCTCGAATTTAAGATGATATGCCCGGATCACGGCGTAATATGGCGAAAAGATCCGCAAAAAATTATTGAGGCGTATGTCAGATGGTGTCGGCAGGAACCCAATAAGAAAGCCGTTGTGATATACGACACAATGTGGCACAGCACCCAAAAGATGGCGGAAGCCATCGTATCAGGCATAAGCAAGGAAGGGGTTGAGGCAAAACCTTTTCACCTCAGAAAATGGCATCGCAGTGAAGTGATGACGGAGGTTTTTGATGCCAAGGCAGTTGTGCTGGGATCACCGACCCTAAACAACCAACTATATCCTTCCCTGGCCGATTTTATAACCTATATGAAAGGACTCAAGCCGAAAAACAAGATCGGCACGGCTTTCGGCTCTTATGGATGGAGTGGTGAAGCAGTCAAGCTAATAAATAAAGAATTGGAAGCCATGAAATTTGAGATTATTGATCCAGGTTTGAGGATTCAGTACGTACCGGACAAAGATGCTCTCAATGCTTGCTATGAATTTGGCCGCAAAGTTGGCCAAGCGGCAAAAGGTTAGATCACCCAATGCATTAAACACCAAAGAACCAACACTGAATGTTGAATACAAAATGAAAATACCCATTGTTGAACTCAGCGATTGTATTAAATGCGGCGTATGTGTAGAAATATGTCCTGAAGTATTCCGGTTGAATGGGGCCGGATTTATCGATGTCATCGAATTATCAAGCTATCCTGAAATTGAAGTGAATGAAGCTATAAAATATTGTCCGGTAGATTGCATTTACTGGGAAGAATAATACAAAGCCACACATTTACATTATGAGATAATTACATTTTAAATACGAGATACTTTAACGCCGAGCCGTTTAGAGAAAATAAAAAAATTGAAACATAAAAAAACAAGTGGGCGACAATTAAAAAGAAAAATTTTGGAACTTCTTCTGCGGGATGATGTCGAAAAAAGTATTGCTGAAATATGTCGATTGCCTGCCAGACAAGTGGTCAACCCGCTATTTTTGTTATTATGCAGCATGGATGAAAAAATTAAATGGAATTCGGTCACCGCTATGGGAGCAGTCGTTTCTTTTCTGGCAGAGCAGGATCTCGAATCTGCCCGGGTCGTCATGCGCCGCTGCATGTGGAATTTAAATGACGAATCCGGCGGAATCGGTTGGGGATGCCCCGAAGCGATGGGCGAGGCTATGGCTCGCAATCAAAAACTCGCAGAAGAATATTGGTGTATTCTTTTAGCGTACATTCAGCCGGGTGGAAATTTCTTGGAGCATGAAATCCTGCAACGCGGCGCGCTTTGGGGGGTGGGCAGACTTGCCCATACGCAACCGAAACTTTTAGAATGCGCAGCCCCTTTTCTTTATCCGTTCATCCAATCCGATGATGTTAATCTGCGCGGGCTGGCGGTGTGGGCTATTGGACCTTTGGTGGAACAAAAAACGATGCCTTTGTTAAAGGCGCTTAAAAATGACAACTCCACACTGAAGTTATATCGTGAAGGATATATTTCTCAATACTCAGTCGCTCAACTTGCCCAAGAGGCTTTAGTTGCATCTAAACATGATAGGATCGAATAGATGCACAGTTAGACGAAGTATGTTATCAAATCGCATAAAAATCAGAGAAATTCAGGTTTATAGAAATGCAGTGGACACAGGACGCTGAAGATGCCATCAAAAAGGTCCCGTTTTTTGTGCGCAAACGGGTGCGGACTCGTGTTGAGAAAGAGGCCAAGGAATCCGGCAAGAACGTGGTTTCCCTGATTGAGGTTAAAGCTACCCAGGCCCGTTATCTTTCCAATATGAAATCCGAAATCAAGGGATACCAGATCGAAACCTGTTTTGGACCCAGCGGATGCCCCAATCGAGCGGTCTTAAGCGACGGACTGGTTGAACGGATTGAGTCGAGCGTTAAAGAAGAGGGTCTGCTGGCGTTTCTTGAGCGCACGGTCAAAGGGGATTTAAAATTTCATCATGAATTTCGAATCACAGTGGCAGATTGCCCCAATGCCTGTTCGCAGCCACAAATAAAAGATATTGGTATTATCGGTGCATGTGCACCGAAAATAACGGATGAAGCTTGCACGCTATGCGAGGCATGTGTAGAGGCATGTAAAGAAGACGCAATCCGCCTTGACCCTGAACAGGATTGTCCGGTCATAGATGATATGCGCTGCCTTTATTGCGGTCAATGCAGCCACGCGTGCCCCACCGGAACTATCGTTGAAGGAAAAAAGGGATTTCGGATTCAACTTGGCGGCAAGCTCGGCCGGCATCCTCAATTGGCAAAAGAACTACCCGGTATTTATGACGAGAATCAGGTGCTGGACATTGTCAAAGACTGCCTGCGCTTCTACAAAGCAAACAGCAGACATGCTGACCGTTTTGGTCAAATATTAAAATCTTCGGACATTAAATCCATTGCGGAACGCTACGAAAGCTAAAATAAAGCCTTGTAAGGAAAAATCGTAAGTTATCAAAACGAGGAGAAATACCTAATGGAAAAAGAAACCTTATCTATACCGAATATCTCATGCGGTCATTGTGTAATGACGATTAAAAACGAGTTAAGTGAAGTGGATGGGGTCAAGTCTGTCGAGGGCGACCCCGATGCCAAAAGCATTGTGATCGAATGGGACTCTCCGGCCAGCATAGAAAAAATCAAAGAAACCTTAAAGGAGATAAATTATCCGGCAGCCTGACCCGGACAATTGTGACCCTGACATGTTTTGTCTTTTGCAGTTTATCCTGTCCGGTAAATTATTCATCTTCAATTCAAGCTTATCCTAATTGATATGAGCTACGCGCCTTATATTCTAAAAGCGATTCAAACTTCACTGGAAGCTGGCAGTGCCATACTGGATGTCTACCGCTCGGAATTTGCGGTCGAATATAAAACCGACCGTTCTCCGTTGACCCTTGCAGACAGGCGATCCCATGAGGTTATTGTAGAGCATCTAAACGATTTCAACATCCCAATTCTCAGTGAAGAAGGCAAAGGTACTGCCTACGAACAGCGCAAAAATTGGAACCAACTTTGGGTTGTTGATCCATTGGATGGGACTAAAGAGTTTATTAAACGCAACGGCGAATTTACGGTTAATATTGCCCTGATTGAAAAAAACAAACCCGTATTGGGCGTTATCTTTGTGCCGGATAAAGAGACGCTCTATTTTGCTGCGGCCGGCCTGGGTGCGTATAAATTAGAAACCGAACCATTGCTGGAATTTCTGGATCCAAAACACAACACTAAAAAAGAAGATGAATTAGTAGAAAAAATCATTGCGCACGCTGCTCGTTTGCCTGTGCAACCTTCACCTTCACCAATATTTACCATCGTCGGCAGTCGTTCCCATTCTACGCCCGAACTTCAGGCGTATGTCGAAGAGAAACGACGTGAATATAAAGATGTTGACTTCATTGCTGCAGGCAGTTCGCTGAAATTTTGTGTTGTGGCGGAGGGTCGCGCAGATATTTATCCTCGCTTGGGTCCGACAATGGAATGGGATACCGCCGCAGGTCAAGCGATTGCTGAAAATGCCGGCGGCAAGGTTCTACGATATGATACCCAAGAACCGCTTACTTACAACAAAGAAGATCTGTATAATCCTTGGTTTATTGTGAGCCGTGAGGTTTAAGAATTTGGTAAGTAAACTCTTAAACATAGCTAAATCGTGCTCACGCTAAAGTGAACAAGTAGATTCGAATTTGATTTTTTTCGCTAAGCGATCATTACATAAAGAATGTCGAATCAAAAAATTACATTTCCGGTCAGCGGTATGACATGCGCTAATTGCGCTATGAACATCGAGCGTACTGTAAAAAAACTTACAGGCGTTGCCGATGCCCGGGTGAATTTCGCGGCAGAACAGGCGGCTGTTTCATTTGATCCGAAACAGCTCCAGCTGAAAGATGTGCTGGAGAAAATCAGCGGTTCAGGTTATTGCGTTCCTACCGCTAACATCGAATTTCCTGTAACCGGTATGACCTGTGCCAATTGTGCCGCCAACATTGAGCGAGCGTTGAATAAGAAAGTCAATGGTGTGGTCGACGCATCGGTGAATTTCGCCACCGAAAGGGCAACGGTTGAGTATATTCCCGAGTTGGTAACGATCGAGGATATGATCGCGGCCGTCGAAGCGGCAGGTTATGGCGCCATATCACCGGATGAAATTCCGGAAGGAGAAGACGCGGAGCAGGCTGCCCGCCAGGCTGAAATCAAAGATCAAACCCGTAAATTTTTTGCCGGCGTGGTGTTTGCGCTTCCGCTTTTTGTTTTGAGCATGGCCCGGGATTTTAGCCTCATCGGCCCATGGAGTCATGCAGTTTGGGTCAACTGGTTTTTTTGGTTTCTGGCCTCACCGGTTCAGTTCTACACCGGTTGGGACTATTATGAGGGTGGTTGGAAGAGTCTGAAAAACAAAAGCGCCAACATGGATGTTCTGGTGGCCATGGGTTCTTCGGTGGCATATTTCTATTCCTTGGGGGTCTTACTCTTCCCTGCACTGGGAGAACATGTCTATTTTGAAACTTCGGCAGTGATTATCACGCTGATCAAATTGGGTAAAATGCTGGAATCCAGAACCAAAGGCCGCACGGGCGGCGCCATCCGAAAACTCATTGGTCTGCGGCCCAAGACCGCCACCGTTATCGAAAATGAGGCCGAGAAAGATATCCCTTTAACCCGGGTCAAAATCGGCCATGTGGTGGTTGTGCGACCGGGTGAACGGATACCGGTTGACGGAATCGTTCTTGAAGGCGAATCGTCAGTAGATGAATCCATGCTGAGCGGTGAACCGTTGCCGGTTGATAAACGAAGCGGTGACAAAGTCGTCGGCGGAACCATTAACGGCGAAGGCCTATTGAGATTTGAAGCCAATGCCGTCGGAAGTCAAACGGTTTTGGCTCAGATTATTCGACTGGTTCAGGAAGCCCAGGGCAGCAAAGCGCCGATTCAAGCGCTTGCAGACAAGGTTGCAGCAGTGTTTGTACCGTCAATTATCGCTTTGGCGTTTGTCGTCTTTTTTCTGTGGTGGGGCATCAGCGGTGAATTTGTTCCGGCAATGATTCGATTGGTCGCCGTTTTGGTCATTGCCTGCCCATGCGCCCTGGGTCTGGCAACACCGACAGCCATCATGGCCGGCACCGGGAAGGGCGCTGAAAAGGGCATCCTTTTTAAAAGCAGTGAAGCGCTGGAGTTGGCAACTAAGTTAAATACCATCGTGCTCGATAAAACCGGAACGATCACCATGGGCAAACCGGCGGTGGTGGACGTTATACCGATTGAACCGCAATGCGAAAGCGAAAAGGAGCTTCTGGCACTGGCTGCTTCGGTTGAAAAAGGATCCGAGCACCCACTGGGAAAAGCGATTGCTAAACACGCCAAAACCAACGGGCTTAAACTGACAACACCCGAAGATTTTCGGGCCTCGAGTGGTTTGGGTGTTCAGGCCAAAATTAACGCTGAAACAATAATACTGGGAAAACCCAATTGGTTTGAGGAGATGGGAATTAATATTGATTCGGCTAATGATTCGATTCGCCAACTCCAATCCCAGGGAAAAACGGTTATGGTGGTAGCCCGCAATGCACAGCTGTGCGGTTTGATCACTGTATCCGACACGCTGAAACCTGAATCAGCAGCGGCCATCCGGGACCTTCACGATCAAAATCTGAAAGCGGTCATGCTGACCGGCGATAATTTAGACACTGCAAAAGCGATTGCCAGCGAGGTTAATATTGATGATATTGTTGCCGAAGTCCGTCCGGAAGAAAAATCGCATAAAGTAAAGGAGCTGCAGCAAAATGGCGCGCGGGTTGGAATGGTAGGTGATGGAATCAATGATGCCCCGGCGTTGGCCCAGGCAGATGTGGGCTTTGCCATCGGCACCGGTACGGATGTCGCCATTGAAACGGCGGAAGTGATTCTTTCCAGCGGCAGTCTGTCCGGAATTCCCCGGGCTATCCGGCTGAGTCGCGCAACCATGGCCACGATTAAACAAAATCTCTTCTGGGCCTTTGGCTACAATATCATCTTGATCCCAATTGCGGCCGGCATCCTGTATCCCTTTGAATCCCTGCCGAACATGTTACGTCAACTGCATCCCATCCTTGCAGCCTTGGCCATGGCGTTCAGTAGTGTTTCGGTAGTTACAAATAGTCTGCGGCTATACAAAGCCAAAATAAATTAGACTTCATTACTAACTTTTTTTAAACTGATAAATCCTTTTTTTCATTAGCCCCCTATAACTCTATGAGATTCTTACAATAACTCATACTATTTGCTCTATGCGCTAGGCCCTATGCTTTACTATCCACCAAGAACGCAGCCCATCAAGAAAATATCCGCTTAGCAAAAGGATTTTTTTGTAACCATTTAATGGCTCTCGGCTCATTAAAGGCAATTCTCAGCACAGATGGCTATAAACCAGCGATAATTTTAGACTTACAAGGGAGGCTCAATTGGGACAACAAATATCCAGATGATCATTTCTATTCAGAAAAAAGTGGACAATCGCAAATTAAATACATATAAGTAAAAAAGGTAAGCCAACATGAAAGAGATTTTATTTTTCATCGCCATCATTGCCATTTGGTTTGTTTTACAGGCATATATCCTGCCAAAAATGGGCATTTCCACCTGACTGCGAAATTCTTGTCAGGTGACAAGTAACCATGACGAGAGCAACGAATCCAAACCGCAAAAAAATCAAAGATAAAGATTTTGAACTCGTTCAAGCGATTAATACCGATCAACCCGAGTTGTTTCATGACCTCGTAAAAAGGTATGAACAAAAGCTGTATAACTTCAGCTTACGAATGTGCCGCAATCCGAGTGATGCCGAAGACTTGGTTCAGGAAACATTTTTAAACGTATTTAGATACTTAAAGGATTTCAGATACGAAACAAAATTTAAAAACTGGCTCTACCGGATTGCGGCCAGCACATGCATTAAAAAAAGGCGAAGGTCCAAATTTGCACCTGAAAGAGAACTGTCTTTAGAAGAGTTTATACCCAAGGACGAAGCAGAAGCCCAGCAACAGGTACCCGATTGGGCGTTAAAGCCCTTAGAGAAATTGCTCAATGAGGAGCTGGCCAACAAGGTGCATCAGGCCATATTATCACTTCCAGATAAATATAGGTTGGTTATTGTCTTAAGGGATGTTGAAGGGTTCAGTACGGCGGAAACCGCTCATATTTTAAATTTATCACCTTCTAATGTGAAGGTGAGGCTGCATCGAGCACGACTTTTCCTAAGAGAAAAATTGAAAGGATATTTTGAACATGGAGAGCGATAATCAGGACTCAAAACACTGTCACGAAAGCCATGATCATAAACATTGCCTGGAGATGTTTAAACGGCTTTCGGAATATTTAGATAATGAATTAGATGAGGTAACTTGTAAAGATATTGAAAACCATGTCAAACAGTGTGTTCCTTGCTTTTCTTGCCTGCAAACCCTTAAACGAACCGTTGATCTGTGCAAGCAAACTGCAAATAAACCCGTTCCGCAGGCATTTTCCGAAAAATTAAAAAAGCTGATTCAAAACATGCCAAAAACAACCAATCCTTAGTCTTTTCATAATTTTTTGCTTCATTTTCAGAAGTTAGATCTTTTAATAATTTTTTTTAATTAATCTTTAATTGGCCCCAACGAGAGAGGTTTGAAATTATGCACTCCCCTATTCCGTTCTATAAATACCATGCCCTCGGCAATGATTATATTGTTCTAAACCCAAAGGAGATCGGCATCGCGCTGTCAGCTTCCCAGATTAAATCCATATGCCATCGCAATTATGGCGTCGGTTCAGATGGGATTCTTTTAGGGCCGATTGAAGATTCGAAACACGATGTAGCTTTGCGAATTTACAACCCGGATGGAAGTGAAGCGGAAAAAAGCGGCAATGGCCTGCGGATTTTTGCCCGTTATCTTTGGGATAAGGGGCTCATCCAAGATGATCCGGTTCAAATTCAAACCCTCGGTGGTCTGGTCAATGCGCAGGTCCGCGAGGGAGGAAAAATTGTCAGCGTTGATATGGGAAAAGTGAGTTTTGACAGCCGTCAAATACCGGTCGAAGGCCCACGCCGTGATGTAGTAAACGAGTCCATCACCGTCGCCGAACATGACTTTGAGTTTTGCGCCGCAACAATCGGCAACCCACATTGTGTCATTCTGCAAGAGCAGATCTCAGTGGAGCAAGCCCGGAAATTTGGTCCTTTGATTGAAAATGATTCTCGGTTTCCCAATCGAACCAATGTTCAGTTCATGAAAATCTTGGACCGTTCAAACATCCAGATCGAAATTTGGGAACGCGGGGCCGGTTATACCTTGGCCTCAGGCAGCAGTAGCAGCGCTGCCGCCGCGGTGGCCTACCGATTGGGGTTGTGCGATCAGCATATCAGCGTGCATATGCCCGGCGGAATCATTGATATTGAAATTTCAAAAGACTTCAGCATTTCAATGACGGGAAGAGTTACTAAGGTTGCAGAAGGCGTAATTTATCCGGAAATGTTCGAACACACCTTTTAATCAGGTATATCATACTCTATAATGGAAGTTGACTTTTTCGTTCGTGGAAGTGTAATTGGTTTCTCGATCGCCGCACCGGTAGGTCCGATTGGTATTTTGTGTGTCCAGCGCACCTTAAATCAAGGCACGCTTTATGGTTTTGTTTCCGGTCTCGGCGCTGCAACCGCTGACGGCTGCTATGGATTAATCGCCGCATTCTCCCTGACGGCAGCGCTAAGTATTTTATCGGGAATCCGTATCTGGTTCAGCCTGATCGGCGGGCTTTACCTAGTTTATCTCGGCATCAAAGCCTTCCGTGCGGTTCCCGAAAGCAAGCATAATTCAGCCAAACACTCGGGTTTGGTCAGCAGCTACATTTCGACCTATTTTCTCACATTAACCAATCCGATGACCGTGCTCTCTTTTGCTGCCATTTTTGCGGGATTTGGACTCGGAAAAACCGGGGGAAATTATACGGCTGCCGGCGTACTGGTGACAGGTGTGTTCATCGGCTCTGCCATTTGGTGGTTCATATTAAGCGCTGTCACCGGACTGATCCGTCAACGTTTCACGCCATCACACCTTCGTTGGGTTAATCGCATCTCCGGATGTATCATTATTGGCTTCGGCCTTTATGTGCTCGCCGGTTTGAGTCACTGAGGTTTCTCTCCCCAAAGGCTTTCCAATATTGACAATTCTGTGTTCTATCATTATTCTTGAATGTTATAAGAAGAAAAGCAACCATTCCTGCCACATCAGAATTAAGAGATTTGCCTATGCTATTATTAAGTGAAATGCGAGAAGGTCAGACGGCAACGATTGTCCGTGTCGGCGGAAATGGTATTTTGCGCCGCCGGATTCTCGAAATGGGCATCCTCAAAGGTACTGAAGTATATGTTGAAAAATACGCTCCTCTCAAAGATCCTCTCGAACTGATTGTTAAGGGTTATCATGTGATGCTTCGCGTAGAAGAAGCTGCCCAAATTACCGTGGAAAACGTAAGATAGGCAGGCCATCGAATATGGATCCGAAAACCCTCACCATTGCTCTTGCCGGCAATCCCAATTCAGGAAAAACAACCATTTTTAACAATATCACCGGAACTCGGCAGAAAGTCGGGAACTGGCCGGGTGTAACTGTTGAAAAAAAAGAGGGATCTGTAACCAAATACGGTTACAAGTTAAAGATTGTCGATTTACCCGGCACCTATAGCTTAACCCCCTTTTCCATCGAAGAAATCGTTGCCCGCAATTATGTATTAGATGAGAAGCCGGATGTCGTTATCGATATAATTGATGCATCCAATCTGGAACGCAGCCTTTACCTGGCGACCCAACTCAGAGAGCTTGATTGTAAGGTATTGTTTGCTTTGAATATGGCAGATCTTGCCCGCGCCCGGGGCATGAAAATTGACGACCAAAAACTCTCCGAATTGCTTAGCGTACCGGTTGTCTTCACCGTTGGCAACAAAAACGAAGGCATCGACAAGCTGTTGGAAAAAACCATTGAACTGGCCGAATCACAGATAGGATCAGCCAAAGTCCGCAAGGTTAAATACAGCAAAGACATTGAAGATTCGATTGGCAGGCTGCAACAATTTATCCAAGACAAAACCGACGGTTCGCTTCCCTACAATATACGCTGGACAGCAATCAAGCTGCTTGAAGACGACAAAATAGTAAAAGAGCGGATTGTCGAAAAAGCCGAAAATAACGGCCAACAAATTCTTCAAGTTGCCCGGACGTTGCGTAAACGTTTAGAGGACCTTTTCGATGATGAGCCTCAGATCGTCATGACGGATGAACGTTACGGATTTATTGCCGGAATTATAAAAGAAGTCCAGACCACTTCAATCAAACAGCGTATTGATATTTCCCGCAACATTGATCTTTTACTGACAAATCGTTTTATCGGATTTCCGATTTTCGTGTTTTTCATCTGGGCCATGTTTCAGCTCACCTTTACCCTCGGTGAGCATCCCGTGGGGTCGCTTGAGACAGGCATTGGTTGGCTATCCGGTATCATTGAAGTCGTCCTTCCCGATGGTCTCTTTGAAGATCTTATCGTCGACGGGATTATTGCCGGCGTGGGCAGCGTCATCGTATTTTTGCCAAATATTCTCATTCTCTTTTTCTGCATTGCCCTGTTTGAAGATACCGGCTATATGGCCAGGTCTGCCTTCCTGATGGACAAGATCATGCATTTGATCGGATTGCATGGCAAATCTTTTATCCCCATGCTCATGGGATTTGGCTGCAATGTCCCGGCAATTATGGCAGCCCGAACCCTTGAAAGTGAAAAGGATCGGATCCTGACCATCCTCATTACACCTTTTATGTCGTGCTCGGCCAAGTTGCCGGTTTATATTATCCTTGCCGGTGCGTTTTTCGGCGTCAAAGCCGGTACGGTTATCTTTTCAATTTATTTACTCGGTGTGGTTCTCTCGATTATCACCGGCCGCCTTTTTCGATCGACGCTTTTAAAAGGAGCCGATGCGCCATTTGTCATGGAGCTGCCGCCCTACCGGGTTCCCATGTTGAAAAGCCTGCTGATCCACATGTGGGACCGCAGCAAAATCTTTTTGAAGAAAATGGGCAAAGTTATTCTGGTGGGATCAGTAATTGTGTGGGCTCTTTCTGTCTTTCCGCGTAACATCCAGTATTCTGTCGATTATGCCACAAAGAAAAACAAGCTGATCGCATCTTACAATTCTCAAATGCAAAATGTTTCAGAGGCGGATAAACAACAGCTGGAAATTGAAAAAGATGCAGCCGTTGCCGCTTTGGAAAAAGCCCGGCAATCGGAACAGGCTGAAAGGTCGTTTATCGGTCACATGGGCAAAGCCATCGCTCCCCTCTTCGCGCCGCTGGGCATCGACTGGCGCGGCGGTGTGGCCCTTCTGACCGGATTTGTTGCCAAAGAAATCGTTATCAGTACCATGGGCGTACTGCATGCCGTGGGAAAGGAGGATGAGTCCGAGGCCCTTAAAAAAGCCCTATCCGCATCCGGGATGACGCCCCTATCCGCACTTGCAATGATGGTTTTTGTGCTTTTATATCTACCCTGTCTTGCCACCACAACGGCCATAAAAAAGGAAACCGGCTCCTATAAATGGATGTTATTTAGTATCGGCTACAGCACATCAATTGCATGGATTATGGCGTTTCTGGTATATCAGGGGGGGAAATTGTTGGGGTATAATTGATTGCCGTTTGAAATTACAACAATAATCATAGCGGGGCCTTTCAAAGAAAGGCCCCGGCATTTTTATGCGGCTTTGGTTTTGATCTCCCAGTCTTCCACCGCTTCCATATCCTCAACCTCTTCCCAGCCGCTGATCATAGCCCGGGTGTGAGCTAAAATCGAGTGGCCGGTGGTGATCATGTAGATGTGGACAATCACAAAGGAAAGAATCGCAAAAGCGCCGGCGGTATGCAAAAGGGCCACCACCGTCAGTGAGAGACCGGACAATCCCCATTGGGGCCAGGAATTGTATCCCCAGTATAACAGTCCGGTGATCATCTGAAAAGGTAGCAGAATGGCTGCCAGGATCAGATAGACAATACGCTGCAAGGGATTGTGTTTGGCATCCTTGCGTTTGGGCACCGGGTGGGGTTCGCCCCGAAAGATTCCGTATACATAATAGCGAACGACGAGCAGCATCTTTTTGGTGGTCGGGATATACTGACGCCACTCTCCGGTAGTGAAAATCCAGAAAGCAAAAAATAGAAAGGCAATCAGCCAGGTGTTGCCGACAAAGCTGTGTACTTCGACCGCGGTCCTGAAGCCGAACAACGTATACATGCCTTTTAATTCAAAGCCGGTAATTAAAAGCAATATAATCGACACGGTCTGCAACCAATGCCAGAAGCGCTCATAACGCGTATACAGATATATATTTTTCAAGTTATTATTAACTGCCATGGGCTAATCCTCCTTTCTGCCATTACGTCTGGTGAAAATCCTTCCCAGGGCGTGGATCATAACACCGACCAGACAGGCAAGCACCACACCCCATCCTGCGAAGTCGATGACCTTCGAAGCATCGCGACCCGGCATGTAGAATCCGGTCAGCTTTGTCAGGCGACCATCGGACCTGGCATGGCATTCGGTGCAGGCAACGACCTTATCCTTAGGAGCCACCATATGGGTGGTCGGGAAAACGTACTCGGTTTTCACGAAGTCATACTCACCGGAATACTTTAACCCGGCATATGCCATGCCGAATGCGATGGCTTTGTTCCAATCGTATTTTTTCCAGTAAGCAGTTTGGTCGTCCTTGCCCTTGGGGAACAGTTGCGGAATAACGAGGTTTTTATTGACCTTATCGTAGGGTTGATTCCCGCGATGGACTTTAAAAGGGAATATCCGGGAGTTGGGGTCATCTTTATCGCCCACCGGCCGGTTGATCTTCACCGGTTTGCTCGGGTCGATGGTATCGTTGACGGTCAGGTGCTTGATGGATCCGTTAAACCAATAATATTCGGGCACTACATTTTTCGCCCATACAAAATTGCCCTTTTTAGTATCGTAGATCGGTTTTCCGAATTCGCCTTTTTCGGCGTAAGGTTTACCGTTTTTCTTCTTTCCGGCCGTTGACCAGTCCCACCACATTTTGGTTGGATTGACCCTGGCAAATGTTGGAATGTGGCAGCTCTGGCAGGCTACCTTGTCTGTGTGGTCGTTGGCCTTGGCATCCTGTTTGTGAGGGGTGTTGCTGTGGCACGACTCACATGTAATTTTCGATGCCAGGTCGTCTTCGATCAGGCTCTTGCGATGTTCGGAAGCCGGAGTGGTGTAGACACGACCGGCAATGTTATGCAGCGTGGTGGAGTGACAGCGGATACAGTCAAAATTCTGGCCATCCATCCCCATGTGAACATCGAGCGTCTTGTTCGGTTTTATCAGGGATGAATCCAGATCTCCGTGTTTGACCCCATCGCCGCCGCCGCCGAAAAAGTGGCAGGTGCCGCAGTTTTTGCGGGTTGGACGACCGACACTTTGGGCAACCTTATTCCATTCCGGTGGTAGATATTTTTTGTTATTGCCTTTAAAAACCTCAGGTTCTTTGACCGGGTTTCCGGCGCCGGCCGGAAATTTTTTATAGGTCCCGGTCTGCTCGTGACAGACCAGACAATCGACCCTGGTCTGATCCGCGAAGTCAAAATCTTTACCCTTCCAACCATAACCGGCATGACAGGATGTGCAACGAGCCTCGTTGCTTTTGACGTTCACTCAGAAGTTGTTGATAGATAGACCGCCTTTGCCTAGTTTTTTGCTTTCTTCGGTTGCCGGATCGAGCCATGTCCAGTGAATCGTCTTGTGAAACTGGGAAGCCGCCTCGGAATGGCAGGACAGGCAGGCTTTGGTCACCTCCGGACCGGATGTGAATTGCTGCTGCAGGATTTCATGCTTGGAATGGTCTGCCGTGATCCAGAGCTGTCGTTTTTTGGTCGCTTGCTGTGCCATTTTTCGGCCTGGCGCCTGGTCATTATCCGTTTGTGCCGCGACCAACTCGACTGGTCCGCAAACGAGCAGACAAAGCGCCAAAATAGCAAGTCGATAAATAAAGCTTTTAGAACTGGGCGTTTTCATTTCGTCCTCCGAAATTTTTCCTCCTTTATTTTGAAAACAAATATTTCCTTCACTCTCAGCAATATTTATACCAATAGGTTATTTTATAATCAGATGATCGCCCGCAGATGAATTCAAAATTCGACATGCATAATGAACACAACATATAGTTGATATTGGAGAATTAGACACTATATATAGCAATTTTGATACTTATACCTAACTGTTCAAATAGTGAAAAAAATTGTCGAATAGGACAATTTACAGCTTGCAATTGTTAAGGGTTAATAGTATGTTAACACCTGTTAACTTAACAATCTTAACAGTTACGAATGCCGCCGAAATGATTTAGACACGGGATTATAATTAAATATGTATAGAAGCAGCAAGCAAGTTTGCCTATATCTAACTGGACATGTACGCATGTGCAACTATTTAAGTGAATAATCGCACGAATTTTGCATCCAAGGGGGCATGCTAATGGAGATGGCCAAACACTGGGAGACGATTGTCAATACGCTCAAGGACGGGCTGATGGTGGTCGATCCGAAAGGAAGCATTTTGTTCATGAATCCTGCAGCCGAGAGACTCACCGGATATCGAGCCGAAGACTTAATCGGTCAATCGTGCAGGGTATTAAACTGCACTGGATGCGACATCTTTGATCGCGGGGAAGGAAAGGACTGGTGCAACCTTTATGTCACCGGCGAGGTGAGGGGCAAAGAATGTCTGATCAGTAACAAAGATCAGCGAGCCATTCAGGTTCTCAAGAATGCATCCGTTTTGCGGGATTCAACAGGCTTAATGATCGGAGCAATAGAAACATTTACGGACATCACCGAAATTGTGCGTCAGCGGCAAGAAATCGATTCACTGCGCAGATCGTGCCGATTGGATGAGGGCTTCCATGGCATTGTCGGTGAATCACCGATCATGCAGCAGCTCTTTGAACTTATCGATAATGTCGCACCTTCCGATGCACCGGTTTTGATTCACGGGCAAAGCGGAACCGGAAAAGAACTGGTGGCAAGGGCCATACATGAGGCCAGCTCACGCAACACCAAGCCGTTTATTAAGGTTAATTGCGCGGCCCTCAATGAAAACCTTTTGGAAAGCGAGCTTTTCGGACATGAAAAAGGTGCCTACACCGGTGCGGACCGTACACGCATCGGAAGATTCGAAGCTGCCCATGAAGGAACCATTTTCTTAGACGAAATTGGCGATATCCCGTTATCAACCCAAATCAAGCTCTTAAGGGTTCTGGAAGAAAAAGAAATTGAAAGAGTGGGTGATCACAAACCGATATCGGTGGACGTGCGAATAATATCCGCCACAAATAAAGATCTGGAAGCCTTAGTTGCGCGCAAACTGTTTCGCGAAGATCTATTCTTTCGCATCAATGTCTTTCCCCTTTTTTGCCCATCGTTATCCGAACGAATCGAGGATATTCCCTTAATCGTTCAAAATTTTATCGAACAGAATTCTGCTTGTGGGACCAAGAAAATATCAGGCCTAACACCGGAAGCCCTGGAAGCAATGCTAACCTATTCCTGGCCCGGCAATGTTCGCGAACTGCGCAACGCTATCGAATATGCCTTTGTGCTTTGTCCAGGTGGATGGATCGACAAAAAACACCTACCTCCGAAAGTTACTAGACCCAGTCAGGCAACTACCTCCTACAACAAGGCCAACTCCGGCGCATGGAATGAGGAACGCGAACAGTTGATTCAGACACTGCGTCAGGTGGAAGGAAATCAATCTGAAGCCGCTAGAATATTAGGGGTAAGCCGGGTGACGATCTGGAAACGTATCAAAAAATACGGCATTGATCTGAGGGCCGAAATAGGAAGGTCAGCAACAGCTTAAAACACAATAGACGGAAGAACTCTACTTAGAAAGTCGCAGCCCGTCTTCATTTCCTACTAAATTTCAACGTCATCGGTTCGGTAGCCTTCGAATGGTCAGAGCCGGAATCATCAAACACGGCCAAAGCAAAACTATAATTTTTCATGGGATTAAATACAACGTCGTCATCATGGCCGGTATTCAGCTTGCGATAGAGCATGACCATCCATCCGCCATTTGCATGTCGGCTAATGGCCTTAACATCAAAGCGAGACCCTGAGGGTTTGATCGGCAGGCGATACGGAATTACATCCCCGGGCTTAAAGACGGAATAATCTGTTATCTTAATCGCATCTTCTAGAAGAAGAAATCCCGGGTCTGAGGGTCTTTTGGCTGGATCCTGCATATAAAACGGTCGGTTGCCGTCTTCGGTCTGATTCTTGACATCTCCGCCGGCACCGACGTCCTTCCTTCGTCCGGTCTCTCGATACGATCCTGTCGGATTGCCGGCAAGCGTCAGCCAGGCGTCATCGGCGTAATTGTAAGGTGCGGAGCGGGCCGCTTTCCAATGCCACAAATCACCTTTCTCTGCTGCTGTCTTTGTGGCAAATTTCCACTGTTCTCTGGGCAGATCGGCCGGACTATGGCAGGTTACGGCACAGCCTCGGGTAGCAAATTGGCTAATTCGCGTAATCTCAAATAACAGAGCAATGCGGTCTTCGTTTCCTTCGAGATGAAACCATCGTTGACCATCAAACTTCCAGGATTGCTTGATAACGCTTCGGGTTGGATCTTTCCACTTGAATAGAAAAAATAAGCTGTCGTCAGTATACAGGGCTCTGGTCGTCACGGTCCCGTTAGCTCCGCCGGGCTTCTCGCGTCCTTCTACCAGAAGTTGTGCGGCCTGGGCCCTGCTCCACACCGGATCATCCAATCCGGTTGGAGGATTTTTGACGAAGCTGGCAGTGACCACCAGGGTATGGGCTCTGACAAGCTCACTTGATATCATTAGAGCTCCGGCGATGCACACGGCCAGCGCCAGCAACATTCCAATTGCTATTTTTGTAGACACGGGAAACCTCCTAAATCGCAATGATGCGACCATATCTTCTTGGGAAGCACAAATTACGAATGGGATGCTCGAAAATGCTCAAGATACCCCATAATAGACAGTACCACCAAAGCGATAGCGATCATCGCCGCAACCAGCATGAGCTTTTTGCGACGGGCAGGATGACGCTCGGGCGAAGAATCGATAAACGGCAAAGCTATCAGCAAACCCGCCAATCCGCCCGGAATTATGACACTTCCGATCACTGACCAAGGTCCTTTAAATATGGTGACCAGCTGGTTTAAAAACAATACCCACCATTCCGGCTTGGGGACATAGGTTGAATCGGTGGGATCGGCCGGATCACCTAAAGGTGCCGGCCAATGCCAGGAAATTAGGCCCAGCACTAGGGTGACGCACAAAAATAGAATCAGCCAGCGATTGACCATGACTGGAAAAAAAGATACGGCCGGCCGTGGTGTAATCTCCCCGGACAAAGCGCCGGACAATCCCCGATGCCCGATAAAATTAAAGTGAACGACGAGCAAAAAAATAAGCAGGCAGGGTAAAAAAAGAATGTGCAACACGTAAAATCGGGTCAGGGCGACGATGCCGGTCAAGGGTCCTCCCTGGAGCAATCGAATAGCAAAATCGCCGACAAATGGGACGGATTCAATAATACTGATCCGCACCTGGGTCGACCAATAACCTTTTTGATCCCAGGGAAGCAGGTCTCCAGTGATGACAAATGCCGGCACAAGCAGCATGATAAATATACCGGAGACCCACACAAACTGCCGGGGTGGCTTGTACGCCCCGAAAATAAAACCCCGTAAAAGATGTAGTCCCATGACAATCAGAAAAAGATTCCAGCCATAGTGATGGATACCTTTGATGACATCACCAAATGGAAGGGTGAACAGCGCATAATCCACACTATCGTAAGCGGAGCCCGGTGACGGTGAATAGTAAAACGCCATAAACGCCCCGCTTAAAAAAATCAGGACCACAAGTACCAGAAGCAAAGCGCCGAAGAACCGGTTCCAGGTCAATGCATCAGCAGGGACAGTAAACGCCTGTAGTCGAGTAACGATCACGTCTAGGGCCAAACGTTCAAGTAATGTTTCCGACCGGTTCCCGGTTTTGTTATTCAAAGCAGATTACCCTTCATAAGTGCATTCAAACGCAGAATGCTACGGATGGAAACTCGTTAACGGCTGAATTGCAATGTTATCACCTCAGAATCATAGGAATCTTCATCACCTGAATCATCAAACAAGGCCATTGCAAAATTGTACTTTTTCCTGGGGTTAAACGCCACGTCGTCATCATTGCCGGTATCCAGTTTCCGATAGAGCATGACAGTCCAGCTTCCGTTGGCATAACTGCTGACGGCCTTGATATCGGCACGGGAGCCCTCGGGTGTATTGGGCATGCGGAAAGTGATGGTGTCTCCGGGTGTAAACACGGAATAATCGGTTATTTCCACCGCATGTGATACAAGCAGAATATCGTTTTTGGCAAGCTTCTTTCCCGGTGCAAGCGTATACATCGGCATGGACTTATCTGCGGTCATGTTCTTTTTATCTCCGCCTTTGCCGGCGTCGCTTTTGCGGCCGCCTTTCTTCTCGCTAATCTTGGTGATCCAGGTATCATCAGCAAATCCGGCAGGATCGGAACGTGCTGCCTTCCAGTGCCAAAGATCTCCTTTTTCGGCTTCAGACGTCGTGCCAAACTTGCCATCTTTGGCATTGGGCGCACCTTCCGGAATGTGGCAAGTGACTGCACAGCCCTTGGTGGCAAAATTGTTGATGCGGTTGATTTCAAACAGCAGCGAAATGCGATCCTCGTTACCTGGCTGATTGCTCCACTTCTGGCCGTCATATTTCCAGGCGCCTTTGGTAACACTCTTGGTCGCATCTTTCCAGGCGAACAAGAAATAAATTTCCTGTTCTGTATAAACCGCCTTGGTGGTGACGGAGGTCTTTTTACCGGCGAATTTCTCTTTACCCTCAAAGGGAACATTGACAGCCTTTGCTTTTTGCCATGCCGGATCATCCAAACCGCCTGGCGCTTTTTTGACTTTCGCCACTGTAACCGTCTGTTTTGCAGCTCCGCTGACTTCATGAGAATTTAAAATAAGCAATACGCCGAAAGCCAAAACCAGAAACAAAACAAAACCAATTTTCTTTTGTTTACTCATACGATATACCTCCCTTTCTGTTATAGGTTTATATTGAGGGTCTCATAATGTTTCGTTCAAACACAAAATACGAAACACCAAATCCCGCAAGGCGGGAATGAATTCGACTCTTTGCGAATGCATCAATATTAAAAATTAAAAGGTCAAATAGACCAATAGGTTATCATCTTCGATTTTATGCTCCAAAACCGACAGTGGTTTGACAGGCGGTCCGGCGATGGGTTGGCCATCGGAATCAAAACGACCGGAATGACATGGACATTCAAAAAAATTGGTTTCTTCCCGCCAAATCACGTTGCAGGCCAGATGAGTGCAGGTTGACGAAAAGACTTTAATATTACGATCTTTATTGATTTGCGCCCAAACAAAACCCCGCTGGGGCAACACCAACCAGCCATCTTTGGCCATAAATTCATAAGACAACATTTCGATACTTCCCGGTGTGCGATCTTCGACAGCCCCAAAATCCACCCATTTGCCGGTGCCCTTCTTCAATGCGGGCGAAATAAAATAGGTGGCCAGCGGAATACCGGTAAGAATGGCGGCCCCGCTGCACAAAACGGTTGTTTTGATAAACGCGCGACGGTCAGAAAAGATATTATCTTTTTTAATTTTCATTTAATTTTCAGGTTCATCAGCAAAAGTTTCAGAAACAAATTAAAGAACTCAGTAAAATATGCCTACCATGTGGTATGTGAAAAAAATGTGAAATCGATGTCAAAAGATTGTGAAATACTAAATTTGGCGGGTGTAATTCTGAAGATTTCATCTTTAGATACGTCAACAACGCCGCAATTAAATATATTTTCTTGTAACTTTTATCGCCACTTTGCGTTATATTACCAGGGTGAGCAGTTTCAGGTCATTCTATAAAACATATAAAGATAAATTTTTTGCGTATCTGATGCGAAGCACCGGTGACTATTACCTGTCCAGTGATATCCTGCAGGAAAGCTTTACCCGGTATCTGGAGTGCTACGGCGAGCAAGAACAGAGCGTCTCACTGCTTTACACCATCGGCCGCAATCTAGTTTTTGATGCTGCCCGCAAAAAATCCCGCAATCCACGACTTGAAGTAGACCAGCAAACCAGTGTTGCCGATCAGGAGCACCATTTCATGGTACGGGAAGAATATCGACGCGTGCTTGCGGCTATGCAGCAACTTGATGAGGTTGAACGCGATATGCTTGCGCTTGCCGTGAGCAGTGATTTGTCCTATCGGGAAATCTCTCGTCTCACCGGTTTCAGCGAGGCCAATGTGAAAGTGAAAATTCATCGGGTTCGTGTCAAGCTTCGAAAAATCATGCAGGCAGGTGAATGATGGAAGATTACTTCATCAGTATGTTTATTGATGATGAGTTAGATCTTGATGAAAAGATTGTGTTCGTTGAAGCAGTGCATTCAGATAAAGCTTTTAAGGATGAAACAATAGATTTTTTGCAGCAGGAAAAGGTGATCGGCTCCGAGGTCGTCGACCAGGTCCCGTCGGTTGATGTCCCCGTAAGGCAAAAATTCAGATTTCCCATTTGGCGCCCGATCAGCATCTTTGCAGCAGGCTTGGCCGCCGCAATGCTAATGTTGTTTTTAACCTCTATATCTCAAGAAAGATTGTCTACTTCCCACAGATTTGTTATTTATCAGCCTGAGGTCAATCAAGTCGAAATTACCGGCAGTTTTATCGGATGGAAAACGCTTCCGATGAAACGAGTGGGAACCAGCGGGTATTGGGTGATCACCCTCGATCTGCCGGAAGGAGAACATCGTTTCAGTTATATTCTCGAAGGTAACCGTCGATTAACCGATCCCACAATTTTGAGCCGCGAACATGATGATTTCGGTGGAGAGAATTCTATTCTTGAGGTGAAGCGAGAGGCGTGAAAGGCATTTTTCTGGGTGTAACTTTTTTTCTGCTAGCCGGATGTGCGACCCATTATTACATAATCCGTGACGATCGGGTAAATTTCTTTCTCAAAATACCCAATGCCGGGGTTGTTTATTTTGCATCCTCATTGGATCAATTTAAGCTTCATCCGGCTAAAAAAATGCATAGCGGGATATGGGAAATCACCGTTCCGTCCGCCCGCGAATTCCGCTATTTTTACGCTGTTGATGGAGTTATTTATCTGCCGGATTGCAGGTTGAAAGAAAAAGATGATTTCGGTGCTGAAAATTGTATCTTTGTACCGGATATGTAACCTTTTTCATTCCTAAATGTTAAGGTATTAAAGGCCGGTTAATTTTAAAAAAAAATGAAAACAGCATGTATAACAATATATTGCATCCTGCTTTCGGCTGCCATTGCTTTTGGTGATGAAGTGGACGACCGCCTGCCGAATACGGTGCCGCAGGAGCTGAAAGCACGTACCCGCAACATGATTCACACAGGCATAAATAGTGATGATGCCATTGAGATAACAGGTGCTATGCTGCAGCACCAGTTTGAGATTCGGCACATCCTTGATGCCCAAATTATTATTATCGATACGCATAAAAAGGGGCTGCCGACCGTCCCGGTCATCAACAAAGCATATGAGGGAATCAGCAAACAGGTAACGCCAGGAAAAATTGTGCAGGCCATGGAGAAGATCCAATCCCGCTATGCCTTTGCTTATCAACAAGCTGGTATAATCACCAGGCTACACCCGCAGAAAAGCCAATTGGGCAACACATTGGCAGACGGTCTTGCTGCCGGAATGAACCAGACAGATGCCGCAAAAATTATGAATACATTGCATTCCAGGGCCCTGAATATGAACCCGGCTCAACTAAATTCCCTTGCCCTTGAGAGTTTAAAAACGGTGAGGGATATAGCCCGTCTCGGTGTCTCTTCAAAGCCGGCCGCCGATGTTGTGATTCAAGCCTTGCAAAAAGGTTACAGCGCGGATGACATGAAAAGCATGCGCAGTTCATTTTTATCCCAATCCCATCACACGTCGCCACAAAAGCTTGCCAAGAGTTACAGCAAAGCTATCCAAAACGGTAAAAGCTTTCAAGATGCTGGAACGCATGGCGGAAGTCACTCCGGGTCTCCGAGTGGCGCCGGAGGACCCGGCGGTTCAGGCGGCTCAGGAGGACCGGGTGGTCCTAGCGGACCGGGCGGATCAGGAGGCCCCGGAGGGGCCGGCGGGCATAGCTAGAGCTAGCATATACTTCCTTTCCAATCGTTTCTGAACGCATCATTTCGAAGGATACTTCGCTATTTATAATTGAACAATTCCAATTACCCGCTGGCAAAAAAAATACCGAAACTGTAACCTTTCCATTCAACGAGCGTTTAAAGAGTAAAAGTCTTAGAAAGGAAAAGAAATGCTAAAGAAAATACTATGGATCGTTTGTGTGATGGTAGGGGTAGGTTTTTTGGGCACCACAGCCTGGAGTTTAGACTCATTGGATAGCGGTTTTTTACAGACGAATAAATCGGAAACTAGCCTTCTCATTGCAAGAGGCGGCGGCGGCGCCGGAGCAGGTCCGGGTGCAGGTCCCGGTCCGGGTGCAGGTCCCGGTCCAGGTGCAGGTCCAGGCCCCGAAGCTGGTCCTGGAGACGGAGAGTGTGACGGCAGCGGCCCGGGTCCGGGAGCAGGACAAAAATCCGGATATGGACCCGGTGACGGTGAGGGTAATGATGGAATAGCCCCACATGACGGCACAGGGTACGGGCCTGGAGGAAGTGGCTGATACCGCATCAGGTAAAATAAAAGGGGGGCTTTTAAAGCCCTCCTTTTATTTTTTCCTCGGCGGATTAAAGATTAATTGAACCGTGGTTCCGTGGCCCACCTCGCTTTCAATATTAAAGTCCCAACCAAACCGATGGCAAAGTCTTTTAACAATGGAGAGCCCCAGTCCAAAGCCTTTACTTCCGTTTCCGCGGACATGGCGTTGAGTCACCAGCTTCAAATCATCGGTTTCGATGCCTGAACCGGTATCTGATACCACTACACGATCATGCTTGACGATAACGCTGATTTTGCCGGATGCCGTGTGTTGAATGGCATTGCGAATTAAATTCATCAGTGCAATTTGAAACAAAGGGGCGGGTATGTTTAATTGCGGTTCGTCTTCTGTGACAAGCTCAATTTCAATGGGCTTATTGGCAATAAGGTAGCGATTTTGCTCGATGATCTCGTGGGTTACAGCAACAACGGCAAAAGATTCTTCCTGATCGATGACTGCTTCTTCCCTGGATAGCCACAGCAATGTCTCAATAATGTTTTCCATATTGGTTACCGACCGTTCAATACGCTCTAAGGGTCGGTATACGGATTTTTCGGGATTGCCAAACTTTCTTTTCAACAATTCCACCGCCCCCTTTATCACGGTGACCGGCGTTCGCAATTCATGGCTGGCATCACGGCTAAACTGCTGCTCACGCTCAACAAATGCCTCAACACGTTGCATAGCTTGCTCAAGCGCTTTGGCAAGCACCCCGACTTCATCATTATAAAAGTCTTTGGATAGATTTGTAGGCAAATTATCCGGGCCGGACGCATTCACCTGTTCAGCAAGGTGAGAGACGGGGGCAATGACTTTGCGCGACGTCAACCATCCTATCCACAATCCCAATGCGATGAGTAGAACCACCCCGGCAACCAAAACAACTCCGATATTCAGCTTGCGTTTCTCGGTAAATTCCAGAGCGCTGACCTCGTAAAGCAGATACAATAGCTTTTCTTGATCTGGAAGTTTTTGAACGGCAATATGATATTCTTCCTCATCACTGTATGCTTCATGCAAACCTTCATTAAGCCCGTCAATCATATCCAGCACATACAGCGGCATGGTTTCCTTTCCAATGTAGGTGGTTATGTAAGGTGAGGTGGGTTGAGGCAAGTCGCTATATCGTTGAAGGTGGAAAATCGTATGCTCAACTTCCTCAGTGAGACGGCTATTGACAAGATGATCGTCGATTAGGTCCAAAGATATATAAACAGCGGTGGCATATACGGTTCCGAGTACGGCCCCGAATAAACAAAACGCAATAATAATGCGTGAGCGAAGGCTATGACGAAATGTCATCGGATTCAACCAATCTGTACCCAAGACCGTGTACGGTCTGGATCATTGGGTATTTGAAGGGTTTGTCAATAGCGCGGCGCAGGGTATAAATATGGCTTCGCAAGGCATCGCTGTCGGGGGGCATATCGCCCCATAACGAATGTTCGATCTCGTTGCGGGATACCACGTTGGGTGAAGCCTGCATCAGCATGGTGAGAATCTTCAGGCAGGCGCGATTCAGGTCGATGGGTTGCCCGGCTCGCTGTACTTGCATTTTTCCCATGTCTATTTCAAGATCACCCACCCGGAAGTGTTGCTGCGTTGGATGAGTTGCCCGTCTGATCAGAGCGCCTATTCGGGCGGCGAGCTCTTGCAATTCAAACGGCTTTACCAGATAATCGTCGGCACCGGCGTTAAAACCTTCCAATTTATCGGCAAGGGTGTCGCGAGCCGTCAACATTAACACCGCTGTCTGCTTGCCGCCTTCTTCCCGCAGTTTTCTGCAGAAGGTTAATCCATCCATTCCCGGCAACATAATATCCAACACAATTACATCATAATCTTCTGTCAGCGCCAAGTGCAATCCACCGATACCGTCCATGGCAAAATCCAATACGTGACCCTGCGCCTCCAGAAAATCTGCAATATTTTCTGCAATGTCGGTGTTATCTTCTACAATTAGTATGCGTAACGAAGGCGTGTTGATTTTTGTGCTCAATTTTGTACCGAATTTATTAAGGCCATTCAGATGTATACCAATTAAACGACTAAGATATTAAAAAAATTAGATATGCTATGTCAAGCTGAATGAACGTGTCACCATAACAACAAGGATGTGCTTGGCTTTATATGATTATCACAGTTGAATTTGATAGCTCTTAAATAATGATTAAGTTTTTAGTTGTTTTTGAGAAAACTACATTTCCTTAAAATTATGCAAGACAAATAACCGAAATCCATTGCTAAAGACGTTGGTTTTAATTTTTTCTAGGTTGAGGGAAAAAAACATGCCGTGAAGCGTTATATAGATAAACGCTTTAAAAAAAATAAAGGAGTTCCCGGTCTTCTTTTTTCAACACTCAGCAGAGCTAAAATCCCTATGCCTGTTCCGCCGAGTTTGGCTTGCACCGGTTTATTACTGCCGGTAATTTCTGGATGAGACCATACGGCCAGTAAATCTTTTCTTGTGGATAGCCGGGCGATAGAGGATTCCTTTAAAAAACCAACTGCGCGATCTAATGCATTTTGCGTTATCTTGCCTGGATAGTGCTGATCATATGTGGCCAACGCATATATCGTCCCGGCATGCCGCAAAAGGTTGTATTTTGGTTTTGGCCGAATGTTGGGATTCAAATTAATCCGATATAAAAATTTTCCGTTTTGATTGCATCTATTTATTAGATAATTGGCGGACAAATGGATGGCTTCTTTAAGCTGTTCAAGATCTAAAGTGACTGGAATCTTTTCTGGTCTTGCCCAAACCGATGATGAAAATGATTCTATTTTCATGGGCTGAAACCCTATCAAAACCCACATAGCAAGCGCGAAAATTACTAAAGATAATCGGTAACGCATTGTCTAGATAATTCGTTTTTTCTTTGAACTAAGGAATTGAGTTGATTTAGAGATCAATAAAATTTTCGATACGTTATTTACTCCCAAAGACTTTCTTAAGCAAATCCGTAACGCGTGCCGCAGGATCTTCCCGAATTTTCTTTTCTTCTGCGGCCAGCATTACAAAAAGACCGTCTAACGCTCTGTCGGTCACATACTGATCCAGATCGAAGCTGAAGGAATCGACAAATGGTATGGTCTGCGCCTTTTTATTTAAATCCTTATATGTGCGGGTAACACCGACCTCTGACATGACCTGACCGACAATCGGTTTGAAGACCTCGGTAAGTCGCGCTGAAGTCTTATCCTCGAAATAAAGGGTGGCTTCATTATCTCTTCCGTTGAGTATCTTGCGGGCATCATCAAATCGCATCTGCTTGATCGCCTCCCAGAAAATGGATTTCGCCTCCGGTGCGGCTTGTTCGGCCGCACGGTTCATGCTCAGCTCGAAATCATCCACTAAATTTCCGAACCCGGCAAGTCTCATATATTTCTCAGCCTTTTGGACATCATTCGGCAGCGGAATTTTGATTTCAGGATTTTTATAGTATCCATCCAATTTTGAAACTGCTCCTACAGCATTCGATATCCCTATCTCTAAAGCCTCCTTGAGCCCGTTTATGATTTCGTTTTCAGTGAGTCCTTCCTCCTGGCCTAAAAACTTCTTTGCATCTTTGAGGAAATCCTGAAAACCGGCATAGCCCTCATTAAAATTCGGAATAAAGAGTATGCATATACTTAATGTCGCAATTAAAATTCGAAACTTCATGAGAATCTCCTTTCTTATTATCGTTATCGATATCTCCTGATCATCGTCTTATTGCGCAGGTGACATAAATTCTTGAATAGAGCTTTAATACCATTTTACAGCCGATTCTCCGCCAATGCTCGCTGAGGAAGTTACAAGCAAATCTTGCAGGAAGAAAGATGCAGCTAACGAAGTGCAGGATAAGGCGGATTATTTAGAGATGAAAACGTCGAACCCAATGTCAGGGCTTAAACTGGATAAACAAATGGGCATCGTGGCCATCGAGTTCCGGTTTTCTTTCCATCCAATTTACTATTCTACAGCCTTCAGTTTCACCGGATGGTGCTGAACAACTGATGTACGGCATGATCGGATCGCCGGCAATGGATTTATAGTAAAGCATTTTGGCACGATTCTTTGGGAATTCATTCAATTCCAGTAAGTGCACTATGTAAATAGAGCATTCCCCTTCAAATAGATCACTGGTTTGCCTGAATTCAACAATTCGTTTTTTAAATATATCAACAGCGGCTTCCTGGTCTTCTGCTTCAATAATTAAATTGAACTCACCATGCCGCCGTTCGGATTCTTCCTTTTTCTGCTGACTGGTTGCATGCAAAAATTTTCCGATATAGATCATCTTTATCCCTTTCGTTTATGCATTTCGGATCTCAAGTTAATTTCTGATAAATTTCGCGGTATCTTATCCTTTTTGAATGGATTTGTCCAGAAGGCTTGCGCAGATGTCAGAGGTCTTGAATTTCGGATTGCAGATTTCGAATTCCGGAATGAAATAGCATTGTGCAAAGAGTTTTCTTTTATGGTTCGAGATGTCGAGCGATCCCTTGTATGCTCTATGCGCTTTCCTTATTTATGACCAGCTATCAACGGTCAGAAGCCAGCATTCAGAGACCAGTGGCCAGAAAACAGTGACCAGAGACCAGCCGCAGTTTTAATCCCTCTTCCTTTTGTCCAACCAATCCTGGACTGCAGGTCCGGTGCCAAACGACCACGGGCGAAGCTTTTGGGGAGGTATGACTCTCATTTCAGCAAGCTCCTCTCCCAGAACGATTTCACCTCGCACCTGAACATGAAACGCCAGGATCAGTTGATTCATCTCAAAAAAAGAATAATAACCGATTAAATCAACAATTTTTCCATCCAATCCAAGTTCTTCTTTGACTTCACGCAAAACGGCGTTGTCCGGGGTTTCATCTTTTTCTAGAAATCCCGAAACCAGCCCAAAGATCTTTTTCGGCCATCCTTTGTTGCGCACGAGCACAACATCTCCATCCCGCTCTACTAGCGCGGCGATCACAGGTGTCGGGTTGTTCCAGTACACATAATCACATGCTTTCGAAGGGCAGCTTAATCGCGGTTTACCATCAATTTCTACCTCTTTCAACTCATGCGCACAAAGCGGACAAAATTTCATAATTACCCACCTGCAAATTTACTTATAAAATCTGTGTGTGTCTGTGGCGAATCAAAAAAATTCTTAAATCAGTTGCCGTTACAACCGTTCTCCGCAGTACTTACAATGCCTCGCATCAGTGTCATGACCTTCGGCGCTGCATTCCGGGCAGGCTTGAGTTGATATCGTTCTTTTATAAACCTGGGTCAATTCAGCAGTCACAATTCCTGTGGGCACCGCTATGATTCCGTAACCGATAATCATTATAATGGCTGATATGGCCTGACCAAAATTGGTTTGCGGTGATATATCGCCATAGCCGACGGTCGTCAAGGTTACAATTGCCCAATATATACTTCGGGGGATACTGGTAAAACCGTTTTGCGGATCTTCGATCAGATACATCAGCGAACCAAAGATTACCACCATGGTAAGTACCACAAATAAAAAGACGATAATTTTGCGGCGGCTTGCCTTAAGTGCCTGCGCCAACATTCGGGCTTCGCCCAGATATTGCACCAGCTTCAGCACGCGAAAAATGCGTAACACCCGCAGAATTCGAATCACCAAAAGATACTGGGTGCCTGGAATAAATATGCTTAAATAGGTCGGCAAAACGGCCAAAAGGTCTACTATTCCGAAAAAGCTGGACGCATAGGCCAGCGGCCGTCCAACGCTGTACAAGCGCAGCAGATACTCAATCGTGAAAAGAATGGTAAAAAACCACTCTCCGGTATAGAGCAAACGACCATATAAGACTTGAATCGAGCTGACACTGTCCAGCATCACCATTACAACGCTCACGACAATAGAGGCAATTAGCAGAACATCAAATAATTTTCCCGCCGGGGTATCGGCTTCGAAGATAAGTTCATGAAGTCTTGCGCGCAGTGTATTTTGAGAACCATTTTTTGCCATTTTGATCCTTTACAGTTAAAAAAGATGTCAGATGACAGAAGGCAGAAAACAGCTTCGAGTTCATTTCTGCTTCACTTGATACCTTTTTTGCTCTAAAAGATCTACGACACTGTCCGGGCCGACCAGATGTCCGGCACCGACAATGACGAGAACATTTTTATCGGCTTTGATGAACTTTTCAATTTGTGAAACCCACTGTCTGTTGCGCTGGACCAGAAGCCGCTCTCGAATGTTAGGATGACCTTCAAAGCTTTTATTCATTAACTTATCAAGGTTGTTTGCATCGCCCCGTTTCCAAGAGGCTGTAATGTCGGCTGCCAGCTTGGCAACAATATCCATCTCTTTTAATGTCTGGCGCAACAATGAATCTTGATCCCCTTTGTTCATCTTGCCAAGCAAGTTTATCTGATATTCAACCGGCTCTAAAAAGCCTAATTTTTTTCCATCTTCTTTTGCCCGTTTCAAAAAATGCATGTCGGTACCATAATTCGGATCATAACCCAACCGCATAAGCTCAACCGTAGCTAACGTCAAAGCAATAAACCACGGTTTAAATTGGACAAACTGTTGCATTGGCAATCCCATTTCGGCCATCTTCTTTTTAAGCGAATTTAACGTATCCTCTCCAAGGTTCTGGTATATGTTTTGACCCTCGGGATAAAGACCAAGTCCTAGCATTTGCTTTTGGACATTCGGATCTGTCATCGCCTCCAGGTCTGTTTCGAAGACAATTTTTTGGCTTGCCGAATAGGCTTGTTCAATGGCGGTAGTCAATGGATAGGCATCTGCTTTCAAGAGATGGATGGATCCCAACAGATAAATGGTGCCGGACCCTGACCGTACTGACCAGAGACAACTTTTTGAAGTTTCCTGTGCCGGACTTTGCTGGACTTCTGCACTTTTCGCACCGGCAAGCAAAAATCCAAAAATGAAAATAACGATGAAGACTTTAAAATATTTGTGTTTAAAAATCTGATAGGTTGCCATAAAATTTTTTTTCCTTTAAGTGCCTGATGCTCATCTCCTGTCCTTTGATGCCATATACTCTCTAAAAGATCATGGACCTCGAAAAAGAGTCCGCCATTCCATATGATCAGTACCTGAAGCAATTTATCGGTTAGACGATTTCGCCGAATCTGATCAAATTGAGCACCACTGCTTTTTCAGTTCAGAATTATCGTCCAATAGCTCGGCCAAAAACAAAAAGTCACTTGTTCTAATTTAAGGCACTTTAAACATTTTAGCTCAATTCTTATTTGTGAACAATTTTTAAAGAGTGGGAGAGGAGAAAAAGCGGATCTAACATGTCTTGGCTGGGAGAAATTCCCGCATTTTTCTATTTTTTTTTTGGGATCGTCTTCAAACCTTGAATCAACTACCGTTGGATATGCTTTGTTCGATATTCGAAATTCAAAAATAGTAACCCAACAGCACCCCTCTGGGAAAGGCAACGCCGCCCTCGGCAATATATAAAGATTCCGAACCGGTTTCAGTCCCATTCCCTGAGTATCTCATTCACCATCTTCCCATCAGCCGTTTTTCCGAAATGCTTCATGATGGTGCCTATTGCCTGCATCTTATTTTTGTACTCGGAAAAATCAATATTTTCTTTTACCCAGGCAACAATCTCTTCGCGGTTTGCCATTTTCGGCAGATAGGATTCCAATATCTGAAGATACTCAGACGTTTCCTCATTTTTTGCTTCCAGAACGATCCGTTCTGATTTGGCGAGACCCTGGATAACGCCGATGATGTTATCATTGGTAATCTCTTCGGGCGTTTTAAGCCGGGTGGTCTTTTTCCCGCTTTCCAGGGTGATGGGTACCGTCAGTTTCGGAAATTCCGCCATAATCAATCGCATGGTGCTTTTAACCGCATGGTCTTTATTGAGCATGGACTTCTTCAGATCTTCTCTTATTTTTTCCAGCAAAGACATCGGCATATCCGGATTCCAACCGTACGCCTGCTTAGCACTATCAGCCATCTCACCCTCCTTTAGGATTGATAATTGACGAATTTTTATTCGATAAATTTCGGCGGCATCTGATATTCTGCCGCGAAACCTTTCCCCGATTATTCTCAGTGAACCGCTTCCAGCTCTGCTGCAATCTCCTGAATTTTCTTCCAGGCTCGCTCAACATGCCGAAATTCAGTGGCCGTCTGACCGACACAAAGGCGCAAGGTGAGTCGATCGTGCATGCTGGTCTGTGTAAGGTAAAGATCGCCGCTCCGGTTGAGCTGATCCATGAGCTGTTGGTTGAGCTCATCGCCTCCGCGGTGACGAAAACAAACCAAATTCAACGGCGGTTTCACGGCAAGCTCAAAGTGATCGTCCTGTTCAACCCAGCCAGCAAATTGCTGGGCCAGTTCGATATGGCGCCGGACATGATGCTGCAGACCCTCAACTCCATAGTGGCGGATGACGAACCAAAGCTTCAGCGATCGGAAGCGCCGCCCTAAGGGAATATGCCAATCCCGGTAGTCGATCACCGCACCGGATTCGCTGGCTTTATTGCGCAGGTACTCCGGCAATATACTCAGGGTCTGGATCAAGGCACCGCGATCAGCAACGTAAAAACAATCGCAATCAAAATTGGTAAACATCCACTTGTGCGGGTTGAAGCAGTAACTGTCGGCCATTTCCAACCCGTTGTGAATCCAGCGATATTCAGGGCATAATGCCGCCGTCCCCGCCATGGCGGCATCCACATGCAGCCAGATATTATTTTTGCGGCAAATTTCACCGATTTCCGGCAGCGGATCAACGCCGTTGGAAGAAGTGGTGCCGACGGTGGCGGCCACAAAGCAAGGAATCCGACCCTCTTGTCTATCCTTTTCAATCAGTTGCGCCAAATGATCCGCTTGCATGCCAAAACGTTCGTCCACGTCAACCAGACGCAGATTTTCCCGGCCGATTCCGGCAATCTTAACCGCTTTTTCAATCGAAGAATGGGCCTGGTTGGACGTATAAGCCACAAAACGCGTATTACAGCCGCGCTCATTGCTTGCAAAATTGGTCGCGCGCTCGCGGCCGGACAGCAACGCACACAGGGAGGCACTGGAGGCCGCATCCTGGATGACCCCTCCACCAGATTCGCTCGAAAGGAATTTATGGGGCAAATCCAGCATTTCAACCAACCAGTCCAAAACATGCGTCTCCAGTTCCGTACAAGCCGGACTGGTGGTCCACAACATGCCCTGCACCCCAAGACCGGATGACAACAGATCGCCCAAAATGGCTGGTCCCGAGGTATTGGCCGGGAAGAATGCAAAAAAATTAGGGGATTGCCAATGGGTCACACCGGGAAGAATCAATTCGGCAATGTCTTTGAGAATATCTTCAAACGGTTCGCCCTTTTGCGGGGCATGACTCGGCAAATTAGAACGGATCTGTCCGGGTTCAACCTTGGACAACACCGGCAGTGATTCAATATTCTCATAATAATCCGCAATCCAGTCCACCACGGCGCGCCCATAGTGCCGAAATTCCTCGGCTGACATGTGATAGCTTTTTTTTTGCGACATAATTCCTACGTTATTATTTGCTTTTGCCACGAACCCACACAGAAAGACACGGACGTTTTGCACAGCCGCTAGGGCCAGACAAAAATTAAGGCGTGGACGATTCCACAGGAGCCCGGACGAATTACTTTCTATCCAGAAATGGCCATTTTCGGATAGAAACTAATTAATTGGTGTCTGCCGGGAAAAAACATTCTGTGTGTGTCTGTGTAAATCTGTGGCTATTTAAAAATCATGACTAACTTTCAATTCGTTCGTAAATGTAAAAATTATAGGGTTCGACACCATCGATCAATTCGGATGTTGTCATCTTGAAATCGGCTTCAGATATCTCGGGAAAATACGTATCGCCCGGTATCTCTTGGGGTAACACCGTTAAATAAATTTTGTCGGCCATGGGAAGTGCTTGATGGTATAGTTGACCGCCACCACAGATAAAGGCCTCGTTCTCATCTTTGGAACAGGATGCAAACGCACCGTCTAAATCGCGAGCGATAATACAGCCCGGTGCTTGATAACCGGTTTGACGTGTAATGACAACATTGGTTCTCCCGGGAAGCGGACGGCCAAGAGTCTCATAGGTCTTTCTTCCCATAATCACGGTGTGACCAAGGGTAATTTCTTTAAACATCTTTTGTTCACCGGGAATCTTCCATGGAATGTCTCCTTTATGACCGATAACCCGGTTTGATGCCATCGCTGCTATTAAAGAAAGTTTCATACGTTTGAATCCATCAATTTGATACTCCTTAGATAGGCTTAGGAAACCGCTTCTAAGTCCAGTTCCATGTAAGACGTATATTCAATTGGATTATAACGATAGGGCTCAATTGCGTAAAAACCTAAAGATGAATAAAGCGTCCGGGCCTCCTTCATCGATTCGATCGTATCCAGACGCATCTTTTTATACCCTCTCTCACAGGCCTCATTGATCACCATTTGTGCGAGATCTCTGCCGATACCCCGACCTCGGAATTCCGGAACCACATATAGCCGTTTCATCTCGCAGATACCATCTTCGAGGGGCCGCAACGCCACGCAACCAATAACCTGCTCTGAATCTTTTGCCAGAAGAATGCAGCCCTGCGGAGGTGCATATTGACCCGGAAGGGTGGCCAACTCCCGGCTAAAGTTTTGAAATTCAAGATCAAAACCAAGCGAATCAGCGTATTCTATAAAGAGTTTTCGCACGTCTTCATAATGTTCTTCAGTAGTTGCATGCACAATTGTAATCATAGCCAAACATGACATTTTACTAGATTAATTATTTCTCAGCCCTGTTCTAAAAGTCTATTTTTTTATAATCCACAATATTATTGTGATGATTATGCTGATGATAATCATCGTGGTGATGGGAAAAAAAATCTTCACATTCGGTTTATTGATAATAATATCTCCCGGAAGCCGGCCAATGGGTACCTTCCCTAACCACGGCCACAAAACACCGATAAGAATAAGTATAACGCCAACGATGATCAGTGTCTTCTGCATAGCTGTAAACCTAATTGATTTTCCAACAGCTCCACTTCACTCTTCCGCTCAAACTCTTCCAATTTCTTCTTCATTTGCAAATGTTCTTTTACATTATCAAGCTCCTTTTCAAATTGCTGCCACATTTCACCAAACATTACAGATGATCGACTTGAGCCTTCAACCACGGAACCATCCTCCAGAGGGTTGCCGCCTTTTCGAATCTGAATAACCCCGACTGCTTTTTTTCCTTCTCTTTGCGGATCTCTGATGATAAAGAATCTAGAATGCTCTGTGGCTGCATTGGTGAAATTTTCTTTAATTTTCACCTGTACGATATAGCGGCCGTCTTTTTGATAAAACGCGCGGTTCACATCGCCAATCTGGTTTTGATCAAACAGTACCCGGCTGTTTTCATCCAAACCATAAATTTGGTTGTAACGGATTTTTAACCGCAGATCTTTGCCGGCGCAGGCCAGCAAAATCAAGACAAACAAACATGCTATCTCAATTTTTATACGCATCGGCGGCTCCTTTTAATTTTTTTTTTGACTGCACCATTAATCTATATGCTAAAATGATTTTTGTGGCAATATAATCCGGCAGCCTGCTTTCGACGAGCGACTCACACAGGATTTTTATTTGATGCAAACAGCAGAAAACGGAACCTTTGGTTCAGCGCCTCATAATGTATCGCGCGAAAAGTATGTTCGTAAAGTAACCTGGATCGGGCTTTTTGTAAATTTGTTTCTTTCGGGTTTAAAATTCGTGGCCGGTGTTTACGGCAGAAGCCAGGCGCTGATCGCCGATGCCGTCCACAGTCTCTCCGACTCCACCACCGACATTGCCGTGATTGCCGGATCCCACTACTGGTCCCGCCCGCCCGATGAAGACCATCCTTATGGGCATCGACGACTTGAAACCGTGGTCAGCGTTTTCATCGGAGTCGTGCTGATCGCAGCTGGTTCCGGAATCGGTTGGCAAGCCCTATCGACCCTTCATGAAAAGCATGGATCACCACCGGGCTGGATTGCGGTTCTGGCGGCTTTTGTCTCTATTGTTTTTAAAGAGCTCATTTATCGCTGGACCGCAGCAGCCGGAAGGCGCGTTAAAAGCTCAGCCTTGGCGGCCAATGCCTGGCACCACCGTACCGATGCAATTAGTTCTCTGCCGGTGCTGGTTGCTGTCGGCGGTGCGAAGCTCTTTCCATCCTGGTCATTTCTGGATCATGTCGGCGCCGCGGTTGTCTCGCTCTTTATTTTGCATGCGGCCATCAAAATCATTTGGCCCGGCATCAGCGAGCTGATCGATGTCGGCGCACCCAAGGAAATACAAAAGAAGATCAAAACAATCGCCCTTAAAAATAGCGGCGTCAAAGAGGTCCATAAAATTCGCACAAGATATATCAGCACCAGCATTCAAGTGGATATGCACATTGTGGTGGATGGTACGATTACGGTGCGCGAAGGTCATGGTATCGCAGATGATGTCAAAGATCGCATCATCGCTGAAATCCCGGAAGTTTTGGATGTGATTGTCCATGTCGATCCACCTGAATCCACCTTGGAGAAAATTGATTAACAAAGTTCTCAAATCATTAAAAAGGAACCTGTTATGTCGAAAAAATTTGAACTGAAGCCCCCAGAACTCAGAAGTGTATGCGACCCAAAAACATTTACGTTTAAAAACACCTCGGAAATTGAACCTTTAGATAAGGTAATCGGCCAGGAAAGAGCCGTTCAGGCCATCGATTTTGGCTTAAATATGAAAAGCCCAGGGTACAATATTTTTGTTACAGGTCTGGAAGGCACCGGTAAATCTACGATTGCAAAAGATATTATCACCAAGCATGCAAAAGATCTTCCCACCCCGAATGACTGGTGTATGATCAATAATTTCAAAGACGCATTTCGCCCCAAAGCCATCTGTGTGCCTTCCGGAAAAGCCAATCCATTCAAGAAGCAAATGAATAAACTTATCGATGATCTGAAAAAGAGGCTTCCCGAAGCCTTTGAAAATGAATCGTATCAAGAAAAGCAGGCGGAGATCCAAAAAAAATACGGCGAAAAACAGCGCAACCTTTTCAAAAAATTAGAACAATCCGCAGCCGAAAAGAACATTCAAATCCAAAAAACCCAGATTGGTTATCAAACCGTTCCGCTAATCGATGGAAAGCCGCTCACCCCGGATGAGTTTCATCAGGTCCCTGAAGATGTGAAAGCACAAATTAATGAAAACATGAGTGCCATACAATCTGAAATGGAATCCACCCTGCGAGAAATCAATAAAATTAATCAGGAAGCGGAAACAGTTATCGAAGAATTGATGCAGGAAGTAACGCTTTTTGTGGTTAAGTCTCGAATGGACATCTTAAGAAGTAGCTATCATGAAAGTTCGGATATTCTTTCCTATTTGGACGAGGTGCAAGAGGATATTGTTGAAAATGTAAAACATTTTATGCCGCCCAAGGATCAACCCAGCGGATTTGAAGCCTTCTTGCCGCAGCTTCAGAAACCGTCTTTTCAAAAGTACGAGGTGAATGTTCTCGTTGACCAAGGTTATTCGCAAGGCGCTCCCGTCATATTTGAAGCTAATCCCACCTATAACAATGTTTTCGGCCAGATTGAAAAACGCGCCTATATGGGCACCTTGACCACCGACTTTACCATGGTTCAGGCGGGTTCCTTATTGAGAGCCAACGGCGGGTTTCTGATCATGGAACTGGAGTCGGTTCTTATGAACCCTTTTGTTTGGGAAGCGCTCAAACGTGCTTTGCAAAACAAGCTCTTGTATATCGAAGATATGGTTACCGGTTTAGGATACGGTACGGCCTCACTTCGTCCGCAGCCCATTCCGCTGGATGTTAAAGTTATTTTGCTCGGCAGCTACAAGCTTTTCCATGTTCTGCAAAATACGGATTCCAGGTTTAATAAAATTTTCAAAGTCAGAGCGGATTTCGATTACGAGGTTGAGCGCAACGAAGATACCATTCAAAAATACGCCCAGTTTATTGCTCGGGTATGCAAAGAAGAAAAACTTTTGCCGTTCACACCCGAAGGTGTGGCCGCCGTTGTCGAGTATGGCGAAAAGTATATCTCGCATAAAAAAAAGCTTTCGCTGCGCTTCGGACCTATCGTGGGAATTATCAAGGAGGCCGAATATTGGACCCGTAAAAATAATGAATCTCTGGTATCCGGCGAATACGTCATAAAAGCATTTAATGAATACCGCTTTCGCTATAACCTGTACGAAGAGAAAATGCATGAATCGTATGCGGAGGACACCATATTGATCGATGTCAGCGGAGAGACAGTCGGCCAGGTAAATGCTTTGGCCGTTTATCAAATCGGTGATTTCTCCTTCGGACGACCTTCCCGAATTACGGCCGAGGCATTTATGGGCAAGGCAGGCGTTATCAATATTGAGCGGGAAGCCAAGCTCAGCGGCAACACCCATGATAAAGGTGTATTGATTCTTTCCGGATATTTGGGAAGAACCTTTGCCCAGAACTATCCGCTGAGCCTGTCGATCAGCATCACCTTCGAGCAAAGCTACGGGGGCATCGATGGAGACAGTGCCTCTTCCACGGAGCTGTATGCGATTTTGTCCAGCCTGTCCGGTACCCCGATAAACCAGGGAATTGCTGTAACCGGATCCGTAAATCAGAAGGGAGAGATCCAGGCCATCGGGGGTGTCAACCAAAAAATTGAGGGCTTTTTTGATGTGTGCAAAACCAAAGGCCTGACCGGCAATCAGGGCGTACTCATTCCCCAGGCCAATGTCAAAAATCTGATGTTGAAAAAAGAAGTGCTTGATGCCGTAGAAAAAGGTCAATTCCACATCTACCAGGTTTCAACCGTTGAGGAGGGCATTGAAATATTAACCGGAAAACCGGTGGGTCAGCCGGATGATGAAGGCAATTTCCCCGAGGGAACCGTTTATGGTGACGTGCAGCAGAAGCTCAAAAAATATCTGGAAAAATCGATGAACCTCAAAAAAGAATTTGAAACTAATAACAATGAAGAGTAAATATCCGTGCCCAGAGGATACGACTTTGACGATTCCTAGGAGGGGATTGTAAAGTTTGGGCTTTCTCAACTTCTAAAATCTCAAATTACAAGCACCAAATAACAAATAAATCTCAAATTCTAAATTCCAATTATCAAAACTTTTTATTCCTCACTTGTAGGATAGGTAATTGTTTAATTCATTTGTCATCTCAATTTGAGCAACAAATTACAATGATCAAAACGTTTGGCCTGCGACGAGTTCAGCCGACTCGAATTTTGAATTTTGGTCATTGTAACTTATTTGATATTTGTGAAAAGAAACCAGGTTTTCTATGAGAAAAAAAACGGGCACCCTGGGAACATTTGCCGGTGTTTTCACACCCAGTATTCTGACCATCCTCGGTATCATCCTTTTTCTTCGTCTGGGTTATGTGGTCGGCAATGCCGGCCTGGGGCTTGCGCTGTTGATCCTGTGTTTGGCCAACGGCATATCCATTTTAACCAGTGTTTCGCTTTCTGCGATTGCCACCAACCTCAAAGTTAAAGGCGGCGGCGACTACTATCTGATTTCACGAACCCTCGGCATTGAGTTTGGCGGGGCCATCGGTATCGTCTTGTTTCTGGCCCAGTCGGTCTCCATTGCCTTTTACTGTATTGGTTTCGGCGAAGTGGTCGCCACGCTGATACCGTTACAATTGAACGCCCTTGCGCAACTGATTGCAGCCGCCGCCGTCACCCTTCTTTTTATTTTCGCCTGGTTGGGAGCCGATTGGGCCACACGTTTTCAATATGTGGTCATGAGCATTTTGGCTGCGGCCATCGCCTCCTTTTTCATCGGTGGCCTGATCAAATGGGACACTGCGCTGCTCGTTAATAATTGGACCCCGTCTGGCATAAACCCAAGTTTCTGGGCCCTTTTTGCCATCTTTTTCCCGGCGGTCACCGGATTTACCCAGGGGGTGAGCATGTCGGGTGATTTAAAAGATGCCGGGAAAAGTTTGCCCCGGGGAACATTTGCGGCGGTGGGCGTGTCCATCGTGGTTTACTTTTTTTCGGCCGTATTGTTTGCCGCCACCTTACCCGCTGAGACCATGATCGGCGACTATGGCGCCATGAAACAAGTGGCCTATATTGGATTTCTGATCACCGCCGGGGTGGTGGCCGCCACCTTGTCTTCTGCCATGGCCTCCTATTTAGGTGCCCCCCGCATTTTACAATCGTTGGCCGGCGATCGCATTTTTCCGTTTCTGAAACCTTTTGCCAAAGGATCGGGGTCCACGCAAAATCCGCGACGTGCAGTATTGCTGTCTACAGGCATTGCATTTGCAACCATCGGCCTTGGAAAACTCAACCTGATTGCACCGGTGGTGTCCATGTTCTTTTTGATTTCCTATGGTCTTTTAAACTACGCCACCTATTATGAGGCACGCTCAGCGAGTCCATCGTTTCGACCACGCTTTCGCTATTTTAACAAGTGGCTGAGTTTAGCCGGCAGCCTGGCGTGTTTAGGCGCAATGCTGGCGATTGATTTTGCGGCCGGTGCCATTGCCCTTGCCATTTTGCTGGCGATTTTTCAATATCTTAAACGCACCGCCGGTCCGCCGCGCTGGGCGGACAGCCAGCGATCCTATCATCTGCAGCTCATCCGTGAACATCTGTTGGCGGCTGCCGAAGAACCGGAACATCCCCGCTACTGGCGTCCGCAGATACTGGCGTTCTCGGATAATCCCAAAAGACGGGCAGAACTGCTTGAGTTTGCTTCCTGGATGGAGGGCGGCAGCGGGTTAACCACGGTGGTCCGCATTTTGGAAGGCCAAGGCCCTAAAATGCGTAAACTCAAAGCCGAGGCTGAAGCGGAATTACAGCAGGATATTGCCAAAAGCAAATCCAATGCCTTTCCGTTGGTTATGGTTGCCCCCAATCTTACAATCGGCATTGAGAGCTTGGTTCAGTCTTACGGCATCGGTTCGTTGAAAGCCAACACCATTTTGCTCAATTGGCACGGACAGGCACCCAAAAAAATCATCGGTCTTCACGATCAACGCTTTGGACTTAATCTGCGCTCCGCATTCATGCAGGGCTGCAATATCGTTGTTTTAGACGCCAAGCCGGATAAATGGTCCGCCCTGGATGAAATATCCGAAGAAGCGCGCTGCATTGATGTCTGGTGGTGGGGCGATGCCACCAGTCGCCTGATGCTTTTGCTGGCCTATTTAATCACCCGAAACGAAAAATGGAATGATGCCAAAATCAGGTTGTTGGCAGTTGAAACCGACGATAAATCCACTCCATCCATCGATAGTCTGCACACCATGCTGGAAGATGTGCGCATCGAAGCCGAACCGCTCATCATACAAAACCCCGATGTCGACACCATCGTCGAATATTCCGCGGAAGCAACCCTTGTTTTTTTGCCGATTCGAATCAAAGCCAATCAGGTGGTCGATCCCTTCGGCGGTTTACTGGAAGAGCTTTTATTTCTTTTACCGGTGGTTGCGATGGTGATGGCGGCCGAGGACATCGAGCTTGATGCCGAACCCGAAGAGGGCCGGGCCGCAGAAACGGCCGCCGCTTTGGATGCCGTAGAGGATGCTAAAAAAAGCGCGGAAAAGGCTGCTAAAGCAGCCGCCGAAGCTGCAGAGACCGCAGAAACGGCCAAAGAAAAACTTGAAGATTTAGAGCCTGGAGTAAGTGACGAGGACAAAGCCAAGATAGAAAAGGAAGCCCAGGAGGCCGAAAAGCAGGCCGCCAAAGCCGCCCGCAAAGCCGCCAAAGCAACCGCCAAAGCCCAGCTTGCCGCCGAAGAAGCCGAAGCTTCAGGGATCCTAACGGTTGAAGAAGACAAGGACGCTTCTGAATCATCAGAAACCAAAAAGTAGGGTCGGCCTATGCTTGCCGCGGCGAAGCATAAGCGAAGACGGATCCCGACCTAAGAGGAGTCTAACCTCGCGCTCGCCACCTGCCCGCGCCAACTGAACTGTGCCTATCTATAAAATTAAACCTGGTTATATACAAAGCTCAAGTGAGAGGAAATTTTGCTTCCCTCCCCTGGCGGGAGGGACTGAGGGAGGGGGATAAAATGGACGTCATTCCGCTAACTTGGTCTTTCTGAATAACCAGATTATCTTTTTCTGTAAAATATTCTGGCGAAGGCAAACAACTACGATTCAGAAACGCATCTTATCTAATGCGATCAAATTCTACCCGGCATTTCAAAATGCTTGCGACTAGGAGGTTGGAAAGCTTGGAGGCCTAAAATGCATAAGGGTTTGCCAGCATCCCAGCTTCCTGACCTCCTGGCTATTGGACATCCATTACCTATTGGGTAAAGCGACACTTAGCTTTCAATCAGTTTCGAGTATTTAATGCACTTCTTAGTATTTTAATCCATTTCTTTTCCTCTAGTTCAATATATCCGCCGAGCTGATCACGCCCCTTCCTCCTTTGTTCAGCACATGGGTGTAGATCATGGTGGTTCTGATATCCTTGTGTCCCAGAAGCTCTTGCACGGTGCGGATATCATAACCAGACTCAAGCAGGTGGGTAGCGAAGCTGTGCCGGAGAGTATGACAGCTGCCGAGCTTAATAATCTTGGCAGCTCTTATTGCATTTTTAACAGCTCGCTGAATAGACTTTTCATCTCTATGATGTCTCCTGATTTTTCCTGATCGTGGATCTGTTGAGCGCCTTGTGGATGGAAAAACATACTGCCAGCCCCACTCTTTGTTCGCCCGAGGGTATTTTCTCTCCAATGCATAGGGAAGATATACTTCGCCATAGCCTTCGGCCAAATCTTGTTTGTGTAAAATCTTTACTTTGTCTAAATGCTGACGTAAATAAGGCTCGACAATCTTCGGGAGCATCGTCACTCTGTCTTTTTTTCCCTTTCCGTCCCTAACTGCAATTTGCCGGTAATCAAAATCGATATCCTTAACACGCAATCGAACGCATTCCATCAGTCGAAGACCTGCGCCGTAAAGAAGATTGGCCATCAGCCAATTTGTTCCAAAAAGGTGTGCCATAACAGTTTTAATTTCCCCTCTTGAGAAGACAACCGGCAGTTTTTCCGGTTTTTTTGCGCGTGTGACGTTTTTTAGCCAGGGTAGATCTATTTCGAGCACCTTCTTATAAAGAAACAAAATGGCGCTGAGAGCTTGGTTTTGGGTGCTACTGGCAACATTTTTTTTAATCGCTAAAAAAGACAAAAATTTTTCGACTTCAGGGGCTCCCATGTCTTTGGGATGTCTTTTCTTGTGGAAAAGAATGAATCGTTTGTTCCAATCCAAATAAGCTTCTTCAGTACGGATACTGTAATGCTTCATTCGAATTTTATCCCTTAACTGATCCATAAGCTTCGGCTGCGTGTACATTTGGGCCTCCATTTCGATGGGTAGGTTGATTGTTTATTATTGCAATAAGATATTGATTTGATATTATATTTGGTGCCTAATCTCACAGGTAAAAGATTATGTCAAGTAATTTATGTACTTTTATATTTACATATGGAATTAGACACCAAATCTGGTGTATTTTCAAAATGTTTTTAGACACCACTTTTGGTGTCTAATATTAGTTATGCTTTATAATTCAATTGGGGAAAATGCCTCTCTACTGCGCAAATTAGGAGGGTAAATGCATAAATTTATATTTATCTTTTTTCTTTGTTTGTGCACTTCCTTATTAACTTTGAATGTAAAAAATATATATGGAGAAGAATCTGAACTTAGTAATAATGATGCGAAGGTCCTTCTTGATATGCTTTTGGATCTTTCACCTAAAGATAGAAGCGTAAACGAGGAGATTAAGAGACAAAAAAACTTTATGGCTATTTATACAAAATATCATGAAAAGAAGGAACTAAATGAAAATGAGATGAAAATATATTTATTTGAGGGGTCGGGGAGTTTATCCCAAAACCCGCTCTTTGATATTCCAAGTTGATTTACCTAGTTTAAATGCTTCGAGTTGATGCATTTGGATAGTTAAA